>Ga0209134_10000032_pt1 | contig 40100 bp, 41 predicted proteins | sample LauGreSp1BDMLBSN_2_FD_187566 | JGI IMG/M metagenome (GOLD analysis project Ga0209134, IMG submission 187566) | Freshwater lake microbial communities from Lake Michigan, USA - Sp13.BD.MLB.SN (SPAdes) (version 2) | ecosystem: Environmental > Aquatic > Freshwater > Lake | place: Lake Michigan, USA... | reverse complement strand
GTTTTTAGCAACGTATGTGTTACCGTTGCTTGTGACGATATCACCGATAAGGTATTGAACGCCTGAAGTCCATGCGAGTCTATTGTTATCTCTGTACTCACGAACGTCAAGTGGGAAATCTGTTACAGAAAAGTTACCTGACTCGTCATACGTTCTGCGAGCGAGGGTCTTTTCGAGAATTGAATATTCTGTTTTAGATACTTTGCTTTTAATCGAACCGTCTTCCACACGAAGCAATTCCACAAAGCCAGCGTCAGCCACTGAATCAATAGCCAGTTTACCGAGTGTAAGTTCAATGTAATAACGGTGAGCACCAGGTGCGGCAAAGTTGTATGAAGTCTGAGCGTTGTCTAACAATGTTTCATCATCATCCGGAGTAACGACTTTCTCAATAACATTAAGACCAACTCTGTAAGAAGGAGTCTTTGTGTATGCGTCAAGAATCAAACTTTGTGGCTCAACCAATACGAAGTTACCATTGATGTAGTATACACCTTGATTGATAACCACGGCAGAACCAACGCCAGTAGAACCAGAGTCAATTGATTCTACCTGATTGAATGTGGGAGTCTGAATAACCTCACCATCAGCAAATACCTTAGTACCTGCGTTAGTTCCGGTGTTTGTATAACGAACATACAAGGTTGGGTAGGCTAAAGAACCATCGTTAACAACTTTAAGGATTTGAGCTGTGACACCAGATGTTTGTCCGGTCACGGTAATACCCTCAACGAACGCCGAGGTATCGGTAGAGAATAAAGAATTTAATTTTACAAAAGCGAAATCCTGATCATAAGAAATCTGACCAGGAACAACCATTGCGCCTTGTTTGAATATACTATCGCCATGTCTGGAGATTTGATTCTGAAGGATAGTTTGAAGTTGAGTTAGCTCTCTGGCCTGAACCGCATATCCAGGGCGAAAGATGATTCTGTAGAATTTTTTAGCTTCTTCATAATCATCATTATACGGCTCGGTGTTCCAGTTTATCATTCTTTTAACTCTTTACAATAGTTGTTTTGATGGTTTATTTATTAAAACTTTATGACCGTTCTTAAAGAAATAGTCTCATCTTTGGCTGGCTGAAATGCTGCTCTATTATCTATGTATAACATGTCGCCAGAGTATTTATCAAACGTTGGGGGCGTTACTGCCGTGGCAGTAAAGAATTGTAGGTTATTGGTTGCTTTATAAAAAATAGTGCCTATCGTAGGAACAGCATTATCAAGCGATTGTAGTAATGCGCTTGTTGATGTTGCGTTCACAACTCTGTATCGTTTACCGTTCGCATCAACCAAATCCGTATCTTTCAAAAACGTCAGAATATTGATTACGCCGCCGATTACCCAACAGGATGATCCAATGCTCTGGATATAATTATTTATGCTGCTGTATTGTTTAGGATTTTTGATAATACCAAGTTGACGATAGTCATTTGATACATCAAAGCCCTGATTCTTTTCTCCGGCGATAGTATTATAGAACACGAGGGTTCTTGCGAACAATTCATTGATCGCATTTTTACCATGACCACCCACTGGAGAAATAATTGCTCTAGCAGAAGCACCAATACCATTACCGTTAATTGTGATATTCGCCCAGCGGTATCCGGAACCAGCAGTCGTCACTTTAATTTTAGTGATCTTACCGTTCACTATCGTTACGTCTGATGGTAATACAGTTGCTCCAGTACCATCGCCAGTAATTGTTACCGAGGTAATTCCGGTATAAGAAAATCCACCGGATATAACTGGAATTGCTCGAATGGCACCGTCAATAGTTAACAACTCAACGTTGGATTGAAGTGTTTCTAGATTACCGTATGAGAAATCTGCTGTGAGTGTTGCTGCTTGACTTCCGTCACCATACATGGTAATCAGAGCGTTTGTATAACCGATACCAGGATCGATAATTTGAACGTCAACAATTTGCCCATTACTCACAATAGGAATAATTGTGGCGTTTGATTTTACCGTTGCCGCCTGTACCGATGCGTTACTTCCACCCGTAACAGTTATTGTTGGAGTTGAAGAATAGCCTCGCCCGTATCTTAAAATGATTTCAGCATTGGCGGCAATTCCAGCGTAAGCAAGAGTGGTTGAACCGTTTGTGGCTGAACCAGAGGTATGAGTAGGAGGAGTTATTGGGTTTAAAGTGCCGCCCGATGTAACTGTGTATAGATATTTACCGTAGAATATTTGATCTGTGGTTGATACAACAACTCCGCCCTCTTGCCATGCGGTACCAATTTGAATTTCTGGATCTGAAGTGTAACCAACCCCTTCATTTGAAATATCGATTGCAATGACCGCACCATTAAGAATTCTTGCTGATCCGCGAGCATTCGCCCCACCACCAGCAGAAATAATAACGTCAGGAGCCTTAGTGTAACCCGAACCGCCAACTATAACTCTGGCTGCTCTTACTCGCCCGATCAAGTTGATAAACTTAATAACTCCACCAACCGTTGTAGCGGTTGCCGTTGGAGTTTCACCAATAAATTCTAAGGCTGCACTTCCATTATTAGCGAAGCCATCCACATGAACCGGAGGGCTTGTACCAAATGTACCTGCAATGGCTACACGATAGATGTTATTACCATAGCTAAACTTTTGATTGATTGTTCCAACAGCAGCCGAAGTCCATGCTGTTATGCCTACAAATGGTGGAGATACCGTAACAACCGGAGTCGTATAACCCGTTCCACCATTCAGCACTGTAACTTCTTTCATAATGTACACTGGATCTTTAGGTGAATATCCATCACCCTCAATCGTGGCCGAGGCGTAAGTATATCCAGCCCCCGAGTTAGTTACGTTTACTTGAAGCACTTCTCCGTCAGAATAGAATGCAGACTTGAGTGAGTTAAGAACTGGCATCTGAGTTGTAGTCAGAAACTTATTCTTTAACGCTGGAGGAACAACATATAAGAATTTCCAAACATATCCATCAGCTGTTGTAATGGCGTTGATTGGATCTGTTCCGTAGGGTTTGATTGTTGATAATGCGTTGTTGTTATTGTCGAGACATTTATAGACATAATAATCATCAGTAAGAACGTAGTACAACGAATCTTCTAATTTTTGTGCGCCCGAGGCAGCTTTACCAATGATTGATGTGACTGTTGGTGATGTTCCGTTTGAACCGGAGAATCGAACCGTTGGCGCCGAGGTATAACCATAGCCAAGGTTATCCATGATGATTGAGGTGATCTGACCTGAAACAACAATGGCATTAGCCGTTGCCACGTTTGGTAATGTACCAAGATATAATAGATTACTTGTTACACCCGAAGTATGCGTTGGTACAGTAACACCAAGAGTTCCGATTGATATGACTTTATAGTATCGGTTTGAAACGAATACAATTTGATTGGCAATAACAGAAGCCGAAGCAGTCCATATTGTCACTGCTGTTAAATTGCTTACCGTTCCAGTGGTATGCGTTGGAGCAACAGAACCTAAAGTTCCGGCAGATAACGCTGTGTATGTATAATATCTAGTACCAACGTACAGAATATCGCCCATGTTTACTGAGGCTGAAGCAACCCAAGCGGTTCCTCCAGTACAGTTACAATCTCCAAACGTGATAGTTGGAGGAGAAGCATCAGAGTGTCCTGAGCTAGATGATTGTAGATTTACACCAATTACACGATCTGAATATTTATCATCATACATGTCGTAAACATTACCGGAAGTCCAGTTGATTCGGTTTACAACAAATGATACGTCAGAGGGCACGATTTGTTTAGTTGTGATAATATCCCTGCGAGTATCCATTTCGTAGGCAATGTCGTCAGTGGCGAACGGAGGAGTTGCGTCATCCGTCCAACTGATTGTTTTACCTAAGAAATGTAATATCTCGAAGTTCTATTTACAATCTCTTTATACAATCCTTCTGCTATAGAATTATGAAGGGTCGTTTTGATTAGTGCTGATTCCATTTATAATCCGTAGAAAGATTGTATTGAGGTTGTAAATTAAGCTACAGTGACGACCCAAGTGATTGCAATAGAGTCACCGGCATTTTTAGTAATGATACTATAGTTAGTACGACATAACATGTTTGAACCAAACGTTGTAGTTGCAAACAACCCAGCTTCAAACAAAGCGATTGGAGTTCCTGCGGTTCCAGTACCCGAACCAACGCCAGTAGCCACAAACGTCACACCAATAGTATTTGATGTAGCACCGATCGCTGTAAAGCTGGTTGTTCCAACTGAAGCGATGGTATATGTTTGACCAACGATAAAGTTACCGGCAACTGTAGGACCAAACGAAGCACCATATGTAACTGTGTTAGCCGATGATGTACCGCCACTAATAACAGTACCCGTACCCGTAACCGCAGCACCAGTTTTCTCGAAAGTCACACCAACAGTATTTGAAGTTGCGCCCGATGAAGTATATGAGCTTGTACCAACGGTCAAAATTGTATATGTCGTGCCATTAACCATTGCTGTTGCTGCAATTGGAGTTAGCGGTTGACGTAACTGTTCGTTGTTCAAAGTCGTATCAGTGATTGCAGGTGCGGCAATTGTAACTTGCGATGTTGACGCAGTACCAGTACCTGAACCCACGCCAGTGGCGACGAACGTTGTACCAACTGTATTATTAGCAGCACCGATTGCGGTAAAACTTGTTGAACCAGCAGAAACGATTGTATATGCCTGACCAACAACGAAGAATCCAGCGGTCAATACGGGCGAAGCCCAACCAGTACCAGACTGAGCGCCACCTGAACAGGTGAATACTGTACCAACGGTATTAGCAGCAGCACCCAACAAAGTAAAATCAGTTGTACCAACGAAACCGATTACATATTGTTTAGTGGCAACTAAATTACCCACTGGCCATTGAATGATACCACCGATTCCCATGTATGTCATAATGCCAGTTGTGGCAACTGATGTCATGCGGTTAGCGATAAAAGTTTTACCTGTTGTCACTACCAAGTTTGGTACGGTGACTTCTTGGAGAATCTCTCCGAGTATATTACGTTTGACGATTCTAAGTTCGCCTTTCATTTTTACATCTTCAGAAATTTGGCTCATTGAGTTCCCCTTTGGTTAGGCAGTAAATTCTGGTCCGGTAGTATTACCGGAATATTGTTGACTTGTGTATGTTGGTTCAACGTATGGATCTTTTTCAACATACCCTGAATTAGTTAAAGAAAAATAATCAGTCGGTATAATGATATTTAGTGCATATGTAAGCCTTTCTGGGAGCGGAACCGTATCGCTTAACGCCTTTTGAATAGAAAATACTTTACGCTCTGATTGTGTAACGGATTCGTTTAATACCTTTCCAACCTGACTTGTTCGCAAATCAAATAAAGACTGAGAATCATAAAACGGAGATTTAGTTACATACTTCGCTAAACCATAAACTGTTTCTATACTAACGGTATCTAAAGGATATTTATTAAGAGTTTTGGCGGCACCATTAGTTACAAATGTAGTTCTAAATTGATGATTGATTGGAGAGTCAAATATATGTAGCGGTTCAATAAGAACGATATTGAGCGTGAATGGATACAAGAACGATGTATCATCATACTCAACGATAAATGTCTGACTCACGTCAAAGTTATTATTTATTTCATACTGGCCAAACAAAGCCATACCAGATGGGTGAACTAAAGACTTCACCGCTGTCTTGTATGATTCTAACTTCTCATCAATCTTTAATATGTATGAGTATGCCTGATATCTATATCCGTCTTGAATATAAATCGCATCATTCAAGAAGCCCTGATTATTACTATAGTGTCCTGGATATTTAGCCACAGGACCAAGCGTGATACTCACCACTGCGTTATTATTAGTATCATCTTGAATCAAATCGACTTCAAACGATGATGAATAGGTATAGCCGAACTGAATGAATTGAGCGTTTAAAATACCACCCAGCGAATCTGTTCTAACAACCTTTAATAATGAACCAGAACCAACTCCGGTATCTGTAATAAGAAATACATCACCGACTTTAAATTTAGCACCAACATCAACGATACTCAATTTAGATGTTGTTGGAAGAACCGTTGATTCAAACAACAGTCCAAACGTTAACAGATCACCAACGTTAATAGAACCGTAGAACCTTTTATCAACAAACAACTCAGCTATCTTATTGACAGAATCAATAATTGATACTCGGATAATGCTTACGTTGACCGTCTTAATTCTACCAACGATCTGTACGGTATTATTAACAAGAACGTTTGGATCACCGATTCTATAATTTACAAAAATAGAAACTTCTTGTTCCCAGATACCATCTGACGCTTTCAGTAATTGCGTTGACGGGTAGTCAATGATAACTTCTTTATCGTATAGCAATCTAAACAATAATTTGAAAGACGCCTCTGTACCTTTCGCAAGGTAAGTTTCTTTCATCTTTCCTAAAATGAATCTATCATCCACCAATACATTTGGTAGATTAGTTGCTAACTCATTCTTAAAATATTGGAGGAAGGTATCAAACGTGTCATCGAGATCTCTATTTGATTTGAGATCTCTATTCTCAGTTTGTTCCAGAAATTCGTAGTATGCCTTTAGGAATAATACGAATTTACCATCAGAGCCATCAACCTGACGATAATCTTCTCTAATAAATTCTGGTAGTTGACTTTCAACTACCGTGGATATTTTAGGTTTGACATCCATTAGTTTCTGCTAGAAGTGAATATGAATGAATTTCCTGCGCCCAAATTACCATTCACGGTTTTGTCTGAGATTGGATTGACTGAAAGATGCGGCTCAGAAATCTGAACGATCTGAGTCAACGCCGATACAATATCATTACCCTGAAGTTTAAACAACAGCTCAAATGTATCACCCTCAAGAGATTGAATATTCAAATTCTTGATTGACACTGTACCTGTTGCGTAATCAACTGTTCCAATCTGTGGGTTAACAACTTGCTTAACCGTCAACACGTCGATGTAGTATAACATAATGTTACCCAGACCATCATCTTGAAGGTAATGTACATCGGTTAATCCAGCAACATAAAACCCGCTACTCTGAACGGCTTCTTCCGGAACCTTTGCCGAGTAAATCGGATTGATAAGGTTCACGGTGTATTCAGCGTTCACGTCATATCTAGGTAAGATTTGTCTATGAACAATGATGTTAATGTTGCTGTTTACAATTGACGGTTCGCACATGTCAATAAGTCTTGTCAATTTAGATTGCCTAAACACACCATCAAACTTTTGTAAGTCAGTGACGTTATAAGCCTTAATCGTATTGAGTACAAGAGTCTGCAATTCAACTGGAGTTCTCTTTGTCAACCTTTCATTATAATAAAAAGTGACGTTGAGTTCAAGATCCAAATATTCTGGATCAACTAACTCTGGAATAATTGACACGACTGACTTCTTAACCAAGGCAGTCCGAATACTCATTTTCTGTTGCGCCGTAAGCACAAGAGTATCTTTAGGCTTAATACAAATGTAAACCTTTCCGTAAACAGGAGGCTTATTATCCTCACCGCCCCAGACGGCAACTGACGATGCCTCGGAGAATGTATTTAATATCGTTGTTCTATAATCATCCGGAGTCACGGCACGATTCTGCGCAGCATAAGCCTTTGGAGCGTTGTACTTAATACTTTCAACGGTCTCTGGAACAGATCCTCCAAATGCCTTAGTGATTGTGGTTGTTGCCACAGTACCGCCGATTAGACTGGTTCCGTTGTATCTAAAAATATTTGCGCCGTTTGCAGCGTCAGCATTCGTTGTGAAATAATCAATACGAACGATATTTCCGTTTGATACGGCAGCACCAATTACGTCATCACCAAACGTAATCTCATACAACCCGTTATCAATTTCTTTAACGAAGTATACATTATCCAAAGGACCAACATCTACAACGCTACCCGCCTCAACAAAGGTGGTGAATAATGAAGTTCCTGAATTTTGAACGGTGATCGAGAGCGTACTCAAATCGACACCGGCATTAGGAATGATGTACCTAACTGTATCTGCGGCAGTGTATGTGAATGTTAACGGAACGCCTTCTTTCAACAGCACGCTTGGAAATGCGTAGGTGCTATTTGACGTTGATATACTAATATCTTCTGTTGTATAAAAGGTATACGTGAATCCGTTGACCGAAGTAGTGAACGCTGAACTCTTTGGTAGTGTGAGTGTTGTTGGAAAGGAAGTTGGATTGTTAATCACAATATCAACAACGGCGATAGCACCCTTGGAAGAATATCCGGTATAGCCTAGCATCTTAGCCAGCGACACAACGCTGTTACGCTTCACGGCTGAATCAAGAAACATCTCATTGACAGCTAAGTTTGTATACAGAGCGTTGTAGTGAGTATTGTATGCAAGGATATCAAGGAGAACCGATAACCCAGAACCCTCAAAATCGTAACTGTTGAATTGACTCTGACCCTGAAGAAAGTTCTTTAGGTTTAATTTGATTTGATCGTAATCGAGTTCACCAACTCTAATACGGTTGCTTTCGAGTGCCATTAGCGAGTTCTCTTTAGAGTTAAGTTTACAGTTTGGATCGCATTAGTATTTATAATTTTATATTCAACTGTTACATAAACAGAATTGTTCTCAGGAGAAAATCTAGCATACACGCTGAGTAGTACAACTCTTGGCTCAAAGTTTTGAATTACCTGAGAAATTGATTTCTCAAGCATTAACTTTGAGATTGGTGATGCGGGTTCAAATAATAAATTCCTGACCTGAGATCCCAATTCAGAATGGAATGGTCGCTCATAATTCGACGTCATAACCAAGTTACGAATCGAGGCGTTGATGGCAGAATCGTCTAACCTTTTAGTTATATCACCCGTCACCGGATGTGCTGAAAAGTTGAGATCTATGTCCGAGAAAGTTATAGTGTTTCTTGTCATTTATTATTTATACTCAACATAAGTGAGGTGGTTTTGGAATGGGGAAATCCGTTCCAACTAAGTTTCCAATATCACCAAGATCCATGCCTGAAAATAAATCTTTATGCTGTAACGCTAATGCTAGGGCATCTTGAATTTCGCCCTGTTCAAACCCATAGGCTTGAAACGTTTTGGGGCTTAAAGAAAATGCGCCGTACATTGGATCGCTTGTATCAACAACCTGAATAAGACGTAAGGCTCTCATACAACGTAACATAATGTATTTACATTTTATTGAGTCCGCACCAGACAGCGACGAGAAGATAGCACCCTTTAAAGCAAGAGCCAGATCATGGGCATTCGTAGCCCCAGATAATGGATCAAGGTATAAATCGGTTGGGAATTTATCTCCGAGCGACCAACCCTGAGGTGCCCATTCAGAGGGTTTCTCTAGTGAACCGGATGGTACATAATTCACATCCGGTCTTGCCAGAAACCAATCATATAACCAGTAAGTAAATCTAGTTGATATTGTTTCGGCTTTATCTAGATTCGACAAATAAAGCGTATATGCTGCGCTGGTTGAATCTACGGAATTTGTCACTAAACTATACCAAGTCTTACACATTGAATCATAGGCTCTCCACTGCCAACCAGTCCATGCTGGGTTTCCATCCGGAGCCTCGAAGATCCAAGTATCAATTGTTCCTGTCTGTAAACTATCCCACGTTGCGGGTAAGTAGCAGTGCATGAATGGTCCTATGATATCATCAAGAACCAACCCAGGAATTCTTACTCTTGCTGCATTACGCTTACTCACAAATTGCGCCTGAGCATCAAGCATGAAATCCATCATGCCGGAAAGGTTTTCCTGAGCATTCAAATCTTTAATTTCAGCCCATGGTGTACCATCTTGATAACCCGCGATGTATGGTCCGCGATATGGCGCTGAACTTTGGCGATATCTCGATGGTCCGCCAACCATGTATCCGAACGGCAATGATCCAAGGTAATTGATAGGCTGACGTTCTCCGCCATTTAATATGAAGTCACCAACATTAAGTTTAAATGCTCTTGGGTCTGTAGTAGTCAACTTGAACGTCTTAATATTTCCCGTTGATAAAACGGTTGGACGCCTTCCTGTGATGTAATACAAAACAATATTTGCCGGACCAGTCACTCCATCCGCCAACTGTAATTGGAATAAATTGATTGCTCCAGTGGCTGGTTCTGTTGGATAATCGAGAGGATCTATATACTCAATATAAGCATCAGCTGTGGCTTGTTCTTTAACTAAAGAATTTGACGCAGGAGGACCAATAGAAACAGTTGGTGCGGTTGCGTAGTTACAACCCCTTGTGGTGATGACGATTGAAGTAACCACGTCATCAGTCAACACAGCGTAACCCTGAGCCTGAACCGCAGTTCCGCTTTCCGGTGGTTTAGAAAATGTGACTGAGGGAGGTTCAGTATAACCTCTTCCGCCATTTGTAATATTTACATAGGCTGCTCTATTACCGGAAGGTGCTCCAGATATAAGAAACCTATTCCACGCCCAGCCACGTTCATAGCTTGTGACGTTTGCTCCAGCAATGACGTTCTGAGCTCTCATGGGTGCTTTCCAAGTCCACCCATCGGAATCTCGTAACAACAAACTTAAATTTGCCGTTGATGTATAGGCTATTCGTGGAGGCTGATTCATAGTGAACGCAGGGAACGTCATGTCAAACGTCGTACCCCAACCGGAGTTACCATCGTCAATCACTAACGTCTGTACAACGTTTGTAAATCCGCTTGAGGTTATTTCCGCAGTCGATGTTCTAACAGATGAGCTTGTCTTACCTCCGTCTGTTGAAGGATAGAGGTAATATTTTCCGCCAGGGAGCCAAGTATTATAGATAGCCATTATGCTAGGTAAGATCCAGTTCCAGTTGCCCAATAAATCGTTGTGTATAATCCAGAGATAACTTTAGTGAATGTACCCGTTACGTTTACGTCGCCTTTATAGTTTGTCGTCAGCATGCTAAGAACAGCAATTCCGGTTCCACCAGAACCGCCGGATCTAGCCACTCCACCAGCTGCGCCTGAACCGCCGCCACCACCTCCGCGGACTCCGTTCGATCCATCCGCTCCAGCGCCACCATTACCGCCGGAAGCACTTCCACCAAGAGCAGCTGCTCCGTAAGTACCTCCACCGCCCCCACCAGCATAGAATAACGAACCACCAAGTGCGGCTCTAATGATTGTGTCTGTTGGTTGAAATCCAAGTCCACCCGCACCACCAGCAGCAGCAGACGCGCCAATACCGCCCTTGCCACCGCCACCAGCACCGCCGGAAGAATATGAACCGTATCCACCAACGTTACCCTGACCCAATAAAGAAGCACCGAAATTAGTTCCTGCTCCATTACCACCACCTCCAGAACCTCCGGAGATTGCTGAGTTTGGTGGATCACTTTGGGAAATAGTTCCTGATCCACCGCCAAGAGACACTAATGCGAATCCGTTACCACCAGTGATTGTTGATTCAATTCCTGGCGATCCGTTCACGGAAGCACCCAGACCACCAACTCCACCAGCACCAACAGAAATTGCGTATGTTACTCCAACGTATAAAGTTATAGCCCCTTCTTTGTAACCACCGCCACCGCCACCGGATCCTGGGTTATTAGTCGCACCTGCTCCACCGCCCCCACCACCAACTAAAACATAATTGGCTGAATACGAAGCGGTTCCGCCAGATGACGCTGGAGTTGTTTTTGCTTCTTGTAATTGTGATAGTCCAAAAATACCAGATTGTGTCGTGGTAATCGTAGGACCGATCATACCGCCATTATGTCTTTTCATTTTATGACATCAATTCATATGAACATACAGCAGACAAGCCAAGACTTGCGCCAGATAATTGTAGGGAATCATTTTCATTGACATAGACTGGTTTGTTAATTACATCAAGAGTTGCGTTTGCAGGCACTCCAATTTGATACGCAATGTAGTATGGAGAACCCGCTCTTGAAAAAGTTACAGTGACGTTTATAGTAGCTCCGGTTGTATTTGTAATATACAACGATTCAATTTTATATACCGTACCAGAAGCAGAAACGTTGGCAACAATTGCGGTTGCCGCTGTTCCTATAGTTTGTACCGATGTTCCGCCCGTGATTGTGGTTAAACTGCCTAAATTTGGTGCAGCCATTTTATTAGCCTCCGAAGATCATTGAATAAGATACGGCACGAATTTTATTCATACTTGGAGTTGATGATAACCAACTCGTACCATTTGATGTTAATACATTACCAACCGTACCAGCCACACTCATACCAGTGCCGCCATGATCATAACTCAAAGCTCCGGATAAACTAACGCTACTTGCTGATAAATCTATCGTCGACCAAGAAGCAGATGTACCGTCAGTTATTAAGAATTTTCCGGTATTGCTAGTTTGACTTGGTAACGCAGTTGACGCTCCAACAAGTTCTGTCCATTTAGATAAATCTAAGCGAGGTACTGTTGTTGAAGTATAAGAAGCTGTTCCGGAATAAATCCACATTGACGATACGGAAGCCGATCCGGTATCAAAGACGTAATTACCTGCGACGTATGTATTCCCCGAAACCCATGCACCTCTAGATACTAGGCTAGTTCCTGGTGGGACTACGAAATTCAATACTGGAGCCAACGAAGTTCCAGTCAACGTCACAGCTGCGGTTCCCGCAGAAACTGTTCCTATTGAAAAGGAAGGCGACGCTCCAGTTGGTCCGGTTGGAATTGCAAAAGTAAACGCGAAGGTTGCAGCGGAAGAAGATCCAACGTTACTCACAGTAACAGCTGCGGCAGAACCAGCTGCGCCAGTAGTCGTTGTGATTGATCCTACGTTAAGGGTTGCTGATGTTCCGGCAGGTCCTTGTGTACCAGCACCCACGTATGTCTTTAACTGTGCGCCAGTTAAAAACTTTGAAGTCCATGATGAGCCTCCGGCAACGCCCTGAGATACTTCAAGCATCAGAGAGTTTGTAGAATCATTTGGAGCAGAAGCTGCGGGGAGAGCAGATATCTTGACTGTCATTTTAAATCCTATTTGATACTGTTATTTATTAAGTTTCTGTTATGCGGGGATTTGAATCTTCAGTAACTCTATATGACGCTGATCCACTTCCGGTTTCTATGACTCGATATTTCGCATCGTTAACTGTAAGTGCATCAAAGAATCCAGCATTAGTTAACAAGGTAAGTTTACGTTGTTGAACCATATAATCTGATCCAGCAAGTCCACCCACAGCGCCAGAACCAGGAGCCTCAGATAATGGATTATATGCGAAATATGACCAACCAATATCGTAAGCCTTACAATAAGCACCAAGAGCGTTCAACCAAGCCACATCTCTTGCATATTGAGTAGTTTCGGTAGTTATAAATCTAGCCCCGAATTCGCCAACCCATAATGGAGCGATGTCTTGCTCAGCCAAGTAACCCCATTGTCTGCGCCAAACTTCCGCCATGTTATCTGGATACGGTACTCCATTATGTGAAGCATAAAATCCAGCACCAGCGTCAGCGTCAATAACTTCGCCTGGGTGAAACCACTGCTTCAACCCACCAGCACCGTCTGTCGCATAATCATGGGGTGAGTATATTATTTTGTTTGCGACAGTCATTGCCGGCAACAACTTATCTGTGGCTCTTGCCTGAGAATTAGTTGGTATATTATTAACTGTGGCTAACATGGCCATGTTTGAAGACCATCCGGATCCCCAATAATAAAGACCTCTTGCGGATTGAACGTCTAATTCAGATTGTTGAGTGGTTGTTAATCCAGTACCTAGAGGCGTGTGGTCAACGTTACCGTTATCAATATTCGTTGGGTTCCAACCAGATCCAGTACCACCCACGGCAGCAGCATCGGCACCCTGACTACCAACACCTTCAAGAACTAACATTACGTCTGGATTATTACCTAGTGCTGGGTTACGAATAGCAGCCTCAACTCTTTCATAATAAGAAACCAAACTTGTATTATAAACGTTTAGATTTGAATTGCGATCCCATGTTGTATTCCAAGGCTCATTGATGATATCAAATGCGCAAACCGTTGGACGATTTCTATACCTGTTAGCCAAGAAAACCCAAGATGCAATTACCTGCGTTTCGCTACGTTGAGGAGCCAGAGGAGCAGTTCCTCCAGTCGAATCAACTACCGTAGAACCCGCCGCCGATGGAGTTGGTGTGGTGTACCATTTTCCCTGAGTTCCGTTATGATTACTATTATTCGGGGCAAGGCAGTGCATGTCTAAGATTACACGTAACTCAAGATATTCAGCGTAGTCAATAACTTTATCAAGAATCTCTAATGAAGTCATAACACCATTTTGAATATATGGTGCGGTGGTTGGGATTGATCCAACTATACCAGAAGTCCCTGGATAAAATAAATCTGGATTTTTTTCTGGATTGATGTAAGCTGCATTCCAACCCGTTGGATTAACGTTTGGTTTGGGAGAAGTTGATATACCTCCCACTCCAGTTATAACGCCTGTAACGTCTACACAAAATGCAAGACGAATTGAATTGAATCCAGCATTTTTAATGTCGTCCATTATTCCAACATTCAATGTACCGCCTATCGTTACGCTTTTATATGGTCTAGCAAATAATAGTCCAGGAGAAAATGCCTGATCAAATCCCCACCAATGTATTGATCTCAATATTACTTTATTACCTAATGCGTCGTAAACCTTTGATCCAGAGGCAGTCAGGTATGTAATTGTTGGAAGAGCCTTCGCCAACCCACTCAAAGCCACACTCAGTGACGATCCAGTAGATTTAGTTAGTGTCAACGTTCCTGTCAAGTTACCAGTTGATCCAATTAAGGATGGAGCGAACCGCATAACAACAGATGCTGTTCCACCCCCAGCTATCGTAAGTGCTGCTGAACTTACCAAGGTAAAATTAGCAGATATGTATGGAGTGATCGTCATGGGCGTCAACCCACTATTAGTGATCGTCACTGTTCTAGTTGTTGCTGAAACTTGTCCGATTACGGTTGAGTCAAATATTAGAGATGTTGCGGATACGCTTATACTATCAATAACGGTACAACGTAACTCAACTGTTCTAGTAGTAGGCGTTGTATCCCCAGGAACTGCCGGCATTGCGGTGCTTGTAAATGTAAGCGAACCTTTCTTTGCGCCTCCAGTGGCTTCCGATGGTGCGTTATATTCCGCAGTGATAGTTGCTGAACCCGCAACTAAACCCACCTTGGCCGGAACAGTAAACGTCAAAGGTGACGTTACGGAAAACCCATCACCAGTCACACTAGTGATTTCGATGGCAACCGGAGTGGTTCCGCGATTTCTAATTACTGTTGAATTTACAGACATTATATTGATACGCTTGGAAGTGTTATGATTGTATTATCGAACGTGATCGCCGATGGCGTTGGAGTTGGATAAAATACCGGAGTTGTGGTCTTATAAACCCCTGGATTTTTTATTATAATTGTACCCTTTCCACCATCAGCACTTCTTGTTTGATCAAAGGCGAATGCGAAAACTAATTGAGCATAATAATCGTTTTCATTCGAAGCCTGATATGGGGCTTTTACGGCAGGGGTTCTCATGGTCAAAACTCCATCTGGTGAAGGTGGCATTGATATCTTAGAAATATTTGTTGGAGGCCAAAATAACATGTGATTTGCATATGTTGACATGGGTGCCCCAGAAGTAACGCTTTCGCCTTCAGAACTAGGAGTTTTACTAACCGAAAGGAATTCTAAAGCTAATCTCCACGTGTATAGATTCTTCATACCAGTATATTTAACTTCAGCAGTACCAAATAATTCATCTCCTTTAACATATGATGTATTTGTCAACTCAGACAATTTAGCAAGATATCCTTGATATTGGGCATAAGCATTAGCGCCAGGAGTAGGCGCAAACCCAGCTAATGTTAATGCCCAAGCGTTGGCAGTAGCTTTATCTGAATCTGAAACTAATGATCCGAAAGGTTCAACAGAATACCAAAGAGCATTTGCTGCATTAACTGCAGCAGTTGCTGCTGCAGAATCGGTAGTATCATAAAAATAATTGTTCCAATTACCCTCTCTAGCATTAGGTATAAACGTCTTTAATAAAAATGCCTGATTCCTATTAGTTCCCTGCGGCATGTTTACCGTTATCTGTAACGCACTCACAGCATTCAACGCTGTTGATACAACCATGGTCACTGGATCTACCATAATAGTATTCATCGTCACGTTACCATCAGCCCAAGTACTGTCGTTCATGTACTCAAGCATGGCCGGATATTTACTAGATAATGCCGTCCATGTATATTGATTGAAGTTGCTAAAAGTTAAATTTGCTTTTGTATTAGATGATCTATAAAAATGCCAGTAATCTGGAACATTACCATAAGTATATCCATTACCCACCAAAGCGCCAAGTCCTTGAGTTGCGTGAGCCCCATTTCCTCCAGCATATCCCCGTTTAGTTTTATTCGCGGTATTTGACCAAGTCATACTTGGGTTGCCAATCAAATTAGAACCCGTTGGATATAATGCGCTTGTAGAAGGCACGCCTGCAGCGATCATTGTATTGGCCAACTTGCGCCCCATGGTCATGGCACCACCAGGTGCTGGGTGAAGCCCGTCATATAAGAACACAACCCCATCCTGTCCAGCTTTATAATTACCTATGGTTGCTGCGGTTTGATAGGTAGCGCCAATAGTTGCTTCTGAGGCAGATAAGTGTCCAGCTGGATCATAATTATTTGCAGGACCAAGAAGATCTCCATACACATCAGTCAACCAAACGTTTGCTGATCTGGCGGCAGGACCAAGAGCCGAAGCCGTTCCATCACCAGGAGTTTCCAACGCCGATGTCACTGTGAATTCAACCCCTATTGCTGGAATTCCAACAACACCAAGTAATTCCCAGTTCGTTGTAGTTCCAACTGTTCTAATCTTATAAGAATTTCCAACGATAAATGTATCCGGAGTCCAATCAACTCCGTCATCGAATCGTCCATTAGTCACACCAAGGTAAGACGTACCAGTAGGATCAAACCACTGACATAGCATTCTATTCAGTTCTAAAATTCTATCACGTTTAGTATCTTGATCCGAGAAACTACCTCCAGCTGATGGATATAACGCACCACCGAAACCGTCTCTGGTTCTAGGCATAACCGTAAGTAAGAATACCCATTTACCAGCGGCAGCGAATTCGTAAACGTAATCCCGTAACTTCTTGAAGATAGCCAAAGCAGCAGTTCCGCTTGCTATATCGTTCGTTCCACCCAGCATGCAGACTATGCTGTATTCATTTATATAACGTCTTGCGTTATACATGGGCATGGTTTCAAACACGCTATTATTCAGAACATCTTGTTGAGGTAATTCCCATGAAAGAACCCTTGATCCTGCAATACCAAAATTGTTTCCATTCTTGTATCTTGATATCGGATATTCAGTAGTCTCAGTTGTGTGGATGATCGTCTCAGCGTTCATTCTATCTTCTCTTGATGGTTCTAATTGTAACCGCTGACCAAGGAATTGATTAGTGTATGTGAACCAACCGCCCGTACCATGTCCAAAGAATTCATAGTATCCGCAACGTTCAGCCCAACCCGCCGTGGCGCTGATTGTAGGAATAGCCTTACATAAGAACGTATCACCAACAGCGTATGTGACGCCAGTGGTTCCTGCGCAGAAATTCCAGTCAGTTGTTCCAAGATTCGTTATATTATAATAACCGTTAATTCCAAATTTGTGTGGATTGAATTGAGAACCAAGCGATGACGCATGCCCATGAGTAGTTTGATATACGTTTATAGTGCCATACTTTGGTTCTCCAGAACCGTTCGCTACAAATGTTGTTCCAACATTATTATTGAGCGCACCGAGTAACATAAAATCTGTTACATTCGCTGGAATAGTAGGATCATTTTCACTATTCCCTCTATCTATAATTGTGTACGTGACACCTCTCGCAAAATGTCCAGCAGGTACACTAATTGGGAGACCAAGAGAACTAGAGACACTACCAGAATTACCGAAATATTCTCCGGCAGTGGTTATATCAATTTCTTCCTCATAGTCGAATGATCCAACAGTACCCGTTGGATTGAACCAAGACGTGTTCATGTACGTGATACTATCACCAACCAAGGCAACCTTTCTTCCTGGGAATGCCACAACACTATACGTTGGAACGACATATTGATCTGATGGTGCTACAATAACATCGGTAGACCAATCGCCAAAGTCAACACCAACCTCCAGAGTATCTTCAGCGGTAGTTGGAAATCCCAAGAACGAAGACATGGCGACGTTCTTAAATGTTACGGGAGTTTTCCCCGCCCCATTCGTAGCCAATGAAACTGCGATATGTGAAATATTAGCGTTATCAATAATCTCAAGACTACAAAGAACGTTAGTGCTTACTGAGGATGGGTCTGTATATAATGCCAACTGAAGACTACTACCAGCCAATATGTTAAGAAACAATGGTGAGTTTTCAAAAGAAAGACCATACCGAATATTTGCGCCAGTACCAATTACGGCATTTCTATTTTTAGTTTCAAACTGAATCCAACCCGCTGTAGTTCGTTTAGCGGTATACTCAGCATCAATATTTAAGTCTGAACTTGCAGCACTAAGGTAATTCCAAGATGTGGTTGGATCGTCAAGATTTGTTCTACCGTAGGAGTATGAATAGGTGAGAGGGAAATTATTATATTCTCCCTTTGATCCAGCTAAGAATATATGAGTTGAATTGCTATCTTGATTACAGCATTCTTTCCATACCTCAATACTTCTATCGTATGCGGTTTGCCATAATGGTACTGGAGTTGGATTCGGATTTTCTACGGTGGCCGTAGGAGTAACAACAGAAAATGGATCTGCTTCTTTAAGAATATAGAATGCGTCGGTTATCCAATGCAAGGCATCGCCTGCAATTGCAAACTCATTCTCACCCATGTGACGCCACATAGGCCAACCTTCATATGGATCGCCATATGCAATAGGTTGAGATGCGGGATTCAGTGGATCAACCGTTGGATTGCCATTTAGACCATCAATTTTTACAGAATAGTTTACTAGGTAAACACCATTTATACTCTTATCTTTTAATACAATCTTACCCTTGTAATCAAAGGTATTATTTGTCGCTTGAGTTCTTGGTTGACCAAATGATCCACCCTTCTGGGTTCCGTAAACTTTAACGTTGTTTGTTGTTGGAAGATTTGTATCATAATCAACCCAAAATTCGCTGGTGACGTAATATTCAACGTCAACGTTCGTTCCAGTTCCTGGTACAATTTCAGAGAAAACGTTTTGCCAAACAAACTCAGAACCGTTGGTGGCTACCTGATACACAATGTCTGGTGCTGGGTATAAAGTACCCACACCAGAAGTAAAATTGACGTTGGAGTTTAGATAGTTGTTTCCAATATACCCGCCGCCATCTAGGTGATCATTATCAACTGGTCCGCGAACGGCAAATGGTCCTGATGAGTTAACCAACCAAGTCGTGTACCAAGGGGAATCTAGAGTGGAGTCTTCAACCTTATGATTCTTTGCGAAGTAAACGTTCATCGCATTCATTAAGAATTTTGCGTACTCTAATTTCTGCGGATCAAGCGTTGCCGCATAAGAGCGAGCAACTCCGCGGAGCATCAGAGCGATACCCTCTGACGAAGCCGCACCGTCAGGCAAGTATCCACCCAGAGCAACTCCGGTGAATTGGTTGTTTCTTACTAGCCCGTCTTTAGTGACGAGATTTGGCATTGTCATTATACTTTTTCCGTTGCGTTCTGAATATACTGCCATTGCTTATCAAGCATGCCCGTTACCACAACATCGGCTTGTGTAGATACACCAGTACCACCACCGTTGCCAACAAAGGTATCCTTGGATCCAACTGCCACTACGTCACCACAAGAAATTAGATCACCAATTCTTACCACAGCAATTCCGCCTATAGTAACGAACGGAGCACCCTCAACAACCATACGCATAACTCCGGCATGTACTGGACTTTTAGCACCACAACTATGAGGCGCATACATGGTAACACCCTTGAGCTGAACCAGTCTACCGTTTATCTTCACATAAGGTGGAGCATAAGGACCAATAGCGTTAGTTGGAGGATAGCAAGCATGGCCAGTTGAGGTGGTTGCTTCCGTTGCGATACCCGACATTAAGTTCTACTCCCCGCAGTAAATATGGCTGACCTTAAAGCATCCCTTCCTGGAGTCCAATTCTTATCTGACACGTCGATTGACTTAGTTGTCGAGGCGGAAACGTTCTGAGTGATACCGGATATTGTTCCAGCTGTACAACTGTAATTAAATCTTCTATATCTAGTTGGGTCTGGAATAAATTTAATGACTTGTTTTGTTTCGTAAGCCTTTTCTTTCACCCAAACGGAAACTCCCTTTGCTGGAGTATTTAGGGTATCCATATTGGCATATCTTAAATCAGTTGCGTTTGGTTCTGTATTGCTCAGAGAGTTATCCGGAGTGGAGGAAGGTATATTCACCCAACCAGTTGGATCAGTTGATGACTGGATATAATTCCACTGATCATTCATCATCTTGTTAAGAATATCTTCAACTGAACTATCGTTATTGACAGGCGAGCCTGGATCATACGCAGTCATTACCCGTAAAGTGTCATTGAAACAATTTCCATAGAACCCTGATATGGTTGCGGATAACGCAGCATCGTCATGAGTTATGATAACGGTTTCTGGATCAGTTTGCTGAGTAATAATTCTAACAGGAAGGAACACCTGAGTCGTTGTGGATTCCGTTGGAGCACCACCCTCTGTTGGAGCACCCTCTGTTATGATCTCATCATAATATTGTACGGTGAACGAGAACGTTTGCGTCTGTCCAACCGTACCTAATAGCGGGAGTGTAGATATCCAAGGCATTATACTAAGACAAATCCTTTTGTTGGGAAAGTTCCGGCATACACAGCATGCGAATTCATAGTGAAGCAATGACCAGCATTTCCGCTTTGTTTGTACGCTACGTGGAACCAATAACTTGCGCCACCCTTATCATATTCCATGATGATCTGATTCCAAGATTTAAGAAGCGTTGGAAGATCCTTCACCACTTCAAACGTCTTAGCCTTACCACCCTTGAACGAAATGTCCACGGCACAACCAGTTACGTGATCACCCCACTCAGGAATTACGTTACCTGCTTTATCTCTGAAGCCTAAATCACCTGCGTCATTTGGTCCTGTTGAACCACGTCTGAATCCACTTGTGATCACGAAAGAATCTTTACCGTATTTTTCAGCAATCGGTTCCAATACATTTTCACAGAGAGCCTTCAAGTTCGCCACGATTTGCTGGGGAGTGATTGTAATATCCTTTGGTCCGCCCTGTCTTGATGGAAGGTTATAAGTTACCTTTGGAATTCTTACTCCACCCTTAGTCAAATCACCAAGCGTGAAGTTCTTTGATAACTTCATGCCTGCGGTAAATTGTCCTGAGTCCATGTTCTTAATTGCCGAGTCATCCGTGGTCACTGCGCCTCCTGAGGAACCCTTTGGTGCTGCGGTTTCCGTTACTACCTTTGGTTGTGCGATTGAAGTTGAACTTGTATCGTTATTTGAAACTCTATTAGCAATATAAGCCGATGCTGCGCCGCCCGAAGTTGGAGTCTCAAAGGAAGTTTCACTTGATCTAGTAGGAACCGATAATGCCGGCATTGACGACGCACCGGATGTTCCACGAGTTTCAATCGGCAATTCAATATCAGCCTGACCCGCAGGAAGGGCTGTTTGCGCTGCGGCAGCATTATCAGCAGATGAGGAATTACCGTCTTGCATATCAATAACTGAAGCGTCAATAGCCAGAATACCAGTGGCCAATAAACTCATCTTGCTTGCAGCCTGAATATTAGCAACGCCCGATGATTTCATATTCAATGCCGAACCGTCAAGGAATAATTTACCCGCCGATTTGAAGTTGATATCTTCCGTGGTCTGTAAGAAAGCCGATCCTCCAGCCAACATGTTGAAGTTAGCCACAGCGTCAATGTATGTGGTTGCCCCAGATTTAATATTCAAGTCAGCACCAGATTGGAAGTTCAACCCAGTTGCCGCTTTGATATTGAACTCTCCGGCAGATTCAATATTGATTTTATTAGCCTTGAGATTAAACACTCCACCAACAGCAAGGTTAGTATCACCGGATACGTTTACGTTTGCGTTGTTGTAGATATTGATATTCGCTGCGCCGGATACTTCAAGGTTGAATACGTTGTCAGTTCTTAAATTCAACGCACCATCAACCGTTACGTTCAATGCGCCCTTGACGTAGACGTAACCGTTACGTTCATAAATCTCAAATCCGTCACCAACGATTCTATTTACCTGAGTACCATTGGCATCCCACTCGATGAATGAACCAGCCTTATGGTATATGTGAACCCGCTCAGAACCCTTAGTATCATCAAACTCCATCACATGACCGGACTCGGTTTGTTTAACATGGTTGAAGGGGTATTGTGCGTTATAAGGTACTGGCGACTGATCCCAAGTTCCTCCATTAGCAACCTTGACCCCACTCTTCATTGCGGCTTCTTTCTGAAGCACAATCGTGGGACCGATGTTATTATTAGTTGCTAAACGATTTGTATCTGGCTCATCTTTATTCTTTGGGTAAGTTCCGTTTGGATCTTGAAATCCCTTTGTTGGATTAACTCCAGTACCGTTACTAATGGTTCCGTCTGGATTCTTCGCTCCAACTGGTAAAGCCTTCGCTGATAATGAGTCAGAGGGAATTACTTTATTTAAAATTGCTTGCGCTTGACCAGCTGTAGTTCCTGCTAATTTCGTTAACTCGGCTGTAATGGCGGCAGGGGTTGCGTTGGGTAAACCTAATTCTGTGGCAAGATCAGATAAAGACCCCGCAAAATCCTCAAGCCCTAATGACGTGGCAACTTCACCGATAGAATCACCGAGTCCACTCAACGCTGAACTTACTTCTGAAGTTACATCAGAGATCGCTGTATTGATATCAGCGGTCACGCTTGTGACAACGCCATTCACTTCTTTAGTGATAGTTGATATTGCCCCAGTAACCTCTGAAGTTATATCAGAAACAATTCCAGACAATCCAGTTTTATCCGCGATCGAAGAAACAACTCCAGCGTATTGACCGCCTATTCCAAACAAACCACCCGATGATGATTTAGTTGGGAGAAGCCCCTTGATTGGAGTTACCTTGGAATCTTTACTTGGTGGAGTACTGAGTGAAGTGTCCTCGGGAATTGCCTTTGCTACGCCCTGATAATCTGAACCCTTCTCTACCTTATGTCCATCGGCAATAGTGGCTGTGGCTGTTGGAGTCTTACCATTTCTAAATTCCCACTCAGCGATAAGCATGGGCTTGATTGTATCCCAAGTTGTGTGGACTTTATTCTTACCTACTCTGTAATAAGTTCCCTGCTCGCCACCGTATGGGAACCCAGGAAAGTATGGATCTTCAATGGAAGCAAACTCCGCAGCCAAAGCCTTTCCGGCATTCTTTAAAAGAGTTTCATCATTCTTATCAGAACCCTTATAATACGCAACAAGAGGTGGTCGCTTTCTAGCAACTAGATATTCCTGACAAATAATATCCTGAGTGGTCTCAGTGAAATTACTATTGATATCAATGTTCAATGCGGTACATGCCGCTTTCAACGTATCTGGAATACACTGATACTTACCCACAGCAAATAGTTTCTCAGCCGATCCAGACGGTAACGCCTGTTTAGCCATGATATCTTTAATCGGAGTATTGATTAGATCTAACTTCTGACCGCCAATTGAACCAGTACCCTTGGGTGCGCTGCTCCCACGATTGAAAGCGTTATAACCAGCTGAACCAGATTCACCCTTTGCAATTAGTACGGCAAGTGGTCCTACAATTTTACCCTTTTCTGTAACGGCTTCTGCTGGCGTTGTGGTTGTTTCAGCGGTAGTTGATTCTGATTTAGGATCGCTACCATCTACGTTTGAATCGCTTGATGTTGATACAGTTGCGCCTGACGGTTCAACTTCCTTTATCGTAAGTTCTCCAGCACTTTCATTTGACTGAGGCACACCACCCAGCGTACCCAACATAATGGGTTGCTGTTGTTCATCATCTCTGAATACGATAAGAATCCAAGTACCCTCAACCGGACCAAGTGGTGATTGACCGATACCGGAAACTCGCGCCTCCGTGATAGGTAGTACGGGAAATGCCCAGGGAAGATCTTTGGTTGGCAACTCAGTCTTATCATCGGTATGTAGACCAACAACACGAACGCGACAACGCCCAAGTTTCAAGGGATCGAAACGATCTTCAACGCAACCACTATAAAGTTTCATGTTCATAATTACTTTCCTGGGGATAATCTATAAGAATCTCGAATCAGCTGCATTGAGCATTCGTGGCTTTCTCTTGTGATATTATGATTTATAGCTGCGATCAAATAATAACCAGACACAGTATTATCTAATCTTGTTTCTTTAGTATCAACCTTTTCTTCTGGTTCCGGTTGAATAATCTCCAGCAGTACTTTCTGACCAACGGTATAATCAGTGCGGCCAGGAACCGTGATATTTAATTTAAACCCTTCCGCCAGTGCCATCTCACTTAGACGCGCCTGAAGAGTTTTGCTATTAGATACATCACCAAAGTTATCATACAGATCATAATGTATTTCATTGGTGAATATGGATGCCTTAGCATTGAATAAAGTTTTCAGATCAGCCGAGGTAATCGGAAATTCATTCAGGTGTAATTTATCTTTAAAGTCTGTCTGATAATTATATTCCACTGTCTTGTATTCGTTTGTGGCCAAGTCGTGCGTGGTCATAGTTGACCCATACGCGCCCATTCGCATTTTATTAAAGGTATCAAACGAATCCGGAAGATCAATTTTAGTAATCCGTTCGTAGTCTGTTTGTAAATTCCTAACGGATTCACCAGTGGGTAGAATCTCTCGAGCCTTCATGTTGTAATTAAACTTCCATAGGGCTGGTTCGTTATAGAGAGAGTTGAACGTTATGAAATTAAATCCAGCCCGATTCTCAAAGAATATGTACGATGGTGAACCAACCTTATTAACCGCCTGATTGGTCAGAAAGTTTAAGTTCTTAGATGGAGTCCAGAAGTTAGAGGTATGTTTAGTGACGTTCTTTGATTCTTCGATGGTTCCGATTCTATCCGCACCAACCCAATCGGTAAGAATTTTCTTGGCGGTATCGGAAACCTTACCCTCAAAGGTTCTACTGTATTTCGTACCCGAGTCCGTCATGGCATCCCAAGGTACGAAATGTAATTTATATACAACGCTACGCTCAGCCAGATAAGTTCTATCCGATAATTTATATACAAAGAAATAACCACTAATAGCAGCACCATCATTTAACGTGGGTGTGCGAATGGACATGATTATAACTTCCTCGCCAGTGATGGGAAGATTGCCAACGATGTCTAGAGAATCCCTAAGGATGATATTACCCGACATGAAGGGCGAAAATAGATCTTCATAAATCTGGATTCCGATAACCTGATTCAGGATGTTCATGTTCTTACCCGAAGCTAGAGAAACTAATTCTAATTTCTCTATTCGTACATCACCTGCAAATTCAATTATATTTTTACTCACGCCACAGCCTTTATAAATTCATATACAATTTGATCAACAAGGGTCTTATTGATGATTTTGATTGCGCGTTTACTTTCGTTGATAGTTTCTTCGTAACCGAAATTAGAAACTGATACGGCACCAACAGCATTAGAATTTACAATCCAACCAGCAGCGTTTTCGTAATGATGGATATCATATTCATTATCCGCACCATATTTATTGGTAACGTACTGAGCCAGTCTATCATAGGGTAATGGGAAATCATTTATATAATCATACCGCTCATTCACTAGCATGAGCACCCAATGATACTCGGGATTATCGTAAAACCTCTCAGCGATAATCTCTGGCGTTTCTCCATCAACTATATTATAGGTATCATAGAGCGTTATATTGGAAACAACATCTCTAATGAATCGCGCGTTGACTGTAATATCTTTCAGAACAATGTATTGATCTACATTGTTGATAGTGAAAGGATATATGATTGAGGGTAGACTGGAGAAGTACATTAGTAACCGTCCTGAATTTCTGCTTTGGTAAGAATAGCAAGTTCTCTGAATGTTAGGGATACCGTTATCTGAGAAGGTGTACCATCGGCAAACGTATTGAACGAACCATTAGGTGCATAGTTCACGGTCATCTCAGTAAGAATACAAGTAGTATGTCTTGGAAGATTCATATTCTCCACACCGTCTTTATAATAAAATATATCAAATTCGGAAGGGTATATAAATAAGAAACCGCCATCGTCTTTAAATTCAGGATGCATGTGTAGTTTGAACATGTTGATAATTGCTTTAACTTGCTCAACTTCTTTAGCATTTCTTGGAGCGAAGTTATATTCAAAGTTGAACATCCTAAAATCAACTCCAGTAAATATCTGTTCCTTCTTTGGATTCCTAGCAAGTCCAGTAGCTGCGGACATAAAGCCTCCAATCCCAGGAGTAGCCAACATGGTCGCGCCTAAAACTCCAACAGCATCACTAACACCCTTTCCCAGAGCAGCTGATCGGTTTGAAGAAAATATTGCGTTCCCCACATCTCCTGCTAAATCAGCAATCGCCGCCTGAGCCGACATATCCTCTGTAGAATAGTCCATTGAATATCTAGCGGTAAATGATTGAGGAATATTTAATGCTATACTGGTCACCAATCTATTATTCTGCCTCACGGTTTTCATGGGATTGATATTACCGTTAGTTGCAATAGCAGAAACTACCACACCAGGAATTCCACCTACGATGGCAGCTTTAATTGCTCCACCAGCAGTTCCTTTAAACGATCCAGTTTTCACTTTATTCAATATACCAGAGGCAGCTACAGCTCCCACTGCACCAACAGCTGCGATAGAACCAACTCCGTAATTAGCACCAGCAACAACACCACGTAATTGAGCTGTATCTAGGGTTGTGGTTAATTCTTCTTCCTTACCTTTAATTAAGGCTGAGTTGGAAGGAACGTTGATATAGAATACAACGTAGTTACCACCGTATATATCTTGATTCGAAAATAGGTCTAGAGGGTATCTTAGGGTATTAGCTTTATATTTTTCATTATAAGCAGAACCTTCTCCGACGAAGGTATTTCTTGCTCTAGCTTGACTAACGTTATTCGGTTGTGTTCTATCTGATAATTCAGTTATCCCATCTTTCGAAGTCGCCATGATTATCCTTTAACTAAATAGAGTATTGCTTTAGTTATTTATATCACCCTTTAAACCCAACATAGTTAGTATAACGATAAATCGAATAGAAGTCAAATATAAATTATTGAGATATGTCAAAGTTTCCAACACCAAGAAAATATAGCCCTATACACCCAGAGAAGTACATGGGTGATCCAACTGGTATTATATTGAGAAGTTCCTATGAAGTAAAATTCGCAATCTGGTGTGATAAAAATGACGCTGTATTGAAATGGAATAGTGAGGAAACTATCGTACCCTATGTATGTCCAACTGATGGAAGAGCGCATAGGTATTTTATTGACTTCAGAATTCAGGTTCGCAATAAAGATGGAATATTAAAAACATACTTGATTGAGATTAAACCGGATAGTCAGACTAGACCTCCGAAGCCACCAAAGCGTAAGACTAAAAACTTCATAACAGAAGTTAAAACATGGGCAAAGAATGAAGCCAAATGGAAAGCTGCAACTAGGTTTGCTGAAGACAGGGGTTGGGACTTTATGATCATCACAGAAAAACATTTAGGGTTATAATGGCATCTACTACACCGCTTCAAGATTTATTTGAAAAGAATAAATTTGATCGCAACATTCACCTGAAATCAACCTCTTGGTTTGACGGGCAGGTATTACAATTGGCAAAGAAACGCATAACCCCTCAACAGGTTATTAGAAATAAGCCAGCTAATATCAAATCCTCCATTATACCAGGTAATCTGTACATGTTTTTTTACGATGCAAAACACAAGGAAACGCTGCCGTATTGGGACAGATTTCCCCTTGTTTTTCCGTTTAGAGCCACTGCAGACGGCTTTTATGGACTGAACCTACATTACCTACCTTATAGGTATAGAGCGATCCTTATGGATAGATTGCTGATGTTTAAAAATAATAGTAAATTTGATGAAACAACTAAATTGAAATATTCTTGGAACATGATTGCCGGAATGTCAAAGTTTGAAATGGCAAAGCCATGCGTAAAGCAATATCTAAAAACTCAAGTACGTTCTCAGTTCGTTAAGGTTGATGCCAATGATTGGACAACTGCGCTCATGTTACCTGTGGAACGTTTTGTTGGTGCATCTAAAGGTGCTATCTGGGCAGACTCAAGGGAATCGTTTAAATGACTTTCATATCAAACTTCGTAGCAGAAGCCGCAGGTGGCATGGCACTCACGAATAGATTTATCGTGGCCATTCCTTCACCGCCAGACTTTGCTTATCCAGAATCAACAGGCGGTAACTCTAGCCTCCGTAAACTATTATTGTTTTGCGAGGCCACTCAACTACCTTCTTTACATCTTACCACGAATCCAGTTAGGACTTATGGTGAGGTGCGCGAGATGCCCTATGAATTGATGTACGATACTATCACATTATCATTTTACGTTGACGCGAGCATGTATGTGAAAAAGTTTTTTGATAATTGGATTCAGGGCACTCAACTAGGTAAGACTAGAAATCTTAGATACTATGATGAGTATGTGCGAGAGATTACAATACTTGTTCAAGACAAAGAAGAAAATACTAGATACGGTGTTAGATTATTTGAAGCGTATCCGAAGAACGTATCACAGGTAGATTTAAGTTATGCATCACAAGATGTCATGAAGTTGGCCGTTACGTTTCAGTATAAGTATTGGGCATCGGCGTTGAGTCCTTCTAACTCATCGGAAACCATGCAAGACCTACAGGGTAATGGTGGTGATCCGTTGAATGATCTAGACAGAATTCAAGATTATATTTCAGCCGATAGGTTTGAAACTTACACAAGCAGTTTCATAAGTTTTCAAGAAGAGTTTAATACAACTCTTGGCAATATAATTCCAGAACGTAGATCAATATATACCGGAACAACACCTGCAGACTTCTAAGGCTAAATATAAAATGAAAATTGATGATACCCTATCTGATGTATTTGACATCGCCCCCATGAAGCCTATCTCGATGGAAATCATAACCAAAGACAATGAAGTGATCTTACCAAAAGATGAAAAGATTGAATATGATTATGATAAGACTAGGGGTAATTTACACTCGCTACTCGAACAGGGTCAGGAAGCACTGGCACATGCGCTTGCAGTTGCTAAGTCCTCTGAGTTACCGCGAGCCTTTGAAGTTGTGGGTAATCTTATGAAACAATTATCAGAGGTCAACGCTCAATTATTAGAGCTTCATGAGAAGAAACAAAAGATTGACGGACCAGCTAAGAAAGAAGAAACGAAGAGCGTTACAAATAATTCTATCTTCGTTGGAAGTACCGCTGACTTGAATAAAATGCTATCCAACATGAATAAAGGAAATGATAATGGCTTTACCAGTTAACAATACACCAATCTATACCCTAACAATTCCATCAACGAAACAAACCGTAAAGTTCCGCCCATTTCGAGTTAAGCAAGAGAAGGCGTTACTGATTGCTCAACAGAGTGAAGACGTTCATGTAATGATGGATACGCTGAAAGCTGTTATCAGTGATTGCGTAATTGATAAAGTTGATACCGATAACATGCCTTCGTTTGACGCTGAGTATATTTTCGCTCAGATCAGGGCTAAGTCAGTTGGTGAGATTGTGGAGTTATTTTTCTTATGTAACGATGATCATGGCGCCGATAATGATAATGCTAAAGTAAAGGTTGCGTTTGACCTGACTAAGTTAGAAGTATTCATGCCGGAAGGTCATGTTAAAACTATTCCGTTGTTTGATGATGTTGGTGTTATTATGAAGTATCCAACGCTTGATGTTATTAAGCGTATCCATGAGATGGATGAAAACGATATTGATACCATGATTGACATCACCACTGATTGTATTGAATCTATCTACACTACCGATGAAGTATTCCTTGGATCAGAAACACCCAAGCAAGAACTAATTCAGTTCCTGGATAATTTAGAATCGAGTCAATTTTCATTGGTTCAGAATTTCTTTAATACCATGCCTAGAATTAAACAAGAGGTCAATTACAATTGCCCCGTATGTGATAAAGCGTATCATACAACGCTTGAGGGTATCAACAGTTTTTTTTAATGTGCCTCTGTCATAATTCTCTCCAGAATTATTATCAATTGAACTTTTCGTTAATGCAGTACCACAAATACGCTCTAGATGATATAGAAGATATGTTACCGTTTGAGCGTGATGTTTATGTGGCACTATTGATTAGATTCTTGGAAGAAGAAAAACAGAGGCTTAAAGCCAATCAATAAGAGAGATATAAATGGCACTAACCATGCAGGATCTTCTGGAAAGTCAAAAACGACTTCAGGCTGCTGACATCAAAAAAGCCCCTAAAGAGAGCAAGAGTATTTCCGTCTCTGAGTTGAAGGAGATGACTAAGAAGATGATGGATGAGCCTATCTCTGAACTAAAGGAAACTCTGGCGGAAACTGTTCAGGTGCCAATTAGTAAACTGAATACACTCAACGAAGAACAGATCAAAGTAGATAAAGAAACTCTCATCGAGTTAAGAAAAAATAATGAGATGAGTCAGCAAGAGATTGAGGCCATGGGTACGATGGCCGAAGAATTTAAAGTTATCAAAACATTGTCTGAGCAATTTCAGGAAAGTAAAAACGCAACTAAAGAAAAGTATGGTTCGTTGGGTAAAATAAAAGATACACTGATGCGATCCACAAATCCATTTGGTGTGTTCGATAAGAAAATAGCCAGGAACGATTACGTCGGTCAACAACAGGCTGCTGGATCTAAGTTATCTGAGAAAGAACTTCGGGCTAACTATGAACCCGCAAGAAAGGCTGCTCTTGAGATTCAGAAAACTAATGATCAGATTGAAAGCATAAAGAAGAAGGGTGGATTATCCAGCGATCAATTCGCGCGGACTGAGAAGGGTAAAGAACTGCTAGCTAAAAAAGATTCTTTCTCTAAAGACTACGCTCAATATGATGTTAGAAGTACATTAATGAATGATTCGAGAGATGATGAACCAAAATCTCAATTCGAAAATAAATCAGTTAAGAATAGACAACAGACTAATTTAAAAGAAGACGCAGCCGAAAAGATCCTCAGAGATAAAACTGAGTTAGATACTTTAATCAGTATTGATTTTAATATTAAGGCGCTGCTAGACGTCACTAAGAATGCTAAGGGCGGTAATGGTGAACCCGCCGAGGGTGGTGGATTTGGTTTAGGTGATGCCATGGGCTTGCTAGGTGCTGGGCGTGCGCTTAGAGGCGCAGGTAAACTGGCAATGCGTGGTGCACGTGCCGTTGGTGGATTGGCTTCTAGGGGTATTAAGGCTGTCGGATCTTTGGGTGGAAAGGCCATCGCTGGAATCGGTGGCGCGTTGGCCGTGGGTGGAGTTGCTGGATCAATAGCTTCCGGTGCTGGTAAGGTTACGGAAAACGTTGCAGGTGCCGCGATTAAAACTGAGGCTTCTGCCGCAGTGGCTGGTGCTGAAGCTGCTGGTAAGGGTGGTGCCGCTGCCGCTGGTAAAGCTGCAGCCAAAGAAGGTGGTGAAGGTGCGATCAAGAAAGCAATTGTTAAGATTCTTGGATCAGGTACTGCTAAATCTATTGTAAAGAAAATACCTTTCGTTGGAGCACTTGCTGGACTTGGGTTCGGTATATCTCGCGCCATGGAAGGTGACTTCAAGGGTGCTGCCGCGGAGGTTGGTTCCGGTGCATTGAGTATTGCCGCAGGACCAGGCACAGCTGCTTCAGTTGCCGTGGATGCAGGGCTTGCCGCTCGTGATGTGTATAAAGAAGTACATGGAGTATTTCCTGAAGATGAAAAAGATCAGACAGTCGTAAAGGGTAGAATAGCCATGATAACCGACATGGTAACTGATTATCTTAAATCATTATTCACAAGCGAAGAAAAACCTAAAACTGAAGCTGGCTTGGATGCCAATGGTCAGAGAACAGGTGCTGGAACCGCATATGAAAATATACCGGATACAGGTAAGGCGTTGGCTCCATCTAAAATTCCAGCCACTGCCGCCAATACCATGGAAGCTAGAACAATGGAGAAATTGAACATGGGAATGGCCTCAAGTGCTGCTCCCGCTTCAAGTGGCGGTGCCGTGTATGGTGCCTCGGCAAATAATGCCGCAGCTGCTAGACCCGCTCCTCAGGGTAGCAGTAGTGTTGTGGTTGCTCCAACTACCGTGAATAACAATAAGAACGAAGCTAGAAGTTACACACCACCAGTAAGAAATCAGGATTCAACCTACTCCAAGATCATGGAATCTCGATTCGATTTCTAAATGAGAAAAGCCACCCGAAGGTGGCTTTTTTATTTCTAACTAGCTGTTACGCTTCGTTAGCCATGTTCTGAAAATAACTCAGTGAGTCATCGTCATCTTCCATCGCTGGTGCTTTGGATGCCTTTGGCGTTGGAGCAGGTTTGCTCTTAGGCGTAGGTGCTACATAAGACGGTGCGTCGTCAGCTGCGTCAGCTTCAGCAGTTGACATTCCACCAGTTGATGATAATACTAAATCCAATTGCTTCTTCAGATCAGCATATGATTTGAAGTTCTTAATATCAAGCAATTCAGACAACTTATGTTGTTTGTTTGCAATGACAAGAATTTCTTCATCACTTTCCGCAATAGGTGCAGGTTCGCTGAAGGCTGATTTATCATAATTAGGATAACCCTCAACTTTGGTCTGCTTCAATTTGAAGTCAGCACCTTCCCAGAAATCAAATACATTAACTGGCTTTTCATCTTCAAAAGTCGGGCGAGCCTTATCCATGATTTTGTCAAAGATTTTCTTTCCGAATTTAAACAGACGGACTTGACCTTCATTCTCTGGATGCTTAGGATCAGAAATAATCAGAACGTTGCAAATATAGGTAAGTTTGCGTTTCTGTTTACGTGCAACTTCCTTTCCTGCTTCAGTACCGTTATTCCAGAGGCTTGAATTCAATTCGCCGACTGGGTCTTTATCACCAATAGGATTACCATCAACCCCAGGAGTAGATAAAGAATTTTGAATGTACCATTTACCCGTTGGTCCTTGAAAGGCATGACTGAAGATTTTGACCCAAGGTAATTGATCGCCCTCAACACGTGGGAGAAATCGAATTGTAGCAGAAGCGTTGCCTGCTTTATCGGGTTCAAGTTTCCAGACTCGATCATCTGTATAAGATTTCTTGTCTGAAGATGGGTTTGCGGTTTTATCAAATGCCTCAGTAATTTTACCGAAGTCGTTGTTACGCATTTTACGCAGAGCGTTGATATCCATATCGTATTTCCTTTTTGTTAAAACGTATTGTAGTTGTATAAGATTTATGCTTTAGTATGTGTGATAAAAATTTCATCTGAAACCGCAGCAACGTCCTTGAACGGTACTTCGTCTTCATAATCATCTTCATCGTACATATTTAGGACTTTCATTCCACGCCCTCTAACATTAGATGCATGCTTCGGGCGTTTCTTGTACTTCACTTCATCATCATCAAATTTACCGCTCACATTCTTTTTAGAATTTCCCATTACAGTTCTTCTAATTCCTGAATAAAGTTATTGTATGATCTTGAAAGTTTGTCGGAGTCGAATTTCACGAAACCCTCGCACTTCAAAATTCTTCTCATGTCATCTTTCCAGAGCACCGTACTATTATTATACCATGAATCTAGATAAGGTTCAAATTTATTTAATAGGTACATTGATTCTATTGAGACCCGCTTCCCCAGAAATAATTTCAAGATCAGAGGTATATCACCAGAAGCAAATTCAAATATTTGACTTTTATTTAGTTTGTCTTTTTCTGCCTGAAGTGAAACTGTTCCCAGATCATCTTGGAATACTTTACTCAGGCTTTGCTTTCTACGCTCCCATTCGGTGAGGTTTGACTCGGCTTCTTCCACCGAATACACAACGCTGTTGTTTCCGTACGCAAAATTAGCCACGAAGAATTGAATAACGTTTCGGTCTGTGTCATACTTTCTTGCTATTCGTTCAAAGATAAACCTATCACTCCTAGCAAGGAAAGCCTGCTCAGTGCCCTTAACGTTACCCCTAGTCTCAAAAACATTATAGTTGTCTTTGGTGAAGTGTAACTTCACGGACATGTAATATTTGTATGCCTTGAATCCAGTAATCATTCGAGCATTGCGGTCTTAGGAAGGTAATTGTTTTCGCGCATGTCCATCTCAATTTTATCCTTCAGAGATTTACTCACTAGGGAAACAATATCCTCGGGTTCAAGAAAGTTCTCAGCGCAGTAATCAAGAACCGCATCCATGTGACAGATACGTTTCTTAGCTGCGATTGATTCGATGTGTAGAGAGAATTCAGTTGTATTTTTAAACATTATTTTTCAAGGTAATAGTTGGTTAAACGAACAAGGTGTTCCACTTTATTATACTCCAATACCTTACTTTTGTAAAGTTTCCATACAGGAGTATTGGGAGTTTCATGATCCATTTCACCCTCAAATTTGTCAAGAAATTTACTCATGAATAAATCAAGAGTCATCCGCTGAACAGTTAGTTCCTGACGGGTTTTAACCAGAGCGTCTTTGTCAAAAGAAATTGCTGAAATAGTATTTGCGGTAATCATTCTTCTACCTTTTCGTAAGTTAGTTCAAAGATATCTGGTTTACATGCATAGAATTCGCCCTGAGTACCCTTGATGATATAATCACCGGAGGTAGCAATGTGCTTGACGGTTAAATGTAAGCCATCTTCAAGTGTACCGATTTCCGCCTCAGCTACCTCGCCTGGACGACGTGGCATACGAATTATGCCTAAGTTACCCTCACAGAATTTTATTAGAGCAGAATTTGGCGTCACACCATACACCCAGTGGATAGCGTCAATCACTACGGGTTTCTTTTTAAATTTCATGCGTTGCGCTCCTTTAAATACATTTCAGTAATAGTTTGTGTTGTCTCGATCAAGTCACGTTGCGTTGTAAAACAATCATGTGAAATTCTACCAATCATTTCGTTACGTTCTTTATTAGTCAGCCCGACCCATTCTTTGTTATGCAAAGAAACTAAACTATTTCCTTTAGGAGCAATTCCAACCGCTGGTATGTTTGTTTCGCTACCAGCGTTGCTAAGTGTTGGTGTGTCTTCGTAGTAGTATGCGGCTTCAAGAATCTTTCGAACATCGTGAGGTAGTGTCCAACCCTCAAGTACAGTGAAGACAGAAAGCCTAAGATTGTCAACTGGAGTACGTTTCTTCGGAGCCATGAAAAAATGCGTACAATAATCATAATAGACTACGGGCTTTTCAGAATATGGTATTCTCATCAAACAAGTATTCGTCTTTTCGTCATGGTATAAAAACTCGGCTGGTTTTGATTCTGTGCCATAAACAATTGGATCGCCACGCTTCGCTGCTTCTAGGTTAAATGGTTCCATTATTGTACCCGAATATCTGGAATAATAGTTGATGGTTTAAAGGTTACACGGTAAAAATGTGTACTGACTTTGCTTGGTTCAAGTTGCTCAACGAAGTAAGTCACGTTGTCTGACAGACCAAGGAAGTGCTTCTTAAAATCCCTTGCGCCAACCTTACAGATTACCGCAACTCGGGCTGGCTGTGTGAGAGGTTGAACCGAGCATAACCCTTCGATTGATAGAAGGTAATCACTTGTGATACCGTTATAGAATACAACCCTACGATTGACTTCAAAGTTGTCAGCGGCTTCGCTCAGGTTTCTTGATGCGACTTTTGCATCATTATCACATCCGGTCAAAGCTGTAAGTACTGCGAGTGCTGCGATAAGTTTTTTCATTTTATTACCTTTGTTCATTGATTATTGGAAAATTTGTACCGCTACATACTGAATTGATTGACCGTGCTCTAATTGCATCGGCGCAACCTTGATAACTTAAACCTTCATAACACCGACCAAGAACAAGCATTGCACAAGCCTCACGCTCGCGAGCAATGGCAAGCATTACCATCTTCAGAGTATGACCGTTCATTTCTTCAAGGTAGTCTTTGCGTACTTCTTCAGCAAAGTGTTCAAGGTTTGATTGATACGCCATATAAAAATTATAATCAGGAGACCAGAATATTCCGGAGTCATCGAGTAATTCTTTAAGTAGTTCACGGTTCATTTCGATTCCTTCAAGTTTTTAAGTTTACAATGTCCAACAGCGTCCTTCGCAAGGGCACTAACCCTTGGACACCAATCGTTAAATTTTGCTAATGGAGAATCCTTTGGATGACCCGAATTGTGATGATGTTTACAACCACGGCAATGCTTGGTCATTTCGTTGCCCATCCTACCCATGAGTGCTGTTTAGCTTTCCGTGGTGCCTCTACCTTCGGCGCGAACGGGTTAAATCCCTTCGGGAACCGAAGTCCGGTATTAGGGTCACTCAATCCGGTCAGGTCTTGTTCAGCGTACATACCCTGAATCTCCTGACAGCACTGAAGGAACTCAATGTCGGTAATCAACCCTGTTGAGTACTGACTCACCACATCAAGCAACTTAGCGTGTAGTTCGGGTAGATGCCATTGTTTCTTAGTCATAAGATAATCCTTATTAGAGAGTTAAGCCTAGACTTCCGAGGTACTCATCAAAGAGGTAGTTATCCTCCATGGCTTCGAGAAGGCTATCACCGTCACAGATTACACGGCTATCATCAGCATTCTCTCTGATGTAATCCGAGTATCCCGCACCTTCCCACAAGGCAAAGCCTTCGTCTTCTGATATTTCACGTAATTTAATTCTCATACTAATTCCTGATCAGAGTAGTTACAGTAAAGGGCGGCAATCAGGCGGATCTCATCGACCGACAAACCCGTTGCCCGACAGACCGCATTGAAGTCAAAGTTGTTTTCTTCAATGATCGCGACCACATCCATAATTTTGTTTTCCATATACATTTCATTCCTTGTTAGATAATTAAGTATACCTGATTTTTTATTTAAAATCAAGCTAAAACTTCCAGAACCTTACAACGGGTCATAACCGTCTGGTTCTTGCTATCGCGGAGGTTATGAGACTTAACCGAACCCTTGAGCACTAGGGTTTCGTTGGCCTCGCAGTGAGGGCTGCCGCTCGCAAACCACACCACATGATTACCCGTATCAACTTCCGTCATCATGATACCGTATGACGTGCCGTAGTTTCCGGCGATAGGGATAACCTTATTGACCTTCACGGTCAGGGTAACTTTGTCACCGACCGCACCGATGAATTCGTTCTTCTCTACCCTAGTTTCTTTGGCAGCTACGATACCGTCATAACGGTTCTTAGCGGCGATAACCGAAACCAGATAACCCATGTACTTCGCGGGGATAGCGACCTCGCTCAGGAATTTAGTCATGTTGTGTGAATACTCACCAGCCTCTTTCGAGAAGTAATCCACGCCCCAAACAATCAGGGCTTTCGCCGCTTCTTTGTTTGCCTCGGCGGCAGCACGGATCTCGCGACGGTACTGAATTTCCGCGTCGGTGAGTTTAGCGTTACGCAACCCACCAGCTGGGAGCAGGAATTCCTGAACCCGATCAGCGGTAGTGGCGAGCCATGCTGTGCCGCCAGATGCTTCATGATACGCACTTGATGCTTTCTTCGAAACGAAACCATGCTGAGCCACGATGGCCAACGCATAGGCTAACGAAACCTCAACACCCTCATAGTGCACTGGGCGAGTACCACGCTCGAAGAATTCCTCATCGAAGGTATAAAACGCACCGAACCAATCCAAGTTCTTGGTTGGGTCGATACCGAAGAATTCTTTAAGGCAAGTAGAACCGACCTGCTTGTACCCGTTGGCGTCTTTGAACACATACGTGTTATTACGGTGACGCTTGATATTGCAGTGCTCACAGGTAGTGCTCACCGCTGAGAAATAAACCTCGGGAACCTCTTCACCCGCTTTCGACTTCACGATAGGGGTCTTACCGATGGAATGATCCAACGCAGCCACGAACGTGTAGTCACCGAAACGCAGTTCTTCCGCGTCAACGGTTAAAGTGATCTTCGGAAAGAAGATAGGGTATGGCTCGCTCTTAGGCCAAAACTCTTCCATGAAAGAAACGGAAGACGAGATTACCGCCTGAGCGAAACCGAGTTTAACGGCTTTCTTGTTCAGCGCAGCCAGCTTCAACTCAACGCGAGAGAGTTGCTGGGCGTCGATCGTGAAAGTCTTTGAAATCATAGGTAGTTCCTTTTTGTTATCCATTAACTAATTGTAGTCTAATCTTGAATTAAAATCAAGCTAATAATTTGGCATATTTAATAGCATCGGCCAAATCATCAAAATCACGAACATGTTGTTCTTCACCGCCGTATGAAGGAATTTCGTATACCGCGAAAGTTCCATCATCCTTCTCGTATATCAACCCAGCGGCTTCTTCACCAAGATCATGAGTGAATACTAACTTCATAATATGCTCCTTAGCCTAGTCTTGAATTAAAGTCAAGGACTTATGAACCGAGATCGAGTGGATATCACCGAGCGCGACCATCATGTTAGCCAACTCCGACTGGATTTCCATACCGAGGAAATCCCGCTCAAGGGTTTGAATGTCTTGGATCAGGGCGACAGCGTCAACCTGAGTTGCGCGAGTGGGGTTGGCCATCATTAGGGCGAGTTCTTTGTTTACTTTAGCCTTGTGCGTAATAATAAACAGCGAGGCCAACATCTTCTTAGTAGTAATATTCACGAGTACATCCTTTTTCATATCCATAACTAAGTATAGTTGTTTACCTAATTAAAGTAAAGACATTTCGTTGTTTTTTAGCCTATTTTCGGCTTATTTTAGGTTTATTTGACCCCTAAAACTGAAAAACCCTACATTTAGTAGGGTTATGGTCGAAATTCTTGATTCTGGCGCCTAGATTACCTCTAGAGGCGGTATAGGTACGTTCTAGGCGTTTTTAGGCGTTTTCAGGCGTTTTCCACAGTTCCCGTAGGAATTTAAGAGCCTGACGTTCGTTTTGGAAGATGTATTCCTTACTTTCAATTTCCGTATCGACCGACAGGACAAACCCGTTTTCAACTTTCTTCACATTCACGTTCATTGTATTTCCTTATAAAGTAAAATGGTGCGCCCGACAGGAATCGAACCCGTATCAGCGGAGTAGAATTCCGCAGTTCTATCCGTTGAACTACAGGCGCATATAATTTATTATACCCTAGTTGTTTCGATTAGGCTTATTTTAAATCTTTGACTTCATCGGCCAAGCCAAGTTTCTTAGCCTCGATTGCTGAAAGCCAAACGTCTTGTGGTGGTAAAAGAATTTCACGGATTACCGCCTCGGTGAGTCCGGTACATTTTTTGTAGTGAGCGATCATGCGCTTCGTTGTAAGATCAAACTCTTTCACCTGAGCAAACAACTCATGCTCTTTACCAAATGAACCCCATGAATACTGGTGTGATAAAATGCTAGTGTTTGGAGTAAGAAGTCGTTGGCCTTTTTCACCCGCGATAAAAATCAATAGACCAGCCGAGGCAATTTGACCAAGACCGATAGTACGAATTGGAACAGCGGAACCTCGCATTGTATCAACCAAGGCAAACCCAGCGTTCAGATCACCTCCTGGTGAACAGATAATTAGGTTAAGCATCTCCGGTCTTTCTTCAGAGAAATTTGCGTCAAAGATCCATTCAATTACTGGTCGAACAGTGGTAAGACTAATATCATCCATCAATAGATAAAACGCATGTGTACTATCATCGTCATTACCTAGCTGTAAGTTTAATTTTTGCATCATCGTTGCTGCTCTCTTTATAAAATATGTGACTTCCGATCACGACAGTCTTATGTAATTTCCATTTTGGATTTACATAATTTGCGTGGTAGTATAATGCACCCTCGGTAATATCTTCCAACTCAATATACTTAGTAAACACTTTGTGCGCGACTTCAAGCGCAATGATGTAACGGTTATCTTTATCCTGTAAGTTTTTCTGACACACCCAGGAGAATTGACATCTGTACTTGTTCTTCTGAAATA
>Ga0209134_10000031_pt1 | contig 41188 bp, 38 predicted proteins | sample LauGreSp1BDMLBSN_2_FD_187566 | JGI IMG/M metagenome (GOLD analysis project Ga0209134, IMG submission 187566) | Freshwater lake microbial communities from Lake Michigan, USA - Sp13.BD.MLB.SN (SPAdes) (version 2) | ecosystem: Environmental > Aquatic > Freshwater > Lake | place: Lake Michigan, USA... | reverse complement strand
ATTCCGGCAACTGCGAACAGAGTCAGCGGATAAACCTCAGTTATCTGATTTCCTGATTGAACCGCCTGACGTTCTTCTTCAGATCCTGGCAATGCAGAAGGTAGCGCCGCAAAGTGCTCACCATCAGCAATAAGAAAGACTGAGATCATGGCAATAATCAAGATTGAAGCTTGAAGTAGTACTGCTGCACCATCGAAAACTACTGAACCCATTGCTGCTGTTAGCGACTGTTGATCGCGAATTTGCCACAACTGCATCAACGCTAGAAGCAAAGACCCAAGTGTGACTGTTAACTGCACCGCTGGGCGGGCAGCCTTAGATACGAATGCCTCAACTAAGACACCAATGAGTGCTCCGACAAGCAAGAAGAGCATCGGTGATAGAAGTGAGTAGGTAAGAACTGGTGCTGTAAAAGTCATTACTTGCCCCCATTAGTTGGTGCAGGATCGGTGAATCCCATTTGAGAAATCACATGGATTGCAGCTGGGTTTATTGCCTTCAGAAGTGGAGCTGGATAGAAACCCAACACCACAATGATTGCAATCACCGGAGCAATTGCTAACTTCTCACGAAGGTTGAGATCCTTGAGGTTCTCATTGCCTGGAGTCGTAGGCCCGTGCAATGCTTTTTGCACTGGAATTAAAATGTATAGCGCAGCCAAAACAATTCCGAATGTTGCGATGATTGCATGCACTGGGTAGCGGGTAAAGGTTCCAACTAGAACTAAGAACTCACTCACAAAACTTGAAAGACCGGGAAGAGCAAGTGAAGACATTCCCGCTAAGAAGAAGGTCCACGCCATAATTGGTGTGACTCGTTGCAATCCCCCAAATTCAGCAATTGTTGAAGAACCGCGACGTGAAATCATCCATCCTGCGACCAAGAACAATGCAGCTGTTGAGAAGCCGTGATTAAACATATACAAGATAGCCCCACTTTGGGCTTGGGATGTCATCGCGAAGATTCCCATGGTGATGAAACCAAAGTGTGAAATTGATGTGTAGGCGATCAGTCTCTTGATGTCTTTGGCACCAATGGCAAGGAATGCACCGTAAATAATTGAGATAACAGCAAGAACCAAGATGATCGGAGTAAAAGTCTTACTTGCCTCCGGAAACAGTGTTAAGCAGAAACGGATCATTCCGTATGTGCCAACCTTGTCCAGAACGCCAAGAAGTAGAACTGATGTGCCTGGTGTTGCAGATTTGGCAGCATCTGGCAACCATGTGTGGAATGGCCACACAGGAGCCTTGATGGCAAATGCAATGAAGAAACCTAAGAACAACAGGTTTTGAGTTGTTGACGACATCTGTAATTCTGAAAGCTTATTGACATCAAATGTATGTCCACCTTGTGCACCTGACATTACATACAGGGCAATAATCGAGGCAAGCATTAATAATCCACCGACAAGGCTATAGATCAAGAACTTAACCGCGGCAGCTGCACGCTCACCAGTTCCGTATCCTCCAATAAGGAAATACACCGGAATCAACATTGCTTCAAAGATTACATAGAACAAGAAAACATCAGTTGCGGCAAAAACACCGATCATCATCGTTTCTAGAACAAGAATGAGAATATAGAAAGTCTTAACACTCCAGCGGCCACCATGTGCTTCATTCCATCCAGCGAGCACAACAACAGGAACAAGAATTGTTGACATCAAAATAAGTACTAGTGCGATTGCATCGACACCTAGCGCGTATTCAATTCCAAAACTTGGGATCCATGAGTATTTCTCAACGAACTGCAAATCAACATTATTGCGTTCGAAACCAGAGGCCATAGCAAATGTTGCTGCCATGACAATGAGAGATGTCGCAAAAGCTGCTTGCTTTGCTGCCTTTTCCTTTGCCTTAGGAAGTGCCGAAATGATTGCCGCTCCCGCAAGTGGCAGGAGCATTAATAGCGTTAACCACTTCATTACTGAACCACCACCCAAATCGCCGCGACCAGTGCAACTGCACCAACTAATATCAACGCTGCATAGCTACGAACAAAGCCATTTTGTAGGCCACGAAGAGCTGAGCCAGAACCCATTGCGATACTTCCAACCCCGCGCACGGTTCCATCAACGACAAGCTCATCGGTAGCAACCAAAGTTGCAGTCAGTGCTTGTCCTGGACGCATAAATGCAGCTTCGTTAAAGCGATCCTGCAACAAATCTTGACGAGCAACTCTGGTGAACACTGAGACGTTTTCTGGCGCAGTATTTGCTACTTCACCGCGAGAGTACTTATAGAAGGCAATTGCAACACCAATTGCAACCATCGTTAAAGCAAGTCCTGAAACGACTATTGGCTCGAGTAGATGCCCGTGCTCCTCATGATGATCAAATAAAGGATGTAACCAATTTTCTAATGCATCACCGCGAGAAAGCAAGAATCCTGATGAAACAGAACCAATTGCAAGAATAGCCATTGGTAACCACATCAACCATGGAGATTCATGAGGATCGGTGTTCTCATCCCAGCGCTTGGTTCCAGTGAAGGTAAGAATCATCACGCGGGTCATATAGAAGGCGGTAATACCTGCGCCAAGCAGAGTTACGCATCCCAAGATTATTCCTTTGACTCCCCCGGAATCGAATGCTGTTTCAATAATCATGTCTTTGGAATAGAAACCAGCAAAAGGTGGAACGCCAAGAATTGCTAGGTAGCCAAGACCAAAGGTGGCAAATGTAATTGGCATGAACTTACGAAGCGCGCCGTATTTGCGCATATTCACTTCATCATTCATTCCGTGCATTACAGAACCTGCACCAAGGAACATTCCCGCCTTAAAGAATCCGTGTGTTAGTAGGTGCATGATTGCAAATGCATAACCAATTGGGCCTAAGCCAGCTGCAAGAATCATGTAACCGATTTGAGACATTGTTGAAGCAGCAAGTGCCTTTTTAATGTCATCTTTTGCAGTTCCGATAATTGCACCAAACATCAAAGTAATTGCACCAACGATTACAACCAATAATTGTGCTGTCGGTGCGGCATCAAAGACGAAGTTAGAACGAGTAATTAAGTAAACGCCGGCAGTAACCATTGTTGCCGCGTGGATGAGCGCTGACACAGGTGTTGGACCCGCCATCGCATCGCCCAACCATGCCTGCAATGGGAATTGAGCAGACTTTCCAGCTGCTGCAACTAACAGCATTATTCCCATGCCTGTTAACGCTGCCTCTGAAGTGTTTCCTACCTGCTCTTCCACGCCTGCAAAAGACACTGTGCCCATAGTTGCAAAAGCGATCATGATCGCAAAAGACAATCCCATGTCGCCCACTCGGTTCATAACAAAAGCCTTCTTTGAGGCTGTGGCATAAGCAGGCTTTTGATTCCAGAAACCGATTAACAAATATGAGGCAAGGCCCACACCTTCCCAGCCAACATAAAGGCTGAGATAGCTATCGCCTAAAACCAATAGCAACATAGCTGCAATAAAAAGATTTAAATAGGCAAAGAATCTGCGACGATCATGATCGTGTGACATATAGGAAATTGAATAGACATGGATAAGTGTTCCGACACCCGTAATCAGTAGAACGAAACAGATTGAAAGCTGGTCCAACAAAAGCCCTGCATCCACATTAAATGTTCCAACATTGATCCAGTTAAAAAGTTTCTGGGAAACAGGACGTGCCTCTTCTGAGCGGCCAAGCATCTGGATCAGTTGGTATAGACCAACACCAAATGATGATGCCGAAAGTGCGGTGGCTAGAAGATGACCCCACTTGTCGGTGCGACGCCCACCTAAGAGTAGAAGTGCTGCTCCTGCCAATGGCAGAGCAATCAAATAAACGAGGCTTGTAGATGTTGTCATCTTTATCGCTTCAACAAACTAGCATCATCAACAGATGCTGAACGACGTGAACGGTAAATTGTCACGATGATTGCTAAGCCAACAACGACTTCGCAGGCAGCCACGACCATCGTAAAGAAGGCCATAACCTGACCGTCTAGATCGCCATTGATGCGAGAAAATGTTACAAATGAAAGGTTTGCAGCATTAAGCATCAATTCAATGCACATGAAAACAACTATTGCATTGCGGCGAACTACAACGCCAACTGCTCCTATTGTGAAAAGAAGCGCTGAGATATAGAGGTAATTGGAAGCGTCCATTACTTCTCCTCCTCAACCTTTGTATTGACTTCACTAAGATCAAATTTCTTGTAGTCCAACATGTCTCCACGCGCAGAAAGGGTTGCATTTACAGACTCTGCAGCAGGCGTTCCATCTGGAAGAAGGGCTGGAACATCAACCGCGTTATGGCGCGCGTAAACACCTGGACCAGGCAAACCTGCTGCTGTTCCTAAGGAATCCCCACGGAAGCGATTGATTGAGAGTTGTCGTTGAGTTGGACGGGTTGATGTGCGCCGCCGATGTGCCAAAACCATTGCTCCAAGAGCCGCGGTAATGAGTAGCGAAGAAACAACTTCAAAAGGCCACACATAGGTACTAAACAAAAGCTGAGCTAAACCTTCAACATTTCCTTCAGCATTGGCTTGAGCTAAACCAACTGCGCCTCTACCAAGAGTTGCATGACCCAGAAGTGAAATCATCAAGCCACCAAAACCAACTGCTGCTGTAATTGCAATTGGGCGAAGTCCGCGAATAGTTTCAGTTAATGAGTCGGAGGAATCAACACCTACCAACATCAAAATAAACAAGAAAAGCATCATGACAGCGCCGGTGTAAACAACAATCTGAACAATTCCTAAGAAAGCAGCATCTTGTGCGATGTAGAAAATAGCCAGAACAATCATGACAAAAGCCATCAAGATTGCTGAATGAACAGCCTTCTTCACAAGCAACATTCCAAGTGCAGCGACAACTGCAAGCGGGCCAAGAATCCAGAACATAACAGCTTCTGGTTTAGCGGTCTGTCCGACCTCGAGGGCTAATTCCAACACTTACTTGCCCTCCTGAGATGGATGTGATTGTTTTACATCACCGTTGTAATAGTTAGTGTCAGTCATTTCTGGATACATTGGATGAGGTGGCATCAACATTCCTTGACGAAGTGGTGCCAATAAATCTTGCTTTTCGAAAATCAACTTCGCACGGGAGTCATCTGCAAGTTCATACTCATTTGTCATAGTTAAAGCACGAGTTGGGCAGGCTTCGATACAGAGCCCACAAAATACGCAGCGAAGGTAATTGATCTGATAGACCTTGCCGTATCGCTCACCGGGTGACATGCGATTTTCTTCTGTATTGGTCTCACCCTCAACATAAATCGCATCAGCAGGACATGCCCATGCACATAATTCGCAACCAATGCACTTTTCTAATCCATCTGGGTGGCGATTGAGTTGATGACGCCCATGGAATCTCTCCTCAGTTGGAGCTTTCACTTCAGGGTATTCGACAGTCAAAGGCTTCTTAAAAATAGTCGAAAAAGTGACCCAGAACCCCTTCAAGCTTCCAAAGAAGCCAACAGGAGGGGTTTGCTCCACTTCATAAAATTCAACGTCATTAATGCCAAGATCTTTTGGCTTTAACGGTTCGAGGTTTTCACTCACGCTTGCCCCCTGTCTTCTGTGAAACATTGATAGTTGAAACTTCTATAGGCAAGGAAGGAACTGCAAACTTTGGTGGGGTTTTATTGTCGCCATCAGCGATCGATTGCTCTTTTTTCTTTTTAGCAGTTTCAAATCCCATATTTGCGGCCATGATGATAAAGACCACGCTGCTTGCAAATGCAACGATAATCAATCGAGGTGCATTCTGTAGTGAAAGCACGCGAAGTGTTGCAACAACCAAGATCCAAAGAATTGAAACTGGGATCAAAACTTTCCAGCCAAACTGCATGAACTGGTCATAACGCAAACGTGGAAGAGTGCCTCGCAACCATACGAAAACAAAGAAGAAGGTAAGCACCTTTAAGAAGAACCAAATGGCGGTAAACCATCCACCAAGCCAGGCTTCTGTGAACCCAAGTCCTGGAGGAGCTTTATATCCACCAAGGAACAATGTTGTTGCCAGTGCCGATACTGCAATGATGTTTACGTATTCAGCTAAGAAAAAGAGTGCGAACTTAAGTGATGAATACTCCGTGTGGAATCCGCCGACTAGTTCACCTTCAGCTTCAGCAAGATCAAATGGTGCACGGTTAGTCTCACCAACCATTGAAATCACATAAATGGCAAATGATGGGAACAAGACCACTGCATACCACCATGTCGATTGTGCGGCCACTATGTCAGATGTTGACATTGAACCGGAGTAAATAAACACAGCAACTAGTGAAAGCCCCATCGCGATCTCATATGAAATTACCTGAGCACTTGAACGAAGGCCGCCCAGTAAAGGATAAGTTGATCCTGAAGACCAGCCAGCAAGAACTATTCCATAAACTCCAACTGATGCGATTGCAAGAATGTATAAAACACCAACCGGAATGTCAGTTAACTGCATGGCAGTTTGGCGACCAAACATTGTTACTTCACCAGTAATTGGGATTACAGCAAAAGCCATAAAGCAGGTCGTGGCGCTGATAATTGGTGCCAAAACGAAAACAACCTTGTCAGCTGCTGAAGGAATAATGTCTTCCTTTAGCGCTAACTTAACTCCATCTGCCAATGCTTGGATTAAACCAAACGGACCGACACGGTTTGGACCCGGGCGTTGCTGCATGCGGCCAACCAGCCGACGCTCTCCCCACACAGACATAAGCGTTAGCAATACGCAGATTACAAAAACGATTAATGCCTTTACAACAATCAACCAACCTGGATCTGCTCCAATGAGTTCTGCAGTTGTCATGCCTTCACCACCGTAACTACCGCGCCATGTGCAACGCCTAGGTTTACTAACAATTGAGAACCACGTGAATTACGAGGTGCCCACACAGCATCATCATGAATATTTTCAACAAGCGCAGAAAGTGTTACCGAACCTTGTTCTGTTGAAATTTTAAGTTGGTCTCCATCAACTACACCCAACACTTGTGCTCGCTTAGGAGAAATAACTGCAACTGTGCGTCGAGCAGTTCCTGCAAGATTTTCCTCGCCCTGTTGCAAAGTACCAAGATCTAATAAGCGGCGCCATGAAGTGATGAGGGCTTGCTCTGGATTGAGAGTAGGTTGTGATGAGGCATTGACTTTATTGAGTGAAACTCGCGCACCCTCCCACTTTCCAATTGATGCGATTTCCTTGATAGCTGCAGTGACCGTTCCCAAATTTAGAGAACTTCCCATTTCTTCAGCAATCATTGAAAGGATTCGGAGATCGCTTCGATTTAATGAATCACTCACAGCTGCATCAAATGCACGAGGGCGGCCTTCCCAGTTGAGGAAAGATCCCGATTTTTCAGTGACAGCCGCAACTGGAAGAACTACATCTGCGCGCTCTGTAACTGCGCTAGGTGCAATTTCGAGTGAAACAACAAATGCCTTATCAAGTGCTGCCAAAGTTGCCTGGCTGTTGTCACCATCTAATGGATCGACGCCACCAACAACTAGCGCTCCAATTTTTCCTGCATGAACAGCATCAATGATTTGTGAGGCGTTTCGACCAATTTCTGTTGGTAAAGAATCGGTATTCCATAGCGCTGCAATATCTACGCGGGCCACTGCATCTGTAACTGGGCGTCCGCCTGGCAAAAGATTGCCAATCGCCCCTGCTTCTAAAGCACCGCGCTCACCGGCGCGGCGAGGAATCCATGCAATCTTGGCCCCAGTTGCATCAGCAAGTGTTGCAACTGCGCTGAGGGCACCATTGCTTTCTGCTGCTCGCTCGCCGACAAGAATCACAGATTTACTTGTGAGGGACTGCGCTGCAATAGCTGCTGCTTCTTCGCCAGGTGCTACTTTCACAAACTCTGCCTTTAACTTTTCAACGCCAATAGATTCTTTGGACCCAATTGAAACAACCTTTAAGGCGCGTTTACGGAATTGCTTATTTATTCTCAAGAAAACAATTGGTGACTCTTCTTCTGGCTCAAAACCAACAAGAAGAACTTGATCAGCCTTATCAATATCTCTGTAGGTTGTTGAGGAACCAACAACTCGTGCAGCCAAGAACTCACGCTCTTCATCAGATGAAATACGTGCACGGAAATCAATATCATTTGTAGAAAGTGCTACACGTGCAAACTTGCTGTAACCATACGCATCTTCATATGTTGCACGACCACCAACTAGAACAGCTGACTTTGCGCTCTTTAGTCCTGCAGCTGCAACAGCAAGCGCCTCAGGCCATGATGCCTCTTCCAGAACTCCAGATGCATTGCGCACCAATGGAGTCTTTAGACGATCAACTGCTGTTACATATTTAAATGCCCAGCGACCCTTATCGCAATTCCACTCTTCATTAACTGATGCATCATCACCAGCAAGGCGACGTAATGTCTTCCCACGGCGCACATCAGTTCGCATATCGCAACCTGATGCACAGTGCTCACAAGCAGATGGTGTTGATACCAAATCAAATGGACGGGCACGGAATCGATATGCCGCACCAGTTAAGGCTCCTACAGGACAAATTTGAACTGTGTTTCCTGAGAAATAGGATTCAAAAGGTTTGTTCTCATAGATTCCAACTTGCTGCAATGCACCACGTTCATTCAAGGTAATAAATGGATCACTTGCAATTTGCTCAGAAAAACGAGTACATCGAGCACATAAAACGCACCGTTCACGATCAAGCAGAACTTGTGATGAAATATTGATTGGCTTTTCAAATACCCGCTTTACACCCTCAAAACGGGAAGATCCTTGCCCTGTGCTCATTGCCTGGTTCTGCAATGGGCACTCGCCGCCCTTGTCACACACTGGGCAATCAAGTGGGTGGTTTACAAGCAAAAGCTCCATAACTCCTCGTTGCGCCTTCTCTGCAACAGTTGAAGTTAATTGCGTCTTTACAATCATTCCTGTTTCAACAGGAATTGTGCATGAAGCTTGAGGCTTTGGAAATGCACGACCATTAATTTCAATATCAACTAAGCACTGACGGCACGCGCCAACCGGATCAAGTAAAGGGTGATCACAAAAACGCGGAATCTGAATTCCTAGTTGTTCTGCTGCACGTATAACGAGAGTTCCTTTTGGAACAGTTACTTCAAAGCCGTCAATTACGACGGTGATCATGTCTACGACTTCGGTTGTCATTTATGCACCTGCTCCTGCAAAGAGTGTTGATGCGACAGGATCAAATGGGCATCCACCTTGGGTTAAGTGTGCGATGTACTCATCGCGGAAATATTTAATGGAAGAAGTGATTGGGCTTGTTGCTCCATCACCAAGAGCACAGAATGAACGGCCCATGATGTTGTCGCAAAGATCCAGCAACTTCGCAAGGTCTGCTTCAGTTCCCTTTCCAGCTTCGAGATCACGAAGAATCTGCACCAACCACCAAGTACCTTCACGGCAAGGTGTGCACTTTCCACATGATTCGTGTTTGTAGAACTCTGTCCAACGCAAAACAGCACGAACAACGCAAGTAGTTTCATCAAAAATCTGAAGAGCTTTAGTTCCCAGCATTGACCCTGCAGCTGCAACGCCTTCGTAATCCAAAGGAACATCAAGGTGTGCATCTGTAAACAATGGTGTTGATGATCCGCCCGGTGTCCAGAACTTCAACTTATGTCCCGGGCGAACTCCACCTGCTAAATCTAGGATTTCGCGGAGAGTAATTCCAAGGGGTGCCTCAAACTGACCTGGATTAACAACGTGACCTGACAATGAGTACAAGGTTGTTCCCTTGCTCTTTTCCGTTCCCATTGATTGATACCACTCAGCACCATTGGCAACAATTGCTGGGACAGAGGCAATTGATTCAACGTTATTTACAACTGTTGGACGCGCATAAAGGCCTGCAATAGCAGGGAATGGTGGACGCAAGCGTGGTTGCCCGCGGAAGCCTTCTAATGAATCAAGAAGAGCGGTTTCTTCACCGCAAATGTAGGCACCTGCACCGATATGTAGCACTACATCAATTCCGTTACCCAGGATTCCTGCTGCGTAAGCATCTGCAATTGCTTGATTAACTCGACGCACAACATGTGTTACTTCGCCACGAATATAAATGAAGGCATGCTTTGCGCGAATTGCATGGCAAGCAATGATGCATCCCTCAATCAAAACATGTGGATTAGCCATTAACAAAGGCGTGTCTTTGCATGTTCCTGGTTCTGATTCATCTGCATTAACAACTAAGTAGTGATCCTTGTTATCGCCCTGAGGAATAAAGCCCCACTTCATTCCGGTTGGAAAGCCTGCACCACCACGACCACGAAGTCCTGAATCCTTTACAAGTTGTATGACTGCATCTGGATCCATTGCAAGTGCTTTTGCAGATGCGGTGTAACCGCCATGACGCTTATAACCTTCGAGCGTAAATGAATCTTTTTCATCCCAATGAGCAGAAAGTACGGGAGCAAGTTTTGTCATTACTTACCCTCCTTCGAAAGTTTCAAACCAAGCAAAGTTGGTTCACCAGCTTGCACGCCTTCGTGTGCAAGTCCGTCATTTATTCCCGCAAGTACAGCCGATGCTTCTTTCCACGTAACCAATTTGTTTGGACCTCTTGTCGGTGGCTTTGGGTTTCCAGCACGCATTGAATCAACTAACTCTTTTGCAGACTCAACAGTTTGATTGTCGTAGAACTCCCAGTTAGCCATAACAACAGGTGCGTAATCACAGGCAGCATTACATTCGATGTGCTCTAGTGAAACTTTGCCATCGGCCGTGACTTCATCATTTCCAATTCCAAGGTGATCTTTGAGTGAATCAAAGATTGCATCTCCACCCATAACAGCACACAAGGTATTTGTGCACACACCAACGTGGTATTCGCCGACTGGCGTTGGCTTGTATTGGGTATAAAAGGTAGATACAGCAGTAACTTCAGCCGCTTCTAGTTGAAGCACTTTTGCGATTACTTCAATGCCTTCGTTGGTTACATAGCCAGCTTTTGATTGCACATAATGCAGCAAAGGCATGATTGCAGAACGAGAGCGTGGATAACGCTTGATAATTGAATCCATAACTTGGAAGTCTTCTTCTGAAAATGCCATTAGCGATCAACTCCTCCCATTACGGGATCGATTGAAGCAACCGCACCGATGATGTCGGCAACCATGCCACCTTCACTCATCGCAGCTGTTGCTTGCAAATTATTAAATGACGGTTCACGGAAATGGACTCTGTATGGACGAGTTCCGCCATCTGAAACAACTGAAGCACCAAGTTCTCCTCTAGGAGATTCAATTGCAACATATGCCTGGCCTGCAGGAACATGGAAACCTTCGGTTACAAGTTTGAAGTGATGAATCAAGGACTCCATTGAAGTACCCATAATCTCGCGAATGTGATCAAGTGAGTTACCAAGTCCATCGCCACCCATTGCAAGTTGTGCGGGCCATGCAATTTTCTTATCTGCAACCATTACTGGTGCACCCTTTAGTTTTTCTAACTTATCAACACACTGTTCAATGATGCGAAGTGATTGCTCTAATTCATTCATGCGAATCAAGAAGCGACCATAAACATCACAAGTATCTGCAGTTACAACATCAAAGTTATAGTTTTCATATCCACAATATGGCTGGACTTTACGAAGATCCCATGGCATTCCTGTTGAACGAAGAACAGGTCCGGTGATTCCTAAAGTTGTACAACCTGCAAGATCAAGATATCCAATTCCTTGTGTGCGCTTCATCCAAATTGAGTTTCCAATAAGCAATGTTGCATTCTCTTTGAAGTTCTTGCGCATTTGCTTAACGCCATCACGAATCTTTGTAAGAGCACCCTCTGGAAGATCTTGCTGGACTCCGCCTGGACGGATGTAGGCCATATTCATACGAAGTCCGGTGATCATTTCGAAGATTTCAAGCACTGTTTCGCGTTCGCGGAAAGCAAAGAACATAGGGCTAATCGCACCTAACTCAAGTGCTCCTGTGCCAAGTGCCACCATATGTGAAGAAATACGGTTGAGCTCCATCATCATTACTCGAATAACAGATGCACGCTCTGGGACATCGTCTGTAATTCCCAAAAGCTTTTCGATCGCAAGACAGTAAGCGGTTTCATTGTGCAATGGCCCCAAATAATCCATTCGAGTCACAAATGTTGTTCCCTGAGTCCAGTTGCGGTACTCCATGTTTTTTTCAATTCCTGTATGAAGATAACCAATTCCACAACGAGCTTCCGTAACTGTTTCACCTTCGAGTTCTAGAACTAAACGAAGCACTCCGTGAGTGGATGGGTGTTGTGGACCCATGTTCACAACAACACGTTCTTCTTTAGTTGCACCAATATCTTGAACGAGGGAGTCCCAGTCACCACCAGTTACAGAGAAAACTTTTCCTTCGGTTGTATCACGGGAAGGAGCATATGGATCAAAGGTTGTCACTTGTAACTCCTTCTCTCACTAGGAGGCGGCGTCGTCGCACCTTTGTATTCAATTGCAATTCCACCAAGTGCATAATCTTTACGTTGTGGATGACCTTCCCAGTCATCTGGCATCAAGATTCGAGTTAGACCAGGATGGCCATCGAAGATGATTCCGAACATGTCAAATGTCTCACGCTCATGCCAGTTGTTTCCGGCCCATACCTCTACCAAAGATGGAATATGCGCATCGCCATCTGCAACTGAAACCTCTAAGCGAATTCGCTGATTCTTTGTCATAGATAGCAATGGATACACAGCATGCAATTCGCGGCCAACGTGTTCTGGATAATGCACTCCATTCACACCCATGCACATTTCAAACTTCAATGTATCTCGCAAAATCAATGCAACTTCAACTAGTTTTTCTCGCTTAATGTGAAGAGTTAATTCGCCGCGATCCACAACTACTCGTTCGATTGCATCAGAAAAATCTGGATAGGCGCGTTCTAGGTCGTCGGCAACATCATCAAAGTAACTTCCGTATGGGCGCTCTGAAGAGCCTGCAGTACTTGTTTTTTGGACTAGCCCACCATAACCAGAAGTGTCTCCGGTGCCTTTTGCTCCAAACATTCCTTCAGTCATTACGCAAGTAAGCCCTTCATCTCGTGAGTTGGCTTTGCGTTCATTGCAGCAAGTTCGACTTCCTTAATGATCTGAGCGCGGTTTGCGCCAAGCTTGGTATCGCCAATTTGTTCTTGCAATTTAATGATTGCGTCAAGCAACATTTCAGGGCGTGGTGGACAGCCTGGAAGATAAATATCAACTGGCACGACGTGATCAACGCCTTGCACAATTGCGTAGTTATTAAACATTCCGCCAGATGATGCGCATGCACCCATTGCGATTACCCATTTTGGAGCAGACATTTGATCGTAAATCTGACGAAGTACAGGTGCCATCTTGTTCGAAACACGGCCAGCAACAATCATTAAATCTGCCTGACGTGGAGATGCGCGGAAAACTTCACTACCAAAACGCGCGATGTCATACTTTGCTGCAGAACCAACCGCCATCATTTCAATTGCACAACATGCAAGACCAAATGTTGCTGGCCACAAAGAGTTTTTGCGCATGTAACCCGCAAGTTTTTCAACAGAAGTTAAAAGGAACCCGCTAGGGATTTTCTCTTCAAGACCCATTTTTTAGTCCCATTCCAATCCGCCGCGGCGCCACACATAGATATAAGCAACAAAAACGGTTGCGATAAAAATTGCCATTTCGACTAGACCAAACAAACCCATTGCATCAAAAGCAACTGCCCACGGGTATAGGAAAACGATTTCAATATCAAAAATAATAAACAGCATCGCTGTTAAGAAGTATTTGACCGGAAAGCGTCCACCCTCAGCAGCTTGCGGTGATGGTTCGATTCCACATTCATAGGCATCTAGCTTTGCTCGGTTATATCGAGCTGGTCCTGCGAGCGCGCCAGCAACTATTGAGAAGAGGGCGAAGCCAAAACCTATTGCGCCTATCACCAAAATTGGAACGTAAGGATTTCCTGTGGACATCACGGTCGAAATCCTAAGGTCGATTGGCCTATGCCAGTGACCGCTAGCCCTTAATCCCGCTGTGAACTGCAACAACCCCAAAAGTTAAGTTCTTCCATGTGACTTCTGACCATCCGGCTTTTTCCATCCGGGCTGCTAAGCCAGCTTGATCTGGCCACGCGCGAATCGATTCAGCCAAATAGACATAAGCATCTGGATTTGAGGCGGTCTTTTTGGCGATCGCTGGTAATAGGCGCATTAAGTATTCGGTATAAATGGTGCGAAACGGACGCCAGGTTGGGTGGCTGAACTCAACAACCACCATTCGCCCGCCTGGCTTGGTAACGCGGCGCGCTTCAACAAGTGCCTTATCAAAATCAGCGGTGTTCCTTAGCCCGTATGAAATGGTGACAACATCAAAGGTATCGGCCTCAAAGGGCAGGTTGAGAGCATCTGCTTTTGAGAAATTGAGGTAAGGGCGAGCTTTTCTGCCCTGAGCCAGCATCCCTTCGCTGAAATCCGTAGCAAAGACGCTCGCTCCAGCCTTAAATAGGGGCTCAGAGGAGGAGCCAGGACCGGCGGCCAGATCCAAAATCACCATTCCTGGCTTTGGGTCGATAATCCTGGTCGCCGCCTTGCGCCAGGCTTTGGTGCGACCTAGGCTCAAAAGGTCATTAACAAGGTCATACCGTTTGGCGACTCCATCAAACATTGCCGCGACCTCATCAGGGTCTTTGTTCAAATTGGCGCGGGACATAAGCGTATTCTCCCTTGAAGTAGGCTCATCCACAACTTAAGTTCATCGAAAGGCTCTCATGTCGCTATCTGCTACCTCGCTGCGATCCACACTGATCCCCCGATCAACAGCTCTGACAAACGCTGTACTTGTTGTCAGTGGAGTTCTTGGCTTAGCGGCTTTGGCACAAATTGCTCTTCCCGTTCCAGGCTCACCGGTTCCCGTGACCGGCCAAACATTAGGGGTCCTGATTCTTGGAACTGCATATGGATCAACTTTGGGAGTCACAACTTTTGCCCTTTACATCTTGGTGGGAATAGCAGGTGCACCTGTTTTTGCAAATAGCGGACATGGCTTGGATCGAATTGTGGGACCAACTGGTGGTTACTTAGTTGGAATGTTAATTGCCACATTTGTATTGGGCCAACTTGCGCGCTTTCGCTTAGACCAGAAATTCTTAACCGCACTTCCTTCGATGTTAATTGGAACAGTTACCACTTTTACATTTGGTCTAGTTTGGTTGCAGCAATACACAGGGGAAAGCTGGAGTTGGACATTTAATGCTGGACTAACTCCATTTATTTTTGGTGAAATGTTAAAGATTGCAATTGCCGGAACGTCGTTGCCAGCTATTTGGCGAGTTGTTAACCGCAAAAATTCATAACAATGTCACAACTCATCCCCATCACCACGACTCGCTTAGGCGAGCATTTACCATTACTTGAATTGCTTCCGGATTCAAATCCACTCGCTTGGGTTCGAAGCGGTGACGGTTTAGTTGGTTGGGGAACGTACGCAACAACAACAGTAAGTGGTCCACATAGATTTGCAGATGCTCGACATTGGTGGCAAAAGCAGTTAGAAAAGCTTGCGATCACAAATACAGTGCATGGAAGTGGAACTGGTCCGATTGTGTTTACTTCTTTTTCATTCTCACCTGATGATGTTTCAGTCCTTGTCATCCCACAAGTTGTTGTTGGGTCAAGAGGGGAGAAATCTTGGATTACATGGATTGGCTCAGATCCTCAGCCAATTTTAAAAACAACTCCTGATCATGTTTCTAATGCAGAAATGACATGGGATGAGAATTCTCAGTCTGATGTTGATTGGAAAAATCGTGTGAGTACGGCTGTTTCACGTATTCAATCGGGGTCATTAGACAAGGTTGTTTTAGCCCGAGATATAACTGTTAAATCAAGCAAAAACATTGACCCGCGCCCAATTCTCGACAAGTTAGCAGTCGAGTATCCATCTACATGGAAGTATTCGATTTCAGGATTAGTCGGAGCTACTCCAGAACTCTTACTTCGCTTAACACGTGGAATGATCACTTCAAGGGTATTGGCAGGAACAATTAGCAAAACTGGAGACGATGAAAAAGATTTAGCGCTTGCTGCATCTCTTGCACGATCATCAAAGGATCTAGCAGAACATGAGTATGCGGTGAGATCTGTCGCAGATGCAATTGAACCATTTTGCTCATCTACAAATGTTCCTGAATCTCCATTTGTTTTACACCTGGCAAATGTTATGCACCTTGCAACTGATGTGACTGGCGCGCTAGTTGAAACACTTGCGCACACAGATGCCTTCACAATTCTTGAACAATTGCATCCAACCGCTGCTGTGTGTGGAACACCTCGCCCCATTGCATCTGCCTTGATTTCGGAAATTGAAGGACTATCTCGTGGTCGTTATGCAGGACCAGTTGGTTGGATTGATGCCGCAGGTGATGGTGAACTAGGAATTGCCTTGAGATGTGGGCAGATAAATGGCGACACTGTTCGGATCTTTGCAGGATGTGGAATCGTTGATGGCTCAGATCCTGAAATTGAATTAGCTGAAACCTACGCAAAGTTTTCACCAATGCGTAGTGCTCTTAAATAGAGGTTAGCGCTTCAATTATCTTTTTTAAATTATCCGCATTTGATTCACGATCAGGTACATCGCAGACAACAACACTTATGCCAGAAATTGGAGCTTTGACTTCTGCTTCTAATTCCTTCAGGGATTTAATTTGCTTGGCTTCTATGCCCATCGCTTGAGCAATAGCAGCTGGGTTTAATCCATGAGGTGTTCCAAATACTGTTTCAAAGCCATTTACACCTCGCTGTGGAAGTGTTGAGAAGATCCCGCCACCATCATTATTCACAACAATAATGCGGCAATTGATCTCTTCCTTGTTTATTAACCCAGTTAAATCATGCAAGAAAGAAAGATCGCCCAGCACTGCAATAGTGGCTTTGTGGCCATAAGCGACACCAAGTGCTGTTGAAATGTTTCCATCAATCCCAGCTAATCCGCGATTTGCATATGTGTGAACGCCGGTTCTAGGTTGGGCAAATCCTTCAAGGTCTCGAATTGGTCGTGATGAAGAAACAAACAATGCCGTTCCATTAGGAATACTCGCAGCAATTGTTCGTGCAATGACCGCTTCATTCCAACCATCTAATGATGCGATCAATTTCTGTGCCCGCTCAGAGACTTTATTCCACTTTGCAATCCATTCATCAGATTGGATAACACCTTGAAGATCAGGTAATTCTGTAAACTTTCGGTCCGCTTGGCGATCAGAATCAACTGTTGCAAGTCTTTGATCAACTACATACGTGATCGGGCTTGATTTGATGAAAGCATTGATTGACCGAGACAAGGTTGTCCGTCCAATAACTAGGACTGATTGCGGAATAAGTGTGCTTCGTATTTCAGGTGAAGCTAAGAAAATAGAAGCATGTGCGACCGCATCGGGAAAAGAAAGTGGATCTTCAGCGATTACAGGCCAACCTAAAACACTTGTAAAGCGGGTGATCTCATCAACAGTTAAACCACCACGATCATGTCCAATTACAACAACTCCTCGTGCACCAACTAAGCGAAGTGTCCCAGGCTTTGTTCGAGCTAGAAATTCTTTTGGTGCGCTATTAATCTGCGAAAGCCAATCAGAAGAATCATCTGGCAACAACGGTTCATCAAACTGCAGATTTAGATGTATTGGTCCAGTGCGCAAGCTATCTAGCGGCAACTCCATCGGGTAAACAGGACCATCAATATCTGCAAAGTATCGAACCGCTTTGCCAAAGATTCGGGCTTGCTCTGTCGTTTGATTTGCGCCGGTTTTGCGCAGCATCGCAGGGCGATCGGCAGTTAAAACCATAAGTGGTGCGTTTGTGTGACTGGCTTCAAGTACTGCAGGATGGTAATTAGCTACTGCTGTTCCGCTTGTACAGACAATTGGTACTGGTCGGCCGGTTGACTTAATTATTCCTAATGCAAAAAAGGCGGCTGTTCGCTCATCAATGCGCACATGAAGCTTTATCAATCCCTCTTGAGAAGCCTCGAAAAATGCCAAAGACAAAGGTGCATTGCGGGATCCAGGAGAGATCACTACATCTTTTATTCCTGCTTCAATGATTTGACGAACAATTACGCGTGCCAACGATGTGGAGTTATTCACTTGAGTAGCTCCGCAGTTCTCATGATGCGATTCTTCCACCATTCGTAGCGATCTGCACCTACATCTAAGCCATCCAAGTTGGGAATCACATCACTAATTGCGATCTTTCCACCAAGAATAGGCAATTCACCAACATTTTTTGCCAGAAGAGATCCTGTGCCAAGTCCGCAGTCAAAGTTCATCTCCTCAAATGAAGCGGCCAAAGTAAGTCCATAACTAATTCCAACTGCACTTTCTAAAGCACTTGAAACTACAACAGGCAATTTGTGATGTTCAGCAATCGCATGAGCCCGTCTAATTCCACCAAGTGGTTGAACCTTGAGCATCACAACATCTGCCGCACCTTTCAAGTCCAGTGCAAACGGATCAACCGACTTTCGGATTACTTCATCGACAGCAATTTTTAGTGGAATACGAATCTTGCTCTTGAGTTCACGTAATTCATCCAGAGTTGCACAAGGTTGTTCTACGTATTCAAAAGGCCCAACATTTTCGTAGAATGCATAGAGATTAGTGAGCGCTTGCTCGACACTCCAAAGACCATTGACGTCGATACGAATGTTAACTTTGCGACCAAGTGATCGAATCCTTGCCAGCCGCACAATATCTTCGCTGAGGTTGTTGCCAACTTTAACTTTGTAGGTTTTTACACCCGAATAGGAATCTACAAGTTCATCCATAACCTTCATATCGTTGGTCGCGGGGATTGTTCCGTTAACAGCAACTTCAGTGCGATATAGCTTCGGTTTTGGCTGGCTTGCAGCTTCAATGGCAGAAGCTAACCAAGGGGCAGATTCAGCGTCGTCATACTCAAGAAATGGCGAGAATTCACCCCAACCATATTCACCTTTTATCAAAGCAACTTCACGAACAGTTATGCCACGAAAACTTGTTTTCATCGGCAGCGCAACTACACGCAAACTCTCTAGAAGCAATTGATCCATGGATTATGGGCGCTTTGGAAACTTTCCAAAATCAGGTGCGCGCTTTTCTTTATAGGCATCGCGACCTTCTTGGCCTTCTTCCGTCATGTAGAACAACAAGGTTGCATCTCCTGCAAGTTGTTGCACACCTGCAAGTCCATCAGTTGCCGCATTCAAACTTGCTTTTAATAAACGCAACGCCATTGGAGAGTTGCGAAGCATTTCACGGCACCACGAAACAGTTTCTGCTTCTAATTCAGCAATTGGTACAACAGTGTTAACAAGACCCATGTTTAATGCCTCTTGTGCATCATATTCACGTGTCATAAACCAAATCTCGCGCGCCTTCTTTTGACCAACATGCGCGGCTAATAATCCTGAGCCGTATCCACCATCAAAAGAACCAACCATTGGTCCGGTCTGGCCAAACTTGGCATTATCTGCTGCAATAGTTAAATCGCAGACAACATGTAGCACATGTCCACCACCGATTGCCCATCCAGCGACCATTGCAACAATCGGTTTTGGTGTGCGACGAATCTGTACCTGAAGATCTAGAACATTGAGGCGACCAATTCCTTTTTTCGCCAACTTATCTTCACCCAGATAACCATCATCACCTCGAACGCTGATGTCTCCACCCGAACAAAAGGCCTCTGTGCCTTCACCAGTAAAGATGATCACACCAACTTCTTCGTTGTCACGTGCTAAATCAAAAGCTTCTATCAATTCAATAATTGTTTGAGGGCGAAATGCATTGCGAACCTGCGGACGATTAATCGTAATTTTGGCGATGCCATCGCCCATCTGATATTTGATATCAACAAAATCTTCTCCACCGGGCGCTGTTACCCATTGTGGAATCTCACGGCTACCAAATTCGCGCTTGATCGGCTTGCTCACATTTCCTCCATTGTCGTTGCTAGCGATAGCCTACGGTGGCAATGGATACCTCGTCACAACGAAAAATTCTGCGGGTCAGCCCTGCATGCGAAATCTCCCAATTAGCGGGTGAAATCACAGCAGCGCTCGTGGGCGATGGCCCCACCCTTGGTTTCGGGGAGATTTCATCAGAATACGCTCCAAGCTATGCCGCTGTAGCGATCGGGACTTCGGGGACTTCGGGTACCTCTAAAGAAATCTTGTTATCTGCAACAGCGTTGATTACATCAGCCAGAGCATCCAATAATTTCATTGGCGCAAGACCTGGGCAAACGTGGTCACTTTTACTTCCACTTACTCACATCGCTGCCGTAAACGTAATCCTGCGCTCAATGGAACTCGGGACAACCCCCATTGATCTACGTGATTGCGATGGCGATTATCCAAAAGCAAACTACACAGCAATTGTGCCAACTCAATTGTTTCGTGCACTAAACGGGGATCAACGGTTACTAAAGCATTTGCAATCTGCCGATACCGTTTTAGTTGGCGGCGCTGCATTAACACAATCAATGCGCAATCAAGCCGAGTTGGCTGGAATCAAGATAGTCACAACCTATGGAATGACTGAAACTTGTGGTGGATGTGTTTATGACGGAAAAGTTCTTGAAGGGGTTGAGATTGAGATACGCGGTGGAAAGATTTGTATTAAGGGCCCTGTTCTTGCATCGTCAATCTCACTCAATGATGGTTGGTATGAAACTAGCGATTTAGGTGAATACGAGAATAATCAACTAGTTGTACTTGGTCGATCAGATGATGTGATTATTTCTGGTGGGGAAAATCTCTCACTAAGTGCGGTAGAAAATTCTCTGTGTATTGCTTTTCCGGATATTCAGTTCGCAGCCTTTGCAGTTGAAGACCCACGATGGGGACAATCTCTTCAGATCGCGGTGGTTGGAATGATTAGTGATGCTCAAATAGTCGAGCATTTAGAAAAAGAGCTTGGATCTTTCGCAAAACCAAAAGGCATTCACCACATGAATTCGTTACCCTTGCTAGGTATTGGAAAAGTTGATCGAAAGAGTTTGGCGAAAGGTCTCGGGCATGAATAAATGGATACAGGGTGCACGCCCTCGAACTCTGCCCGCAGCAATTGCACCTGTTGTCATTGCCTCGGCGCTAGCAGGATCTGATTTCAATTGGTTTCGCGCACTTTTAGCGCTCAAGGTCGGCGTATGGCTTCAGATCGGCGTCAACTTCGCAAACGATTACAGCGATGGAGTTAAAGGAACAGATGAAAGCCGAATAGGTCCGATTCGGCTTGTGGCAAGTGGCTTAGCATCGGCAAAAGCAGTCAAGTATGCAGCCTTTCTTTCATTCTTCATTGCAAGTATTGCGGGGCTTTGGTTATCCCTACTCACCTCTCCCATACTGATTCTTGTTGGGGTATTGGCAATCGCTGCAGCATGGGGTTACACCGGCGGGAAGAATCCCTATGGCTATAACGGTTTCGGCGAAGTTTCTGTGTTTTCCTTCTTCGGTTTAGTAGCAACAATCGGCACGTATTACGTGCAAACAGAAAAAATTACACTTCTTAGTTTTATAGTGGCAATTCCGATGGGCACGCTTGCATGTGCAATTCTGGCTGTAAACAATATTCGGGATCGCGCCCAAGATGAACTGGTTGGTAAGCAAACACTCGCAGTCAGGCTGGGTGATGTAACTGCACGACGCGTATATGTATCTTTCTTGGTGATTGCTCATCTGGCAGCAATTGCTACCTTAATTCCAACTGCGTTGTTGACTTTGTTGGCGGTGCCGATGAGTTACTCAATATCTAAGTCGGTTCTCAGTGGTATTTCGGGTAAGGACTTGATTCCTACATTAGGCAGAACCGGCAAGTTACAACTTGTATTCGCAATACTCTTTGCCCTCGGGATAGCGATACAATAAATTCATGTCACGAGTCCTTCCGCTCATCTTGGTCTTTGGTCTAACGATTTATGCGTTGCTTGACTGCGCCCGAGCAGATGAATCCCAAATCAAAACACTTCCTAAATGGGGATGGCTTCTACTCATAATTATTCTTGGACCTCAGGCACTTGCAATCGGTCCAATTGCATATTTAATCGCCGGAAGAAATAAGCCAAAGGGGCGCAAAGCTCCTAAGCGTCGAATTTTGCCGCCTGATGACGATCCAGATTTCTTAGGAAAACTTTAAAGACCTGAATAGGTATGTTTTCCAGTACCCCAGACGTTTACATACACATAGTTAAACAAGAATGTAGAACCTGCAAATAAACATAGCCAGGCTGCTCTACGACCACGCCATCCAATAGTTACACGTGCATGTAAATATGCTGCATATGCAACCCAAGTGATAAATGCCCACGTCTCTTTTGGATCCCAACCCCAATAGCGACCCCAAGCACTTTCGGCCCATATCGCTCCTGCAATAACTGCAAAGGTCCATAAAGGAAATACAAAGGCAACTAATCGGTAAGACAGTTGATCTAATACTTCTAGCGATGGAAGTCGTTTTGCCCATCCAGTTCGCTCACCTTTCGACTCCATTTTGTCCAAGTACAAATAGGCAGTTGCAATTACATTTGATAACAAGAAGACGCCACCAGAAATGATTGCAGCTGAAACATGGATAACTAGCCAAGGAGATTTTAAGGCTGGGACAAGTGGAGCACTCGGAACATATAAAACAGTTACAGCTGTTCCAAGAGTTAGTAAGACCGAAATCGAAATAAGTAAACCTAGCCAACGTAAATCATATTTCCGCAAGGCTCCTAAATATGCACCAGTAAATGCAAGAGCTCCCGTAATCGAGAATTCATACATGTTTCCCCATGGCACACGCCCAGCTGAAACCCCACGAGCAATAACGCCTGCAAACAAAAGGACAAATCCAAGAATCATCATCGCAGTTGCAATGCGCGCAATTTTTTCAGTTCGCGTGTAATCCATCGTTTTAGTTGTGCTGTTTGGAACCTTTACCGCCCAGGCGGTTTCAATTGCATGTGCAATAAATGACAATGTATAGACAGCCATTGCTGAGTAAACAAGATAGTTTGACACGAAAGCCCACGAGCGTGACATCTACTTCTCCCCCTTTAGCGTCTGAACAAATTGTTCTAATTCAAGATCTAATCCCGGAGCGGCATTCTTTGCCAATCCAGCAACTTCAACTTCTGATCCAACTCGAATCCAAATACGTCGTCTGCGCGTAAACAGAGATGCGAGTAACCCAAGGATGGCAACAATACCGCCCAATAACGCAAGATTCTTTCCAGGATCTGCAACAAAGTTTAGGTTTACCCATTGAATGTAACCTTCAAAAGTGATTGATCCTTGGGGATAAATAAAGGTTTCTCCTGGTTTGAGAGTCTTAAGCCCAATTTGCTGCATCGAAGAAGTATCGATTCTATATACCGATTGTGGAATACCTGAGTCCAGCCCCAAATCGCCAACCCAAGCAGCTAAAAGTAGTCGCGGATCTAAAGCTTTAGGGAATGCGCTAAGCGCACCACCTCCATCTGGTGCTCGCGTATAGGTTGGAACAAAGGAGCCGACAAATCCAACTTGCGGATTGGCATCTGGAACTTTAATTGCACCGATTGATCGTAAATTTGAATCTTGTGGCAAAAATGGCACAGGTCCTTGAAATGCGACATCACCCTTTGAATCTCTAACTGTGACAACTGGTGAATAACCATTTGCTTGTAAGTAAATTCGTGTACTCCCAATAGTGAGAGGACTGTTTACTTTGATAACTTTCTTTTCAATGACGGAAGATCCATCTCGCAGAAGAGAAATATTTAATGTGTAATCTTCTGGTGCGTTAGTTTCGACGTTGTATTCGGCTAAAAACTTATCGGCTGTGAGCATAAACGCTGGAAGATTACCGTCCTTATAAAGTTTTCCATATCTTAAGGTGTCATAGCTTGTTGGTGTATTTACAAATCTTTCGCCCACATTAACAATCGCTTCACCGCGCATTCCAAACAAGGAACTAAAACTAATTCCTAGCAAAACAAGAATGAGGGCTAGGTGAAACAACAGGTTGCCGGTTTCGCGCGTAAATCCCTTTTCTGCAGAGATTGATCCATCTCTTTCTAGGATCCTGAAACGGTTTGATTTAAACCAAGCGCGTGCAATATCTAATTCATTTCCATTCGCTGTCCATGATGAATGATGTTCCATTCTTGATAGATTCTTTGGTGTAGCCGGCGGCAATGCACGCGCTGCTCGAAAGTGCTCAAAGGTTCTAGGCAGTACACAACCAATCAGTGATATGAACAAAAGGATGTAAATAGCACTGAACCAGGGTGATCCATATACGTCAAAAAGATAAAAACGATCCATCCAGCGTGCTGATTCGGGTGAATCTTTGAAGTATTGGCTCACTTGAATTGGATTTTGGGTGCGTTGGGGAATTAAAGACCCAGGAATTGCAGCGACTCCAAGCATCAATAACAAAATGAGTGCGGTGCGCATGCTGGTTAGTTGGCGCCATGAGTAACGCAAAAGGCCAACGCTATCTAGCTCAGGCAACTCTGTTTGTTGACTCATCAAATCACCGGAATGAAATCTGAAATTAGTGAGCGCATGGAATTCATTAATTGACTCCAAAACCCGAGGACTTGTAAGACACCGATTGTTATCAAAAAGATTCCACCAACTTTGGAAATTATGTCGCCGCGTCGATAAATGATTGACCTTAACTTTGCTGACTTATCTATTGAGAGTCCAGAAAGAATGAATGGAAGACCTAAGCCGAGGCAGTACCCGAATGAGAGAACCGCTCCGCGAACAGCGCTTGATTCTTGAAAAGCTAATGTTTGAACTGCGGCAAGTGCCGGACCAATACAAGGCGTCCAACCAATCCCAAACAACACCCCAAGAAGTGGTGCGCCAAGTAAACCTCCAGTTGTTCGCATTTTTGGTCTAATCGTTGGAGAAAATGGAAAGCGACCGTAGAAAATAAAACCTAAGAAAATTGTTACGAGACCAAGTATCCGAGAAATGATCTCCTCGTTAGCAGACAAGGTATTACCAAGTCCTCCAAAAATTGCACCGAATGAGACAAAAACAGCGCTGAATCCCAATACAAAGAGAAAAGATCCCAGTAAGACTTTTCCGCGGCTTACTGAGAATCCTGCTGCAAATGAAAGATAACCAGGCACCAAAGGCAAAACGCATGGTGATAAAAAGGAGATTAACCCAGCGATAAACGCAAACGGGAATGCCGTTAGAAGAAATCCTGAAAAGATCTGCTCGACGAAGAAATCTTTCATTCCGTACTCACTCTTTCAATCAACTGCGTCAAAGAGGCCACAGTGATAACTCCTGAAATACGTGCTGCTACTAAACCATTCTTATCCAAAATAACCGTTGTGGGAATGGCATTTGCAGGCAGAGAGCCCTTGAAACCAATCAATATTGAATCATCAATAATTGTCGGATAAGGGAGTTTAAATCGTCGCGCAAAAGCTTCCGCATTTGCGGGGTTGTCACGAGTTAATATCCCAATAAAGGCAACATCAGGATATTTAATAGCCAAGGATGCAAGAGCAGGTGCTTCTGCTCTACATGGGGCACACCATGATGCCCAAACATTTACAACAGCAACTTTGTCTTTTGTGTAGGTGTAGTTGGTCCCAGACAACGTCAACCCTGTAATTGTCGGAGCAATTTTTCTGTCAGCAATTTTTATAAATGTTGTTGATCCATCACCAGAGACAAAGCTTTCCTCTGATGAGGATTCTCCGCCTCCGCTACACCCGGTGAGTGCAATTGCAAGAGCAATCAAGAGTGCTACTTTCTTCATTAATTTTTTTCGGGCAATAGATGACGAGCTGGTTCAGAGTAAGACAATCCAGAAATAACACCTTCGTCATCAAAATGAATGCTTGTAACTGAAGCAAGTGTGCATTCACGTTTTCGGGGATCATGCAAAAGACGTCGATTTTCTATCGCACTTCGCAAAATCCAGATTGGTAGTTGATGTGACACACAGATTGCATCTTTACCGTTTGCAGCCTTGTGTGCTGCAAATACAGCCGCAAGCATGCGATTGATTTGTTCCTCGTACGGTTCACCCCATGATGGCTTCCATGGATTCCAAAGATGCTTCCATGCTGCTGGATGTCGCAAAACCCCGTCTCCCACACCAAAAGGTTTTCCTTCAAAAATATTTGCTGCCTCTATTAAACGCTCATCCGTAGTAATTTCAATATTGTGCGCTGCAGCAATAGGGGCAGCTGTTTCCTGCGCACGTTGCAAGGGTGAAACATGGAGCGCCCCTAAATCAAGAGCCTTGGACCAATCGCCAATAGTGCGAGCCATCTCTTGCCCGCGATCAGATAAACGCCATCCTGGTTGGCGACCGTACAAAATCTTGTCTGGATTATGGACTTCCCCGTGGCGGACCACATGCACTGTTGAACTCATTGGGAAAGCATAAAGCGTCCCGAAACCCCGTCTATCGCTAAGGTAGTGACATGGCACTCACAGGCAAACGAGCTGCCTTCTTTGATGTCGATAATACGCTTATACGAGGCTCAACCATTTATTTCCTGGGGCGAGGGATGTATCAGCGTGGTTACTTCACTAAGAAGGATATTTCGCGTTTCGTTTTGGCCAACCTGAGATTTCGCTTAACGGGAAAAGAGAATAAGGAAGAGATCGCTCGTTTCCAGACTGCTGCCACAGATTTTATTGGTGGGCACAATGTCAAAGAGATTCAAACTATTGCTGAGCAAATTTATGATGAGTTTGTGTCTCCTGCAATGTGGCAAGGAACAATAGATATCGCTCAAAACCACATTGCAAACGGAGTTGAAGTTTATTTAGTTACTGCTGCACCTGAAGATATGGCGACTTTGATTGCCAAGAGATTAGGTTTAACGGGTGCGCTCGGAAGTAAAGCAGAGATTAAAGATGGTCTTTACACCGGAAATATGAACGGTGCTCTACTGCACGGAAAAGAAAAGGCGGTCGCCATCCGCGAGTTAGCAGCGAAAAAGGGTTTTGATTTAGAAGATTGTTTCGGATATTCAGATAGCAACAATGACCTACCGTTACTGCAATGTGTGGGACATCCATCGGCGATTAACCCAGATGCGCTATTGGGATTGAGAGCCATGGCTGAAGGTTGGCCTATTCATGACTTCCGTAGGGCCCGATTTATTGGTCGTGCCATTTCCCCACTTGTGGTTCGCCTTGCCGCTATTGGCACTTGGTTGACCCCGCGTAAAGGTAGAAGGTAATTAACAAGAACTGAAGATATGCCAGTAATGTAGGCAAGTTATGGAAATGCGATCCTTCTCCGACTACCTACGTAGCGTTGATGATGCTGCCCTTTTGAATTTGTTTACAGCTCGTCCAGATTTAGTAACGCCTGTTCCGCCTGATATCGCATCACTTGCCGTGCGCGCCTGCTCTGCGCCTAGTTTGGCAAGAGCAATAGATTCCCTTAACCAATGGCAGTTCCAGGTTTTAGAAGCTGCGGCTTCCTTAAATGAACCATTTCTAGAAAAAAGCGTTGTCACTCTTACAGAAAAGGAAGCAAAAAGTGCTTTAGAGCATCTTGTAACCATTGGGCTTGTCTATCCATCTGAAGATGGGTTGCGATTACCAACACAATTGCGTGATGTTATTGGAACAGAGCCAGCAGGTTTAGGGCCAGCATCACTTGCTAAGTTAAAACTCAGTGAATTAGATGATGCGCCAGTCGATGCTAAGAAAGTTTTAGAACGTTTAGTGTGGGGCCCTCCACGTGGAAGTGTTGGAGATATAAAGAATCCTGGGCCTGGGGTTACTTGGCTACTTGATAAGAAGTTTTTAGTACCACTAGATCAGCGCACAGTAATTTTGCCGAGAGAAGTAGCAATTTCATTACGCGGTGGAAAAATCCACAAAGAGCGATTCATTAAACAACCAGAATTAAAAGGTGCAAAACGTGATGGACGCCAAGTAAATCTTGCGGCGATTGCAAATGTTTCCACTGTTTTGCGCTGGGTTGAAGAGTTACTGAATTTTTGGGCTGATGAGCCCGCAGATGCATTAAGGGCTGGCGGCTTGGGTGTTCGTGATTTAAAAATAGTTTCAACACACCTAGGTGTAGATGAATCCTGCACAGCTTTTGTCGCAGAACTTGCATATCTTGCTTCATTGATCAGTTTTGATGCCGATGATCGAATATTGCCAAGTAATAAGTTTGATATCTGGTTGATGCAGACACCAGCTGATCGCTGGCAAATGTTGGCATCGCAATGGCTCATCACCTCTCGCGTGAGCGGTTTAGTAGGTCGAGTTGAAGCCAAGAATGTTGCAGCACTTGGCCCAGAATTGGATCGAGTAAATGCTGCGCGGGTACGAGCATTAACCCTAGAACTGTTGCGTGAAAATGAGGGCATCGCACCCGATTGGAATAGCTTTAAAGAGGTCTTGTCATGGCGTGCGCCTGTGCGCCGTAACTCCTCGCTGCAGGAAGAGCTTGCAGAATGGACCCTACGTGAGGCTGAATGGCTAGGAATAACAGGCCAAGGAGCAATCTCTAAATTTGGAGCTCAATTCCTAAATGGTGATGACTTAAGTTCCATCAACGAAGATCTACCAAAGACAGTTGATCACATCCTGATTCAAAGCGATAACACCGCTATCGCACCAGGGCCACTTGAACATGAAATTTCCCAAGCACTTGCAATGATGGCTGAGATTGAAAGCCGTGGCGGTGCAACCGTTTATAGATTTACTGAAAGCACAATTCGTCGAGCACTAGATCATGGTAAGACTGGTGATGAGATTAAAACATTCTTAATCAAGACATCTAAGACACCGATGCCGCAACCACTTGAGTACTTAATTGCAGATGTTGCAAAGAAGCACGGAAAGTTGCGTGTTGGAAATACATCTTCATTTATTAGGTGTGAGGACACGGCGTTAATTTCTCAAATCATGAATGACAAGAAACTTGAAATCTTGGCTCTTCGCCGCATTGCACCTGAAGTTGTCATCTGTGACATGGATGCAACCGATGCAATGCGGGTGCTTCGTGAATGCGGGTATCTGCCTGCAGGTGAATCTGCAAATGGCATGATTTTGACAGGCCCTAAAACAAACCGTGCATTGACCAAGCCTCGTCCTCCGCGAGTAATTGGTGAAGTTGAAATTCCAGATACAGAATCTCTGATGACTGCAATTCGAACTCTTCGCACCGGTGAAAAATCAACATTTCGCCAAACGAGATTACGCCAGGTAGCAAGTGAAGCGTTAGGTCAACTTCCTCGCACAACTGCAAATGAAACGATGGAAATTCTCAATCAATTCATCATTGGTGAGAAAACCCTTTCCATTGGATATGCAGATAACAATGGCGGAGTAACCCATCGCATTATTGACCCGATACGCATTAGCGCTGGGGCATTAATCGCGCGGGATCATGCAACGGGTGAGGTCCAATCCTTCAGAATTCCACGCATCACAGGCGTGGCACCGCTATAGACTTACCCCATGCTGGCCGCCCTAGAAGCTTTAGTTAAGTTGGAATCACCAACTGAAGATCTAGATGCCTGCCGCAATGTTGTTCATTTAGCAAGTGACATAGCAACTCGAGTTTTGGGAACACCGGCAGAGATTCGCGAAGTCAATGGACGTCCTGTTTTTTGGTGGGGTGCACCTAATCCCGATGTGATTCTTCTTGCCCACTTGGATACCGTGTGGCCTAAGGGTTCTTTTAATCCTTTGTGGAGCGTTGAGGGAACAGCAGCTCGAGGCCCAGGAATTTTTGATATGAAAGCTGGGTTTGTTCAGGCGTTGTATGCCATGAAAGGAATTACCGGAAGTGTGGCATTGATTGCAACCACTGATGAAGAAACCGGTAGTGCAACAAGTAAAGATTTCATTAAGGAAATTTCTTCAAAAGCAAAAGCAGTTCTAGTTTTAGAGGCATCACTCGACGGTAAAGTTAAAACAGGCCGCAAAGGCACAGCCATGTATCAAGTAAAAATCCATGGCAAGGCATCACATGCTGGACTTGAACCTGAAAAAGGTATTAACGCAACTGTCGAAATTGCACATGCTGTTCTGGCAATTACCGCATTAGAAAATAAGGAGCATGGAACGACTGTTGTGCCAACAACGTTACATGCCGGAAACACAACTAATACCGTCCCAGATTTAGCTGTTCTAGATATTGATATTCGTTCATTCTCAATGGACGATCTAAAGCGAGTTGATAATGCAATCAAGAATCTTGCACCTGTTAATCCTGCAACTCGTTATGAAGTTACCGGTGGATTTAATCGTCCCCCTCTAGAAACTACCTCGACAATAGCGTTATATGAGCGTGCAGAGAGAGTTGCTAAAGAGATTGGATTGCCGCCACTAGGTCATGCCTCAGTTGGTGGAGCAAGTGATGGCAACTTTGCCGCTGCTGCCGGAGCTCAGGTTCTAGACGGGCTTGGCGCTGTTGGAGCTGGCGCTCACGCCGCGCATGAATGGGTGGACATCAGTACTCTTGAAGATCGCAGCAAGTTATTACATGCGCTAGTAAAGGATTTACTTAATGACTGATGGTCCACTGATTGTTCAGAGCGATAAAACGCTTCTGCTCGACATCGACCATCCAATGTCCGTTGAATGTCGAAGAGCTATTGCACCTTTTGCAGAACTAGAGCGTTCGCCAGAGCACATTCACACTTATCGTTTAACTCCACTTGGCTTATGGAATGCCCGTGCAGCAGGTCATGATGCAGAACAAGTAATTGACACATTAATCAAATATTCTCGCTACGCAGTCCCCCATTCAATTCTTATTGATGTAGCAGAAACTATGTCTCGCTATGGGCGTTTGCGTCTTGAGATGGACCCTGTGCACGGACTAATTCTTATTACAACAGATACAGCTGTTCTAGAAGAAGTAATCAGAGCAAAGAAAATTGCTCCATTACTTGGTGCTCGAATAGATGCTGAAACAATTACTGTTTTGCCAAGTCAGCGCGGTCAAATAAAGCAATCACTGTTGCGTCTTGGTTGGCCAGCAGAAGATTTTGCAGGTTATGTTGACGGCCAAGCACATGAAATTTCTTTAGTACAAAAAGATTGGAAGATTCGTCCCTATCAGGAACTAGCAGCTGAAGGTTTTTGGCATGGTGGTTCAGGCGTTGTAGTTCTTCCTTGTGGCGCAGGTAAGACAATTGTTGGAGCAGCGGCTATGGCGCATGCGAAAGCAACAACACTAATCTTGGTGACAAATACCATCGCAGCTCGTCAGTGGCGCGAAGAGTTACTCAAGCGCACAACTCTTAATGAGGATGAAATTGGCGAGTATTCAGGGGCAAAAAAAGAGATTCGCCCGGTAACTATTGCTACCTATCAAGTCATGACCAAGAAGAAAAATGGCGTGTATGCACACCTAGATCTCTTTGATTCATACGACTGGGGCTTAATTATTTACGATGAGGTTCATCTGCTGCCCGCCCCGATCTTTCGTTTTACCGCAGATATCCAATCACGCCGCCGTCTAGGTTTAACGGCAACGTTGGTGCGCGAAGACGGTATGGAAGGTGAAGTTTTCTCACTCATTGGTCCAAAGCGTTTTGATGTGCCTTGGAAAGAGATTGAAGCTCAAGGTTATATCGCGCCGGCTGAATGTATTGAAGTTCGGGTTAATCTAACCGAAACAGAGCGCTTAGCGTATGCAACAGCAGAACCAGAAAATCGATATCGTAACTGTGCAACTACTAGAACAAAGCGAGATGTAGTTGAAGCTTTGGTAGAAAAGCATGAAGAAGATCAAGTACTTGTAATCGGACAGTACATAGATCAACTTGATGAGTTATCTGAGGTCTTGGGTGCTCCGTTGATCAAGGGTGAGACACCTGTCAAGGAACGTGAGATTCTTTTCAACAAATTTAGAACTGGTGAGATTAAATGTTTAGTAGTTTCTAAGGTCGCTAACTTTTCAATTGACTTACCAGATGCAACAATTGCAATTCAGGTTTCTGGCGCATTTGGAAGTCGTCAAGAGGAAGCACAACGTTTAGGAAGAATTTTGCGCCCAAAGTCAGATGGACGCGGTGCAAAGTTTTATTCTGTCATTTCTCGCGACACTATCGATCAGGATTTTGCGCAGAACCGTCAGCGCTTCTTAGCTGAACAAGGTTATTCATACAAAATTATTGATGCTGACGATGTTTTTCAAGGGAAGATCTAAATCGTTCCGGATCTACCCGCCAAAAATCATGGTGAACACCATCTATTTGTGTAACTGGAATTTTCTCACCGTAGAGCTTTTCTAACTCTTCACTTCCATCAATCAAGATCTCTTGGATTTCAAAGTTGAGTTCTTCCTGCATGGATTGCAATACGGCTATTGCTGACTCACAGAGATGGCAACCAGTTCGCCCATAAATTGTTATGAGTGTCATGTAACCACCCCTTCTGACCTGACAATTGACTTAGAGAATTGATAATTCTTACCCCTGACCTTAAACCACACTCAATGCCCTGATAGCGTTCGGCTCATGGTGCGCATAAAGAGATTAAGGGTAATTGCCTTAGCGGTTGCTCTTGTTGCCTCAATTCTGAGTGCTCCTTCTGCCCCTGCTCTGACATTCAAACAAATCCCTGCGACAACCTGGGGTCATGTTTATGCAGGTACTGATCCTGTAACTAGTTCGAACCCTCGACCCGCGCAGAAAAATCTTGAAGCTAAATCTAAATTTATAGTTAAGTACAACAACTTTCCTGACTGGGCAAAAAAAGAAGTCCAAGCTGCGGTAAATGTCTGGTCGGCAAATTTTAGTTCTGCTGTTCCAATCACAGTAGATGCTTCATGGGGCCGATCAAGTTCCTGGGGCGTTCTAGGAAGTGCGCGGCCAGGAAGCTTCTTTTCCGCATTTTCAGGAGCGCCCGATCCATCGTTATGGTATTCATCAGCTACTGCAAATGCGTTGGCTGGTCGAGATTTAGATAAAGCTAATCCTGAAATCATTATCCAGGTTAACTCTGGTGCAATCTGGAATACTCGTGGTGATGGAACGCCGTCGTCCTCTGAATATGATCTTGAATCTGTTTTCATTCATGAATTAGGACATGGTCTCGGTTTTCTTTCCAATGACGCCTACGATCCATATTACGCATTAGGCAGTTTGGATCAACCAACACCATTTGATGCATACCTTCAGACTTCTGATGGACGACGCCTTTCCGATCTTCCAACGCCATCGAAAGAACTGGGCGTAGCACTAACTAGTTCATTGGTCTGGAACGGTCCACTTGGCATCAAAGCTAATGGTGGAGTAAAGCCAAAAATGTACACACCTTCGCGCTATGAATCTGGATCATCAACTTCGCACTTAGATGAAAACACATTTTCAAAATCCGGTCTTGATTCTGTTATGACTCCGAGTCTTGATCCAGGAGAAGTATTTCGTCAACCTGGTCCTCTTCTTTTGGCAATGATGGAAGATATGCGCAATAAGCCTCCAGCAGGTGTTGCAACCGAGCTTCCACAAGCACCTCGAAATGTGCAGGCATTTACTGGTGATTCTTCAGCCCTTATCTCCTTTGATCCTCCGGTTAATCTGCGAACCGCCCAGATCAGTGAATATATTGTTAAAAACATCAAGACCGGAGTTGAGAAGAAGTCACTCACTAGTCCCGTGCTTATGACTGGCTTAAAGAATGGAACTTCTTACACATTTTCAGTTGTTGCCAAGAATGCATTAGGTACATCAGATCCAGAGATAACTAAAGCAATTACGCCACAAACTGGATGGAAGAGCACGGTACTTGATAGTTCAGCTGATGGAAAAAGCGTTGCAAGTGCATCCTTTAATGGTCAACCAGCAATTGCATATACCGACACAAAAAGTGGTGACTTAAAGCTTGCAACTTATGATGGCAAGAAATGGAAAAAAGTAACAGTCGACGGGGCAGGAGGAAGTGGCGGCCGTACAACTGACACCATTTCTGGCTCTATCTCGATGTGCGTAAATGGCAGTGGACTAAAACAGACTCTTCATATCTTTTATAGCGATATGACCGAAAAAGATCTTAGATACGCGGTGTTTAACGGGAAGAGCTTTGCCGTTGAAGTAATTGATGGCAACGGTCCTGCGGTCAACGAATACACCGAAGTGGTTCGTGTGCGAACTTCTAGTGATGTCAGTGTTGCAAACGCTTGTGTTGCTACCGCCAGTTCTGTGCAGGTCTATTATCGCGATGAAACTCAAGGAGTTTTGCTTGGCGCGGTTAGAACTAAAACTTCTACGTGGAAGTATGAGTTAGTAGATGGTGATCGCAAAACTGATGGTCGCACAACAGGTGACGTTGGATTCCACTTACAGGCAATCTTTGACGGCTCTAAAACATATGTTGCTTACGATTCAGTTGTCTCAATGAATCAGAAGAAAGAAATCACTTCTGGTGCTATTCGAATTGCGACTCGCACCGGCATTGAGCCGCGAGATTGGGTATATCAAACCTTAGATATCTCGACAGATGATGCATCTATATTTGGTTTTGATGTGGCACTTGCAAAAGTAAATGGTGATGTCATGGCTACCTGGTTAGCTGCATCAACGGCAACTGCGCCAAAACCGAATCAGGTTCGTTGGGCGCTATTGAGTGATCCGACGAAAATTTCCAGATTAACCACGGAGAACTTCGGGACACCGGGAGAGTATTTAACAACAGATGGAAGAACAATCATCTTTAACTGCCAGGAAAGACTGTGCGCTCTAGATACGAGCAAAAAAGATTTAGGACAATCTGCAATACGTTTAGTAAGCAGTACCCAAGGCTCTGAACCAACTCAGAGCGCTTGGGTGACCGTCAACAAAGTTAAATATCTTCTTGCCACTGTTAATGGCAAGCTTGCACTTTTAAAGCCGTAATTATTACTTAGCGTTACGGCGCTGAATGCGAGTCTTCTTGAGAAGTTTCTTATGCTTCTTCTTCGCCATGCGCTTGCGTCGCTTTTTAATTACGGAACCCATATGTCACGCTCTCATTTCTAAAGTGCGCACTGAGTGTGCGGGGGGTTTAGGTTACCGCGGAAGTAGGGTAAAAATCGAAACCGATTCTGCGCCTAAAGTCAGGGCTAAAACCCCGATCTCCTTAGAAATGATCAGTCCGAGCACTTCTTTCTGTCCCACGGGGCCACTATCGGCTGCGGTGATGATGCCCTTGGAATCAAAGGTGAGCAACAGCGGTGTTGGCGTTTTTGGATTCCAATTCAATTGTGTGATTGGACCTGTTGCCATGAAAAATGCTTGAGTGGAAGAGGCTGAAAGCGTTGGGCCTGTTGAGGCAAATCGATAGGTCCAACTCGGGACATATGATGAAGAGAATTTTGTAACCGCTGATTCTGTTTTCCCTGCTGCTACCACTTCGCCAGCAAGCAGTAATGAAGTTGATGCGCTATTCCAAATTCTCTTACCTTTTGCGACAGAACTTCGGACAACAGAAGTAATCTTTAGTGTTTTAGAAACCTTTACCAAAATCCCATCTGTCACTCCTGCCACTTTCTTGCCGACAAGTGTTTCAGAGCTAGATCCAGCAACGGTGATTGTGCCATCAGGGTGTCTGACAACTGCATCAGCTGTCGTTGATGATGCACCAATTTGAAGTAATTTAGAAAATGCACCGGCTGAATCTATATTGGCAAGAAAGCCTGTATTTCCTTTGCCATTAGCAACGATTCCTACAACCGATGCTCCGTTCTTATCAACTGATATCGCAGTTGGGAAAAGCACAAAACTAGTTGGTAACGTGTTTGTAAATAACACAGTACCTGTTGGGCTAATTTTCCATATTGTGACTGCTTGTAGGTTGCCAACATTTGTAGATGGTGGGATTACAGCACTATCTGGATTTATGGGTGTTGCAGTTGGTGTAGGTGTAACTAGCCCTAGTGCAAGTGGGGTGGCACCTGCAATCCAAATATCACCAGCTGAATCAACTGCGGCAGCGGTTGCAATTGATGCTGCAAATTGATCAAGGGATATGTTCCACAACTCTTTACCTGTCACATCTATTGCACGGGCATAAGCTTTTGATGCTTTAGTCCCAAAAACTATTATTGATTTACCGCTCACAACTGCGCCACTTACTTCATCGGGTGTGCCAATGGTTGTCAGCAATTGCATTGGTTTAACAGTGATTTTTTTGGGTGCTGAGTGTGCAGCAGGGGTCATTAACAATGAAACTAGTAGAAAGAAGGAGAAAAAGCGTTTCACGCTAATTCCTGCGAACGATCGCTAGCCGCCTTCATTGCTTTGGCAACCATAGAGTTCATCTCACTTGATCCAAAAGATGCGAGCGCTGCAGCAGTTGTGCCGTTTGGGCTTGTCACATTTTCGCGCAAAGTCGTTGCGCTTTTGCCTGATTCTTCTAATAACTTTGCCGCTCCGACAATTGTCTGAATCGTCAGAACCGTTGCATCCTTCTCGCTCAGGCCGAGGTCTTTGGCTCCTGCAACCATGGCTTCAACAAATGCAAAGAAATATGCCGGTCCAGATCCGCTAGTTGCGGTGACCGCATTTTGTAGCTCCTCTGCAACTTCAATTACCTTGCCTGTTGCACCTAGCAAACCCAGCACAAAGTTCTTTTGAGTCTGGGTTACTCCAGTACCAAATGAGGCTGCAGCCATACCCGCACCTACCAATGTCGGTGTATTTGGCATTACGCGGACTACTGGGTTATCTGTGCCAAGAGCGCTAGATATAAATGAAATTGTCTTGCCCGCAGCAAAGCTGATTACAACCGCTGCTGGGTTGATTGATCCTTTGATTTCTTCAAGCACCGCAGCCATATCCTGAGGCTTAACCACCAATAAGAGTGCATCGGCGGCTGCAACATTGTTTGCTAAGGGTGTTTCCTTAATTGAATATCGTGCCACGAGTTCGGCGCTTCTATCAGCCCGCTTTTCTGAAATCGTAATCAACTCTGGTTTAACACCAGATGAAATCAAAGCAGAAATCAAGGCTTCGCCCATAATGCCAGCGCCAATTACTGCAACCTTTGAATCCTGATTCATGTAACAAGCCTACCTGTTATGCCTGTAGGCTCTGCGACTATGTCAGAAGTTAAGCCAGGATTTGCGCGTGATTGGGTTGAATTCTTTGACCCGAATGATGCTGAAACTATATTCAAGTGCGACCTGACCTGGTTGACCTCATATTGGACATGTATCTATGGCGATGGTTGCCAAGGTGTATTTAAAAGCCAGCCATTTTCTGGTTGTTGCACAGAAGGTGCGATGTATACAGACAAGGCGGATGAAGAGCGCACGGTTAAAGCTGCTGCCTATCTCACTCCTGAAATGTGGCAGTTCTATAACGAAGCCCGACCAAAAAAGCCTGGCGGAGAATTACGCATTTCTGAAAAAGATGAAGATGGGGAACGCAAAACACGTCGTGTAGATGATGGTTGCATCTTCTTGAACCGTAAAGGTTATGAAGCAGAAGGTTTCACTGGATCATTTGGTTGCGTTCTGCACCATGTTGCACAACGCGATGGAAAACACTTTGCAGATACAAAACCTGACGTGTGCTGGCAGTTGCCCTTACGTCGTAGTTTTGAAACTCGCGAATACGGCGAGCGCGAATACTCAGTAACGGTAATTGGTGAGTATGAGCGCCTTGCATGGGGCGATGGTGGAGAAGATTTTGACTGGTACTGCACTAGTAATAGTGATGCTCACGTTGGAACAGAGCCGGTATATGTCTCCAATAAGTATGAACTTGAACTTCTGATGGGTAAGGACGCCTATAACGAACTGGCGCGCCTATGCGATGTCCGGATGGAACACATCCGTGAGTCAGCAGCCCGAAACCTTCCGCTGTTTATCATCCAGCATCCAGCAACCTTGGCTGCCCAGAAGAAATAGTCAGTCCCTTGTCATAGGGTTACCTCATGGCCAAGGTTGAAAAAGATCCATTCCGCTGCACCGAGTGCGGTTGGACATCCCAAAAATGGGTAGGTCGCTGCGGTGAATGCCAGGCATGGGGCGTTGTTGAAGAGATTGCCGCACCTAAGAAATTGTCATTGGTTGCAGGCAACGTAACGGCAAAAGCAACACCAATTGGCAATGTAGATCTTTCCGCAGCTCACGCGCGACCAACGGGTGTGTCCGAACTTGATCGGGTACTCGGTGGTGGATTAGTGCCAGGTGCAGCAATTTTATTAGCTGGTGAACCAGGAGTTGGTAAGTCAACACTTCTACTTTCCGTTGCCGCGCAATCTGCTTCTAAAGGAATATCTGCACTCTATATAAGTGGTGAAGAATCTGCCTCACAAGTTCGACTTCGCGCAGAACGCATCAACGCAATTGATCCTCAACTATTCCTGGCTTCTGAAACAGATCTTGGTGCCGTTATTGCACACATCGATTCTGTTAAGCCACAACTTCTAATCATCGACTCAGTACAAACTATCGGCAGCTCTGCAGCAGATGGTGCACCTGGTGGCGTTACACAAGTTCGCGAGGTTGCTGGCGCACTAATTCGAATCTGTAAAGATCGCGATATCACACTACTTCTTGTTGGACATGTAACAAAGGATGGATCAATTGCAGGTCCGCGTCTTTTGGAACATATCGTTGATGTTGTTTTACAATTTGAAGGCGAACGACATTCTCGACTTCGTTTGATTCGTGCAATCAAAAATCGTTTTGGTGCATCAGATGAGGTTGGCTGCTTTGATTTAAGTGACACGGGAATTGAATCCGTATTGGATCCAACAGGATTATTTACTTCTCGTCATGCAGAACCTGTTCCCGGCACATGTGTAACTGTCACTCTTGAAGGTCGCCGTCCCTTACTGGCTGAAATTCAAGCACTTGTCTCTGCCGGCCGAGAAAATGATTACGGAAATGCACGTCGGGTTGTTTCAGGTCTAGATTCTGCTCGCACATCAATGACACTTGCAGTCTTAGAACTGCGCGCAAATGTTCGCGTTGGTGGCCGGGATGTTTACGCTGCAACTGTAGGTGGCATGAAAATGACTGAACCAGCTGCTGATTTAGCCCTTGCTTTAGCCGTTGCCTCTGCTGCAAAAGGCCTTGCCCTGCCTTCAGATCTGGTAGCCATCGGTGAAGTTGGCCTAGCTGGAGAAATTCGTAAGGTCAGTGGCGTCAATCGCAGACTACAAGAGGCATACCGTCTTGGTTTTAAGCGCGCACTAGTCCCCACTGGATCAGATACAAAGATTGAAGGCATGGAGATCGTTGAAGTTTCACGACTAGATGCTGCTCTAAAACGGGTAAAAATCACCGGGGAATGAGTTCGTTAGAAAAACCAATACTCTCTTGGTTTAAAAAGAACAAGCGGGATTTACCATGGCGTGATACTTCGCCTTGGGGTGTCATGGTCAGTGAATATATGTTGCAACAAACACCGGTTAACCGTGTGCTTCCTAAGTGGAGTGAATGGATGAAACGCTGGCCGACTCCCCAGGATTTAGCAAAGGCAACCCCTGCAGAAGTTATAACTGCATGGGGGCGACTTGGTTATCCACGGCGTGCATTGCGACTACATGGTGCAGCACAAATAATCGCTGAAGATTTCAACAATAAAATTCCAGATGATCAAGAAACTCTCCAACTTCTACCTGGCATCGGTGAATACACCGCTGCGGCAATCGCGGCTTTTGCTTTTGAACAACGATCACTTGTGATGGATGTGAACATTCGCAGGTTATTAACTCGTGCAATCGATGGTGAAGAGCATCCAAAGCCGGCGCCTACTGCCCGAGAAAAGTCTCGTCGGTTAGAAATATTACCTATAAAGAATGCGCATGTGTGGGCTGCAGCAACTATGGAGCTTGGTGCTTTAGTTTGCACATCAAAAAATCCTGCTTGCGAGCTCTGCCCAATCATTAGTCAATGTCAATGGCGCAAAAACGGATATCCGAAAACAGAACTTGTTCGCAAATCTCAAGATTGGCATGGAACAGATCGCAAGTGCAGAGGCACAATTGTTCAAGCACTGCGCGAGAATGTATCTCTGACTGAAACCTCAATCAAGAAGCTATGGCCGGATGAATCACAGGTCGAAAAAGCCCTTAAAACATTGCTCGAAGACCAACTAATTCAGGCACTTCCCCGCCATCGCTATAGACTTCCTCAATGATTCGTTACGCAACCAAGGAGGACGCACCCCGCATACATCAGCTTATAAAGGATCTTGCTGAGTATGAGAAAGCACCTTCGGAAGCCAAAGCAACAATCGAACAAATCCAAGAGACAATCTTTGGTGAAAACCCAGTTGCCTTTTGCCATGTTGCAGAAGATGACGGCCTTGTAGTTGGAATCTCTATCTGGTTTCTCAATTACTCAACATGGGTCGGTAAGCCTGGTATCTACCTTGAAGATCTATATGTAGATCCAGCACATCGCAGCAAAGGTTATGGTTTAGCATTCCTAAAGGAATTAGGAAAGATTTGCGTTGAACGTGACTATGAGAGATTGCAGTGGTGGGTTCTTGATTGGAATCAGCCAAGCATCGATTTCTACAAATCCTTAGGCGCAGTGCCCATGGATGAATGGACCGTATATCGCGTTAGCGGAGATGCACTTAAAAAACTAGGTAGTTAATTAAGCAGTTGGTGCTTCAGCAAGATCTTCAGGAGTATCAGGTGTTGCAACCTTTGGAGCTCCCGCAAATGTGAATTTTGCTTCTGCCGCTTCTCCTTCAACATCAACAACGATGATCTCGCCTGCCTTCAACTCACCAAACAGGATTCGCTCTGACAATCCATCTTCGATCTCACGTTGGATTACACGACGCAATGGACGTGCACCAAGGAGTGGATCGTAGCCACGCTCTGCAAGAAGATCCTTCGCAGCCGGAGTGAGCTCAATGCCCATGTCCTTATTCTGCAAACGATCATCAAGATTCTTAAGCATCAGATCAACGATTTGAATAATCTGTGGCTTAGTCAACTGGTGGAAGACGATGATGTCATCAATACGGTTGAGGAATTCAGGGCGGAAGTGAGATTTGAGTTCATCACTAACCTTGCCCTTCATACGCTCGTAATTAGTCATATCGTCACCGCTGTTAGCAAACCCAAGCCCAAGTGACTTAGAGATGTCGCGAGTTCCAAGGTTTGTGGTCATGATGATGACAGTGTTTTTGAAATCTACCTTTCGGCCCTGTGCATCTGTTAGATGACCTTCTTCGAGCACTTGAAGAAGTGAGTTGAAGATATCTGGGTGTGCCTTTTCGATTTCATCGAAGAGAACAACTGAGAATGGACGGCGGCGAACCTTTTCAGTGAGTT
>Ga0209134_10000030_pt1 | contig 43155 bp, 43 predicted proteins | sample LauGreSp1BDMLBSN_2_FD_187566 | JGI IMG/M metagenome (GOLD analysis project Ga0209134, IMG submission 187566) | Freshwater lake microbial communities from Lake Michigan, USA - Sp13.BD.MLB.SN (SPAdes) (version 2) | ecosystem: Environmental > Aquatic > Freshwater > Lake | place: Lake Michigan, USA... | reverse complement strand
CAATCGCTGCAACTAGAGCATCCCAGACCGCGGTTGCATCTTTTGTGTGAGGTAGTAATTCATAACCGAGTTCGCCGGTATATCCGGTCCGGCACAAAATTACATCTGCGCCAGCAATGGATACATGTGCAAAAGCCATGTAGTCAATGTCCGTGTTGATCCCAAGTGCTTCTAAAACCTTAGGAGCTAATGGTCCCTGCACCGCTAGAACTGCGAAATCATTATGCAGATTTATCACTGTGATTCCAGCTGGTGCTTGATTTTGCAATACAGCAACCACATCAGTCGTGTTGGATGCATTTGGCACAAGGAAGAAATCGGTTTCGCTGTTTCGATAGGCGATGAGGTCATCTACTACGCCACCTTGCGGTGTGCACAGCAGGGTGTATTGAGCAGAACCATCTGCAATCTTTGTCAGATCATTTGTAAAACATCTATTCAAAAATTCAAGAGCGCCCTCACCCTTAACTGAGGCCTTGCCTAAGTGAGACACATCAAAGATTCCCACGCGCTCTCGCACAGCAGCATGCTCGGCCAAAACGCCTGCGCCTGGATACTCAATCGGCATCATCCAACCACCAAAATCAGCCATCTTGGCGTTAAGGTCTAGATGCTTTTGGTTAAGCGGCGATGTCTTCATTGCACAAACCTACCAATACATCTATTAGGCTTCGTCTTATGAGCACATTAAAGATTTCAGATGGCGTCGTAAAAGATGAGGTATTGGTTTTAGGACTTACCTCGACAAATTCAAAGGGCGGCATTGCTATTGAAGCCGGCGATATGGCTATTGATACCAAGACGATTCTCTCGCAATTGGTCGACATGGGAGCCACGGGAAAGGCCGATGAAGTAACAAAGCTTCCTGGTTCACATGTGCGTCTGATGGTCTTTACAGGTCTTGGAAAGAAATCAAATTCCTACTCGCACGAGACTTTGCGCAGAGCCGCCGGCAGCGCATCTCGCGCACTAGCCGGAAACTCTGCAGCCACATTTTCGTTGCCAGCAAAGAGTTTGGCTGAGGTTGCTGCCGTTGCAGAAGGCGCAGCACTTGGCGCATATACATTTACAGAGTTTCGCGGATCAACCAAGGATGATCACAAAGCGCCCTTGAAAACCATCACAGTGCACTCAAAATTGGCATCATCTTCAGAGGCAAAGGCATCGGTAGTACGTGCGGCAATCATTGCTAAATACACCTACTTGGTGCGAGATTTAATCAATACTCCCCCAAGTCACTTAACTCCAGATTCATTCACCAAGAAATTAGCTGCGGTCGTTAAGTCTGCAGGAGGAGCGAAGTCTGGTTTGAAAATTCAGATTTGGGATGAGAAGCAACTTAAGTCGCAAGGCTTTGGTGGAATTATTGGTGTTGGCCAAGGATCTGCTAACCCACCTCGTTTACTCCACATTTCTTACACACCAAAAGGTAAGGCTGCAAAGCGCTATGCCTTCGTTGGTAAAGGAATTACCTTTGATACTGGCGGTTTAGCACTAAAGCCAGCACTCGGTATGGAAGCAATGAAATCTGACATGAGTGGTGCTGCAGCTGTTAGTGCGGCAGTAATTGCGATCGCCGAATTAAAGTTAAATGTTGCCATTGAGTCGTGGGCACCACTTGCTGAAAACATGCCAAGTGACACAGCAACTCGTCCATCTGACATCATCACTATCTTTGGTGGCAAAACTGTTGAAGTTCTAAACCCTGATGCAGAAGGTCGTCTAGTTCTGGCCGATGGTTTAATGAAGGCACAAAGTTCAAAGAACAAGTTAGATGGAATTATCGATGTTGCAACCTTGACCGGCGCCCAAGTTGTGGCACTCGGAACTCGCACAAGTGCGGTCATGACAAACAACCAAGAGTTCAGCGATGATTTCTTAGCAGTTGCTGCCAAGTGCGGCGAACAGTTCTGGCCTATGCCTTTGCCAGAAGAGCTCCGTGCATCGCTTGATTCACCGGTTGCAGATCTTGCAAACATTGGCGATCGAATGGGTGGCATGTTGGTTGCTGGTCTTTTCTTAAAGGACTTCGTAAACCCAGAACTTCCTTGGCTCCATCTTGACATTGCCGGACCTGCCTATAACGAGGCCAAGCCCCATGGCTACACCCCAGTTGGTGGAACAGGGATAGCCCTCCGTTCACTTGTGACATTGGCCGAACAAGCCTAAAACTGCCCTTGTCCATTTAGAGGTTTGAGCCTCTTTGAGGCAGGATAGGCACCTAGCCCGCATGGGCATTTGAGAGGAGCCGTTCATTGTCTCAATTTGATCTCGTCATCCTTGGTGGTGGCAGCGGGGGTTATGCCGCAGCGTTACGCGGCTCGCAATTGGGTCTTTCAGTAGCCCTGATCGAAGCAGACAAAGTCGGCGGTACATGTCTTCACCGTGGATGCATTCCAACCAAGGCTCTTCTTCACTCAGCTGAAATCGCAGACGGTGCGCGAGATGGCGCACACTTTGGTGTGAAAACAACTTTTGATGGCATCGATATGGCTGGCGTTAATTCATATAAGGATGGCGTTATCAATAAGTTGTATAAAGGTTTGTCTGGTTTAGTGAAGTCTCGTGGAGTTACCTTTATTGAGGGTCACGGAAAATTGGTTGCAAAAGACACAGTTGAAGTTAATGGAACTCGCTACACAGGCAAGAACGTCATTCTTGCTACAGGTTCCTATGCAAAAACTTTGCCAGGACTAGAAATTGATGGCGAAAAGATAATCACTTCAGATCACGGAACCAAGATGAGCTATGTTCCAAAGAGCGTCATTGTTTTGGGCGGCGGAGTTATTGGTTGTGAATTTGCCTCAGTATGGAAATCATTTGGTTCAGAAGTGACAATCATCGAAGGTTTGCCTCACTTGATCGCACTTGAGGATGAATCATCAAGTAAGCAACTTGAGCGCGCGTTTCGTAAGCGTGGAATTAACTTTGAATTAGGTGTCAGGTTCCAGTCTGCTGTTAAAACTGCAGATGGCGTCACCGTGACACTAGAAGATGGAAAAACTTTTAGCGCAGAAATTTTGATGGTTTCAGTAGGACGTGGACCAGTTTCTGCCAACCTGGGCTATGAAGAACAAGGCATTTCAATGGATCGCGGATATGTTCTAGTTGATGACAAGTGCCGTACAAACGTGCCTGGCATCTGGGCGGTTGGCGACTTGATCCCTACGCTGCAGTTAGCTCACGTTGGCTTTGCTGAAGGAATCTTGGTTGCAGAAGAGATTGCAGGCTTGAACCCACGCGCCATTAATTACGATGGAATTCCACGCGTTACCTATTCAGACCCAGAAGTTGCATCAGTTGGATTAACCACAGCAGAAGCTAAAAAACGTGGCCATGATGTTGTTGAACTTTCTTATGATTTAGCTGGTAACGGTAAAGCACAGATTCTTAACACAGCAGGATCTATCAAACTGGTTGCACAAAAAGATGGCCCCGTTCTTGGTGTTCATATGGTTGGCGCACGAGTTGGCGAACTATTAGCTGAAGCAGAATTAATTTATAACTGGGAGGCACGTGCAAGTGATGTGGCTCCTTTGATCCATGCACACCCAACACTGTCAGAGGCAATGGGCGAAGCTCATATGGCACTTGCAGGCAAACCGCTTCACGCACACGGATAACCAAGGAGAAAACAGATGACATTTTCAGTAACGATGCCAGCACTTGGCGAAAGCGTTAGCGAAGGCACAGTCACTCGTTGGTTAAAAGCCGAAGGTGATCATGTAAACGTCGATGAGCCACTCCTAGAAGTTTCAACCGACAAAGTTGATACAGAGATCCCATCACCAGTAGCAGGAACGCTGCAAAAGATTGTTGTTCAAGTTGATCAAACTGTTCCAGTTGGAGCAGAGCTAGCAATTATTGCTGATGGATCTGCAACGCCAGCACCCGTTGCCGCAGCTCCAGTTGCTTCGCCAGTTGTTCCAACACCTGCGCCAGCTCCCGTAGCTGCTGCGCCTGTAACTCCACCACCTGCACCTGCTGCCCCAACAGCAGCTGGAGCTGGAACCGTAATCACCATGCCAGCACTTGGTGAGAGTGTTTCTGAAGGAACGGTTACACGTTGGTTGAAAAACGTTGGTGATTTAGTTGCAGTAGATGAAGCATTACTAGAAGTTTCAACTGACAAAGTTGACACTGAAATTCCTTCACCAGTTGCCGGAACTCTTCTTGCTATTGATGTTGCAGTTGATACAACTGTTCCCGTTGGCGCACGTCTTGGATTGATCGGAGCTGCTAATGGCGCTGCCGCAGCACCGGCACCAGTCGTTCCAGCACCTGTTGTTGCAGCCCTTGTGACTCCACCTCCTGCACCTGTTGTCGCAGCACCTGTTGTCGCAGCACCTGTTACTCCTCCTGCACCAGTTGCGTCTGCGCCAGTTTCACAACCAGCAGATGCCTATGTGACTCCCCTAGTTCGCAAACTTGCATCAGAGCTCGGTGTAAATCTTGCACAAGTAACGGGCACAGGTATCGGTGGAAGAATTCGCCGTGAAGATGTTGAAGCATTAGCCCGTCCTGCAGCAACTGTTGCATCTGCACCTGTTGCATCTGCACCAACTTCGGTTAAGCCTCCTGTAGTTGCTGTCTCTCCACTTCGAGGAACTACAGTGACAATGTCTCGACTACGTAAAGTTATCGCAGCACGAATGGTCGAATCACTTCAAGTAAGTGCCCAATTAACTACAGTTATTGAAGTTGACGTTACAAAGATTGCACGTCTTCGTGATCGTTCAAAGGCAAGTTTTGAAGCACGTGAAGGCGTAAAGCTCTCATTCCTTCCATTCTTTGCAGTTGCAGTGTGTGAAGCACTCAAGCAGCACCCAGTTTTGAACTCTTCTGTCGAAGGCGACCAGATTACTTATCACGGAGCAGAACACCTTGGTGTTGCAGTCGATACAGAGCGAGGATTACTTGTCCCAGTAATTGCTAACGCTGGTGATCTGAACATGGGTGGCATTGCTCGCAAGATCGCAGACCTTGCTGCTCGCACACGCGATAACAAGGTAACTCCAGATGAGCTCGGTGGCGGAACATTTACTCTGACAAATACTGGAAGCCGCGGAGCGTTATTTGATACTCCAATTATCAATCAACCGCAGGTAGCAATCCTTGGATTAGGCGCAGTTGTTAAGCGTCCTATGGTTGTTCGTGGTGAAGATGGCGGAGAAACGATTGCTATTCGTTCAATGGTTTACCTTGGCCTTTCATACGATCACCGTGTAGTAGATGGCGCAGATGCAGCACGCTTCCTAGTAACCCTTAAAGAGCGTCTCGAAGGTGGAGCTTTCGAGTCAGATCTAGGACTGTAAGTCAGTTATGACGGTTCCACAACGCATCGCAATAACCGGTGCTTCAGGGCTAATTGGCACCGCACTTGTCGGTCATCTGAAAAGTGAAGGTCACACAGTTCAGCGCCTAGTGCGTCGTGCTCCAGTGGCAGCAGATGAAGTCCAATGGGATCCACAAACTGGCTTTGTAAACCTTGAACCACTTCGCGGGGTTGATGCAATCATTCATTTGGCTGGCGTTGGTGTTGGCGACAAGCGATGGAACAAAAAGTATAAGAGCGAGATTCTAAATTCCAGATTACTTGGCACAACTGCAATTGCTAACGCTGTTAATGAACTAAAACCACAGGTATTCATTTCAGCCTCTGCTATTGGTTGGTACGGCGAGAGTGGAAACCGCGCAGTTGTTGAAACTGATCGTGCAGGAGATGACTTCTTGGCTGCTGTGTGTCGCGAATGGGAGGCTGCTGCCGACCTTGCTGGTGATGTTCGCACTGTAAAAATTAGAACTGGTTTGGTACTAGACCCAACAGGTGGCGCACTAGGCAAGATGCTTCCGCTATTTCGTTTAGGTCTAGGCGGAAAAATGGGTAACGGAAAGCAATGGTGGTCATGGATTACTTTGCACGATCAAATTCGTGCAATTGTTTTCGCATTGGAAAATCCAATTTCAGGACCAGTGAACGTAACTGCTCCAAATCCTGTTACTAATCAAGAATTTACTTCAGCTTTAGCACGCGCGATGCACCGTCCCGCACTCTTTCCGGCACCAGCTATTGCCTTAAAGATTGCTTTAGGGGGCTTTTCTTCAGAGATTCTCGGATCAAAGCGCGTTATTCCACATGCTCTACAAGAAGCTGGCTTTACTTGGGATTACCCACATATCTCAGAAGCACTTGCACAACTAGTGCAGGATTAATTGAGCCGCAAGGCGTCCTGAAAATAAGGCACCTTGCTGTGATGGCACCGTGCGGTGATCACCGGCAACAAAATGATGATCGCTAATTCTCATAGTTTGTGATAAATCTCGGCCGACATTGTGAATTGGTAGAGCAGCTGGAATTTCATACTTGGCAATGAACTGCCATTCGTGGGTACTCGTCCCCCACATTATTGCTAGATGGCGTCGCACATCAGATTCAGTCACATTCAAATCTGTTGTTGTTGAAATCAAATGGTGACCATTAGGTGCATAACTAGACGAAATGTCTGACATGACAACTGAATTAATAATTGGTCCGCGTCTTTGACCATCAACGATTAGACGACCATTGCCTGAAGGATTCTCGGACACAGCGTGATACCAGGTTATGCAGCCAGCCATGCGTGGTACTTCTGTTAGACCAAGTAATTGAGTAGCAGTTGTTGCATCAGTTGCGATAAGAATCCTGTTGGCTGTATAGGTCCCGTTGTTGGTATGTACCGATGTTTGATCTATTCCATCGACTCTTGTGTTATAGACAATATTGCTTACACGCTTTGCAAGTTCCTTAGGTAATTCACCAACACCATTTCGTGGGACTCCAGGCTTTCCATTTACAAAACTTTTGACAATTGAATGTCCATATGCAGCGTCAACGTTGTCTGGGTCTGTCAGGAAAACTCCCTGCAAGAATGGACGTAAAACTCTTTCATAACAAGTGCCAGTGCTGCGCAAAGCATGTCCAATCGAGTGACCTGGTTTTGGACCACTTGCAATGAATCTTAAGAGTGCGATCTTCTCAGGAATTGTGCCAGTAGCTCTATTTAATGCAGTCCTTGGCACCTGACGAGGATCGCCAATCACATGCCGTCGATCTCCCAGACTAACTTCGATAACTCGTGGAGCCTCAACGAAATCTAATTCTTTGAGCACATTGAGCTCTTGTAACGCTGGATACCGTGCATTAATTAGTTGAAAACCACGATCACAAATAAAACCGTCAATAACATCACTTGCTACGCGTCCACCTGGACGATCAGATGACTCAATCACCGTTACATCAACACCTGCAGCTTCTAGATATATGGCCGCATTAAGTCCTGCTAAACCTGCGCCAACTACAAGTACCTCAGAATGCACGGGTACCAATTTCTCGGGCCTGATCAATTATTGAGGCAACCAACAACGCATCAGAGTTTGGTATCGGCCAAGGCACACCTGCAGTAATTGCTAATTCAACAGCCCTGTAGAAATGGCCGTAGTTACCAGGAATTGATTCAATCTCTTCAATGACATCTCCGCGATGAAGGAACGCTTGTGAAGTTGCTGGGTATGTCCATGTTCCATTTTCTGGATATTTACCTGCCCGCAAAAGTGCTTCCTGTGGATCTAAATCATTTATTACTAGTGCACCCTTTGTACCTAAAATGCGAATGCGCGGACCTGGTGCACCGACGACGGCACTTGCCGAGAGGTAGGACATGACACCACTCTCGTGCTGTAGCACCAATACTGAGTCATCATCTGCTCCCCCTCGTAGTGAGCGAACACTGGCAGTGATAAGTTTTGCCGAACCGAACCAATCAATTGCTGTTGAGATCAAATGAGGTTGCAGATCTAAAAGTTGGCCGCCACCATCTGCTACCGACATATTTTCTCGCCACGATGTTGCATTTAGTTCTGGCCTGAAGCGCTCAAATCGTGAATCAATTCTATGAACTTCTCCAAGTACTCCACTTGCCAACACTTTCTTGATAGTCAGAGCATCGCTATCCCAACGACGATTAAAGAAGGTTGTTACTGCCACACCAGCAGCTTTACCTGCATTAACAATTTCTTGGGTTTCGGTCAACGTCCGACCCATTGGCTTATCAACGACAACCGGGATGCCGGCCTTTATTGCGGCTAGTGCATGCTGGGCATGAACCAAGTTTGCTGATGCAACGACAACAAGATCAAGTTTGTGGGCAACTAACTCTTCAATGGTTGGAACAACTGTGGTGTTTGGAAAATCTGAAAGCGCATGTGCTGCGCGTTCTGGATTTCCAGTTTGAATTGCAACAACTTCAAAGCCGCAGCCCTTTAGCAATGGTGCGTGAAAGTATCGCCCGGCCAATCCATACCCTGCGATACCAACACGTAAGCTCATGCTAGCTATTCTGTAACTTAGAAGGCCACCAGACTTTTCCACCAATATCGTGGACGAGTGCCGGTACTAAAATTGTGCGAACAATTAACGTATCAAGCAGCACACCGAATGCAACCGCAAAGCCGAGCTCAGCTAAGAACACCAGTGGCAGTACGCCAAGGACTGCAAATGTTGCAGCTAAAACAATACCTGCTGAAGTAATGACACCACCTGTGACGGTTAAGCCCTTGATAACTCCGGCGCGAGTTCCAATCTTGGCACTTTCTTCTCGCACGCGAGTCATCAAGAAAATGTTGTAATCAATTCCCAGTGCCACCAAGAAGATGAATGCAAATAGTGGGAACGAGGTGTCAGCCCCCTTGAACCCAAAGATGTTCTCAAAGACAAGTTGGCATGCACCGAGTGTTGCAAAGAAGGACAAAACTACAGTTCCCAAAAGTAGGGCCGCCGACAAAATACTGCGCAAGAGAAGCCCAAGAATCAAGGTAATAAGGACCAAAACAATTGGGATAATTGTGCGGTTGTCACGATTTGCCGATACATCGGTGTCATAGGCAACGGCAGTGCTGCCACCGACAAGGATGTTTGGATCGATTGCATGGACCGCATCGCGAATAATTGGAATGATTTCACGAGCTTCTACTGAGTCTGGATTAAGAGATAACGTGGCATTTAAAACAACTTTGCCCTCAATCACCTTTACCTCTGAAAGAGGCTGGCCAGGTATTTCAGGAGTCATGCGCAGTGGTTCAACAGTTGAAACACCTTCAACCTTTTTTAGTGCTGCTGAAACTGGCTCAACAAGTGCTACAGGAACGATCAATTCGGTTGGTTGACCTGATCCTCCAGGGAAGTGCTCTCCTAATAATTCAAGACCAACGACAGAATCTGGTCGCTGTGTGAATGCATCAGCCGTTGATAGTCCACGGGCATTGAGTGTTGTTGAGAAACCAGCCAAGATCGAGAGCAGGATTGCAGTAAGAATCCAGAGCTTGCGCGGACGTTTTTCAACTGCTGAGCCGATCTTTGCCCACGTTCCCGTAAGTTGCGAATTAACATCATCATTTCTAGGAATACGTGGCCAGAAAACCCAACGCCCAAAGGCAATTAAAAGCGCAGGCAACAATGTAAGAATCACAATCACTGCTGAGGCAATACCGATTGCACCCACTGGTCCTAAGCCTCTGTTTCCAGAAAGATCGCTGAGCAACAAAACTAATAGAGCAGAAATTACTGTCGCACCAGATGCAACGATAGGTTCAAAGACACCTTTGAGCGCGGCCTTCATTGCCTGGGCAGGATGGTCATGATGGTGCAACTCTTCTCTATACCTAGAAATCAATAGCAGTGCGTAATCTGTTGCAGCGCCAAGGACTAAAACCGAAAGGATTCCTTGGGACTGTCCATTGAGATCAATAATGTTGTTTTTGGTCAGAAGATAAACAAGTCCACCTGCAGTTGATAATGCAATCACGGCAGAAAATAGTGGCAAAATCCACAGTACTGGAGATCGGTAAACCACGATCAAGATAAGTGCCACGACGCCTAATGTGGTGAGAAGTAGCGAGGAGTCAATTCCCTCAAATGCGCCGAACAAATCACCAAGGAGCGCACCAATTCCAGTCACGTTGGAGGTAAGTCCAACACTTTTTGCGAAACTAGCTGAATCTTCACGTAGCGTTTCAATAACTTCTGGCAAAGCTGGCTTGTTGTTTGGCAATAAGTCTGTGGCAATTTCAGATTTAAATGGCAGATTTACGAGTAATGCTTTGCCATCTTGGGAAGGGAAAGCAAAAATCTGCTCACCTTCTGTTAAGTACTTTGAAATCGGAACATCTGTGCCAATAATCTTTTCTGAACCAAGGGTTGCAAGATGAGCGTTTAGCGCTGCGATCTTTGATTCATCAACCTCTCCTAGATATAGAACTAGGGTTGGAAGGCTCTGATCTTGATCGGCATTGAACTTCTGAATAATTTTTCCTGCCTGAGTTGATTCGGCACTGTCTGGCAAGAAGGCTGAATTGTCATTCTCTTGCACCGTTGAGAGCTTGCCAAATAGGGGTCCAAAAACTCCGCTCGCGCCAAACCATAGGAAAATAACAATGAGTGCGTAAGCAAGTGGGCGGCGACTCTTCTTGATGGATGTGGAAGACACAGTGTGAGACCTTTCAAGCTGGAATTGGTAAGAACCCAAGCCTACCTTTAGGCTGTGTATGTGCCCGTACTTGAGACTCCATCCAACGCGAATATCGCACTTTCGCGCCATGGACTAGTCGACTACCAAAAAGCTTGGGATGTACAGCGAACTATTCATGAAGAAGTTGCCTCTGGTTCACGCCCGAACACTTTGCTTTTGTTAGAGCACCCTTCCGTTTACACAGCCGGCCGCAGAACCGATGATTCAGAGCGTCCAACCGATGGCACACCTGTCATTGATGTAGACCGTGGTGGCCGAATCACATGGCATGGTCCAGGCCAGCTCGTTGGATATCCGATTGTGAAATTGCAAAAGCCAACAGAGCTAGTTGGCTTTGTTCGTGAAATTGAAGGTGCGCTCATCCAAGTGTGTGCAGATCTAGGAATCGCAGCCGTTCGGGTTGATGGTCGCTCTGGGGTTTGGATCCAAGATGCACAAGGTGATCGCAAAATCGCTGCCATTGGCATCCGTGTGGCAAAGGGTGTGACCATGCATGGTTTTGCACTCAATGTTAATCCTGACCTTGCAGCCTTTAGGCAGATCGTTCCCTGTGGAATTGCAGATGCCGATGTAACATCACTTGAAATCGAGCTCGCTCGATCAATTACTATTGAGGAAGTTGCACCACTAGTAGAGCGACATGTTTTTGAATCATTGAAAAAGGTGAGCGCATGACAATGGCACCTGAAGGTCGCAAACTTCTTCGTATCGAAGCTCGTAACGCTGAAACACCAATCGAGCGAAAGCCAGAGTGGATTAAGACTCGTGCAAACATGGGTCCGGAATACACTCGTTTGCATAGCCTGGTAAAAACTGAAGGCTTGCATACTGTTTGCCAAGAGGCAGCTTGCCCTAACATTTTTGAATGCTGGGAAGACAAGGAAGCAACCTTCTTAATTGGTGGAGATCGCTGTACCCGTCGTTGCGATTTCTGCAATATTGATACAGGCAAGCCATTAGCAATTGATCGTGCAGAGCCTTTCAAGGTTGCAATGTCAGTCAAAACTATGGGGCTGCGTTATGCAACGATCACCGGTGTAACGCGAGATGATCTAGAAGATGAAGGATCTTGGCTTTACGCCGAAACAATCCGTAAAGTCCACGAGTTAAACCCAGGCACTGGTGTTGAAATGTTGGCACCAGACTTCAATGCAAACCCTGATTTATTAAACCCAATTTTTGAAACCAGGCCAGAAGTTTTTGCCCATAACCTTGAAACAGTTCCTCGTATTTTCAAGCAAATTCGACCTGCCTTTACCTATGAAAAGTCTCTTCGTGTAATTGGCATGGCCCAAGATTTTGGGTTGATCACAAAGTCAAACTTGATTCTTGGACTTGGCGAAACAAGAGAAGAGGTATCGCAAGCACTTGTGGATCTACACAGCGCTGGCTGCGACCTCATCACCATCACTCAATACTTGCGCCCTACAAATAAGCACCACCCGGTAGAGCGTTGGGTTAAGCCGCAAGAGTTTGTGGAGCTTGCACAAGAAGCAGAAGAAATAGGTTTCTTGGGTGTCATGAGTGGACCACTTGTTCGCTCCTCTTACCGTGCCGGACGCTTATATAAGCAAGCCATGGAAAAGAAGGCGGCTCGTGGCTGACCTGGTGTATCCCCCAGTCATTGTTCTTGTTAAAACATTCTGGAAATACATTGGATTCAATTTTGATTTTCAAGGGCAAGACAATGTGCCTCGCAAAGGTGGCGCAATTCTTGCGATCAATCACACCAGCTATTTAGATTTTGCATTAGCAGGCACCGCGGCCTTGCCCGCTAACCGGTACGTGCGCTTTATGGCAAAGAAAGAGTTGTTTGACAACAAAATTGCTGGTCCATTGTTGCGCGGAATGCACCACATCAATGTTGACCGAAGCAACGGCTCTGCATCTTTTGTTGCTGCGCTGCGCGCACTAAAGTCTGGTGAAATTATTGGCATTTTTCCTGAAGGAACAATTTCAACAAGCTTTGAAATCAAGGGATTAAAGTCCGGCGCAGTACGTCTTGCAATGGGTGCTGGTGTGCCCTTGATTCCTACAATCGTGTGGGGTGGCCAGCGCGTCTATACCAAGGGTGTTAAGCCGAACTTAAAGAGAGGCAAAATCCCTGTCTCGGTCTCATTTGGAGAGCCCATTTCGTATGCTCGCGATACTGATGTCGAGGTCGCAGAAGCGCATCTACGTGAAGTAATGATCCAGATGTTGCGTGATGTCCAAGAGAAATACCCTGATAGCCACGTGGGCCAGCGTTGGGCACCGGTTCGCCTTGGTGGAACTGCTCCTGCACCACTAAACTAATAATATGTTTAAGAGAAAAGCTAAAGAAAAGAAGATTAAGACTCCTCGTTTTCAAACCTTCCGTGATGCCTATAAGGTCACCAAGCAGGTTAAGCCGTGGATCCCAGCTGCACTAATTGGCATTTTCCTTGCCACATGGGCGGTCGGTATCGGAATTGGTGCATCTCTTGATCATCCCTTCTACTTTGCATTCATTTCCTTCCCGCTTGCAGCTCTTCTTACACTTTTGTTTTTCACCCGCCAAGCAGGATCTGCCGCCTATTCTGCAATTGATGGACAGATAGGTGCGGGTGCAAGTGTTTTGATGGCTATCCGAAAAGGATGGACTACAACACCCGCAGTTGCTGTTGCTCGTAATCAAGACATGGTGCATCGCAGCGTTGGTCGTGCCGGAATTGTTCTAACTGGTGAAGGTTCTCAGTCTGTTCGACAGATGATGGCTGATGAAAAGAAAAAAGCTGAGCGATTTGCACCAGGTGTTCCAGTTATTGAAATTCTTGTTGGAAACGAAGATGGGCGAATCCCAATTCAAAAGCTGCAACGTCATATGCGACGTTTGCCAAAGAAGTTATCTGCTCATCAAATGCGTGAAGTGCGTGCTCGTTTAAAGGCAGTTGGCGGAATGTCAATGCCAATTCCAAAGGGTCCAATGCCGACTCGTGCTCCAAAAATTCGCTAACTTCTAGTTAAGACACTGCCACTAAATCGCTCGTGCATTCCTCTGCCATTTTCATCAAAGGTGATCGCAAAAATAACGCTGACTAAGAGGGCAGATCTGATCAGCGCTGCCAATGGTGAGATCGCTCCCCCATCGGCAAATCGAACGATTCGAATTCCAAAGATCTTGTGTCCCAGCGTTGCCCCTTGAAGGGTAGAGAGAATCAAAATCTCAGCAAAGAACAGACCCAGAACGCTTAGGGATCGATTCGGGGCCATGGCGCCCAACCCACCTGTTGCGGCAGTCACGATGAAATAACAGGCCAGCCAGTCCACCATTAAGGCTGCCATGCGCCTGCCTAGGCTGACTCGAACGAAGTTAAAGCTCATGTGGCAAGGGTAACTGGCATTCGGCTCAGACGTAACATGGATTTAACAAGCGGGTTATGCCATTTTCACTCTATGGACCTAGGGTTCAACTACTCAAAGCGCGCAAGGCTCAATGGTGAGAGATTTAGCGCATCACATGTGAAATTGGGAGAAGCATGTTTAAGAACGCAGCAGAAATCTTTGCTTACATTAAGAAAGAGGATGTCAAACTAGTTGACGTTCGCTTTACGGATCTACCTGGTATCCAACATCACTTCAACGTACCTGTTGAATCATTTGATGAAGCGGTGTTTACCGATGGCCTCATGTTTGATGGTTCATCTATTCGCGGATTCCAAACAATCAATGAATCAGATATGAAGCTCTTGCCAGTTCCTGAGTCTGCATACCTAGATCCATACCGTAAAGAAAAAACCCTCATTATTATTTTCTCTGTACACAATCCAGTAGATAACACGCCTTATAGCCGCGATCCTCGTGGAGTTGTTGCAAAGGCTGTTGAGTACATGCGCTCACTTGGAATTGCTGACACAGCATTCTTTGCACCAGAAGCAGAGTTTTATGTTTTCGACAGCGTACGTTTCAAGACAACAATTAACTCAGCTGTTCACGAGATCGAGTCCTATGAAGGCGCTTGGAACACCGGCGTTGAATACGATGCTGATGGAACACCTAACCGCGGATACCGCACACGCGTAAAGGGCGGTTACTTCCCAGTCTCACCAACAGATCAATTTGCCGATCTTCGCGATGAAATGGTGATGCAACTTGGCAAGGTTGGACTACTTGTTGAGCGCTCACACCACGAAGTTGGTACAGCAGGTCAAATGGAAATTAACTACCGCTTCACAGACATTCTTAGCGCAGGCGATGATGTAATGAAGTTCAAGTACGTCATTCGTAACACTGCATGGCAGGGTGGAAAGACTGCAACGTTTATGCCAAAGCCTCTCTTCGGAGATAACGGTTCAGGTATGCACGTACACCAATCACTGTGGAAAGATGGAAAGCCACTGTTCTTCGAAGCAGGAACATACGGCGACCTTTCAGACATGGCACGTTGGTACATCGGTGGTCTGCTAAAGCACGCACCATCACTACTTGCATTTACCAACCCAACAGTTAACTCATACCGTCGTTTAGTTCCAGGCTATGAAGCACCTGTAAACCTTGTGTACTCAGCACGTAACCGCTCAGCTTGTATCCGTATCCCAATTACAGGATCCAATCCAAAGGCAAAGCGCATTGAGTTCCGTTGCCCAGATCCTTCATCAAACCCATACCTAGCATTCGCAGCAATGCTTATGGCTGGTCTTGATGGAATCTTGAACAAGATCGAACCACCTGCCCCAGTTGATAAGGATCTCTACGAACTAGAAGGCGAAGAGGCAGCATCTATTCCTCAGGTTCCTGGTTCACTTGATGAAGTTCTTAACAACCTAGAAAAGGACAATGAGTTCCTAACAAAGGGCGGAGTGTTCGCTAAGGATCTAATCGACACATGGATCGCATTTAAGCGTAAGGAAGAAGTTGACTACGTTCGACTACGTCCACACCCAGCAGAGTTTGAGCTCTACTTCGACATCTAAGAAATCCGTTAACACAAAGCCCGCCCCTTAAAAAGGCGGGCTTTGTTGTGTCTGCTTCCAGTAGATTGAGCCCATGTTCATCGATGTGCTGATCGCAATCTTTTTCTTTCTAGTCGGCCTCGAAATCAAACATGGTCTAAAGGATCTAAAGTCCGCAATAGTTCCGATCGTTGCAGCACTTGGTGGAATGATCTTTCCGGCACTTATCTTTCTTGCCATAAATCCTGGTTCACATGTTTGGGCCACCGCGATGCCAACTGATATCGCCTTAGCTATCGGTGTATTGGCATTGCTTGGAAAGCGAGTCAAACCACAAGTGCGCATTTTCTTACTCACTTTGGCCATAGCTGATGATCTATTCTCACTTGTAGTACTGGGTGTCTTTTATGGCGATGATCTACACCCGGAAAAGGCTCTTGCCACATTAGGTGCTGCAGCACTTGGTGCAATTCTTCCCCTAACAAAATCACAATTGAATAAAGCGATTAAAGTTCTATCGCCTATTTCCACCTATTTCATCGTCCCTGTGATTATTGCCGTGAACATTCCATTAAATGTTGACCTATCGAGTTTTACATCTCAAACGACAATCGCTTTAGTTCTAGCTCGCGGAATCGGAAAAATTATCGGTATCGCTCTCTTTGCTTGGATCGCAATTAGATTGGGAGCTAAAGCTCATTTACACATCAAGGAAATTGCGGGTATCGGCGCATTGGCTGGAATGGGTATGACCGTTTCCCTCGTAATTGCAGAGATCGCGGCTAAGAATGAAACTGAGCTCAACGAAGTTCGCCTGGGATTGTTTATCTCAGCAATCCTTTCAGGCCTGGTCGGTTACTTCTGGCTCAGACGGACTCCTGCTTCGAAATAGTTTTTCTGGCCAGCAACATGTGACCGAAAAAACCGACTATCAACGCAAAAATCACTCCAATATTTGAATATGCCCATGCACCTTCTTTGCCGCCGATAGCACCAAGGAAGTATCCCTGCCACGATAACCACGACGCAAAGGTATTTGTTACAAATCCCCAACCAAAAACTGTTCCAATAATCATCAACCCAATAGATCCCTTATTGATTGATCCATAGATTCCTTGCGCGTCATACAAATCCTTCTCGATGTAAGCCTTCTTACGCATAATGACATCTGCAACAAAGATTGCAGACCACACTGCAACTGGCACACCAAGTGTGATCAAGAAACCTTGGAATGGATAGAAGAAGTTATCTGCAACCCAGACAATGTAGATGCATCCTGCAAGCATGATGAGTGCATCAATAATTGCTGCCTGAGGTCGCTTAATTGGAACGCCAATTGAAACTAGGGCTAGACCTGAAGAATAGAGATCGAGAATTGCGCCACCAACTAATCCAAGTATTGCAACAAGTGCAAACGGAATCAGGAACCAAGTTGGGAGCAGTGATGTAAGGGCACCGATTGGGTCCATTGCAATCGCATCGCTTAAATCTTTACTACTGGCAGACAAAGCAGCGCCATAGATAACAAGAACAATCGGCACAATTGAAGCACCGAAGACGGTCCAGCCAACAACTGCCTTACTTGAAACTGTTCTTGGTAAGTATCGCGAATAATCTGCCGCACAGTTAACCCAGCCAAGACCAATGCCTGTGACACCAAATATGAGTGCCCCGATGAACCCCTGAGTTGAGCCATCTTTGATTGCCGTTACTGCGTTCCAGTTAACGGTATCGATGGTTAGAGCTATATAAACAAGAGTCATAGCAACGGTGGTCACAGTCAGTATCTTCTGTAACTTCATAATCACGCCAAAGCCAAGAACTCCCCCGAAAACCGTCAGAGATACAGCAATCAAGAAGCCAAGTATTAAGGCAAGATTTTGATCGATTCCTCCAATACGAGAGAAAACCGTTCCAGTTGCTAGCGTTGCAAGTGAAACTAAAACTGTTTCCCAGCCAACAAAAATAAAGTATGAAAGCACGCCTGGAACAATGCTTCCCTTAACTCCAAATGAGGCACGAGCAAGAACCATCGTTGGTGCATTCGAGCGCTTACCTGCCAGTGAGCTAATACCAACAAGAAGAAACGATGCGATTGTTCCGATTATGGCCGCAAAAGTTGCCTGTCTAAAGGAGATACCAAAGCCTAAAAAGAAAGAGCCGTAGGAAAGGGCTAATAGCGAAACATTTGCCCCAGCCCAAGGCCAGAACAATGATCTTGCATTTCCTTGACGCTCTGACTCTTGAATTGTATTTGGACCATTTGTTTCCAGATCAAAAGCTGGCATTATTTTTTCTTATCATTTCTCTCTTTGATGATGTACCCAACGACAAAAACTATGAGGAAAAATACTAGGACCACTCCGCCCACATTCAATGATGTCTTTTCTTCATCTGCTGACGTGGTTGTCGGCACTGCCTCGGCATAGTCAGGTGAGGCATTGAAGGTGTAATCCCCTTCGATGACATGTCCATCATCACCAACAACTCGATACTTGACCGTGAAAGCACCTGGCGCACTTTGCCCAGAAATCTTGGTTGTTATCTTTGCGCCTTCTATAACCAGATCGCCAAAGTTAACTGCGATACCGGTTGAATCAATTACTTCGAGTGAATTAACCGCTTCTCCTTCAAGGGTCTGTAGATCTCCGCTAAATTGAATCCAGACCTGTGTTGGAATTGGATTTACGTTGGCAAAGCGCTCGGGAAAAGAAGAAACGATCTCGACGTGTCCAGATGAGCTGGGCATCGACAGGAGCGTGATGAAACCAATGACAAAGGAGATAAGTGTTCTACGCATGCTTCTAGTTTAGTCTAGAAAGAAATCAAGAAGGAAATCCTTGGTTCCTGGGGTCACTGAATACTTCTCTAGATCCGTGATTCCTTCACTTGCCAACAAAACATCATCAACGAAGAAGTTTCCTGTGCACTCTTTGGCATCTCGATTAAAGATGATGTATGCCGCATCTGCCAGAATCTCAGGTGTGCGACCGGCTAATGCATCGATTCCCGGAATCATTTGTAGAGCAGCTGTATCAATTACTGTTCGTGGCCACAGAGCATTTACTCCAATACCATCTCGCTTGAACTCTTCAGCCATTCCCAAAACACACATGCTCATTCCGTACTTTGCCATTGTGTAAGCAACGTGATTTTTAAACCACACTGACTTCATGGAAAGAGGTGGCGATAGATTCAAAATGTGTGGATTTCGTCCTTCGGCCGCTGATTTACGCAAGTGAGGCAGAGCTGCTTGTGATGTGAGAAAAGTGCCACGAACATTGACATCAAACATCAAATCAAAGCGCTTAGCCGGTGTCTGGTCGGTTTTGGTCAAGTTAATCGCACTTGCGTTATTGACAACAATATCTATTCCTCCAAAAGCTTCGGCCGCTTGATTGACTGCAGCTTCGATCTGCAATTCATCACGCAAATCACATTGAATAGCCAGAGCTTTTCCGCCAGCTGCTTCAATCTCTGCCGCGGCTGTGTGAATGGTGCCAGGCAGCTTTGGATTGGGATCAGATGTTTTTGCAGCAATAGATATAGAAGCACCATCTCTTGCAGCACGCAGTGCGATAGCTAGTCCGATTCCGCGAGATCCGCCTGTAATAAAAATGCGCTTTCCTGCTAGTGACATTTACTTACCCTTCTTAGACATGAACTTCATGAATGCTTCCATAGCTTCTTCTGATTGCAACGCCATCGCAAAAATCTCAAACTCAGCCTTCATGATTGCAGCGATCGCATCATGGTTCTTGGCCTTCAAAAGCGCCTTCGTATTGATAATCGCCTGCGGTGGTTGCTCTGCGATGTGCTGGGCAATCTTCATGACATGAGTCAGTGGATCTGAATCCTTGGCTGCTGCTAATCCCATTTCTATAGCTGCATCAGCATCAAAGCTCTCACCTGTCATAAAGATGCGCGCTGCTCTTTGATATCCAACTAACTGTGGGAATAGGAAGCTTGAACCTGCTTCAGGTACCAGTCCAAGTGAAGCAAACGGCATGGAGAAATTAGCCGTTGTACCAGCAATCACAACGTCGCAGTGGAGCAGCATTGTGGTTCCAACCCCAACGGCATTACCTTTCACGGCAGCAAGCAATGGTTTTGGAAAGTTAAGGAGTGCTGCTAAAAACTTTGCAACCTCTGAATCATCTGAAGTTGGTGGATTGTTCATAAAATCCATGATGTCGTTGCCAGCGGTGAAGTGATCACCCTCTGCTGTGAGTACAACTGCTCGGATTCCAAAATCCCCTGCGGCGTCATTGAGGCTCTTGGACAGGTCCGCATACATAGACCGAGTTAGCGCATTCATTTTTTCAGGACGATTCAAACTGAGGGCTAGCACTAATCCCTCTTGTGTTGCCAAGATTTCGCTCATTTGCGCATCTTATGGGGTGACTCGCTCAAATAAAAAGAGCACAATGGAGACACGCGGAGAGGCGGCTATTTACATGGCAAGAGACATAACGATTTCAACAAGGGAGTTAACTCCATTTGAGCAATTGGTTCTGGAGTTAGTCTGCGAAGGCAAATCTAATAGCGCAATCGCTTCTCAGACATCTCATAGTGAAAAAGTTATTGAGAATACTGTAAGCCGCAGTGCTCAAGTATTTGGTATCAAATCAGATGCTCAAACAAATCTGCGAGTACTACTAGCACTTGCATATCGCGCGCATTACGGTGACACAGCTTTTGATAAGTTGAATGTTCCTTGCTCGCATTTGGAAGTTGGTCCAGATGGAAAAGCGATGTGTAACCGTCATATAGATTAATTTCGTTCTTTAGATCACACTATTTTTGAGGGCAACCACTCTCTAAATTTCACCGAGTGCTGACCCTCGTACTTTCGAACTTATCTCGTTTACTCACAGAGTAGACATGGAACTGCATTGATTAACCATTCGATGCATTACAGGGAGAGAAATAAAATGAAACGTAGAACACTCGATAAAATTATTTCAAATGTAAGTTTGGGATTTGCTGCACTTCTTTTGCTTTTTGCTGGCTTGCTAAATTGGGGTGCATCTTTTGCAGACGACAATGTGGCTTCTCAGTTGGCAATGCAAAACATTAGTTTCCCAGCAGAAGACTCTCTGCCCGTTGCAACTAAAGATGCACTAGCTAAATGGGCTGACCAAAAGGTTATCACTGGAGAAATGGCACGCGACTATTCAGATCTCTACATTCTTGAACACATGAAGGCCTCAGCAACTGCTGTAATGGGTAAGCCTGCGACATACTCAGAAGTTTCAGGTGTTTACATGGGCCTTGTTCGTGGTGGAAGCACCGATGTAGAAAAAATAAAGCAATACGGAGATCTTCGTCAAACACTTTTCATGGGTAACACGCTTCGTGGAATGCTTCTTCAGGCATACGCATTTGGAACTATGGGTGTGATAGCCGGTTATGCCGCACTGGCCTCTTTACTTGGCGCACTTTTGTTCTTGATTTTAGGCATTGCGGCAGTTCTTCATCGTCGTCATACCGGTGAAGAGATTCTGATTTAACCCTCAACTCTCCGTGACGGGTTAAAAAAGCGCCCCTGGGTTTATCCCGGGGGCGCTTTCCTGTGCAATCTAATTACTACTAGCGATCTAGCTTTCCTGAAATAAAGTCTTCAGTCTTTTGATGAGCTGCCTCATCTGTGTACTGAGTTGGAGGAGTCTTCATGAAGTAGCTAGAAGGTGAAAGCAATGCTCCACCAATCTTTCGATCAAGACCGATCTTTGCGCAACGAAGCGCATCAATGATCACACCAGCTGAGTTTGGTGAATCCCAAACTTCCAACTTGTATTCAAGGTTTAGAGGAACATCACCAAATGCGCGGCCTTCGAGGCGAACGTAGGCCCACTTGCGATCATCTAGCCATGGTATGTAGTCAGAAGGTCCAATGTGAACATTCTTCTCACCAAGGTCATGGTTTAACTGTGAAGTCACAGAGTTTGTCTTAGAGATTTTCTTTGATTCAAGACGATCACGCTCGAGCATGTTCTTGAAGTCCATGTTTCCACCAACGTTTAGCTGATAGGTGCGATCTAGGTGAACGCCACGATCCTGGAACAACTTAGCCATGATGCGGTGAGTGATAGTCGCACCAACTTGGCTCTTAATGTCATCTCCAACGATTGGAAGTCCAGCATCAGCAAACTTCTTTTCCCATACTGGGTCAGAAGCTATAAAGACTGGAAGTGCGTTAACAAAAGCACATCCTGCATCAATTGCGCACTGTGCATAGTACTTAGCAGCAGTTTCAGAACCTACAGGTAAGTAGCAGATCAACACATCGACCGCTTCATCCTTGAGAGCCTTGACTACATCTACTGCTGGAGCATCTGATTCCTTGATTGTCTCACGGTAGTACTTACCAAGACCATCGTTTGTAACACCGCGCAGAACTGGAACACCAGTCTTTGCAACATCACTAAATTTAATTGTGTTGTTCTCACTTGCCCAAATTGCATCAGCAAGATCTAGTCCGACCTTCTTTGCATCAACATCAAAGGCTGCAACAAACTTGATGCTAGAGATGTGGTATCCCCCAACAACAGCGTGCATAAGACCTGGGATCTCTTGATCTAGGGCAGCATCCTTGTAGTACTCAACGCCCTGGACTAATGAGTTAGCGCAGTTTCCAACGCCAACGATTGCAACACGGATGTCGCCTTTACCGGTTGTGATATTCACTCTATTTCCTCTCGGTTTTGATCATGTCTTCCAGCCAAGCAATCTCTCGATCAGCTGTCTCCAGTGAGTGACGTCGCCACTCCTCCAGATATTTGTCGATACCAACAGGTGACTTCTCGAGTTCACCACGAAGGATTTCGGCTTTCTCCTTGAGGCGACGATGGCGTCCCTCAAGAATTCTTACTCTGTTATTTGCTGAGGTCGGAGAAAAGAATGCAAAACGAATTTCAAATCCTTCATCCTCCCAAGTCTCTGGTGTTACTGATTCAGTCAATGATTCAAATCTGCGAGCGCCTTTATCGGTGATTGCATACACAATTCGAGAGCGACGAGAAGAAATCTCTGAAACGGTCTCTTCAATTAATCCGGCTTCCATCATTCGGCGAAGCTGCGGATATAGGACTGAGAATGACAAAGCGCGGAATGGACCGAAGATGGTTCCGATGCGCTTTCGAAGCTCATAGCCATGCAGTGGGGCTTGAGAGAGCAGGCCTAGGAGTGCGAATTCAAGTGACTCTGAACGCGAGCGCATCTGATTCTCCTTCCCAAGTACTCCGTGAGATGTATCCATTCGATATATCGAGCCGTAATCTATTGGGATATACCTACCCTGCGCAACCCAGACTCGCCGTTAAACTGCCCACATGATCATTCCCACACGGCTCCCGGAGTACATCGTCGCGGCCATGGTCATCATTTTGGCCCCTGGGCCTAGCGTCCTCTTTGTGATTGCCCGAGCCATCGCCTGGGGTAGAAAGACAGCGGTGTTTTCAGTGGCTGGAAATGTCACCGGTGCTTTTTCCTTGTCAGTCTTTGTGGCACTTGGCCTTGGTCCAGTCTTGCAGCGTTCAGAGCTTGCCTATATCGCGGTGCAATGGGGTGGTGGCCTGTATCTGATCTATCTGGGAATTGATGCAATTAGAAAACGCACGGTGCATGCAGCTGATATGACCAACCAAGGCGATGTTGCTCCAAGTGCGCGTCGTTCGATGTGGGATGGCTACTGGGTTGGCGCGCTCAACCCTAAGGGTGTTGTTTTCTTTGCAGCTGTTCTGCCGCAGTTCATTGATCGTGAACGTGGCAGCGTAACTTCTCAATTGATTCTGTTGGGTGGCATCTTTGCAATTCTTGCCTTCCTGTCCGATGGAACGTGGGGCTTGCTAGCCGGAACTGCGCGCGAATGGCTGGCTACCGATGGCAAGCGTCTAGAGAAACTACGCGCAACTGGTGGCGTGATTATGATTGTTTTGGGGCTTGGAGTTTTGTATTCAGCAATTGTCAGTGCCTGAGTACACAATTGCTCCATGATCAAACCAACCAAGCCAGCCCGCGAAAACATCTCTCCTTCAGATTTAACATTTGGACTTTCAACCTGCAAGCGTTGCCTTTGGATTAAGTATTGGTTCAAGGTAACGATGCCAGGAGCGTTCCCCCTTGTTGGAACTATGGCTGCGTTGCAAGAAGAACATTTTCAAGGTGCTGACATGCCGACAATTGATCCTTCACTACGAGCCGGCAAGGTTACTAAATGGGGCGAATGGGTTAAGAGCAAGCCGTTAGTTGTTAATGGCGTGGAAACACGATGGCGCATCTTAGGAAAGTACGATCTTGTCGCAACAAATGAGGATGGAACTATCGGGCTCATTGATTGCAAAGTCTCTGATAGTCAGCGAGATAGTGGGCAGTTTTACTCACCTCAGCTAGAGGCATATGCCTACAGCTTAGAAAATCCTGCTGCCGGCAAATCACAATCGGTCGCATCTATGGGTTTGTTAGTCTGGAAGCCAACGACTGCAATAGGAACAACTGTAGATGATTATGGTTTCGGGGTATTTCAAAAGTATGTTCCGGTCGAACGAGATCAAGCAAACTTTTTAAAGGTTATCGGTGAGTTTATTGATGTCTTGGAAGGTGAACTTCCTGACTCAGGTCCTGACTGCCAAACATGTAACTATCTAGTTGCACGCAACGCTTTGGATTAATCCTCTTCCTGAATTTCCCCAAGCTTTGCCTTTTTAGGAGCATAAATATCGATGTATTCCTGGCCAGACATTGCATGAATCGCATTCATGATCTGATCTGTCACATCTCGCAGGTGCTGCAAATCAGTTGAATCGCCATCAAAATACATTGGCTTACCAAAGCTCATTCCAACTCTTTTAACATTCGGAATAACTTGCCCCGTTGGTTGAATCTTGTCGGTATTAAACATGGCAACTGGCACAACAGGTGCTCCTGATTCAATTGCCAAGCGAGCAATACCTGTCCGGCCCTTGTATAGGCGACCATCTGGAGATCTAGTTCCTTCTGGATAGATTCCGATGCAATTTCCATCTGCCAAAACTTTAAGTCCAGTAATCAAAGCTGCTTCACTGCGACGACCACCTGAACGATCAACAGGAACTTGGCCTAGCGCGATGAAAGTTAACTTCTTAAGCAACCCCTTAGGCCCAGGTGAAGTGAAGTACTCACTCTTTGCTAAAAAAGTAACCTTACGGGGCACGACAAGTGGCATAAAAATGGAGTCACTAAAAGAAAGATGGTTAGAAGCAATAATTACTGGACCCTTGGCCGGCACATTGCGAAGTCCACGAACCTTGGGACGGAAAGCGAGCATCAAGAACGGGGTCAGAAATGCTCGCAAGGTTCCGTAGGGCAGATTGTTGAACACGGGGATAATTTAGTGGTTATTGACGACTATGACACTATTTGAGGGTGAGTGAGTCCAAAGATAAGCCAGATGATTACGATGAAGAGGATCTAATTCGCTCTGAGTTCGAATCCATCGTCTCTGGCCTGTCTCTGGATGAATCTGCACCAACTTCCTATTTGGATGATCTTGATCGAATTGATGAAGAAAGTTTTGTTCAACCCAATCCCCCACGACAAACACCTCTTGGATTTATTGCCTCAGCAAAGCGCGCAATTAACCGTTGGTTCAACCGTGGCTATCACGAAGATGATGGAGCTGCGCTATGAGTAATTTTAATTGGGGAATTTTAGGGCCAGGTGGAATTGCTCGAGCCTTTGCAAATGATCTTCAGCAATTAGATGGTCACAGTGTTGGAGCAGTTGGTTCGCGCACCTTAAAGAACGCACAAGATTTTGCAAATACCTTTGGTGGTATCGCATATGGAAGTTATGAAGAACTGGTTGCAGACCCAAGTATTGATGCGATCTATGTTGCAACGCCACATCCTGCACATAAAGAGAATGTGATCACTGCTCTAAATGCAGGCAAACCAGTTCTATGTGAAAAGCCTTTTGCAGTTAATGCTCATGAGGCTCAAGAAATGGTTGCGGCAGCCCAGAAAAACAATGTGGCACTGATGGAAGCAATGTGGTCACGATTCTTGCCGCACTATGCACAGGTGCGAGAAATTATTGCTAGTGGAGTTTTAGGAAAGATTTTGACGCTTCACGCTGACCATGGCCAGCGCTTAGCCGATCAAAACATTCCGCGTTTGGTCGAACCTTCTCTTGCTGGAGGCGCACTTCTAGATCTTGGAATTTATCCAGTTTCATTTGCCCATATGGTTTTGGGAAATCCAACAAAAATCACATCAAGTGGTGTTCTAACAGACAAAGGCGTGGATGCACAGACATCAATGATCTTTGATTATGCCGATGGAGCACAAGCTGTTTTAAATACAACCATGATCGAGCAAACTCCGTGCAGGGCTGTTGTTGCCGGCGTAAATGGGTGGTTAGAAATTGATCGAGTTTTCTATACGCCAACAAGTATGCGGGTCACCTTATTTGATGGCTCTGTAACCCAATATCCTGTTAACTACTCCGGACATGGTTTGCGCGAACAAGCTGAGGCATTTAAGAAGCTAGTCCAATCGGGTCATACACAATCCGATATTTTGAATTGGAAAGACACAGTCGACATCATGCAAACTTTAGATACTGTGCGTTCTCAAATTGGGTTGCGCTATCCCTTTGAAAATTAGACTCTAGCTAAATCTGCAACTCCGACAAGACCTGCCTCATTGCCTAATTCAGCGGCAATCAGCGTTGGATAAGGGTGCTTTCCGGCAAAAGGCATTGTGCGTTCTAATGATTCACGCGTTGGCTTTAACAAAATCTCGCCAGCATCGATTACTCCCCCGCCAATAACAACACATGCTGGATCTAGCAAAACAGACAGAGATGCAATTCCCGCACCAAGCCATTGACCAGTTGTGTTGAAGGCAGCAAGTGCAACTGGATCTCCTTCACGAGCAGCATCTGTGATTGCTTTACCAGTTAAGCCAGCGATAGTTCCGTCGCCTCGAGACAAAAGGTTGCGCGCAATTTCAGGACTTGCACTGATTGCTTCTCGAGCGTGGCGAAGAAGTGCATTGCCTGATGCGTATTGCTCAAAACATCCACGAGCACCGCAACCACACAAATGACCCTCAGGCACAACACGTAAGTGACCGAATTCGGCAGCTATGCCAAATGCTCCACGATACAAATCTCCGTTAACAACAATGCCTCCGCCAATACCCGTACCAACGGTAAGCATCATCATGTGGTTTTGATTGCGACCTGCACCAAACTTTGCTTCACCCCATGCAGCGGCGTTTGCATCATTTTCGATCACAACGGGAAGGCCAATCAGTGCCGTTAGTTCTGCATCTAAATTTACGCCATTCCAATCGGCGATATTTGGCGTTGCAAGCATTGTCTTTCTATCTGAGGAAACAAATCCTGCAGCAGAAACTCCAATTGATGTAACTTCAAATTGAGCCATGAGTTCAAGTGCCGTGTCAGCAATTGTTTGAGTTAAAGCTTTACCGCCTTGACGAGGAGTGTCTTTGCGCGCGGTTGCAAGAATCTTTCCAGTTTCATCGACAACTCCACCTAGGACTTTGGTTCCACCCACATCGATACCGATTGCATACGACATAGGAACTATCCCTCTAGATGAGTTTTGAGTTGTGACAACGCTGCATCAATCGTTGCCTTCTCTGCTTTCTTTCGCATCATTGCGGGAATCGGCATAGATAATGAAACTTCCAACTCATATGTAACCTCAGTTGTGTCTTCATCAATACTCTTGATCGAGTAGACGCCATCCATACCGGTTAATAGGTCTGCATCTTCTAAAGAAAATCTCAGTTTGCTGGGCGCTCCGCTCCAGTCGTAATCCAATGTCGGACGATCTTTCATCATGCCTGCATCGATGGTCATCTTTACCTTAGTGATCCGACCTTGATCATCTCGGGTGATTGCTTCGGCAGACTTAATCTGGGTCGACCATTCTGGGTACTTGTCTAAGGCAAAAAGTGCCTCTTGTACTTCCTTGATTGGGGCATCGATAGTGATCGTGGATTTGCTGAATTCGGCCATGGCGCAAGGTTACCCTCTTTACCTTTGCACTTGGCTCACGCTAGCGTTGGCCCATGAATCAAATCTCAATCCCTCCGCTAGTTCCTGCTGCTACAGCTGGAAATCTCACTAATCTGATTGCTGAACGTGCCTGGTTTGAACCAGAGCGCATCACCATGTCCCGCCCATTGGGCGAAGGATGGCAACCCGTAACCGCCCGCGAAGTTGATGAAGAAGTTCGTGCAACCGCCAAAGGATTGATCGCGGCCGGAATTCAAATTGGTGACCGCGTAGCAATCATGGCACGTACTCGCTACGAGTGGACGATTTTAGATTTTGCTATTTGGTATGCCGGCGCTGTCGTCGTTCCAATCTATGACACATCATCTGCAGAACAGATCGATTGGATTCTCAATGACTCTCACTCAGTCGGAATCATTGTTGAAACACCTGCATTGCGTGATCTCGTGCAGACGGTTTTGCCTTCGCACACCCGTCACGTGTGGACCATGACCGATGACGTACTAGCAATTTTACGTGAAGCAGGTAAGCACATTGGTGATGATGAAATCGAACGTCGCCGTAATGCCGTTACTCCTTCATCTCTTGCAACCTTGATCTACACATCAGGAACAACTGGAAAGCCAAAGGGAGTGCAGTTAACACACGCTAACTTTCTTTCAGAGACTGGAAACGTTGCACAAGGTGCAAGCGAACTGTTTCTAAAGCCTGGTGGATCAACACTTCTATTCCTTCCAGTGGCTCACGTATTTGGTCGCATGGTTCAGATTGGCGCAATTGCTTCAGGCCTTCACCTGGCACATTGCAGCGATCCTGCAACGCGCTTGCCAATGGATTTAGCCTCATTTAAGCCAACTTTCGTTCTCGCTGTTCCTCGAATCTTTGAAAAGATTTATAACGGCGCAGAAGCTCGAGCAGAAGCTGCCGGAAAGGGAAAGATTTTCAAGAAAGCTGTAGATGTTGCAATCGCATACTCAGAAGCACTTGATAAGAAGGGTATGTCACCAGTCCTAAAGCTCAAGCATGGACTCTTTGACAAGCTGGTTTACAGCAAGCTCCGCGCAGGTATGGGTGGCAATGTAGAGGCCGCAATTTCAGGTGGAGCACCTCTTGGTGCGCGCCTTGGACACTTTTATCGCGGTGCTGGCGTAACAATTCTTGAAGGTTACGGTTTAACAGAAACAACAGCCGGAGCAACCCTAAACCTCATGGGTGCGCACCGCGTTGGTTCAGTCGGAAAACCAATTCCAGGAACTTCAGTCAAGATCGCAGAAGATGGCGAAGTTCTCATTCGTGGACCAATCGTTATGCAGGGGTACTGGCAAAACGATGCTGCTAACGAAGAAGTTTTCGATGGAGAACGTTGGTTTAAGTCTGGTGACCTTGGAAAACTAGATGATGAAGGCTTCCTTTACATCGTTGGACGCAAGAAGGAAATCATTGTGACCGCTGGTGGAAAGAATGTTGCTCCAGCAGTTCTTGAAGATCGCCTACGTTCACATCCATTAGTTAGCCAGTGCATGGTGGTCGGAGATAACCAGCCATTTATCGCAGCACTTGTAACCATCGATCCAGATGCACTTAAGGCATGGGTTGCTAATCACAAGAAGGATGGCGCATCAATTAATGATTTGATCAATGATCCTGATCTGATCGCTGTTGTCCAAACTGCTGTTGATGAAGCGAACAAGGCTGTAAGTAAGGCTGAATCAATTCGCAAATTCACAATTCTTCCCGTGGACTTCACAATCGCTGGCGGCCATCTGACTGCAAAGCTTTCTGTTAAGCGCCATGTAGTTGCAAAGGAGTTTGCGCAAGAGATTGATGCATTATTTTCTAAATGAACGATGGGCGGGTAACACTCGCTCAAGAACTTCATGATGGAATCGCCCAGGACCTAGTAGGCCTGGGCTTTTCCATTGATTCACTGATATCTACAACAACAGACCAGCAAACGCGCGATTCTCTTCGCAAAGTCAGATTTGCTATCACTGCATTAATCGACAAGGTCAGATTAGAGATTCACCATTTGCGCTCATCATCAGAGTTGATCTCTGACACGACAGAAGTAGAGATGAACTATGAGCTGTTGCGCGTGCTTTCAGAGGTTCTTCGAAATGTTTCAGAGCACGCACATGCCTCTCACCTATCCATCCAGATCGCCGATAACGGGATAGGTGGTGCACAAAGCAAAGAAGGCAGCTTTGGCATTACTGGAATGCAAGAGCGAATTTCCACACTTGGTGGGGATATCACTATTGACTCGAGTGAACGTGGGACAAAGATAAGTATTGAGCTGCCGCTAGAAAGGTAATCATGAAGGTCTTGATTGTTGATGATCATGCGGTGGTGCGCCACGGGTTGAAATCGGCAATCCAGTCCCAAGGTTATGAAGTCGTTGCAGAGGCGGGATCAATCAATGAAGCCCAAGCATTCATGGCGCAAACAAATCCTGACGCCATAATTGTTGATATCAATCTGCCAGATGGATCTGGTTTTGATTTAGTTGCCTGGTCCAGAAGAGTTTCACCAACCACTGCAATAGTTGTGCTGACCTTAAATGAGGGCGCAGATTATGTGCGAGCTGCAAAAAGCGCCGGTGCCAATGCCTTCATCGTTAAGAATGCTCCCCTAACTGAACTTATAGCCGCCCTTGATTTTGCGATATCTAGCCCACAATCATTTAGCAGTAAACAGATATGTATTTCTGGGATCGATTCTGGTTTGAGCGCGAGAGAAATAGATGTGTTGTACTCAATTAGTCATGGCTTAAGTAACACGGCAATAGCTACTGACCTCTACATCTCCGTCTCTACCGTCAAAACTCATGTCTCTTCTATTCTGCGAAAACTAGACGCAGACAATCGCGTGCAGGCCTTGTCTATCGCCCGCGAACGCGGATTACTTGTTTAACAAATCCTCAAAATCTTTAGACCAGATTTCCCAACGCCACTTATCGACAATCCATTGGCGTCCAGCCATTCCCATCTGATGTGAAGATTCAACATTCGTAAGCAACTCAATTGCAGCTGATGCAATCTGCTGATTGTCTGTGCCATCCACAACCAAGCCTGTTTTGTTCTGCACAACTGCGTCCGGTGCTCCACCAGAATTTCCAGCCAGTACTGGCAAGCCACATGAACTTGCTTCGAGATAGACGATACCGAGTCCTTCAACTTCAAGACCCATCAATCGAGAGCGACTTGGCATGGCAAAAATATCGCCCGCACATATATACATCGGAAGCTCTTTATATTGAATTCTGCCAATAAAAGTTACAGCCGTCTCGAGTTTGTATTCCGTAACTAATTTTTGTAAGTGCTCTCTATAAGGACCTTCACCAACAAGCAGCAGGTGCGCAGATGGAACACTTTTTAGAATCTGCGGCATTGACTCAATTAAATGATCCTGGCCCTTGCGATGGACTAAACGTCCAACTGAAACGATTACCTTCTTCTCAGCTATCCCCAGTGAATCTCGCAAGGCTGATGCGTCAGTCGGAATGAAGTGATCAACATCGATTCCGGGAGCAATCTTCACCATGGCGTGTTGAGCTTTTGCAGTTAGCCCCTTTGAAATGGCGTTACGAGTGAACTCCCCCAGGTAGGTCAGCACATCAACAGTTGAACCAATTCGCCGCAGTAAAAGATTGAATGGAAAGACTTTCGCCCACCACACTTCATGGCCATGAGTCAGTGCCACAGTTTTTTTTACTCCAGCACGCTTCATGCCAGCAGATAAAAGTCCAAGAGGAGCTGCTGCTCCGAAAGCTGCGGTTGTAATACCTTCATTGCGAATGATCTTTTTTAAATGAAACAAAACTCTTGGCGTTGGAAGAAGGATTTTCGAGCGATCTCTAATGACGCGAACGCCATAATTGTTTAGCCAATCCGCATCATATTGCCCTGAATTTGGTTGGGAGGAGGTGTAAACAATTGTTTGCCCAAAAGGGCGACGTTCGATTAATCCAATAATGAAGGTCTCTATGCCGCCAGCGCGTGGACCAAAGTCATTGGTAACAAATAAAACTGGATTAGAAACGGCGAGCTCCTACCAATGGTTTTCTACCAAGTGAGCCACTAGGTGCCACCTTCACACGAGATCCTGATCGCGGTGCATGCACCATCTTTCCGCCACCTAGATAAATTCCAACATGTGAAACAGGACGACCGTAGAACAAAAGATCTCCAGGCTTTAGTGAACTAAATGAAACCTTCTTACCCATGCGAGATTGAGCAGCAGATGAGTGAGGCAAGGAAACTCCTGCAGCTTGATATGCACGCATTGTTAATCCTGAACAATCCCAAGTGACCATACCTGCAGCGCCAAAGACATAGCGATCACCAATTTGCTTAAGTGCGTATTTAAGAGCAATACCGGCGCGCCCTGATACTCCGCTTGCACTCTTTGCCGCCTGTAGTGAGGATGCTTGGTCTGCATTCTCTTCATCTTCTGCCAACTTAGCCAAACGTTCACGTTCTGCCTTTGTTAATTGTGACAACAGTTTTTCTGCTTCGGCTAATTTGCTTTGGGCAATTGCAGATTGTTTAGCCAACTTCTTCTGGGCTGCTGCAACAAGTGCGATCTTGTCGTTAACTGTCAGGGTGGTTGCATTCAAACGCTGCTGGGCAGCTTCAAACTTTCTTAACTGCGCAGACTTTCTGCGGGTAATCGCATCTAGCGAGCCTGCAGATGAAAGGTAGAGGGTTGGATCACTTGAAAAAAGTAATTCAAAACTTTGGCCAAATCCCCCAGATTTGTATTGCTCGATGGCAATCGTTCCTAAAGATCGTTGCAAAGTTGAAACGGTTTGACCTTGGATTTCAGCCTTAGCCTTGATTCCATTAAGTGTCTTTGTCAGGCCTGCCAACTTAACCTTGGCTTCTTGGGCCCCTTCTGCTGCAGTTGTTGCTTCCTCTTCTAACTGGCGAACCTTGGCCTTAACCTGAGCCAAGCTGGGGGCCGCTTCTGCCGCGACAGGGGCAATGACTCCAGCAACCATCGCCAGAGCCACAACTATGCGCAGGGGAAAAGACATGGGCACAAGGCTAACCTCGCTTAAGCCCGTATCTCAACCTGATAGCACCCTAAAAGGCTGTGAATTCGAACTGGATTAAGCGCCGCGAGCGTCAAACTGCAGCGGAGGGGTCAATCCACTGTCAGCTAGAACAGTAAGTGCCGAAACTGTCGCATCGCTGATTTCAGCTGATGGTTCAAGGAAAAAGGCAACGACGCATGTATTACAGGCGATCGTGGCCATGGTGCATTTATTGCAATCGATGATCATGGACATAAATGTAAAGGCTGCCACTGACAGATCGCTCACGAGAAAAAACCGGGTGTAAGCAATAATTACTGACATGAGCATCGTTGCAACCCTGGTCGTTGGCTCCGATGGCTCCACCTCAAAAGAGAGCCGCTCAGCCGGGGTTAGCTCAGCTGCTGATCGCCAAGTGTTTCTTCAGCGCCGGCGTGAGGTCGATTGCATAATCATTGGGGGCAATACCGCTCGCCACGAACCGTATAACCGAACCCCAGTTCCACTAGTGGTGCTTTCGCGATCTCTAGTTAATCCCGTTCAAGGAAATCATTTAGCCCTGCTGTGGAACTGCTCCCCTGAGCAAGCAGTTAAGAAAGCGCGCACACAATTTGGTGACAAGATTTTGATTGAGGGCGGAATAACCATGATCAACGAACTTATTGATCAGGCAATGATTGACCAACTTGAACTTAGTGTTACTCCTGCTTCCGGTGGTAATGAGCGCATCGACTGGAAAGGGCTACTAGCAAAGTTTGCACATTGCACATCACGCGAAGTTGAAGGAACTACTTTTTACTCAGCCCACAACTAAAAGGCTGAAATAATCGAAACTCCGGCAACAGCTAGAGCGATACCAACGTATTGAACTCTTTGAAGTCTTTCCTGTAAGAATTTATATGCAAGCACAGCGGTCGCGATTGGATAAAGAGAACCAAAAACCATTGCAACTGAAACAAGTCCCTTGGTGGTAGCAATTCCTAAAAGAAGATTTGCAATGAAATCTGCCGCACCAATAAAGAAAAGCAGCGGCATTGCTTTCTTATCAAAATTACCTGTTGTCTTAAATTTGATTGCTAAAGAAATAGTGACAAAAAATGTAGTTGCTCTCATTGACACCATAGTTAGCAATGCGCTGCTTTGTGAGCCAATAGCAATAAAGGTAAGGGCTAAACCAAATCCGGCTGCTGCACCTAGTGCAAGAAGCAAGGGCTTTATCGGAAGTCCTTGTGATAACTCTGGGCCACTTGCGCAGAAGACTCCAATAAGAGCGATTACAACTCCAACTAAAGTGATTGCTGAAAGCACATCGCCAGTAATCAGCGCATATGCCAAAGGAATCACGGTGCTCAGTGAGCTAATTGGTGAAACTACGCCCATGCGTCCGGTTGATAAGCCTTCATACAGACATGCGAGTCCGATATAGCCAAATAGTCCTGCAAGTGCACCTGGAATCAAAAAGCCGTCAAAACCTAATACCTTGCCTTGGTAGCTTCCTGAAACAACAACAATCAAGATTCCGACAAACAAACCATAAACTTGAGAAAAACCTAGAACAGCAAAAGGATTGTGCTTCTTGCTAAGTCGTCCGGCAAAGAAATCTGCCGTCCCCCACATTGCACTTGAAAGTAACGCTAGTAGCGAAGCCATTGAGCAAGGTTACAGCCCTGCCTCCCATAAAAGGGTGCATGAATTCTTTATCCTAAGAGGGTGGATGCGAATGCTTTTGAGCGATTAGTAGATCATCTTCGCACCTTTACACCGCGGCCTGAAGTTTCACTTATTGAAGTGCCAGCGCCTCAAAAACTGGCGACATATTCTTTTGCATTCTCTGCCGATGTCTCCAATGGACTCTTAGCCGATGAAGAAGATGAGGTGGCGAACGGTCGTTTCGTACTTCTCCACGAACCAGGCGGACAGGCCACATGGGATGGCGAATTTCGCTGCGTTACTTTTGTAAGCGCTGATGTTGACCCAATCATGCAAGAGGATCCGTTGTTGCCTGAAGTTGGCTGGAGTTGGTTTCTTGAATCACTTGAAAGTAATCAATGCGTTTTTAATGCTCCAAGTGGAACCGTTACTCGGGTATCGAGTGCTTCTTTTGGAAAGCTATCTCCTCGAAACGATGATGCCGAAATTGAAATCCGTGCTTCATGGACTCCGGTAATTAGCGAACCACTTGAATTGATGAAACATATTGAAAGTTGGTGCAACTTAATTTCAGAGGTTGCAGGATTGCCACCAATACCTGAAGGCGTCTCTGCGATTTCATCTGCGCGCCGACAATAACTATGAGTGAAGAAATCGACGTAGTACCTTTACTGCAGCCTGCCGAAGGAACCCCACCAGTAATAGATACTGAATCTGGTTTTAAGGCTGCATTGGAGCAGTTATCACAAGGACATGGTCCATTTGCAGTTGATGCCGAGCGCGCTTCTGGATTCAGATACAGCGCACGCGCTTATTTAATTCAGATCAAGCGAAACAATGGTGGCCTGCATTTAATTGATCCAATCCCATTTGGCCCTGGTCATGCTCTCTTTGCTGAGTTAAATTCTTTGATGAACACAGATGAAGTCATTTTGCACGCCAGCACCCAAGATCTACCCTGCCTGCGAGAATTGGGCATTAATCCGGTTCGACTCTTTGATACTGAATTAGCAGGCAGAATCGCTGGTTTACCACGTGTTGGATTAGGTCCACTTCTAGAAACTCTCATGGGAGTTTCCTTAGCAAAAGAACACAGCGCCGCTGATTGGTCTGCTCGTCCACTTCCACAAGAGTGGCTTACATATGCAGCGTTGGATGTTGAATTACTTGTAGAGCTTAGAGACCGTATGTATGAGATTTTAGACAAATCAAATAAGTTGCCATGGGCGTTAGAAGAGTTTGCATCAATTCTAAAAACACCGCCTGCTCCCCCACGGGTTGATCCATGGCGGCGCACTTCCGGGATGCATAAGATTAAACGTCGTGATCAATTAGCGATCATTAAAGAGTTGTGGGTCGCACGAGATCGCGTTGCATCTGAACAAGATATCGCCCCTGGAAAATTGCTTAATGACACTGCGATAGTGGAACTTGCCATCTCAGCAGCTGTTACAAGAAAAGAGTTTGAAAAAGCTTTGCGCCCTCTCGGGTTACGAGCCCGTTGGCTAGAAAATCTACCGCTGTGGCTAGCAAGTGTGTCCACGGCCCTTGCACTTCCAGATGAGCAATGGCCAGCGATGAGAACAAATACCGATACCTTGCCTCCGATCAAATTGTGGCGAGATAAATTTCCAGAAAAGTTCGCACCGCTTTCTCATGCACGCGCAGCTATTGATCTGATTGCACAAGAGAATGAGATACCAGTTGAAAATTTGATCACACCCGAACATGTTCGAAGAGTCTGCTGGAAACCTCCAACTGGTTCTACTGAAAATCTCTCCGTCTCTGCCGTTGAGCTGGCCCTAACTGATCTGGGTGCTCGTCAGTGGCAGATTGCCCTAGTAGCCCCAGCGTTGGCTGCAGCCCTGCTGGAAAAGGAGCCCGTCCCGGTTCCAGAGGTGCCAGCAGAAGAAGTGACGGAAACCACGCCTGAGGAGGCCTGATTTACGCAACATAAGAGTTGCGTAAATACTCCTTTTCCCTTAGATTTTGGCTCATGCTTAGTACATTCATTATCGCTCTTCGTGAAGGCCTAGAAGCCTGTCTCATTGTTGGAATCCTGGTCGCTTACATCGTTAAGACCAATCGCCAGGGTTACTTAAAGCCATTGTGGACCGGCGTAATCACCGCTGTCATCGCAAGTATCGGACTTGGTGCCTTTCTAACAATGACATCGGTATCACTGAGCGATCGTGGACAAGAGCTATTTGCTGGAGTCACATCATTTATTGCCGTGGCACTAGTCACCTGGATGGTTTTCTGGATGAAGAGAACAGCCCGCAATCTTCGTAATGAACTACAAGGAAAAGTTGAAAACGCAGTAAGTGGAGGTCCTCTAGCCCTTGCTGGAGTAGCGTTTATCGCTGTTATTCGCGAAGGTCTTGAAACCTCATTATTTGTTTACACAAACTTTCAAACAGTTGCAGATGTAACAAGCTCTACAGTTGGTTTGATTTTGGGATTTGCTGTGTCAATCACACTTGGCTATTTGATCTACAAGAGTGCCATCAAGTTAAACCTTGCAAAGTTCTTCACTTACTCAGGTGTGGCTTTGATTATTGTTGCAGCTGGTGTCTTGTCATACGGAATCCACGAATTCCAAGAGCTTGGATATCTTCCAGGACCTGATGCTTTTGCGTGGGATGTGACTTCATTTATCGCTAAGGATTCAATCCTGGGCGCATCCCTTTCTGGCACTATCGGCTTTGATACAACGACCTCATGGCTCCAGTTAGCTGTCTATGTTCTATACCTAGGCTCAGTGCTGGTTCCTTACCTTTCAAAGCCACGCACCAAGGCGGCCGTTAGCGCTTAATTCGCTACTGTTCTAAACCTTTACTGACGAGTAACATTTGGGCTAAGCCCTAGGTAAAGGAAGTTCCATGTCCCGCACAGTTGTCCTTGTTGATGCCGTCCGCACTCCTTTTGGAAAGGCCGGAGGCATGTATGCCGGTACGCGTGCAGATGACCTGATGGTTCGCGCGATCCGTGGATTACTAGAGCGAAATCCAAAGGTTGATCCCGCAACTATTGAAGATGTCGCTATCGCTGCTGCAACACAAACAGGTGATCAAGGAATGAACATCGGTCGAAGTGCGGCATTACTTTCTGGGTTACCAAACACAGTTCCTGGATATTCCATTGATCGATGGTGCGCAGGTGCGTTAACAGCTGTCACAACAATTGCCGGTGCTATTGCAATGGGAACAAATGAAATTGCAATAGCTGGCGGTGTGGAACATATGGGTAACCACCCAATGGGTGAAGGACTAGATCCAAATCCACGTTACCTAGCAGAACGCATTGTTGAACAAGATGCTCTCGCGATGGGCGCAACTGCAGAAAGATTGCATGATCGTTTTCCTCAATTAACAAAAGAACGTGCCGATAGTTATGCAATGAATTCACAAGTTAAGACTGCAAAGGCTTATGCAGATGGAAAAATTCAACGCGATTTAATTCCAACTGCTGCGCGTAACGCAGAGCTTGGCTGGACGGTTGCAACCATTGATGAAGCACCGCGCCCCCAAACAACTATGGAAGGCCTTGCAGGTTTGAAGACACCTTTTCGTCCCGCAGGTCGCGTAACACCGGGTAACTCATCTGGATTAAACGATGGAGCAACCGCCGCATTACTTGCTAGCGAAGAAAAAGCATTAGAGCTTGGCTTAACAATTAAAGCAAAGATGGTCACTTATGCCTTTGCTGGTGTTGAACCAGAAATCATGGGTTATGGACCTGTTCCATCAACTCTTAAAGCCCTTAAGCAAGCCGGGCTAAAGATCGAAGATATTGGTGCATTTGAAATCAATGAAGCTTTTGCAGTGCAAGTAATTGCATTCTTGGATCACTTCGGAATCGCAGATGATGATCCTCGCGTGAATCCATATGGCGGAGCAATCGCTGTTGGGCATCCATTAGCTTCATCTGGTGTTCGCTTGATGCTTAATTTAGCTCGCACCTTTGAAGCACAACCAGAGGTTCGTTACGGCATCACAACAATGTGTATCGGTCTAGGTATGGGTGGCACTGTCATCTGGGAAAACCCAAACTTTAAGGGAGCAAAGTAATTATGAGCGCAGACATCACACTTCCAGCTGGTGCCCCTGAAGAGGTTGTAACTAACGCATTAGTGCGTGACATTGATTTGTCCGCTTTTGGTGGCAAAGGATCAATGGCGCTAATCACTTTGGATAACGGCCATGACCACAACCGCCCAAATACTTTCGGAGCACTTTCTCTGAATGCCTTAAACGATGCCATTACAGATGCGATGGGTCGTAATCCTTCCGCAATTGCGATAACTGGTAAGCCATTTATTTTCGCGGCTGGTGCTGATCTCTCGGGGATATCTTTTTTATCAGAACGTAACCAATCAGTTGCATTCGGAAAACTTGGGCATGATGTTTTTCGCCGCTTAGGTGAGTCAAAGATCCCAACATTTGCATTCATTAATGGTTTAGCCCTTGGTGGCGGATTAGAAGTTGGCTTGCATAGCCAGTACCGCACACTCGCATCAACAGCACTTACCGGACTTCCTGAAGTATTTCTAGGATTAATTCCGGGATGGGGCGGAGCGACTATTTTGCCTAAGTTGATCGGTCCAGAACGTGCTGTGCAGGTAATTTTGTTAAACGCTCTGAACAACAACACAATGATGAAAGCAAAAGAAGCACTAAAACTTGGCATTGTCGATGCAGTCTTTGAACCTGCAGATTTCTTGGAGAGATCGATCGCATTTGCCGTTGGCATCCTCAACGGCACAACAAAGATTGAGCGTGCTGATTACAGTAATGATCCAGCGTGGGAAACCGCATTAGCTACAGGAAAAGCTGCAGCATTAAAGAAGTATGGTGGTGCAACGATTGCCTCCCCAAAGAAAGCACTCGACCTGATCACGGCCGCCCAAACTTGTTCATTGAGCCAAGGCTTTGATGCAGAAGATCAAGCATTGGGTGATCTAACAATGTCTGACCCACTTCGCTCATCCTTATACGCATTTAACTTAATTCAGAAAAAGCGCAAGAAGGTTGAAGGTGCTCCAAAGCCAGCATTGGCACGCAAAGTAACAAAGGTCGGTGTTGTTGGAGCAGGCTTGATGGCTTCACAGCTAGCACTCCTTTTACTTCGCAACTTGAAGTGCCCAGTTGTTATGACAGATATTGATCAAGAACGCGCAGACAAAGGTGTTGCTTGGGTCAAAAATGAGTTGGCAAAGTTAGTTGAGAAGAAGCGCATGAGCGCTGAAGCAGCTGGCCGTCTCTCATTACTGATCTCAGGATCTGCAGATCAATCTGTTTTTGCAGGTTGTGACTTCATTATTGAAGCAATCTTCGAAGAATTATCATTGAAACAAGATCTCTTTAAGAAGTTAGAAACAATCGTTTCACCTGAGTGTGTCTTGGCAACAAACACCTCTTCCCTATCGGTAGAGCGCATGACTGAAGGATTAAAGAATCCTGAGCGCGTAGTTGGTTTCCACTTCTTTAATCCAGTTGCTGTAATGCCATTGTTAGAGGTTGCCCGCACATCAACAACTGATGATGCGACAACTGCAACGGCAATTGCAGTTGGTAAAGAGCTCAAAAAAACTATGATCATCTGTAAGGATGCACCAGGTTTTGTTGTTAACCGTTTGCTCACACGTTTCATGGGTGAGGTAACTGACGCAGTTGATGAAGGAACATCACCTGCTGTTGCAGATTCTGCGATGATGGAGATTGGATTCCCAATGTCTCCATTCCAACTGCTTGATCTAGTTGGCCCAGGTGTGGCTTTGCACGTTTCAGAGACTCTGCATAACAACCTTGGCCCTCGCTACCGAATCTCTCCAACTATGCAACGCATGGTTAAAGAAGGTGTCCGACACTTCTACATCAAAAACGAGGATGGAACAGTCGGTGCTAACCCTGCAGCTATGGCACTTGTTGAACAAGGAACAACTCCTTCGACAGCAGAACAGGTTCGTACTCGTGCACTTAAGGCATTAGCCGAAGAGGCGCGCGCGATGCTTGATGAGGGCGTTGTTTCAACACCTGCCGAAATTGATCTGTGCATGTTGATGGGCGCTGGCTGGCCAATGCATCTTGGAGGAATTTTGCCGTACTTGGATCGCGAAGGAATTAGCGAGTCAGTTACAGGCAAGCGCTTCCATGAAAAGGGAGTTGCTTCCCTTCCTGCTTAATAACTGCTTTAAGTTATTAGAGGAGTGAACGCAATACGTACTGCATGATTCCACCGTGGCGGTAGTAATCCGCTTCTCCCGGTGTATCGATACGAACCTTTGCAGTAAATGTAACTGAACCTGCAGTCACTGTTAGCTCCTTTGGAACTCCCCCAGTGTTAAGTGCAGTGATCCCAGTGATTGCGAAGGTCTCAGTACCGTTTAGACCAAGGGATGCAGCAGTTTCGCCATCCTTGAACTGCAATGGCAAGACGCCCATACCGATCAAGTTGGAGCGGTGAATACGTTCAAAGCTTTCTGCAATTACTGCTCGAACACCTAGGAGCGCAGTTCCCTTTGCAGCCCAGTCACGTGATGAACCTGATCCATATTCCTTGCCAGCAAGGATTACAAGTGGCGTTCCAGCTGCTTGGTATGCAACAGATGCATCATAAATTGTTGTCTGCTCTCCGTTAGATGCGAAGTTGCGAGTAAATCCACCTTCAACTCCATCCAATAGAAGATTCTTTAAACGAATATTTGCAAATGTTCCACGAATCATGATCTCGTGGTTACCACGACGTGAACCGTATGAATTGAAATCTGCGCGCTCAATTCCATGTTCAGCCAAATACTTTCCAGCAGGTGAATCGGCCTTGATATTTCCAGCCGGTGAAATGTGATCTGTTGTTACTGAGTCACCCAGAACTGCCAAGACGCGAGCTCCAGAAATATCTGTTACTGGTGTTGGTTGCTTTGGCATGCCTTCAAAGTAAGGAGGCTTGCGAACATAGGTTGACTTGGTATCCCATTCAAAAGTCTTACCTGTTGGGGTTGCAAGTGACTTCCAGCGATGATCGCCCTCAAAAACAGTTGCATAATCCTTTTTAAACATCTCTGATGAGATTGAAGAGTCAATTACGCTTTGAATCTCTCGTGGAGTAGGCCAAATGTCCTTTAGGAAAACATCGTTTCCAGAAGTGTCCTTGCCTAAAGCATCTTTTTCAAAGTCGTGATCCATCGTGCCGGCAATGGCATACGCAACGACTAACGGAGGGGAAGCAAGGTAGTTCATCTTCACATCTGGACTAATACGACCTTCGAAGTTTCTGTTGCCTGACAAAACTGCCGTAACAGCCAAATCTGACTCATTGATCGCCTTGCTAATATCAATTGGAAGTGGCCCTGAGTTACCAATGCATGTAACGCATCCATAACCAACAAGGTGGAATCCAAGAGCCTCCATGTAGCGGGTTAAGTCCGCGCGATCGTAGTAATCGGTTACTACCTTTGATCCTGGAGCAAGGGTTGTCTTGACCCAAGGCTTTGATTTAAGTCCTTTTTCTACTGCCTTTTTAGCAAGGAGTGCTGCACCAATCATCACTGATGGGTTAGATGTATTAGTACATGAAGTAATTGATGCAATTACAACGTCACCATTTTTCACACGAGTTGATCCTGCTGCGACTTCGCCCTTTGCGGTCTTGTCACTGAAATATGTTGGAACTATGTTTGAAAACGCATTCTTTGAATCACTCAGAGAAATACGATCCTGCGGACGCTTCGGACCCGAAATAGATGGAACTACAGTTGAAAGATCTAGCTCTACGACCTGTGAGAAACGGGGTTCAACTGATGGGTCATGCCACATCCCCTGCTTCTTTGCATATTGTTCAACCAAAGCAACCTGATCATCACTGCGGCCTGTTAGGCGAAGGTAACGAAGAGTTTCTTCATCGATTGGGAAAATTGCACATGTTGAACCATATTCAGGGCTCATATTTCCAATTGTGGTTCGGTTGGCCATTGGAACTGTTGTTACTCCTGGGCCGAAGAACTCCACAAACTTTCCAACAACGCCGACTTTTCGCAAAATTTCGGTAATGGTCAATGCCATATCAGTGGCCGTTGTGCCAAGTGGCAGAGCACCAGTTAACTTAAAGCCAACCACACGAGGAATCAACATCGAAACTGGCTGACCAAGCAACGCTGCTTCTGCCTCGATACCGCCAACACCCCAGCCAAGGACGCCTAGTCCGTTGACCATAGTTGTGTGTGAATCTGTTCCTACAACGGTGTCTGGGTATGCGCGAAGCGTCCCGTTAACTGTGCGAGTCATAACAACGCGTGCCAAATATTCAATGTTTACCTGGTGAACAATTCCTGTTCCAGGTGGAACTACCTTGAACTCATCAAATGCGCTCTGACCCCAACGCAAGAAACGGTAGCGCTCTTGGTTTCGTTCATATTCGATATCTGTGTTCTGCTCGAATGAATCCTTGCTTCCGAACTTATCTGCGATAACAGAGTGATCGATAACAAGCTCTGCTGGTGCCAGAGGGTTTACCTTTGAGGCATCTCCCCCTAGTTCAACAATTGCCTCACGCATTGTTGCAAGGTCTACTACGCAAGGAACTCCGGTGAAGTCCTGCATAACAACACGAGCAGGAGTGAATTGAATTTCTGTATCTGGCTCAACAGCTGGATCCCACGAGGCAAGTGCCTTGATGTGGTCGGCGGTGATATTGGCGCCATCCTCGGTGCGAAGCAAGTTTTCTAGAAGGACCTTGAGGCTAAACGGAAGGTTTGAAGCGCCTTCAATTGAGGAGATATCGAAAATCTCAAAACTCTTACCCGCAACATCTAGATTCTTTTGTGCGTTAAAAGAGTTTTTGCTCATTATTTGCCTTTCGTAGAAGCCTTTAGAGTGCTGAAGATACCTCAGCGCGCGCATACAGAGCAACACATTCGATGTGATGTGTCATTGGAAAGAGATCAAAAGCACGCACTTTTACGAGTGAA
>Ga0209134_10000029_pt1 | contig 48366 bp, 47 predicted proteins | sample LauGreSp1BDMLBSN_2_FD_187566 | JGI IMG/M metagenome (GOLD analysis project Ga0209134, IMG submission 187566) | Freshwater lake microbial communities from Lake Michigan, USA - Sp13.BD.MLB.SN (SPAdes) (version 2) | ecosystem: Environmental > Aquatic > Freshwater > Lake | place: Lake Michigan, USA... | reverse complement strand
CATCCCGTAAGTCATTTATCACTGAGTTAGTTATCGCTGATTACGATGCTTCAAAAGCGCACGCTGTCACCCAGAAAATCCAAGACCCACGATTTACTTCAGTGGAGGTGGATGCCGGCGATCTGGTTGCGCTCGAAGGATTGATTCGAAAGGTCAATCCTGACGTTGTTATTAACGCTGTAGATCCACGTTTTGTGATGCAGATCTTTACAGCGGCACAAAACACCGGCGTCAACTACATGGATATGGCGATGTCGCTTTCTAAGGCACATCCAACTGAACCTTTCACAAAAACTGGTGTCATGTTAGGTGATGAGCAATTTGCTCAGGCTCAAGCTTGGGAAAAGAATAGAAAATATGCACTGATTGGTATCGGAATCGAACCAGGAATGAGCGATATTTTTGCTCGCTATGCACAAGATTATTTGTTTAGTGAAATTGATTCAATAACAATCTTAGATGGCTCTAACTTAACTGTTGATGGTTTTGAGTTTGCTCCATCATTTTCAATCTGGACAACTATTGAAGAGTGTTTAAATGCACCATTGCTTTGGGACAACGGTAAGTGGCATACATCTGAGCCGTTTTCTGGCGGGGTAGTTTTTGACTTTCCTGAAGGTATCGGTCCTGTTGAATGTGTAGATGTTGAACATGAAGAGGTTGTACTTATTCCGAAAAAGGTTAAGGCTAATCATGTTTCTTTCAAATACGGGCTTGGGGCAGATTTCATAAATACCTTAAAGACTATTCATATCCTTGGTTTATCTAAAAAGGAAAAGGTGAACTATCGAGGTATGGAAATTGCGCCTCGTGATTTCTTAGCATCACTGTTGCCTGACCCTGCAAAAATTGGCCCCCTTATGCACGGTAAAACTTGTGCGGGTGCACATGTGAAAGGTTTAGACAAAGAAGGAAAGCCTTATGCCTGCTACATCTACAACGTCGTCGACAATAAATGGTCGATGGACAATTACGGCGATCAGGCAGTTGTATGGCAGACCGCTATAAATCCAGTTATAGCAATGGAACTGATTGCTAATGGAACATGGAATCCTGTTGGCGTTGTTGGACCAGAATGGCTTGAACCAAAACCATTCTTGGATTTGATCGCCTCATATGGCAGTAGTTGGCATATTAGGGATGAGGATCCAGCAGGAATCGGGGCATAAATGGCATCGTGGGCATTGGTCACCGGAGCAACTGCTGGAATTGGTGAGAGCTTCACAAGATTACTGGCAGAAAACAATTACAACGTTGTGCTGGTTGCGCGAGATTTGCCTCGCTTGCAAGAGCGAGCCCAAGGACTAGAAGCAAAGTACCAAGTTCAAACACATTGCATTCAAGCAGATCTCTCCACCGATGCGGGTTGCTCTGAGGTGGAGAGATACATCGCCAACAACCGGATTGATGTCTTAATCAATAATGCTGGGTTTGGCATCAATAAGGCATTTACAGTCTCTGAACTTGAAGAGGAACAGAAACTGTTAGATGTTTTGGTTCGCACCCCAATGCGCCTTATGCACGTGGCACTTCCTCTTATGAAGCAACGAGATAGAGGTGTGGTGATCAATGTTTCATCCGTTGCTGGTTTTATCGCTGGTGGCACGTACAGCGCATCAAAGTCTTATCTGACGGTGCTCACTGAATCAATGCACACTGAACTTGCCGGAACGAATGTGAAAATAAGTGCGCTTTGTCCAGGATTTACTCGAACAGAGTTTCACCAACGCGGTCGAATGTCGATGAAGGGTCTTCCCAGTTTTATGTGGCTTGATTCAGATGAATTAGTCGCTCAAGCCTGGAGAGATGCATTGAAAGGTGAGGCGATTTCGATTCCCGGATGGCCGTACCGATTACTGGTCTTTGTCATCCAAAGATTGCCTCGATCTATTGTTAGAAAAGTTGGCATGAGTATGCGGAGAAAACAGCGTAAGTAAGGTTTATAACTATGAACTCTCGGCGGTTTATCAGAGTTCTTTAAGCACTTGTTGGCTAGAATGGCCAGCATCACAACGAAAGGTTCTTACATGTTTCGTAAAATCGCATCCTTCTCAGTCGCACTAGTTGTCGCAGGTGGCGTGATGGTGGCTCTTCCAGCAGAAGCAGCAACCAAGATCTCCAATGGCGTTGCATGTACAAAATCTGGGCAAACTACTAAAACTAGCCTTGGAACATACCGGTGTGCAAAGAACCCTCTCGTATCAAGCACTAAGTTAACCTGGCTGTCGATTGACTGCATAAACAGTGCAAATGCTGCTGTAAAGGCACAAAAGGACGCTCTCGTAACAGCTGCAAATTTCAAGGCGCAGCTTCCGATAATTGAACTTGGAATTACGACAGAGATAGCAAACCGGGCGGAGATTCAAGTTAAATTAGATGATTCAAAGGCTCGCCTGCTCGCAGCTCAAGGAAAACTTGCTGCTGCGACAGCAGCTGCAGACAAGAAAGTTCTGACAACAGCCGTTGCTTCTTGGACTTCTGCAATACGCGCTTATGAAAGCAAGATTCGCAGTATTGATCTGACAATCAAGAAGCTTGAAGCGGCAAAGCTTGTCGCGGTCAACAAGCCTGCTGAACTAGCAAGCAATGTGGCAAGTACTCGTGAAAGTGCAAAGCTTATTTGCACTAAGGGTTTGTAAAACTCTAGATCTAAGTTAAAAACCCGCTGCCATCGAGGTAGCGGGTTTTTTCTTACCTATGGATCCCCCTATTTCATAGTTGCTTTAATGTTCTTATCCTCAAAACATGCGAGTAGCCAGATTCTCAGGAGTGTGCGCCCTGGCTATTTACCTTGTTCTTCATCTTCTCTATCCGACGATCGTCTCTGAGATATTTCTATATAACCTCATTCCAATTGCATCAATAATTGGAATATCTGTTGCGCCACATATCAGTGACCGATTTGCAAAACCAGGTGTGGCAAGTGCAGTCGTATTTTGGGCAGTTGCCTCAACTGTTGGCAGTATCGCGATTTTCTATTCAACATCGACTACTTCAAGCTTTGTTTCAAATCTCTTTTATTTGCTCTTTTATCCTCTTGCAATCATAGGATTACCGCGGCTACTCGCTACCAACCGTAAAATCTCCGTAATTGAGCTTGTGGACTCTTCAATTTTTGGCTTAGGGCTCAGCACATTGGGCTCTGCGCTCATTGCTAAACCATTAGTGCCACATTTTGATGGGAATATCGGAAAAACTTTTTTTGCTGTTACGTTTCCTATCGCCGATTTAATTCTCGTGTGCGTAGTCATTGCTACTGTTTCCATGCAAGGCTTTTCAAGACGTGGTGCAGCCATGTCTGTGGGTGCAATTGTCTTTGCTCTGACAGATTTTCTCTATTTATGGCAGAACGTCAATGGCGTCTACTTTATGGGTTCGGCGTTAGATGTTGGCTGGGTTATAGGCATTTTGTTTATTGCTGAAAGTTTTTGGCAACCCGGCATTGATAGTAAAGCTCGAGAAGGTATTAGCCCTATTCTGATTTCAATTTCGGTTTCCTTAAGTGCGACTCTATTGGCATTGATCGCGATGCGGCCAGAATATTTTCCACGTTTTGTTTTGATCCCGGCGATTGCAACTTTAATGCTTGCTTTTGCAAGAATGGCACTCGCACTTTCTCAGGCAAGAAATATTGGACAAGAACGTTTGTTGGCTAGAACAGATGAACTAACTGGATTACCCAACCGGCGACGGCTGGTTACTGAGATAGATGCTTTTGAACTAAAAGAGGGAGCTCTATTGCTCCTAGATCTGGATGGCTTCAAGCCGATTAATGATGCGTATGGGCATGAAACCGGGGACAGAGTTTTACAACAAGTGGCACTCCGCTTTGAGCGAGCTTTGCCTCATGGAACGTTATTGGCACGTCTCGGTGGTGACGAGTTTGGAGTTCTATACGAAGGTGGTCATGAGAGCGCAGTTGAAGTTGCGTTGGCCTTGCGCGCGACTTTGTCTTATCCATTTCACATTAACAATCAAGAGATAAAACTTGGTGTCAGCATTGGGGTTGCTAAAAATACTGGTGAAAAGGATCTGTTGGTGCGAGCAGATAATGCGATGTATAAAGCTAAGCGCGAGGGTCTAGGGGTTTATCGGCTTTAATCTCTTGTAATCGAGCAAGAGATTCAAGGCGTTCTGTTGCATGATCCACCACGCGCTCTGGATAGCCCTTGCTATAACCATCTAAGAACAACCAAGGTTCATGTATTTCAGATGCAGAAAGATGTGCAAGTTCTGGCACATATCTTCGAATGTAATCCCCATTTTCATCAAAACGCTTACCTTGTTCAATGGGATTAAAGATTCTGTAATAAGGGGATGCGTCTGTTCCACATCCAGCTGTCCATTGCCAGCCATGTGCATTAGAGGCAACATCGTAATCCACTAAATGTTCTGCAAAGAAGCGCTCACCTATCTGCCACTCTAGATGCAGATCCTTCACTAAAAATGAAGCCACAACCATTCGTGTCCGGTTATGCATCCATCCCTCACTAATCAACTGCCTCATTGCCGCATCTACAAATGGGTAGCCCGTTTTACCCTCACACCAAGCTTTAAATTGCTTGCCAGGCTTGTCATATCGCATCTCTGCAAACTTAGCTGCGTAGTAATCCACATCTGTCATGGGATTGTTGAATAAAACATCTGCATAAAACTCACGCCACGCTATCTCTTTGCGGAATGTGTCATGCGCCTTACTTTCTCCTAGATTCTCAAGCAAAGTACGGGGATGGATTTCTCCAAACTTTAAATATGTACTCATCTTTGAGGTGCCATCGATCGAGGCAAGGTTACGATTTTCATCGTAAGTATCTAATCCGTTTTTGGTAAAAGATTTAAACCGTGAAAGGGCTGCTTTTTCACCAGCTTCAATAATTTGCACACCTGCTGGAGTTGGAAAATCTGGAAAGTTGCGATACTTATCTGTTGGTTGGACGACATTATATTTCTTGGGAGTAACAGCAGGGGCTCTGTAGCCATGTGTGCGCCAGCCGCGATAAAAAGGCGTATAGACCTTATAAGGAGTCGCATCACTCGGTTTGAGAACCCGACCAGGAGTAACTGCATATGGGCTACCTGTACGAACTAATTTAATGCCCGCTGCTTCAACTCGACTATCACGTTCAGCACCGTAACGCTCATACTCAGCAGAAATATGTACCTCTTCAACCCCATGCAAGGCAATTAGTTCTTTAAGAATTTCGACCTGATCGCCTTCAATGATATGTAATCGATTACCAAGTGATTCATCAAGGGCTCTGAGAGATTGGCCCATATATGCCAAAAGTTTGTCGCCGGCTTCTGTAATTTGTTTCTTATCCAGAATAAACAGTGGAATCACTTGATCTGCCGACTCGATAGCCGCTAATAGAGCTGGATGATCATTGATTCGTAGATCGCGACGAAACCAGATGATTGATGTTTTCGTCATAGGCATGGGAGAATTCAATCATGATGCAAGAGATAAAGCGTTTCCAAGTTCGAGGAGTTCCAGGAGAGGTTGTGCGCCTGAAGTTTGGGGCTCGCACTGTTGATTACTGGAAGCCCCAAAAGGGATCAAATACGTTATTAATTGCCCATGATGGGCAGAATGTATTTGATGGTAAGACTTCAACCCATCGAGGCCAAACATGGGAAATGGCTCAGTCCGCCATCCGAGTTAGTCGAGAGCTAGGTATTGCAACTCCGTCGATAATTGGTGTTTGGCATAGCTCAACAAAGGAAAATCCTTGGGGGCGTGGAAAAGATCTTGTCCCAGAAAAGTACTTTCGCGAAGGACTTGAAGTGCACAATGATTTTGCCAAAGTTCTAGAGGATAAGTCTGTTTTGCAAAGCGATAGCTACTTCAAGGAAATCTTTGAAACAATTCTTCCTGCCCTAGAACCGGATTTTAACCCTGTAAATACCGCCATGATCGGTTCTTCAATGGGTGGATTGGCGACTTTGTATGCGATGGCTCAAATGCCTGAAAGGTTTTCGACCGCTTTAGCACTTTCGCCTCATTGGCCATTTGGAGGCAATGGCTTAGTAGAAGTATCAATAAATTCTTTACCACTTCCTGGCACACACAAAGTCTGGATGAGTCACGGAACAAAAGGTTTAGATTCGCAGTATGCACCATTTCAAGTGTATGCGGATAAATTGATGCACGAACGTGGGTACCGCACCCACGACTTCATCTCTCGTGTATATCCGCGCACCGGCCACAACGAAAGATCATGGGCTAAATACTTAGATCAACCACTTAACTTTTGGCTTGATTCTAAAACCCACACAGCTTGAGAAGGTTCGCTTGTATTTATTGAAATCAAAGATCCTTGAGCTTCAATTCCATACAAACTTTCTTTAATAACATAACCAAGTGTGCTTAAATCAATCTTTGTTTTTACTGCTTTTCTAGAAACAAAAGTTAGAATCGTTTCTTTCTTTGATTCACGCAAAAATGCTAGGCAGTCATCTTCGACTAATACCCAGCGTAATCCGCCATTTATCAATGAATCATGCTTCTTTCGAATAGAAATCAACTTCTTGACCTCGCCAAGAAAATCTAGATCCCAACTACTTTGGTCTTCCCAATTAAATGTTCTGCGTGAATCCTCACCTGAAGAGCCCTCTAAGCCAATTTCATCCCCAGCAAAAATTGAAGGCACACCTGGGTATGTGAGAAGCAAGGTCATCGCTGTTAAATGGAGTTTCTTGTCACCAAGGACGACGGTTCGCATTCTGGCTGTGTCATGAGAGTCCAACAAAACCATGCTTGCAACAAGAGATCTCCAGGGTATTGAGCCATTAAAAGAGCTCATGCTTGCAACTAATTGTTCACCGTTTATCTTTGGCATTGAGAATGGGAGGCCCTGAAAACCTCCGCCAATTGTTGTATTTAAATTTACCCAGTTCCAGACTGGTCTCATGAACCCTTGATAATTCATTGCCCCATGCCAACCGAATCCATTTAAATCGCTCGCAACAAAATCTCCGTTTTCTGCCACAAGCCATGCATCTGGCTTTACTTCATCCATAGCCTTTCGTATTCCATGCATAACTTCATCATGCATGTCATCGGCTCCCAAGCGGCCTGTCATATTGCCAACATCTATTCGCCATCCGGCCATTCCATACTTTGGTGATAACCATTGCTTTACGATTGATTTCTTGCCTTCATACATCTCTTTACGTAAAGCTTTCGAATGAAAATTTAACTTTGGCAGTGACGCCAAACCCCACCAACCGACATAACCGTGCTTTACAGATTTATCCCAATAAAAATAGCCTCGCTCTTTAGATTTCTTATCTTTTTGAGCCTTAGCAAGCCATGGATGTCCCGCTCCGCAGTGATTTGATGTGAGGTCTCCTAGCAAGCGAATCTTTCTCTTGTTAGCTGCAGCAACTAACTTGAACATGGCTTTATCTCCGCCTAAAACAGGATCAACCTCAGTGAAACTGCTTGCGTCGTAACGATGATTAGATCGAGCCGGGAAAAATGGGGTGAAGTAAATTCCATTTACACCAAGGTCAGTTACATAATCTAAATGCTCCGCAACTCCCTCTAGATCACCACCATATAACTCTGTTCCTGTTGCCTTACTTCCAATTGTTGGCAATTCATTCCACTCACGCGGTATCGCCCATTCTGGAGTTGGGCGCTTAGAAGCTGATTTAGCGAATCTGTCCGGAAATATCTGGTAAAAAACTGAAGATCTAATCCAAGCAGGATAGGCAGGAATGGCAACGATTTGGAAGTCGTTATTGGAGTGCACATCATGATCATAGAATCCAGCTGCATTGAGCCATTCATACTTATTTATATCAACAAAAACAAATCTGTACTGGGTAGAAAGATTCTCTATTTTAACTTTTACCGACCACCAGCTCTCAGTGTCGCCACTTTTTTCTAGAGATAACTCAAAGCTACGTGGTTCTCCATCGTGATACAGGCGAACAAAAGACTTTGCGAAGGTGTAACTCTTTGGCACACGTACTCGCAGTACAACTTTATCTCCAACTTTTGGAGCCATATCACTTACATAGAGTTCGCTACCGTCATGATGTGGCAATAGTAAGTTTGGTGATTGGTAAGACAAAGCTCTCTCCCTTCGAATTGCGTGCAACTGCCCTTAGTTCAATCTTCTTCTTTGGGAAATCAAGTGGATCAAGATAAATCGAATACGGAAAACCTGTGTCCACTCCTTGTGAGATCCACTTAGAAGTTCCTGCATTTCTTGCAAAAAACTCTACTGATAAGAAGTCCTTTGAAGTTAGTCCCGCTTTGACCTTGTAAAAACCAGTGAGGTCATCAAAGGAGGTGCTCAATTTAGTAACTTTTGTGGCAAATTGGTCTATAGGGCTATTTGCCATTAAGACTATTGTTGAGAGGGCGGGAACGGTAAAACTGACCTTGTTTTGATTGGTCGTCACTACAGTTTTGCCAAGGATCTGAGTCCATCCACCAGTTGAAGTTGCGGTAGTCACTTCAACCACCTCATCGGTATCAGAGTTATTAAAGGCAACCAAATACTCTCTATTTTCCGCAACATCTTTCTTAGAAATTACATACAGAGCGTATTTTGAGTATCTCTCAAGCATTGGGCCATTTGCTAGCGCTGGATTATTCTTGCGGATCTCTGCTAATTCCACCAAATACTTCGCAATCGGGTTTTGTTTAGTTGCAGTAAAGGCATCACCATTTCCGATAGGTGATCCACCTATTCGGGTTTCTGTCTTCCAAATTTCGACCTCGGTTGGGAACATATCTTGACGAGCAAACTGATCCTTACCGGAATTAGTTCCAGTCATACCTACTTCATCGCCATAATAGACAGTAGGAATTCCTCGCGAGAAGTACATCAGAGCATTTGCTAAATTAGTTCTAGGTACTAGTTGGTCTGCCGGCTGGATGCGCTTGCTAGCAATAATGAAGCCAGCTCGCCCAACATCATGATTACCCAAAAATGTAACTAAATTACTAGCTGAAGACTGGGCGCTGGTGTAGTAATCATCGTTTTCAAAGAGAGCGGTTAATGTGGGGGCGTTGGAATACCCCGAGGCATACTCTGTTGCCTTAGCTTGAAATGGAAAATCTAAAACTGTTTGTATCTTATTTTGTCTCACATAGGTCATTAAGTTGAAAACACTGTAGTCAAACACTTCACCAAAGATTGTAAAGTCATTGATGTTTGATTTCTTGGCCGATGCTTGGATTAGTGGTGACCAATTCTTAAAGAATTTATCATCAACGTGACGCGCGGTATCAACTCGAAAACCCGAGATTCCATAATTTGAAATCCATTTTCCATAAACTTCAGCCCAACCTTTGTAAACCACCGGTTTTTCAGTGGCTAGATCATCAAGCCCGTAGAAATCACCGAGTTTGGTGCAGTTTCCAACTCCCCAACAACTCCCCATGTCACCAACGTTGTGATAATTATTGATGTCATTGAGCCAGGCAGGGTTCTTTAACTTTTTTGATTCAGTAGGAATATATGGTTCATTTCCACGATACTTAATCACATCACCCGTGTGGTTTGTTACAACATCCAAGATTATTTTCAAGCCCAGCTTCTTGGCGCACTTAGAAAACTCAAGCATGTCAGCATTAGTCCCCAAATGTGGATCAACATTGAGAAAATCAACTCCCCAGTATCCGTGATAACCGGATCCGGCTCCAATAGCTTCTTGTTGGGTGACAACCGGCGTTAACCAAACTGCTGTGAAGCCCAAAGATTTAATTCGCGCTAATCCGTCATCACCGTCTTCACATGTACCAGTTAAACCCTTTAAATCTCCGCCGTGATAAAACGCGGTTAGTGATGTATTAAAACCACCGTTATCGTTGTTCTTCTTATCTCCATCTTTATATCTATCTGGCATCACAAAGTAGATCAGATCTTGAGAAAGTCCAACCTTTGGTGAGATTACATTTGCACCAAATGAAATCGTTGATAGTGATAGAAAGACAAAAACGAGTAGAGCAAGTGTGATCTTGCGCTTCACCTTTATCCCTTTACAGATCCGGCAGTAAGACCATTCACAATGTATTTTTGTAGAGACAAGAAGATTATGACGATTGGAATCGAAGCAAGGATTGAACCGGCAGCAAATGCGCCCCAATTACTTGCGTACTGTCCGCCAATAAACTGTTGTAGACCAACAGCAACTGTTCGACCACTCATTTCCACCAAGAATAATCTTGCAACAATGAACTCATTGAATGTTCCAATAAAGCTCAGTAAACAAACAACTGCAAGCACTGGAGTGGCAAGAGGGATGAAAATCAACCAATAGGTCTGCATTGGGCTTGCCCCATCGATCTTTGCTGCCTCATCCAGCTCGGCAGGGATTGAATCCACGAAACCCTTGAGCAGCCAGATATTGACGCCCATGGACCCACCCAAATACACAAGAATCAAGCCTGCTTGAGTGCCTAGACCAATCTCAGGGGCAAATGAGTAAACACGCTCCATGATTACGTAGACCGCTGAAAGTGCCAAGATGGAAGGAAACATCTGAACAAGAAGCAGTAATTGAATACCGAATTTCTTGCCCTTGAACTTCAAGCGGCTAAATGCAAAGGCTGAAGCAGCGCCAATGACTACCGAGCTAACTGCAACAACAGATGAAATGATTAATGAGTTCTTCACCCATGACAAAAATGGAATTTTCGGTGAAGAAAAGAGCATCTTGTAGTTTTCAAAAGAAATCTCACGTGGCACGAATGAAGTTAGGTTAAGACTTCCAGTTGGGTTGAATGAAGAAAGCACAACTAGATAAAGGGGGAACAAAGCAAAAACACACATGATTATTGCGAATGCGTGACGCCACAAATTCTCTCTCAGCCATTTTGTCAATTGAAGGTCTCCATTACTTTTGATTTACGTAAGCCATAGAAGGAAATTGAAGCCACGATAAAGAAGATCAAGACCGAAATTGCACTAGCAAGACCAAAGTCGAGAATATTTCGACCGAAGGCAATTTGATATGTATAACTGATCAAAATATCTGTGGCACCTGCAATTTCACCATCTAAGGTGTTTCGCGGACCACCACCTGTCAAGAGATAAATCAGGTTGAAGTTATTGAAATTAAATGCAAATGATGCGATGAGAAGTGGGGAGAGAATCTGCAAAAGCAATGGCAGGGTAATACTTCTAAAGACTTGTCGTGGGTTTGCGCCGTCAATTGCGGCAGCCTCTTGGAGCTCCGACGGAATCGCTTGCAAAGAACCAGAGCAGATCAAATAGAAATATGGGAAACCTAACCAAAGATTTACCAGCAGTACCGCAGCTCGGGAGAAGTTAGCGTCAGAAAACCATGCAATATCTGTATTAAACAGATTATTGATTGCACCGAATTCTGTGTTAAACATTCCTCCCCAAATCAAAATACTCATGATGCTTGGCATCGCATAGGGCAAAATCAAGACAGAGCGATAAATGCGTCGTCCGCGCATCTTTTTATTAAGCGCCAATGCCAGCAAAAGGCCGAAAGCAAAGGTGCTTAAAACTGTCAATGAAGCAAAGACAACGGTCCAAATAAAGACTTTAATGAGTGGGGTTCGAACGCGAGAGTCGGTTACCAACTTTGTGTAGTTTTCAAACCAAACAGGAGCTCGCCATCCTGGCGTCAACATCTCTTCGGGTGAACCTTCTAGAACGTAGTTACCTCTGTTGTTATCTATATAAATCTCACCGGTTTGAAGATTCTTCATGGTGTCAGATTTTTCATCATAGGCCAGTGCTTGTCTAAAGACAGCGCCTACTCCCTGACCTTCGATGACAATGTAGTAGTCATCTTGGTATTTGTATCTAACCTTGGTGTAGGCATCACTCTTTGCCAATTCATCCGCCGAGAGTTCAGTAAATCCTGGCGCTGTGACTGCAACCCCATACTCATTAATTGTTAGTTGGCCAGCATCCAAGAAAGTTATCTCGTCTTGGGTTGAGAGAAAGTACTTTTGATTTGCAATATCAGATACCAAGACAGCTTCAGATCCATTGCTTGCTTTTCCCGAGACAAGATCGAAAGTTGTTTGATTGGCATCAGGTTCCACGCCGCGAATTAAAACCTGTTCGATCGCAGCCTCTTTAGATATGTAGTTACCAGTTTGATAATTATAGGTAGACATTAAAACTGTAAAGAGAATTGGTCCGATAACAAAGGCAATGAATAAGAGAATTCCTGGTACAAAAAATTTAAGTGGGATTGATATCTTCGTGAAGTATGTAAGGTTAATAGCAAAGATAGAGATAACCAGGAAAATGCCGATGGCAATTTCTCCCGAAGCGACCGCGCTTTGAGCTAATAGGCTCAATATTGCCGTTACGCCTGCAAGGATTATTATCTTGAGGATTAATGCAAACTTGCCGCGAAAAATGCTACTCACTTTGTTACCGCTTTCTTAAAATTCATTTCTGCAGATTATGAAAGTACTAGCGTGGGCGGGATTTGATCCCGCCCACGCTATTGAACTTTTAGACTGTGAAAGTTTTAACTTTTGACTCTCACTCCCTAAGAGAAATCTCTTAGAGATCAGCCTTTCCTGCTGCGACGTTAGCCTTCCAAATTGCAGCAAGCTTCTTAGCTTCTACAAGTGGATCTTTTCCGTCAACCAAGACTGCAGTCCAGTAAGCTGGTGCTGAATCCCAGTAGTTCGCTCCGCCAGCATTAGTGTTCAAGAACGCACCAATCTGTGGGATTGAAGAAAGTGATGCTGCTGCACCCATAGCCTTCTGGCCTCCAAGTACGAGCTGGCTCTTCTGAGCACCCTTCTCGGCTGGTGGTCGGCCTTCTTCTGCTTGGTAAGCAACTTGACCCTTTGTTGAAGCAAAGAAGTTAGTTAGAAGTGACTTAGCTGGAACAGCTACTCCGTGTGCTTCTGCATATGAAGTAAGGAATGCACCGCTAACAGATCCGAACATCTTTCCGTATGTTCCAGCCTTTACGCCTGGTACTGGTTGGATGTTCATATCGAAGCCAGCTTCTGCGAATGTGCGCCAGTGCCAGTTACCAATGATTGCAAATGGAACCTTGCCAGCTAGGTAGTTATCCTGGCAACCAGTGTCAGTTGCTGGGTAGAAACCGTTGCTCTTGCCATTCTTATCTAGCAAGTATGTCTTCACATTCTTAGCAAATGCTGTTGCATCAAAGCTCTTTGTGTAGTTAACAGATCCATCAGCGTTCATCTGGTAAGGCTCTGCACCAAGTGCTGAGAATCCTGATAGACCGCCCCATGACATTCCGCCACCAGCAACGCAAAGTCCAGCCTTTAGGCCAAGCTTTGTCTTGTTAGCAAGGTAGAACTTAACCATGTCGCCGTAAGACTTTGGTGCTGTCTTTACCAGCTTTGTGTTGTAAACCATTCCAACGTTGTTCACATCAACTGGAACGCCGTAAAGCTTTCCACCGTATGAAAGGTCAAAGAATTGGCTTGGGCTGAACTGTGCTCTTTGTGCTGCAGTTAGAACTACAGGAGCAAGCTTTCCGCTCTTAGCCAATGCTGGAACCCAGTCATTACCTGCAACGAAAATATCTGGACCTGTTGTGCCAGATGCCTTATCTAGTGCATCTTTCAATGCATCGTAGCTTGAGAAAGAAACAACCTTGATTGTGCTTCCTGGAACCCAGTCACTCTTCTTTGCAAATACTTTTGTTAGGTTTGGTCCGCGTGTTTCGTCAGCCCAAATAACAATTTCACTTGCAGCTTGTGCAGGAACAATTGTCACGCCAGCGGCAAATGACAATGTTGCAGCAAGAGCAAGACCCTTAAGTAGTCTGTTCTTCACTAATTGTTCTCCTTTAAGATCCGGAAGCCTCTTCTTGGGGGTGCAGGCTTCCTAGTGAGCCCATCCCACTCCTTTCACGCCTTAAATGCAACAAACTGCAACAAAATAGCGGAGTTTTTGAGGCGTTTTTATTGAATTGTTATAAAGAGGCAGGCTTGCATAGCCATTTACAGTAAGGCGGTTTTGAGGTGCATCGGAGGCCTTTCTGGGGTTCGATAGGCCAATGGCCGATGAGATTGTTACCAAAGAAGAGGTTCGGGCCATGCGTCGTTCCTATGGCGAGGCTGGATTAGAAACCTTGCCCGACAATCCATTTGAAGCTTTTGCAATGTGGTTAAAACAAGCACATGAAAACACAATTATTGTTGAAGCAAATGCGATGGTTCTTTCAACATTAACTCATGATTCGCAGATTGAAACACGAACTGTTTTACTGAAAGATATTTCTGAAGGTGGATTTACATTCTTCACAAATTATGATTCTCGTAAAGCACATGCAATTAATTTAAATCCCAACGTTTCTTTGTTATTTCCTTGGTATGCCATGGAACGTCAGATTTCAATCAGTGGAATTGCTGAGAAAATTTCAGAAACAGAATCAGATGAATACTTTGCAACACGTCCATGGGGATCTCAGATCGGTGCATGGGCAAGTCAACAATCATCACCATTAGCAACTCGTGCCGAATTAGAACAACGATTTGAAGGCGCATCAAAGAAGTGGCCAGAAGGCACCGTGGTCCCACGGCCCCCGCATTGGGGCGGATTTCGTGTAACACCATTACAAATTGAGTTCTGGCAAGGCCGATACTCGCGTTTGCATGACAGGCTGCGCTATGAGCGGGCTAACACCACCGCCGATTGGGAACTCAATAGGTACTACCCGTAGTCTTACCCCATGAGCACAGAGATAAATATTCCTTTAGCAATCAAGCCAGTTGATGGTCGTTTTGGTTGCGGGCCCTCAAAGATTCGACCAGAGGCACTTGCTGCATTGTCAGCTAGTGGCAATTCAATTCTAGGAACATCACATCGACAAAAGCCTGTGAAGAATGTTGTTAAGCGTGTTCGTGAAGGCCTTACATCTTTGTTTAATCTTCCAGAAGGTTACGAAGTAGTTCTTGGTAACGGTGGCTCAACTGCGTTTTGGGATATCGCAACATTTGGATTGATAGAAGAGCGTTCACAGCACTTGGTTTTTGGTGAGTTTTCGTCCAAGTTTGCCTCAGCTGCAAAGGAAGCACCATTTCTTGGAGAGCCAACTGTCATAAAGACTGAACCTGGATCACATCCTGTTTCTGTACTAGAGGCTGGCATCGATGGTTACGCAATGACTCACAACGAGACAAGCACCGGCGTTGCAATGCCCATCATCCGTCCAGCAGGCACCGATGGAGCTCTAGTTCTAGTTGATGCAACATCTGCCGCAGGCGGCTTATTAGTTGATGCTAAAGAGTTTGATACTTATTACTTTGCACCTCAGAAATCTTTTGCATCTGATGGTGGATTGTGGATTGCGATTATGTCTCCTGCCGCTATCGCGCGGGCAGAAAAGATCAAGGCTAGCGGTCGATGGGTTCCAGCATTCTTTGATCTCGGAATCGCGATTGAAAACTCACGCCTAGATCAGACATACAACACACCTGCCTTGGTCACTTTAATGTTGCTTGCAGAACAAATTGAGTGGATGAACTCAAATGGTGGCTTGCCATTTGCAGCAGGCCGAAGCGCCGCTTCATCCGAGATCTTGTATTCATGGGCTGAAAAGACCAGCTACACAACACCGTTTGTTACAGACCCTGCAATGCGTTCAAAGGTCGTTGGAACAATTAACTTTGATGATGCAATTGATGCAACAAAGATTTCTGCGGCACTTCGCGCCAATGGGATTGTTGACACAGAGCCATATCGCAAGCTTGGCAAGAACCAGCTTCGTATCGGCATGTTCCCTGCTGTTGATCCAAGTGATGTAGAAGCACTCACAAAGTGCATCGATCACGTTGTAGCAGCCCTTTAATGCCCAAGAGTTTTCAACGCGACCGGTTCTTCTGGGTCGTAGCAGTTCAGACTGCAATAGTTAACTTTTATCTGGGTGGCTTTGGCCCTGCACAATCATTATTACGGGCAGATCAAGGCACTTCTCTGACTATCGCTGGCCTGCACGGAACCGCAATGGGTGTTGCATCAATCGCTGCGGGTTGGGCTAACCCTCGCATTGCTCATCGCTTTGGTCGCTCCAAAGCTAGTTGGATAGGCCTTGCAATATTCATTGCGGGTTTGACGCTATTCGTAGTTTCTCCCCCGGTCTATATAACAATTCCGGCAACTTTAATCACAGGCTTTGGTGTTTCCGTTGTAATCAATACGATGCTGACAAAGATGTCCTCACATTATGGAAAATCTGCAGAAGTTGCGATTCCACAAGCAAATGGAATTGCCTCGGTTGGATTTGTCACAGGCACCGCTTTGATTGGAACAATTGCAATTGCATATCCTCAGTTATGGAGATTAGGTCTTCTGCTAGCGCTGCCCGTTGCCTTAATTCTATTTTTCCTCGGACGCGAAAAAGATGAAGATGATCATGTTCCAGATGAAGAGGGACCGCAGGGCGGAAAACTCTCACGCAATTTTTGGATTGCATGGTTCGGTTTTGTAGCCTGTATTTCAAGTGAATTTGCGACTTCGTTCTGGGCTGCTGCATTGCTTAAAGAACGTGTTGGATCAACAGCAGCGATCTCGACTGTGGCAATTGTGGCACTTGGTACCGGTATGGGAATAGGCCGTTGGTATGGTGGCTTACTTCTTAAGAATTTTAAGTTAGATACTCAACTTCTCACAGTAATCGCAATGCAGTTCTTAGGCTTCCTAGGATTCTGGCTTTCCCACAACATGCTCATCTCCCTTGCCTGCTTATTAGTTGTTGGCCTGGGTATCTCAATGCAGTTCGCCTTGTCCTCTATTCGTTTGATTGGGTTAAGCGATGGCAGGCCTGATTTAGCTATTGGTCGAGCCTCATTGGCAGCTGGAACAGCCATCGCTGGAGCACCATTCTTACTAGGTATTTTGGGCGACCGATACGGCATTTCACGTGCTTACATCATGGTTTTTGTATTAATCGCTATAGCTTTTGTGATTGTTAAAGCTATTCCTTCAAAGGTGCATGAGGCTGCGTAATGAGTTACAAAGTTCGACGATTAATCACACTAATTGCACTTGTTGGCATACTGATCGTAATTGCAATTAGCGGTCTTTAAGAACTGCAGCAACTGAAATATCTGCTGGTAATGCGACTCGGTTCTTGTATTTGAACCAAATATATAAAGAAGCTGCCAATGAAATACCACCACATGCGCCGATTGTTTCACGTATGCCAATGAGTTCGGTTGCAGAGCCAATCAACGGTGAGCCAAATGGTGTGCCACCCATAAAGATTAAAAGATAAAGACCCATTACCCGACCACGAATTGCAGGATCTGTACTTGTTTGAACAATTGAATTGGCTGATACCAAAGTTGTTAATGCTGTCACACCACATATTGGCAACCAAACAACATAAGAAATGTAGTTAGGCAAAATCGAAAGCACGATGATTGATGTGGAGAAGACGATGCCGCCACGGATTACAAATTTTGTATTTCTGAATCGCTCAAGTCGAGCGGAGCCAATAGCGCCAGTAAGTGAACCAATTGCAATAAATGTTCCCATTAATCCAAAACTTGCTGGCCCTAAATCAAACTCTTGGGTTGCCATTAATGCATTAAAGATTTGGAAGTTAAGACCAAAAGTTGCCAAGAAGAAAACCATCAACATCACAACATAAATATCTGGACGGGCCTTTGCATAAGCAAGTCCTTCACGGATATTGCCATCTGATTTTGCTCGATCTTGATGGAAAAAAGCTTTTTCATTCAGGTTTAACAGCGCTCCGATTACGAAAAAGTAAGAAAGTCCATTCACAATAAAGGAAGGACCAGTTCCAAAAGCTGCAATTAAGCCTCCAGATATGGCTGGGCCAATTAGCCGCCCAGCGTTGAAATTTGCTGAGTTGAGGGAAACTGCGTTCGGAAGATCGGTTTGACCTACAACCTCTGTTGTAAAGGATTGTCGGACTGGAGCATCAATTGCTGTTGATATTCCCAGAATGGCGGCGAGCACAAAGACATGCCACAACTGAATCTGTTCAGTGATTACAAGTGCACCTAAGCCAAGGGAGGCAGCACCACCAGCAATGTTGGTCATGACTAAAACTTTACGTTTATTAAATCTGTCCGCTAGTTTGCCGCCGTGTAAGGAAAAGAACAAAACTGGGGCGAATTGAACTGCGGTTACTAAACCTAGATATGTTCCATTGTTATTTGTTAACTCTAGTACGAGCCAATCCTGAGCAATCCGTTGCGCCCAGCTGCCAATATTTGAAACTGCGTTGGCAGGAAAAAGAATTCGGTAATTACGGTGGCGAAATGAACGCCAATTACCATCCTCTTTTACTGCAAATCCCATTACTCTTCTTCCATGACTACTCGACTACGCAATGCCTTAACTCTAGTGGCAATTGGTACTACCTGCTGGGTAGTTGCTGGTGTAATTGCACTTGCTGTTAACGCAGAAGCCAAAGTGATCTGGACATGCGTGAGCGGTGCAGCACTTGGCTTAATTGGTGTTCGATACACAATTCGTCGCGAACGACGAAGTGGGATATAGATAAAGCTTTAAGCTCCTAGTGCTGTTGCGATACCGCGCAGCACTCTCCCAAGACGATCAGCTTCTTGTGCATTTGGATGACGTCCGTGGCGCAAACCATTTCCGACCTTATCTAGCATCTTGATTGTGTCTTCAATCATTGCTGCAAGATCATCACTATTAACACGTGAATTTTCAACTAATGATGGTGGTGCATCAATGATGTGCACTGATAGTGCTTGTGGGCCTTTGCGGCTGTCAGCAATAGAAAACTCCAGCTTTGTTCCAGGCTTTACTGTTGCAACACCTTCTGGGAGAGAAGTGGCAGCTAGATAAACATCTTCGCCTTCATCATTTGCAATGAAGCCAAAACCTTTTTCTAGTGAGAACCATTTAACGCGTCCTGTAGGCATGGGGGGCTCCTTGCTAGTTTTCTTTACTGGTACTAATCGATATCGCGGGTGCGATAGCAGGGTCTTAGTTTAACACTGGCTCCGTGAAGGTCGCTTCCGAATGTGCTCCGCAGCCATGGTCCACGCTCACTACGCGTGCATCGTCAGGTGAAATCGCGTTAGCGCACACGCCAAATGTTGATCGTAATGAACCTGCAATAGGAATAAAGAATCCGCAGCTGTGGCACGGTTTTGGAGCTGATTGGGCAATGGGAGCGTTCGGCCCACACTCTCCGTCATACCAGCGCTTTGCTGCTTGATCGCGACCTTCAATAGACATCACACGCGCGCGACCTAAACCAAGTTCAATTGCCATTGCAGTATCTAAATCTTCATCTTGAGGTAACGCTTGTGCACCTGCAACTAAACGAGTGTCATCAAGTGAGCTTGGAACAATGTCACCGACTCCAACATCGCCAGGCAGAATTCTGTCGCGATATGGAATCCAATCTGGTGCACGTAGTGCATCAGGTCCTGGAAGTACTACAACATCGCAAATTGTTGGCTGCGCATCACTATCAACCTTTGCAATGGTGATACACCAGCGCCAACCTTTATATCCTGCAAGTTTTGCTTCAAACAAATATGTTGCAACACGATTGTCATCATCAAAATCAACAGAAACAAATCCGCCGACTTGATCGCGTTGTTCTGCGACTTCAAGAGCCGCGTTTCGGGCAAGATCTTTTGCATCAAAAGCAACAGTTGTGCTTGTTGACGTCTTCTCCTGTGAAGGAGCTTTCTCCTTTTTGGAGATGAGAGATTTCTTTGCCATGGTCTAAGGGTAAAGCAGAACGCCGCCCTCGCGTTAATCGAGGACGGCGTTACGCGTAATTACTGGTGCTTAGAAGTCCATATCTCCGCCGCCTTGTGGGGCAGCAGCAGCCTTTTCTGGCTTATCTGCAATAACTGCTTCTGTTGTAATAAACAGGGCAGCAATTGATGCAGCATTTTGAAGTGCAGAGCGTGTCACCTTCGCCGGATCAATAATTCCAGATTTGATCATGTCCACATATTCACCAGTTGCAGCGTTTAGTCCTTGTCCTGCTGGAAGGTGGCGAACCTTCTCAACAACTACTCCGCCTTCAAGTCCAGCATTAATTGCGATCTGCTTAATTGGAGCTTCGATTGCATATTCAACAATCTTTGCACCAGTTGCTTCATCGCCAGTTAAATCTGTTAGACGCTTGAACACTGCAGCGCCTGCTTGTAGAAGTGCAACGCCACCACCGGCAACGATTCCTTCTTCTACTGCAGCCTTTGCATTGCGAACTGCATCTTCAATGCGGTGCTTGCGCTCCTTGAGTTCAACCTCAGTTGCAGCTCCTGCCTTGATAACAGCAACGCCGCCAGCAAGCTTTGCAAGACGCTCTTGCAACTTCTCGCGGTCATAATCTGAATCTGATGCCTCAATCTCATTGCGAATCTGCTGAACGCGGCCCTTAATCTGAGCATCATCTCCAGCACCTTCAACAATTGTTGTCTCTTCCTTGCTGATAACAACCTTGCGAGCCTTACCCAAAAGTTCAAGCTCTGCTGCATCAAGACGAAGTCCAACTTCTTCAGAAATTACAGTTGCACCTGTCAGGATTGCAATATCTTGCAACATCGCCTTGCGACGATCTCCAAAGCCTGGTGCCTTAACAGCTGCTGAACGGAAAGTTCCGCGGATCTTGTTCACAACTAGTGTTGCGAGCGCTTCGCCTTCAACATCTTCAGCGATGATCAATAGTGGCTTACCTGATTGCATAACCTTTTCAAGTACTGGCACTAGATCTTTAATATTTGTAATCTTTGAGTTTGCAATCAAAACGTATGCGTCTTCAAGAACAACTTCCATGCGATCTTGATCAGTCACAAAGTATGGAGAGATGTAACCCTTATCAAAGCGCATACCTTCTGTGAGCTCTAGCTCCAAACCAAAAGTATTTGACTCTTCAACAGTGATGACGCCTTCTTTGCCAACCTTGTCCATGGCTTCAGCAATCATTTCACCGATAGTTGCATCTGCTGCAGAGATAGATGCGGTCGCTGCGATTTGCTCCTTAGAGTCAACAGCCTTTGCCATTGAAAGAAGCTCAGCAACAATTTCAGCAACAGCCTTTTCGATTCCGCGCTTTAGTGCCATTGGGTTTGATCCAGCAGCAACGTTACGCAGACCTTCGCGTACTAGTGCTTGAGCCAAAACAGTTGCAGTTGTTGTTCCGTCACCGGCAACATCATCAGTCTTCTTGGCAACTTCCTTAACTAGCTCTGCGCCAATCTTTTCCCATGGATCATCAAGTTCAATTTCCTTTGCAATGGAAACGCCATCATTAGTAATTGTTGGGGCGCCCCACTTCTTCTCGAGAACGACGTTACGTCCACGAGGTCCAAGGGTTACCTTGACCGCATCGGCCAAGATATTCATGCCGCGCTCTAAACCGCGACGTGCTTCTTCATTAAAGGCAATCTGCTTTGCCATGAGTTGTGCTCCTTGTGTTAGTACTTCGTTAGGCGGGGCGCTTTATCACTCGCACCCCGAGAGTGCTAACGCCAAATCTAGAGCCTTTATTTGGTAGGTGCAAAACGAGGGGTAAAAAGGTTTCTAGCGGGCCACGCGAGTAGCCATGCGGGCCTCACGCAGGCGGCGCAGGCGCTTAACTAGCATGGGTGAAGCAGCTAGAGCGTCGTCGCGGTCAATCAGATCATTCAATAATTGGTAATAACGAGGAGCGCTCAGGTCGAAAAGATCCTTAATGGCTGCCTCTTTTGCCCCCGCATAGCGCCACCAGTTGCCCTCAAAATCAAGGATGCGAACTTCGAGGTCACTGAGCCCAGTGTTGATTGCAGACTCTTCTTGCGCAGACATGGGAGAAATCTTAGGTTAGGGGGCGCTAAAAGTGTGGGATTTACAGCCGCTCCAGAATGATTGAAATATCCGAAATCTTGGTCCAGGGATTGACGATCGCAAATCGCAAAATGGGTTGACCGCGATGTGATGACGGTGGAATAAACCCAACCTGATCTTCCAATAGTTGATCGCTCCACTTTTGATAGTCAGCTGCCACCCAACCTTTTCGAGTAAAGGCAACAATAGAAAGTTCTGGTTCGGATAACAGTTCAAGGTTTGGATGGTTACGAACTAAATCAGCTGCTTGTTGCGCAACTCTCAGTGTTTGTTCCATGGCTTCTGCATAAGCATCGGTTCCGTGCGCTGCGAGTGAAAACCAAAAAGGCAAGCCACGTGTGCGCCTAGTTAAATGAATTGCGTAATCAGAAGGAGACCAGTTCTCATCTTTTAATGTATCTAAATATGAAGCGTGCTGTGAATGTGCTTGCTTTGCTAATTCAGGATTGCGATACACAAGTGCGCAAGCATCATATGGAGCAAAAAGCCATTTGTGGGGATCGACAATAAATGAATCTGCCGCTTCGACGCCATCGAACATCTGACGCACAGATGGTGCACATAATGCTGCTAACCCATACGCACCATCAACGTGGAACCAAATACCACGATCATGTGCGGCTTTTCCAACTCCCTTTAGGTCATCGATGATGCCAAGGTTTGTAGTACCAGAAGTAGCAACAACTGCAAATACTCGCGCTTTTGTAGTCGCATGGAGGTGATCAATAGCCTCAGCAACTGCTGAACCTTGCAAACGTCCGTTCTTATCTACTGCAACCTTAAGTACATCCACGTCCATAACATTTGCCGCAGAAACAATTGATGAATGTGCCTCTTCGCTGCAGGCAATAACCCAACGCTCTGGATTACCCTGCTTCTTCCGTGCTTCTGCGCGCGCAACCACTAGTGCCGAGAGATTTCCGATGGTCCCACCTTGCACAAAAACGCCTCCAGCAGATGCAGGTAATCCCGCTAAATCAATCAACCATTGAATAGCTTGATTTTCAGCAAAGACTGCTCCGGCACCTTCTTGCCACGATCCGCCATAGAGCGCACTTGCACCAACAACTAAATCAAAAAGGTTTGCATATTCAGTGGGGGCAGATGGGATAAATGCAAGGTTGCGTGGATGGTCGGTAGAAATACAAGCCTTAGCTAATACATTGGTGAATACTTCCAAAGCTTCATGTCCACCAAGGCCTTTTGCAGTGATTGTGTTTCCCACTTCGTTAAACAAATCTTCAGCAGAGCGCGGACCATCTAAAGGTGGATCATCTTTCAATCGCTCAAGGCTGTACTTCAAAACTTCTGCAGCAAGTGCTTCAACTTCTGAGGTGAACTCATGCATTGATTTTGGCCTTTTTCACAATGTTTCTAATCATGGTTGGAAAAACAAACAAGTGAAAAGGTGAAACTAAATACCAATACAACTGGCCGCCTAATCCTCTCGGATTAAATGTTGCCTCTTGCACAATCTTGGTTTTTCCATTTTCACGAGTAACTGTAAATTCAAGCCAAGCCTTACCTGGCAAAACCATTTCGGCATATAACTTTAGTCTGCGTCCAGGTTCCAACTCTTCTACTCGCCAAAAATCTAAACTTTCACCAACTCTTAAGAAATCTGGATCACGACGACCGCGACGCAAACCGACACCACCGACTAGGAATCGATCTAAGACACCGCGAGCCCACCACAATAAGTCAGAACCAAACCAGCCATTCTCTCCGCCGATACGTTCAACTTGGCGCCAGACATCTTCTGCAGGAACATCAGTGATTTTTTCCCGGCGATCGCGCAAGACCATTTCACCAGCCCAATCTGGATCTCCCTGGGCTTTTTGCCATGGAGCAGTTGGCATAGTTGCATCAGACCAGCGTGTCTCAACGTTATGGGTCGTAATTTTTGAAAGTGCTAAAGAAATAGCATTCTCAACATCTATGAGACCTTCTGTTGGTTTTGGAATCAATGCATCAATACTCTTCGCTGGATCTGCAACCACTTCGCTGATCAATGAACCTACAAGTGGTCTTGCAAGTGCTGTTGGAACGGGGGTCACTAATCCAATCCACAAACTAGATAATCCCGGAGTTAATACTGGAACCCGAATAATCAAGCGCTTTTTTAGTCCTGATAACTTTGCGAACTTTTGCATCATGTCTGCATAGGACAGTACTTCGGGGCCACCAATATCAAATACTTTGTTCACTGGTTTATCTAATCGTGCAGCTGCCTTGAGGTAATACAAGACATCACGGATAGCAATCGGGTGGGTCTTATTCATGACCCATTTAGGTGTAGTCATAATCGGTAGTCGATGCGTTAAGTGACGCAGCATTTCAAAACTTGCAGAGCCAGAGCCAATAATGATTCCCGCGCGAAGCTCAAGAACTGCAACAGAAGTTGTCGCCAAAGACTTTCCTGTCATTTCCCGAGATGCAAGGTGCTTACTAATGTTTTCATCATTTGCAATTCCACCCAAGTAAATGATTTGTGAAACCCCGGATTCCTCTGCTGCTTTGGCAAAGTTGCGAGCCATCTCACTTTCAATTTCATCAAAATGGGGACCGAGATTAATTGAATGTAAAAGATAGAAAGCTGTGTGAATGCCTTCCAGCGCACGCTTTAGGTCAGTGAAGTTTTCTGCACTACCTTCACAAATCTCCACATGAGTTGCCCATGGCTGACCCATAATCTTATTTTTATCACGCACCAATATTCGAACATCTTCTTTTTCATCTATAAGTGAGCGAGCTAATCGACCACCGACATATCCAGATGCCCCTGTGACGAGGAACTTACGGCCCCCAATGTGCGAGTTCATGCTGGCAAGCCTAGACTTAACCCATGCAAAAGACACTCCAAAAACCTCGAGTAGTGATTTTGGGTGCCGGTTTCGGTGGCCTAACTGCAGCCCGCAAGATGGCTAAGTTTGCCGATGTCACAGTCGTTGATCGCCATAATTTCCAAACTTTTCTACCGCTTTTGTATCAGGTGTCCACAGCTGGCTTAGCCGCTGACCATGTTGCCCACCCTGTTCGCGGTGCGCTGCGCAAAACAGGAATTCAATTTCGAATGGGAACTCCAATATCTGTAGACCACAAAAACAACAGTGTGAAATTAGATAGCAGTGAAGTTTTGGATTTTGACTATTTAATTGTCGCACTGGGATCTGCAACAGCTGATTTTGGAGTTCCGGGAGTAACTGAGCATGCCCTAGGTATGAAAAGTGTGCATGAAGCGTTAACTATTCGTGCCGAAGTTTTGAGACGTTTTGAAGATTTGTGCCGTTTTGAAGATGAAACTATTTTCTCCATTTCAGTTGTTGGTGGTGGCCCAACTGGAGTTGAAATGGCTGGTGCATTTGCAGAACTCGTACGTGGTCCTTTAAAGAATGACCAACAGCATGCGGCGGCACATATCAAGATTAATTTGATCGAAGCGGGCTCAAGAATCTTGCCCATGTTTTCGGAAAAACTCTCAGAGCGCGGGAAAAAAGATCTGGAAAAGCTTGGCGTCACAGTCCACCTAAATACAGCTGTAAAAGAAATAAAGCCACGCATTATTGAAACCAGCACTGGAATTAAAATCCCATCAGAAGTAACTGTTTGGGCTGCAGGTGTTAAAGGGGAACCCACAGCTGCTAAATTAAATCTGCCATTGATAAATACTCGCATCGATGTTGAAAATACCTTGCAGGTAAAGCACTACCCACACATCTTTGCTATTGGCGACATTGCAGGTTTTGTGGGAGAAAACGGGCGTATGTTGCCGATGGTTGCACCAGTTGCGTTGCAGCAAGGCCGACATGTTGCCCAGCAAATCAAGAGAATCGCAACTGGCCAGGATCTAAAGCCATTTAAGTATCTTGATAAAGGTTCCATGGCAACTATTGGTCGTCACAAAGCAATCGTTGAAGTGAAAAACCTTCGAATGACTGGAATTCCAGCTTGGTATGCATGGTTGTGGCTGCACCTATTTTATTTGTTAGGTGGTCGCAATAAAATTGGAACCATGGCTGACTGGACCTATAACTATTTAACTTTTGATCGTGGCAACCGACATATTATGGATTCACAGTAATGCCAGAGTATTTAAATGTTGATGGGCATGATCTCTACTGCTACGAATGGGAAAATGATGGTGAAGCAGTCGTTTTGCTCCATGGTGGGTTAAGCAAGACATCAAGTTGGAATTACTTACTTGTACCAGCATTAGAAGATGACTTTCATGTTTTTGCATATGACAGAACAGCACATGGTTTTACTGGTGATCGAGCCGGAAGTCTTCACTTTGAGTTTCAAGCTAAAGAAGCCATTGCTTACTTAGAGACAGTAGTTAAAGAACCTGCTCACTTAATTGGATATAGCGATGGGGGAATTATTGCCCTCATGGTTGCGATACAACGTCCAGAGTTAGTTAAATCCATTGTCGCAATTGGTGCTAATTATCATTACAGCGCGCCTATGAGTGATTTCGAGGAAGTTTCAATTAGTGAGGATGATCAGGCAGAACACAATTTGATTAGCCCGGATGCACCACATACATTGTTGGAAAAGACTCTTCGCATGAATCAGATATGGAAAACTGAACCGGATATAAGTATTTCGGACATTGCTTCTATCCAATGTCCTGTATTGGTCATGGCAGGCGATGATGATGTCATTGCCCATGATCACACTATTTCTTTGTATGAAACATTACCTTTAGGACAACTAGCGATCATTCCTGGAACTTCACATGGCTTAGTAAAGGAAAAGCCTGCGCTGATGCTGGCAAATATCATGCAGTTCTTAGAGGACCTTACTTACCCAGTAACTCGACAAGCCATTAGACGACTTAACAATCGACCGGAGTAATTTTTCCTGTCGCAACGTCATAAATTGCTCCACCAACAACAACATCCTTATTCAGGAATGGGTACGCCCGAATACGATTTACGTCGATAGCTAATGCTGCCTCTTGGTCTGAAACTGTTCTAAATTCTAAGCTTCGTGTATCAACACCGTACTCTTTTTCGATGTATTCATGAATGTCTGCTTCTTCTGCCGAAGCCATTCGGCAATTTGTGTGAGGCATAACCAGAATCTTTTTAACGCCTAACAAGTAGGTGGCCAGCACCAAAGTACGCAATACGTCTTCAGTGACGCGTGCTCCTGCATTACGCAAGATCTTGGCATCACCAGATTTCATTCCCATTACAGAAAGTGGATTGATTCGTGAATCCATGCAGGTGACAATTGCTAAACCCTTTTGAGCAACACCTGTTAACCCTGAGTATTTAAAGGTTTTGATGTATTCATCATTGGCAGCGATTTCTTCAGAGAAAAATTCATGCGGAAAGGAGTTTTCTGACATTTCAACTCCTCTCCGAAATATCCGGAGCCCCCCGTCAGGATTGAACTGACGACCTGCGCATTACAAGTGCGCTGCTCTACCACTGAGCTAGAGAGGCCTGCTCTTCAAGTTGCCTCGAATACAGCAGGCGCAATTATGGCAGCCGAAGGGCAAAACTTGAAATCGGGCTCTTGTTGCGCGCTCAGGGTAGGTTGTCCTTATGAGATTAGGCGTCCTTGATGTGGGATCAAACACCATCCACCTTCAAGTCATGGATGCCCATCCAGGAGCCCGCCCAACACCTGCAACTAATTACAAGGTTGAACTGCGCCTTACTGAATATCTAGATGTTTCTGGTGCGATCTCAGCTAGCGGAGTACAACTTCTAAATGATGCCATCCAAGAGGCGGTAGCACATGCGCGGCAAAATGAAACAGATGAAATTTTAGCTTTCGCAACTTCGGCAGTGCGCGATGCGAGCAACGGTGCCCAAATAATTGCCGATATCAATAAGAAGCATGAGATTGACCTGCAAGTTTTAAACGGTGATGACGAAGCATCAATGACTTTCCTGGCAGTTCGCCGATGGCTTGGCTGGTCTGCCGGCAAATTATTAGTTTTAGATATTGGCGGCGGATCATTAGAAATTGCTAGCGGAGTAGATGAAAATCCAGATGCAACGATTTCTATGCCACTTGGAGCAGCTCGCTTAACGAGAGAATTCTTAAGTGGTGACCCGTATGGTTCTAAAGGAATCAAGAGTTTAGAAAAGCATGCCGAAGAATTGATTAGAGATTCGATGCCAAATTCTTTAAAGTCACATGATGCGGATCATTTCGTCGCTACAAGCAAGACCTTTAGAACCTTGGCTCGTATTTGTGCGCAATGGTATGGAGATAATCCAAAGTTCATTGAGCGAGCTTCGCTTAAATCTGCAATGCCACGACTTGTAGAAATGACAAACAAGTCACGCGCAGAATTGCCTGGTGTTTCAGCTAGCCGTGCTCAACAGATTGTTGCCGGTGGCATTGTGGCACTTGCAGTAATGGACAGATTAGATGTTGATGAAGCTGAAATATGCCCATGGGCACTTCGTGAAGGCATTGTTTTACGCCGCCTAGACTGGTTAAGCGATTAAGCCTCCGGGGCTGACATCCAGTCAATAGCAATAATTTCACCTTCGCGGTGGTGCAAAATCCAAGCTTCTCCTGGCATTAATCCATGATCTAATTCTTTGAAGTTCTTTTTACCAATAAATTTCGCAACAATTCCAGGAATCACTGGATTATGTCCACACACAATTGCATGAGCTTCGCTTTCAATAATGTCATTGACTACATTTATCGCAGCCTTCTTGTCCTTTTCATATGCATACTCGCTGAGTTCACTCCAATAAATCATGTCTAGTGATAATGAGCGAGCAATAGGAGCAACAGTCTCATAACAGCGCACTGCATCGGAGGTGTGGATTTCTGTTATTCCAAATGGCAAGTACTTAGAAAGCATTCGCATTGATTGAATCTGGCCAAGCTGCGCCAAGGGACGATCTCCATCATCGCCCTCCCACTCTTCTCTAGCTATTGCTTTTCCATGGCGCAAAAGAACTAAGGGAACAGTATCTGTGCCGAACTTTTCAAAGTTCTTCAAAACTTCTTTGTCGCCTTCACGTGTAAGTTTATTTATTGCATCAGATGTAGTCACCCAAATTAATTGATCTACCTCTTCAGGATCCATGACACCTTTGGCATCACCAATAGCCTGGGCTGACCAATATCTAACAGTCTTGGTTGTTTCACCAACAGGATATTGAATTTTGCAAAGCTCAGGACCAAAGACAGTTTCGTATCCAGTTTCTTCAAACACCTCACGGAATGCGCAACTTACTTCAGATTCTCCGGCTTCGACCTTTCCTTTTGGAAAAGACCAATCGTCGTAACGAGGACGGTGAATCAGGGCAACTTGAACTAAATCATCACTTAATCGGCGCCACAGAACCGCCCCTGCTGCCTGAATTACTTGGTTTTCCACTTACCTATCCTTTGAATAGTGATCAATGAGTTCTGCATGAGCATCAATTAATCCCTTTTTACGGGAGCGTGTCCAAGTCGTTTCATTGAGTTGCCAAGAAGAGGTCTCCTCTGAAAGTCCAAGATCTAGCAAGGCTTGGAGGCGAACCAAGTGCTCTTTTCTTTGGACCATAACAAGACTTTCAACACGTCGATCAAGGTTTCTACCCATTAGATCCGCGCTTCCAATCCAGTACTCGTCATCTCCTCCATTAACAAAGTGATAGATACGTGAGTGCTCAAGGAATCGTCCCAAAATTGATTTAACAACAATGTTTTCAGAAACGCCCTTGATGCCAGGTTGCACGGCGCAAATTCCACGGATTAATAAATCAATCTTGACCCCAGCTTGTGATGCCTCATACAGTTTTGCAACGAAACCTTCATCTAAAATTGAATTGAGTTTGAATTGAATACCCGCTGGCTGCCCATTTTTGGCATGCTCAATTTCACGATCGATACGTTCAATTAAACCAGAGCGCAATGTGCGAGGTGCTACTAATAAACGAGAATAAGTTGACTGTGGTGCAAATCCCGACAGCTGGTTAAACAGTCGAGTGAGATCCTCGGTTAATTCAATATCAGCGCTGAGCATTCCTAGGTCTTCATACATACGCGCAGTTTTTGGATTGTAGTTACCAGTTCCAATATGACAGTAACGACGAATGCCTTGTGGTTCATCTCGCACTACTAGTGACAATTTTGCATGCGTCTTTAATCCCATCAATCCATAAACAACATGGACACCCGCAGCTTCTAACTTGCGTGCCCAGCGCACATTGTTTTGTTCATCAAATCGGGCTCTGATTTCAATCACCGCAACAACCTGCTTGCCCGCTTCGGCAGCTTCAATTAATGCTTCAATGATTGGCGAGTCACCTGATGTGCGATACAAAGTCTGCTTAATAGCCAACACATGTGGATCTTTTGCAGCATTTTCTAAGAAGTGGACGACTGATGAAGTAAAGGATTCATAAGGGTGGTGCAGCAGAATTTCACCTTGTCGAATGGCCGAGAAAAATAGATCGCTATCTTCAGAATCCACCTCAGACAGGGCTTTGGCTGTGCGGGATCTAAAAGGTGCAAATTTCAAATCTGAAAAATCAAGGTCGGCAATCTTATGAAGTGAGGTCAGATTAAGCGGTGCGCTCACATGGAAAATATTTTCAGCACCAATGCCAAGCTCTGAGCCAAGTTTAGAAACGAGAGCTTCATCAACTCCTGCCTCAACCTCTAAACGTACTGGAGGTCCAAATCGACGACGCAATAGTTCTTGTTCAAGAGAAAGCAACAAATCCTCTGCCTCATCTTCATCGAGTTCAATATCCTGGTTACGTGTTACTCGAAATGTGTAATGGTCTTCAATCGACATTCCAGGGAAAAGCTCTTGTAAGTGAATCGAAATCAAATCTTCAAGGGGAAGGTAGCGGGTTGAACCAAACTTTGCGGTTGCAATAAAGCGCGGCAAAATTTCTGGCACCTTTACGCGCGCGAAGAACTCTTCATGAGTTGTTGGATTCTTAACCATTACCGCAAGGTTGAGAGATAACCCAGAGATATATGGGAATGGATGCGTTGGATCAACAGCTAATGGAGTTAGAACTGGAAAAATACGGTCCTGAAATAATTTCGCAACGTAGGCGCTTTCTGTTTCATCAAGTTGATCCCACTTAACGAACTCAATTCCGTGCTTCTTTAACTCCGGTAAAATTTCATCATGCAAGATGTGTGATTGACGAGCAACCAACTCATTGACCTTTGTGCTAATTAAGCCTAGTAACTCTTTTGGCTTATGCCCTGCAACATTTGCAGCAGTTACATCATTTTCGATCTTGCTCATCAAAGTCGCTACTCGCACCATAAAGAACTCATCTAGGTTCGATGATGAGATTGCCAAAAAGCGGAGTCTTTCAAGTAGGGGAACAGATGAATCTTCAGCCAGTTCCAGCACCCGCTGGTCGAAAGAGAGCCAACTGATCTCCCGATCTGTCAGATGGTCGATTTTCATGTTCAAATTCTCTCGCGATTGGGTGAACAACAGGTAATCGGTGGGCATCCCCCAGATAAACCAGCCCACTTTTTCACGCTCGGGCAAGGTGTGCTCACCCTCATTTCCTGAGAGACTTCCCCCCGTGATGAACAACTATTGGATGAGCCCAGAGACCACCTCGGTAAACCGTTTGCCGATGCTCAATATCGAGCACTTTGAGCAAATTTCATTGGACGGCACCTGGCGCTTTCAGTTGTTACATAACCCGACAGAAAAGTTGGGCAAGCGTTGGGCATCAATACCAGTTCCTGGCTTATGGACCATGCAAGAGCCATCTGAAGTTTTCTTTGACAAGCCAATTTATACAAACACGCAAATGCCTTTTGAAGAACTCCCTCCATTTGTGCCTGCAGAAAACCCAACTGGTGTCTATGAGCGCGATTTTGAAATTCCTAAAAGTTGGAATGGCAAGCGAATAGTTTTGCACGTTGGTGGTTATGAATCTGTGGCACTTGTATACATCAATGGTGAAGAAGTTGGTCTTACCAAAGATTCACGCCTTGCCGCAGAGTTTGATGTAACCCAATTTGTGCACAGCGGAAATAACGTAGTACGTATCGATGTAACTAAGTGGTCAGATGCAACATTTATTGAGGATCAAGATCAGTGGTGGCATGGTGGGATTACTCGTTCCATAAAATTGCATGCAACCAACAAAGTATTCATTGAAAGATTCAAAACAGTTGCAGGTTTAGAAAAAGATGGTTCAACTGGAACTTTGAGTATTGAAGCTGATCTAGGTTCGCTAGATAATCTCTCGACTGATGGATACACGCTACGTGCCTCAATCGCTGAATTACCTAAGGTCAAAAACGCAAATCTTTCGAAAACAATTAAAAACTTCACTCCACCAAAATGGACTGAACGTGATGCTGACCTAAAAAAACGCAGCGATGATTACTTCCACGGAAAGTATTGGGATGGAAAACTGCCAGCAGATGCCAAGGCAGCAATTATGGAGAATGAGCCTTGGCCACATGGCAAGGTAGTTCTTCAGACCCGTATTCCAAAGGTAAATCCTTGGTCTGCAGAGCTGCCAAATCTCTACACATTACACATAGAACTCATCGATCCTGATGGTGCCGTAATCGAAGTTTCTCAGCAGCGAATTGGTTTTAGATCAATTCTTGTTAGTGGGCAAGATTTCCTAGTTAATGGTCAGCCAGTAATTTTCTATGGAATCAATCGACATGATTTCAACCGTTTCACAGGCCGTGCCTTAACTCGTGATGACATGAGACAAGATCTCCTTGAACTCAAGCGTTGGAACTTTAACGCTGTGCGCACATCCCACTATCCCAATGATGCAGCTTTCCTAGATTTGTGTGATGAACTAGGTTTCTATGTAGTTGGTGAAGCCAATATTGAATCACACGCTTTTATTTCTTCAATCTGTAATGACACCCGATACCTGACAGCCTTTGTGGATCGTGTTGGTCGCATGGTTCAGCGCGATGTTCATCATCCATCTGTTGTTATGTGGTCACTTGGCAATGAATCTGGCGCAGGCACCAATCATGAAGCTGCTGCTGCATATGCACGGAGCTTTGACCCATCACGTCCTTTGCATTACGAAGGCGGGATTCGTGGAAACTGGATGGGAAGTCATTCCTTAACAGATGTAATTGTTCCAATGTATCCAACAATTAATGCTATTAAAGAATATGCAAAGTCGCCTAAGGCTGATCGCCCATTAATCATGTGCGAGTACTCGCATGCCATGGGTAATAGCAATGGAACTTTGGCAGAGTATTGGGAAGTCATTGAATCTACGCGTGGCTTGCAAGGTGGATTTATTTGGGAGATGTGGGATCACGGACCGGTTCAAACAATGCCGGATGGCTCTAAGCGAAACGCATATGGTGGGGATTACGGCGAAACAAAGCATGATGGCAATTTCTGCTGCGATGGAATGGTCTTTCCTGACCGCACAGCTAAGCCTGCAATGCATGAATTTAAGGCACTGGCCGCCCCTTTTGTTGTTAGTGCTGTTAAATCGGCAACAGGTCAGTTTAAAATCTTCAACAAGAATTTCTTTAAAGATTTAAGTGAGTACCAACTTCAATGGTCAATCACGTGTGATGGTGTTATCCAAGATGGTGGAACCGTAAAGCTGCCTAAGGTAGGGCCACGAAAATCAGCTAACTTCAAGATCTCTTCTAAGAAGTTTGCAAAGGGTACTTCTCGAGGTGAGCGCTTCATTACATTTTCACTTGTTTGTGTTGCCAGCACTCCATGGGCACTACCAATGTCAGAAATTGGTTGGAGCCAAATTGCCTTGCCTTCATCAGCCTTGGCCCCTGCTAAAAAGACACAAGAACTTGGAGATGTTGTTGATGAACATGGACAAATCATTTTGCCATACGGAATTGTTGCGCCCTCTGTTTCTTTGTGGCGTGCACCAACCGATAACGATCGCATAGGACATATCGCAACTAAGTGGGAACAATATGGAGTCCGTGAGATCTCCAGAACAGATTGTGTTGTTAAACAATCTTCAACCTCTATCAATATTTCAAATACTTGGGAAACAAGTACAGGTGTTTCTTTCAAGCACACACAATTGATTACTCCTGTCATCGGTGGTTTTAACGTTAAAGAATCAGTCACTATTCCAAAAGCTTTCGATGACCTTGCGCGAGTAGGAACATTGTTTGAGTTAGATGGAACCTTGAGTGATCTTGTGTACTTCGGTACTGGCGCACATGAGTCATACCCTGATCGTAAGATCGGTCGTATCGCGCGTTATGTTTCAACAGTTGCTGCGCAATACATTCCATATGTTCGCCCACAAGAAAATGGCGGTCATGCCGCAGTGCGATGGTTTGAACTCACGAATTTAGCCGGAAATGGACTTCGTTTCGCCATGGCCAAGCCAGCCCAAGTCTCTGTAACGCCTAACAGGGATGGAGATTTGGCTGATGCCACCCATGATGTCAAGGTCAAAGCCTGCGGTAATACTGTTGTTCATATTGATGCGGCACATCGCGGTGTTGGAACAGCTTCTTGTGGCCCAGATACTTTAGACAAGTACCTTGTTAAGACCGGTGTCCACACATGGGAATGGACTGTTACGCAGATCTAATTTGCTTGGTTTTTAGTCTAAATGAGACAGCGGCCAATTAATTGCAATTGGATATTTACAGGTTCTTCCATCGCCAGATGATTTACCGCGTGCACGTCGCCACATCCATGGCAGTGCAAAGGTTGCAAACCAAGCAATAGTCACCGCTCCTTTTACAAACTGTGGAGTTGGCTCTTGTGGCGCTAAAGGTCTGCGCCATGATGGATCAAATGGAAGATCAATTGTTTCTAATACTGCTTGCGCTACTCGATCATGTCCCATTGGGTTTAGATGCAAACGATCAAATGCTAAGAAGCGCGGATCCTTAAATGCTTCTTCTTCATTAGCATCACAAAGAATTGCTCCGACTTCTTCTGCCATTGCTCGCACATTGTCATTAAAGACTCTAAAACGTGCTTGCCACGACTCAGCAAGGCGGCCACTGCTTCCACTATCTTCAAGAACTGTAAACAACATTACTGTTGCACCAGATGCTGCAACTTTGCGCACGGCTTCTGCATACATGGGCAAAGTTACATTTGGGTTGAACTTAGGCCGAATAACATCATTTGCACCAGCATGAAAGGAAACTAGTGTTGTTTTATCAATCACCTGGGAAATAGCTGGCTCTAGTTGCTCATCAATAACTTGCTTCAACAGCTTGCCCCGGATTGCAAGGTTTGCATATTGAAATCCGATTTGATTAGCTGCCATCACATCAGCTACACGATCAGCCCATCCACGATACTGACCGTATTTCTTCTCATCACACATGCCTTCTGTAAATGAATCTCCGATAGCAATAAAACGATTGTATTTCATAGCTTTTGCCTACTTTTCGCGGCGCTGCTGATCTACGTGGAACAGCGCGATTGAGGTTGCAACGCTGGCATTAAGTGATTCTGTTGAAGCGCTAATTGGAATCGAGACAACAAGATCGCACTTTTCTTTTGTAAGACGTGCAAGGCCTTTTCCTTCAGAGCCAACAATGATCATCAAAGGCTCTGTTGCAACCTTCATATTGCTGATGGTGTCATCTGATTCCCCATCAAGACCAACAACAAACATCCCAGCTTTCTTGGCTGCATCGATGGTTCGGGCAAGATTTGTAATTTGTGCAATTGGTAATCTGGCAGCTGCTCCTGCAGAAGATTTCCAAGCAGAGGCCGTCATAGTTGCTGCACGACGTTCAGTCATGATTACACCTGCAGCACCAAATGCCGCAGCAGAACGAATAATTGCACCAAGGTTACGTGGATCGGTGACGCCATCTAAGGCAACGATTAAGGATGGATACTTGGCTCGCTCCATAATCTCTTCAAAACTTGAGTATTGGAAAGGTTTAATGGCAAGGATAATTCCTTGGCTATTTGGAGAAATACCTTCTACTTCAGCACGATGTGCTTCACGAATCGGTAATCCGTAATGGAGTGCAAGTTTTAAACTTTCTGCAACACGATCATCGACATCAATACTTCGTGCGACTAACAATTCAGTTGATGGAACGTTCTCACGCAGGGCTTCGAGTACCGCATTACGTCCTGCAACGATTTCACCGCGTGGGCGATCACCCTTTGGAACGCGAGGTGAACGAGTCTCCTTCTTTTCAGCAGCCTTCTTGCGCTTTGCAGCTGCGTGATAAGGACGGTCTTCAGCTTTTGGAGTTGGACCTTTTCCTTCAAGACGTCGCTTGTTGTTTCCACCAGTGCCGGCAGATGGTCCCTTTTTTGATTGGCGAATAGCGCCTTTGCGGGATGAATTGCCAGCCATTGTTACTCTCGTTTCGTTTATGTTATTTGTTAAGAAATAGACCAGCGTGGCCCTTGAGCAGTGTCCTCAATTGTAATTCCTAAAGCAGCAAGCCCATCACGGATTGCATCAGAGGCAGCAAAATCCTTGCGTTCACGGGCTGATGCACGCTCTGCTAGAGCTAGTTTGATGACACCATCTAGCGCTCCTGTGAGATCCGAACCACTAGATGAGGCAAAAGCAGGATCAAATGGATCACAACCCAGAACTTCAAGAGCTCCACGAATTTCATCAGCATTTTTAGAAATAGCCGCTGTGTCATTATCTGTAATTGCTTGATTTCCTAATCGCAGATTTTCACTAATTGTTGCAAGGGCAGCAGGCACAGCCAAGTCATCGTTCATCGCAGTAGTAAATTCTGCATTAATGCGCGGAGTTGGCTGAGCTCCAATGAGTTCAGTTGCACGATTTAAGAAGTTTTCGATCCGCCGGAAATTAGTTGCCGCTTCTTTCAGCGCCTCTGGAGAATACTCCAGCATTGAGCGGTAGTGCGCACCACCTAAATACCATCGTAATTCAATTCCGCGCACATCTTTCAAAATTTCATGAACCTGCAAAGTGTTTCCCAAAGATTTTGACATCTTCTCGCCAGATTGTGTAACCCAGGCATTATGTAACCAACGTTGTGCAAATCCATATCCTGCAGCTTCTGATTGTGCGATTTCATTTTCATGATGGGGGAAAACTAGATCTAATCCCCCGCCATGAATATCGAAAGTTTCACCGAGATAGGCATGCGCCATTGCTGAGCATTCTAAATGCCAACCAGGACGTCCTGGGCCCCAAGGGGTTGGCCATGACGGTTCTCCTGGTTTAGCAGCTTTCCATAAAGCAAAGTCGCGTACATCTTTTTTATAGGTTTCATCGGCATCTGATGCGGGCTGCAAGTCATCAATGTGTTGACGAGACAAGATTAAGTATCGCTTGAGCTTTCGAACTTCAAGATAAACATCACCATTACCTGGTGCATATGCAGCGCCTATTTCAATGAGTTGGTCCATCAACTCAATCATTTGCGTGATGTGGCCAGTTGCTCGCGGTTCATATGTTGGTGGCAAAACATTGAGGGATGTATATGCCTCAGAAAATATTCGTTCGTACTTCATTGCCAACGCCCACCAAGGCATCTTTTCAACTAAGGCTTTCTGTAAGATCTTGTCATCAATATCAGTGACATTTCGAATGAAGGTAACCGAATATCCACTCTTTATCAGCCAACGTCTCAAAATATCAAAGTTAACACCGCTTCTAACATGGCCAATGTGCGGTGCTGCTTGCACCGTTGCTCCACACACATAGATAGAAACTTGTCCTGCAACTAGTGGCCTGAACTCACTTACTTCGCGGGTTGCAGTGTCATAAAGATTCAAACTCATGGGGCTTGCACCAAAGCATTAGCAATTACATAGATACCTTCGCCTCTGCCCGTGAATCCCATTTGATCTGAAGTTGTAGCGGCAACTGAAACAGGTGCTCCCAGTGCATCACTTAAAACCTTTTGTGATTCATCCCTACGAGCAGTGATTTTTGGTTGATTTCCAACGATCTGCAAAGAAACATTGTTAATTACAAAACCTTTGGCAGTTACAAATTCACGGAGTTTTTCAATCATCGCTACCCCAGAGGCTCCAGCCATTTCAGGTGAATCAACACCAAAGAAACTCCCGACATCGCCTAGCTGGCATGCTGACAACACTGCATCACACAAAGCATGCACAGCAGCATCACCATCAGAATGTCCTAGTAAGCGGGGAGTTTCGGGCCATTGCAATCCCGCCAGTGAACAAGGTCCACTATCCCCAAATTTGTGGGCATCCACACCGACACCGGTACGAAGTTTGGAGATGTTCATTGTCTAAGCGTATCGGCTTCTGTGGTGGTGTTTAATACGCATACAGGCTTTATTCATGGAAAAGAGTTGCTAGTGACCTACACATCTCGACTACGAGATCATGCACTGAAAATAGGGCGAGATACCCGTATCGCATTGGTGGGTGCCGGTCAGATGGGCCGTGGCTTTGGAAATCAGTTAGGCCGCAAAGAGGGAATATCTCTATCCATAATCATCGATACAGACTTAGAGCGGGTCAAAGTTGTTTACGCAGATTTAGGAATTACTGATGTTGTTTTCAGTGAGGATAAAGAAGTTTTATCAAAGGCAATTTTGGATGGAAAACACACAGGTAGTACCAACGCAAATCTAGTATCAGAGCTTCCAGTTGATTTAGTAGTAGAAGGCACTGGAGTTCCAGATATTGGCGCGCAGATTACTTACTCCTGTCTTCTTGCAAAGAAGGATGTCGCTGTTCTAAATGTTGAAATGGACGTAACTATTGGGCCACTGCTCCATAAAGTTGCCACAGATAACGGTGTGATCTATGCCGTCTGTCATGGAGATGAACCAATTGAAGCAAAGGTTTTAGTTGACTACGCACGCGATCTGAACTTTGAAATCATTTGTGCAGGTAAAGGCAAGAACAATCCATTTGAACCCTTAAGCACTCCAGACACTGTCCGAGAGATTGCTATAAAAAAGAAGATGAATCCAAAGATGTTGTGTTCATTTACTGATGGCTCAAAAACTATGACAGAGATGGTTGCACTTGCCAATACAACTGGTTTGCAACTGTCTAAGCGAGGCATGTATGGGCCTGCCTCTTCTGTTAAGACTTTGCAAGATACTTTCGCTTTAGCTGTTGATGGCGGAGTTTTAGATCGTCCAGGAGTTGTCGATTACTGCACTGGTGATGTGGCTCCCGGCGTCTTTGTCATTGTTCGTCACAATGATCCATACATCGCACATGAGATGAGCTATCTTGCGATGGGGCCTGGTCCATACTTTGCTTTGTATCGTCCCTTCCATTTGGCTTCGATTGAAGCGCCAATCACTGTTTATCGTGCGATATTGGATCGCGAATCTTCTTTATACGCACCACACCTCAATGCTGAAGTCGTAACAATGACAAAGAAAGAGCTTGCTGTTGGCGATGTTATTGACGGTATTGGTGGCTATACAGTGCGTGGATATGCAGACAATGCATTAGATGCCAAGCGCGATAACTTAGTTCCTATCGGATTAATCGCTGGGGCGAAGATCATCAAACCAATTGGCGTAGGGGAATTGCTTACCTATGATCATGTCGAACTTAATCAAGATTCATTTATTGTTGCGCTGCGCAAAAAGCAGGATGAATTAGGCCTCACATACGCACCAGACCAGAAGTAATCATGAGTTCACAGTCCAAGGTCGCTTCAATTGTTCTGGCCGCGGGCTCTGGAACTCGCTTTGGGCACGACATCAACAAGGTCTGGTTACCGCTCAATGGCCCTCACATAATTTCTAGATCACTCACAAATGCGGCTGCAAGCTTTAAAGATGGCCGAATTATCCTTGTCATCAATCCCGACGATGAAGATTTCGCACGTAAAGCACTTGAAGCTGATGAAATGCCCTCTAGTATCGAAATTGTTTATGGTGGCGCAAGCCGTCATGAGAGTGAATTCAATGCTCTGCAGCATTTAAAACCTGCAATCGATGCAGGTGAAATTGAAATTGTTCTGATCCACGATGGTGCACGACCATTAGCAACTCCAGAGTTATTTGCTGCAATTGCAGCAGGTGCGGCGCAGCACGGTGGAGCAATTCCCACAATTGCACTAGATCCACGAGAGATGGACACCGCTCGCGATGAAACAGTTGCACGTGTGCAAACACCACAAGGTTTTAGAGCACAGCCGCTACTGGCCGCTTACGATAAAGCCTCCATCGAAGGTTTCGTAGGAACTGATACTTCTGCATGCATGGAAAGGTTTTTCCCGGAGCTCAAGATATGTGCAGTTCCTGGGGATGCTTTGAATTTCAAAATTACCTACCCGCAAGATTTAGCTATTGCAGAACTATTGGTTTCCATCCAATAGATGTTTCATCAGATTTATCTCTATTTCCGAGTTAATTCGTGCACTTTCAGAGTCAGCATCCACTGTGGTTGTTTTTGCATCAATTTTTAATGGAACAAACCAAGTTGATGCGCCACCAGCAAAGTCGATTGCACTACGTCGAATCAACTCCGGCGTAGAAATTCTCTTCATTGAGTTGCGATCAATAGTCCCATCGACATATTGCTCAGCACTTATTGATTTCAGCGTCTCCGTAAAGGGTGAAGCAGGGCGCACCGCATCAATATTCACCTTCAGGGCTTCTAGAACTCGCTGAAACTGGGCAACTTTGGTTAGCGCTCTTTGTGAGTCATGGATCATCAGCAATTCAAAAGGCTGGGCGTTTTTTAGTGATTTAGCCATTTCTTGCGCTGAGTTTGGATCGCATTGAATCTTTTCGCACTCTAGATCCACAACTTCAAGAAGTGCTTCTTCTGTGCCTGCAATTGCAAGATGCGCGCTGGCTCCATACTCTGAAATAAACTCAAAGCATGCATCAAGGCAGGTGCTTAGAACATTTTGATTCTTTAGTGGGTGGAATGCAATTGGCGATGTAATCGCCACAACAACCTTCAGAGAAGGTGTGCCCACCGAATTAAGAAGCTAGTACCTCGTCAAGGATCACTGCAGCCTTTTCTTCATCAGTGCGCTCAGCAAGTGCGAGCTCTGATACAAGGATCTGCTTCGCCTTGGCGAGCATGCGCTTTTCACCAGCTGAAAGTCCACGATCTAGATCGCGACGGTATAGATCGCGAACAACTTCAGCGACCTTAATAACATCACCTGAAGCAAGCTTTTCTAAATTAGCCTTATAGCGACGTGACCAGTTAGTTGGCTCTTCTGTGTATGGCTGGCGCAATACGCTAAATACGCGGTCTAGGCCGGCTGAGTCAACAACATCACGAACTCCGACTAGATCTACGTTATCTGCAGGAACACGGACAGTTAGATCGCCTTGAGCAACTTTTAACACTAGGTAGGTCTTTTCTTCACCCTTGATCACACGAGTTTCAATAGCTTCAATTAATGCTGCCCCGTGGTGAGGATAAACAACGGTTTCGCCGACCTTAAATGTCATGTGATGCCCTTCGCTAGAGGGTCAATTCTACCAGCATTATTTAGTTCACAAAACCCCAAATAAGCAGCGTTATTTACTGCTTATTCGATGTGAGACAATTGCACTTATGCGTCGCATTATCTCAGCAATTTCTATTGCCGTATTGGCCGTCTCACTAAGTGGATGCGGTGCTGGCAATAACGCTTCAACCCGCTTGACCAATCAAGTCACTGATGGCGTCGAGGCAACAGTTACAGAAGATGGCAATAACATCAGAATTGTTAACCTTCTTGTAGTTGCAGCACCTGGCGGAAACGCTGTTTTGGTGGGCACAATAGTTAACAACGGTGATGTTGAGGATGCTCTTCTAGGCGTTGCAATCAATGGGACAAGCGCGACTTACACAGGCAACAATGTTTTGCCTAAAAACACACCAATTATTTTTGAAGGCGAGCGCGCAAACGCAAAAGTTGTACTTGGCGGATTCGGAGCACCTGCTGGATCACGTGTGCAGGTTGGACTGTTCTTCGGAAATGCTGGAGTTGTTACTCTAGATGCAATCGTTCGCGAAGCTCGTGATGAGTACGCAGGCATAACTGCTGGAGAAACTTTACCTGTACCTACGCCTTCACCAACTGCTACTAAATAAGTTTTCTAAGCACCTTACTTCTTACCCTGATTTGCAACAGCTGCAATCGCATCTTTAGCTGCTTCCGGGTCTAAGTACTCCCCGCCCTTAACTGTTGGCTTAAAGTTTTCATCCAGTTTGTAATACAACGGAATCCCTGTTGGAATATTTAATCCTGCAATATCTGCATCACTAATTCCATCTAGGTGCTTTACCAATGCACGCAATGAGTTGCCATGGGCTGTGACAAGAACTCGCTTGCCCGCCTTGAGGTCAGGCACTATCGCCTCATCCCAGTAAGGAAGCATGCGTGTAATAACATCTTTTAAGCACTCAGTCTTTGGGGCCAAAGGACCAAGATCTGCATAGCGTGGGTCCTTTGCTTGGCTGAATTCATCGTTGTCATCGATTGCAGGAGGTGGCACATCAAAACTGCGGCGCCATAGCTGGAATTGCTCTTCCCCGTACTGTGCCAAGGTTTGCGCCTTGTCTTTACCCTGCAAAGCACCGTAGTGGCGTTCATTCAGGCGCCATGAGCGATGCACGGGAATCCAATGGCGATCACAAGCATCCAGGGCTAATTGCGATGTGTTGATTGCACGACGTAGCAACGATGTGTGAACCACATCTGGCAACAACCCTCGCTCAGCCAACATGTCTCCGCCTCGACGAGCTTCTGCTTCACCTTTATCTGAAAGTCGAACATCGACCCAGCCGGTGAAAAGGTTTTTGGCGTTCCATTCAGATTCACCATGGCGTAGCAATACAAGTTCGAAGTTAGTCATAGCGGCAGTCTAAACCAAATGCTTGAAAGCATCTAAATTGGCCAAGGATTCACCACGTGAGACACGCCAAGCCCACTCTCTGCGGATCGCATTTGCAAATCCAAGTTCTAGCAGTGGGTTAAATGAGCTATCGCTGTACTGCAAAACAGAACCCACCAATCGATCTAGCTCTCGATCTGTGACTGCAAACAAAGGTAAGCGCCCAACTAGGAAGATGTCACCAAGTTCATTAGTGGCAAAGGCAATTCCATACATACCAGCATTTTTTAACATGCAATATGCATGAACACCGGCTTCATTGTCATCTGGTTTGCGGATCACGAAGGCGTTAATGCTCAAGGAATGGTCGCCAACAATAAGAGCACAATGGGTTTGTAACTTCTTTTCACCAGGTAGTGAGACTAGAAATGTGTTCTGGTCTTTGCGTTCATACTCCAGGTCATGTGAATCTAAGAATTCTTCAATAGTAATGCGTGGGTCGATCGAGGCCATTTACGCTTCCAGGGCTTTGCGAGACTGTGTAATTACTTGATCGTAGATATCTAACGTTCCGCGAGCAGTTGCATCCCAACCAAAGTGCGATGCATGTTCAATTGCGCCCATAGACAGCAATACGCGGCGCTGTGGCTCTTGCAGCAAGCGAGCAATAACTGATGACCAAGCCTTTGGATCATGCCCATCAACCAAAACACCAGAAATACCGTCAGCAACTGCTGTGCGAAGCCCGCCAACTGCTGTTGCAACAACTGGTGTTCCACATGCCTGTGCTTCAAGGGCAACTAAGCCAAAGCTTTCACTGTAGCTCGGAACAATTACCAAATCTGCTGCTCGATACCAGTCGGCTAATTCTGCACGCGGGGCAGGTGGTGCAAAGCGAACAACATCATCGATGCCCAGCCATGTTGCAAGTTCCTTTAAGCGATCTACCTCTTCAGTGTTGGCACCCGATGCACCGCCAATGATGTTGACAATCAATTTTTTACGAAGCAAAGGTGAATGCTTGACTAACTCACTAGTTGCACGAATCAAAACTTCTGGACCCTTGTGTGGCTGGATTCGTCCAACAAAGGAGACAACTAATGAATCCTGGGGCAGATTAACGATGGTGCGTGCAGCACTGCGACCTTTGCCAGGAGTAAATGTGTAAAGATCAACACCTGGAGCAACCACATGGACAATGTCAGGACATGCATCATAAAGCGAAACAAGGCTTGCTGCTTCAGCATCAGTGTTAGCAACTAGTGCTTGGGCTGCAGCAACAACTTGCGTTTCGCCCTGCACACGAATCATTGGTTCAGGAGTTTCTCCTTCAGCTAAGTTCAAATTCTTAACGCGTGCCATGGTGTGCATGGTGTGCACCAATGGAATTCCGAGTTCTTTTGCAGCAAGCATCGCAACTTTTCCAGAAATCCAATAATGCGAATGAATCGAATCGTAATTTTCATTTTTCAAAATGCGCAGAAACTCTTTAGATAGTCCGGCAATATGTGCAGGAAGTTGTTCCTTTGTAAGTGATCCATGCCCGCAATCAAAGTAACGAACACGAACACCTGAAGAAATCTCAACAACATCTACCTCGCTTGGATTAGTTCTACGAGTAAAGATGTCGACTGAGACGCCCATAGCAGCCATGCGCTGTGCGGATTCAACGACATAGATATTCATGCCGCCAGCATCGCCAATTCCCGGTTGTTCCAGGGGCGAGGTGTGCACCATTAGTACTGCAATACGCCCACTCATGGTGTTAAGGGTACGCGCACCTAGAAGGTTGCGCGAATGACGCCCACTGGCAGGCCTGCACCCAATGTATTTACGGGTACTTCGTGGGCATCAATACCAAATTTCGCAAGGGCGGCAGCGGTTATTGCTGGCATAGCACGTGCATTGCCATCGCTAATTTTGATAGCCAACGTGCGGCCATCAGGAAGTGATGCAACATTAACTGCCTCCGCGCCATCCTTCATAAACAAGCCAGGGATGTTCTGCATCATCCTTGTTGCAAGACGACCAGGACCAGAAACCATTTCAGGGTAATCGCGGCAAGCTTGTGCTACTTCTTGATGCACCGGATCTGTACTGATCGTTAAATTGCGAATAGCGCGAGCAAGACCAAGAAGTGAAAATAGAAACAGTGGAGCACCGCATCCATCAACACTGACACCTGCGACTTTTTCACCACTCATTTGTTCCACTTCACCCTTTATCGCAAGCTGCAATGGATGTTCTGGATCTAAATATGAATCTGTTGGCCAGCCATTGACTACGCATGTGGCAAGCATTCCTGCATGCTTTCCACTGCAGTTCATAGCAAGGCGAGTTGGTTCAGCGGTGCGACGTAATTCTTCATCAAGTGGGCGATCTAATACACACTTAAGGGAATGCTCATCAAGGCCCGCCTTTGCCAAGATTGCAAGCGCACCTTGTTGATGCATAGGCATACCGGCATGGGATGCGCAGGTTAGAGCCAATAAACGAGTTTCGATGTCTAAGCCAGCACGCACCATTGCTGAGGCTTGAATTGATTTAAGAGATGAGCGTGAGTAAACATTTAGCGTTGGATCACCTTTTTGAAAAAGTATTGAGCCATCAGCGTTAAGCAAAACCACGTGACCTGCGTGAACAGATTCAACAACCCCGCCACGTGTTACTTCTGCTAAGACCTCGCCCAGCATTGCTTGTTCCACACTTACTCTGATTGACGCTCTAGTGAAGACCAAACGTGAGCTTGTAGTTCTTGGCCTTCAGCGGCCATGTCATAGGCATAAAACAATTCACCCGCAACAAGTCCATATAAACGCACACCTGCTGTAACAATCTTTGCAGATGGTGCTGAATACCCTTGATCCATTACCAATTGAATCTTTGGACCATCAAAGGTTCCAACCCAGCCTTCGGTAATGCCAGTGCTGTGTGAAATCAAAACTTCTAGAACATTGTTGGGCTTTACACGCCAAAAACCGACCTCAGATGCGGCCGGGCGAACAATTTCGCCCTCGGCATCAATGATCCAAGAACGTGAAAAGTAGTTAAGAAAGTTACGTCCATCGTGGTTAAAGACAACCTCTGATGCAAATTCAAAGCCGGGGATTGTCGGGTACTCACCGCGACCTTTCCCGCGCCATGTGCCAACCATCCATGCAAGTGGATTCAAATCTGGATGCAAGCCTTCAGGGATTGTGAAAACCATTAGGAACGTTGCCTCCAGTTACTTGTCCGTCGCGCCTGTGATTGGCGACCCTTAAATGCAAAAATAATGAGAATCACACCTAATGCGATGGCAACAAGGCCGAGGATTATCGATGTGATCAGCTCCATGGCCTAAGAATAGCGGTTAAACAATTACTTGTTGTGCTGCAGGAACTCCATCAACGCTTAGCGTTGCATCAATTGGCGTATTTCTCTTCACGATCGCCAATGCAATTGTTCCTAATTCATGGTGGCGGGCAACTGTCCCAATAAATCCAACAACTACGCCCTCATTTTCAATCTTTGTACCAACAGCCGGAAAGCCAACATCGCTGCCATCAAGATGCAACATCACTAATCGCCTTGGTGGATTTCCCAAGTTATATATCTTGGCAACAGTTTCTTGTCCTCGGTAGCAACCCTTTTTCATATGAACAGCGCCATTTAACACGCCAATTTCATTAGGAATTGATTTGTGGTCAGTCTCAAAACCAATACGAGGGCGGTGCGCAGCAACTCTTTCCGCATCCAGTGCCCATGTGCCAACCTGAGTTGCAACACCACCAAAAGTTTTCTTCATCGATTCCAATTCATCGCGAGGCACTAAAGCAAATGGCCCGCCAATCGGTGTGAGCGCTCCAGGTGCTCGCAAGACTGCGTATTCATTACTTACATCTTTAACATCAACTCGAAGCATGAACTTCATCTTTGTTAAGTACTCAATTAGTTGTTCTGAATAACCTGGATCAAGAACTAGGAAGGTTGTGGTTCCGTCATCAACTAGATTAAATTGATATTCAATGTGGCCCCGGGCATCCAGAATCATGTTCGGCAGCCAAACACCTGGCTGGAGATCGCTCACAAATTGTGTTGTTAAGTCATGCAGCCACTTCAAACGATCTGCACCACTGACAGCAACAATATTGTGATGGGATAAGTCTGCCCAGGCAGTTCCAGCTTCTAGTGCGCGCTGTTCTTTTACAGGTTCGCCAAAATGCCAAACAGCCCCTTTATCGGGACCAGCTTCAACTAGCACGGCGCTCATGCGCTAAGAGTAGTCCTATGGTTTAACGCATGCAGCACAGGTGCCATACACAGCAAAGTGTGTGACATCTGTTTTAAAGCCGTAATCATCAGCCAAAGCATTTACAAAGTTTGCTGCTACTTCAATTGGAGCATCGCCCACAGATCCACATGTTCCACACACTAAGTGCAAGTGAGTTAGCTCTTCAGCAGCGTGATACGTAGCTCCACCATGACCAAGGTGGGTGTGCTGGACAAGACCAACATTTTCAAGGGTTTCAAGATTTCGATACACAGTTGAAAGGTTGATTCCAGGATGAGTTTGGCGAACCTTTTCCGCAACCTCTTCAGGTGTTGCGTGCCCTAGTGAGCGCACAGCACCTAGTACTAACTCGCGCTGTGGCGTTAAGCGCAAACCTTTTTCATGGAGCTCATGTTTTCCGGCCATGCCTAAACCCTACCCTTACTTGCTACGGGCGCGAAGTAGGAGAAGGTAGATCTCGCAGCCTAAGCAGAAGTTAAAGGCAGCATTTAAGAACGCCGCCGCTAATGCGAAGGCCACTGCCACGATAAAGATGGTGTTTATGCCGGTGGTTATTCCAACAATGGCTGTCAATGCAAAGAGCAGTCCAACACTTTGTGCAAACTGTGGTGGGCGAACATCCTCAATTGGTGTTTCACCCTTGAGTCGTGGCTTCACAATTTTCTTGTAGATAAATGCATACGGTGTGAACTGTGGTCCCTTAATTGCACCGATTGCAAAAACAAAAGCTTGTGCAGCAATTACCCAAAGATTATTTGTTGCTAATGCTGTTGCCAAAACCACTGTTGTAATAACGGCACCAAATCGTGGGCCACGTGCATCTATAGTTGTTGTCTTCTTTTTCGAATCTAAATTTTGTGTCATTTCTTTTCCTTGTCGTTGGTGGGTTAATTGTTAAATGAAGAAACAATTAGCCAATACACAAGGAAGCAGTCATACGGCCGTAATCAATTACGCGGCGCTTAGTAGCTGCTAACAACATGTAGCAAGAGTAAAGTGCTTGCAGCATTAATGCGAGTTGCAACTTATTTGCATTAACGAATAGCTGAAATTGCGCCTAAAACCTGATCCCGCTTAGGTGCACCCATGGCCCGGCCTACTTCGTGGCCGTTACGGTCCAGGAATAATGTTGTTGGAGTGCTGCGGATATCTAGTTGGCGCACCAGTTCAAGATTAGCTTCAGCATCGATATCGACGTGGACCACATCAGCCATATCGGCCGTTACATCTTCTAGTAATGCTCTCGTTGCTCGGCACGGACTACAGAAGGCAGATGAGAACTGCACCAAGGTGGCACGTGCGCCCAACTCCACCCCGATCATGCTTTGCGTGATTAAGCCCTTATCTGACCTAACTACAACCTTGCCGCGAGAACGCTGATACCAAAGCCCGTATGCAGTTGCTAGGGCCAGCACGATCACGATTGGAAGGAGAGATTTCACAGGGGTAGTCTGTACCAATGGCGAGAGTTCTTCTACTTACGAACACTCTTGGTGCCAGCGCAGAAGTGCTTCCAGCACTTGGTTTGCTGCAGCATCAAGTTCGCATCTTGCCTGCCGAAGTAAGCGTCTTGGTCGATGCCCC
>Ga0209134_10000028_pt1 | contig 49903 bp, 55 predicted proteins | sample LauGreSp1BDMLBSN_2_FD_187566 | JGI IMG/M metagenome (GOLD analysis project Ga0209134, IMG submission 187566) | Freshwater lake microbial communities from Lake Michigan, USA - Sp13.BD.MLB.SN (SPAdes) (version 2) | ecosystem: Environmental > Aquatic > Freshwater > Lake | place: Lake Michigan, USA... | reverse complement strand
AATGACTTCGCGAGTAATTGCGCGCGCTTCATCTGCGCCAGCTAATGAGAGCAGTTCTGCAGGAGCAGAACCAGTTAGACCGGATAGGGATGGAGATGGGAACCAAACATCCAAAGTAGTTCCGTTGGATAGTGTTGCGATTCCGTGGCCAGAAGCAATGGTCGTCATGTCCTAAGCCTAGCCTCTATTGTTAGCGGTATGCGTATTGCCGTCTTCTGCTCGTCATCCCCAACAATTGATAACAAGTACGTAGAGCTTGCCTACCAACTTGGCCAAGGGATTGCGGCATCCTCAAACGAATTAGTTACTGGCGGCGGCCATATTTCTATGATGGGTGCTGTTTCCCGTGGGGCCCGTGACAAAGGAGGAAAGACGGTTGGTGTCATTCCGCAAGCCCTCGTAGACATTGAATTTGCAGATCACGATAACGATGAACTCCATGTAGTAGAAACCATGGGTCAGCGCAAACACATGATCACAGATCTTTCAGATGCATTCATTACATTACCTGGGGGAGCAGGAACACTCGAGGAGTTCTTTGAGATTTGGGTGGGCCACTATTTAAAGTTTCACACGAAGCCCGTTGTAATTTTGGATCCATTTCAAATATATGCACCATTGCACGAATTAATTGTTCATCTTGAAGAAGAAAAGTTTATTAAGCCTGGAATGCGCGAAATCATTCAATGGACTACAAATGTTGAAGATGCATTGAAAGCTTGTGGTGCATGAGAAGTAATCACATTGCAATGAGCTTGACTATTAAAGCCCCGATTGAAAAGGTCTGGGACGCACTGGCAGATTGGGAGTCACAAGGTGATTGGATGTTGCTCACCAAAGTTGAAGTGACATCGCAAGTTCGTGAAGGAGTTGGAACATCAATTTCTGCATTTACAGGGATTGGTAAAGTTGGAGTAATGGATCACATGGTTGTTACTTCATGGCAGCCACCACATATCTGCGATGTTCTGCACACTGGAAAAATTATCAAGGGCACTGGTCGATTTGAATTGTCCGCAATAGATTCAAAGACAACTCGATTTGATTGGTCCGAAGAGATATTGACCCCAAGAGTGATATTCCTGCTTATCGCACCTGGTCTATACGCTGGAGTGCGGATCTCACTGACCAAGCTCGGCCGCCATTTGCGCCATAGAAAGTAAGTTAAACGAAGTAAACTAAGCCAATGGGCAAGCAATCGCAGTCTTTGGCAGATGCTCTTGCCTCCTTGCCTGATGAAGAACGCATCATCTTGACTATGCACTATCTCAAATCAATGTCAGCAGCCGAGATTGCGTCGATGCTAGGGGTGCCAGAGCGCTCTGTGGAAGCGATTATCAAGCAAGGCAAAGCCAGATTGAGCGCAATTTTGGGCATATAAAGGCCTATCTTCGATTTCGCACAACGGCGCATTGTGCGAGATACTTATCCCCTTGCTTCAAAAAGAGTAATTCAACCGATTAGAGGAGTCCCCACATGGCAGCCATGAAACCCCGCACTGGTGATGGTCCAATGGAGGTTACGAAAGAAGCTCGCTCTTTGGTGATGCGAATCCCTCTAGAAGGTGGCGGCCGCTTAGTCGTCGAAATGAACGCAGAAGAAGCAAATAATCTCAGTGCCGCGTTACACGCCGCAGTCGCACTAGTTAAGAAGTAATTCCTTTTCCAAGGCACTAGCCTTACGAATCATGTCAGCTCTGCCAATCGCCGCCCCGCTAGAAATCAAAGCGGCATCCTCGGCTAACTCAATTGCTCTCGGATTCATCAAGAATTCCGCAGACTCATTTGAATTCGTTGGACCACTGGTAAAAGAAATCGAAAGTTTCTTTGGACTCAACCTTGTAGACGAGCTAACCTTTTTTGGGCCAACGGCAAAAGCCGGAGAAATTTTTGAGATCCCAGTCAGTGCCACCGATTCTCCTACCGAACGAATCTACCTGGTTGGAGTTGGGGATCAAAGTGGTGCTGCACTTCGAGCTGCTGGTGCTTCAGTTGGGCGCAAAGTGCGCGGAAAGAGCGTTACGGTTTTCTCAGCTTGTACAGTCGAGGAAGTTAAGGCACATGCAATTTCTATGTCACTTGGTGCCTGGGTTTGGAATTTAAAGACGGATAAGAAAAAAGAAGTACCGCAATTGCTTATTGGTAGCAAAGATAAGAAGTCGGTCGAAGATGCAGCAGTAATTGCACGTGCAATGTGTCGCGCTCGCGATCTAGTTCACACTCCAGCAAATATTAAAACACCAGCATGGATGGGTAAGCAGGCTGAATCACTTTCAAAGGGAACTAGCCTTAAAGTTAAAATCTTTGCAGGCGCTGACCTTAAAGAATTCGGTGGATTGCGAGCCGTTGGTGGATCATCACCAAAGCCTGGCCCACGCATGATTGAGGTCTCATACCAACCAAAATCAAAGAAGAAGTCAATCAATGCTTTGCCCCATATTGTGTTAGTTGGCAAGGGCATAACCTTTGATACAGGCGGAATTTCATTAAAGCGTCCCTATGACACGATGATGGCGATGAAAACCGACATGGCTGGATCTGCCGCAATTCTTTCGACATTGACTGCGCTGGAAGAATTACAGCCAAATGTTCGAGTAACAGCGTTAATGATGATGGCTGAAAACGCCATCTCTGGCACCGCACAGCGCCCAAGTGATGTCATTAAACATTACGGCGGAACAACTGTGGAAGTGATCAACACTGATGCTGAAGGCCGCTTGGTATTGGCAGATGGTCTTGCATATGCAGATCTCAATCTTGATCCTGATTACTTGGTTGATATTGCAACCTTAACTGGCGCAGCAACTCTTGGACTTGGTCGCCAATATGCTGCGATGTATACACGTGACAATGCTCTTGCTGCCCAGTTAACAAGGGCTGGCGAAGCTTCAGGTGATCGTGTTTGGCATATGCCACTTGTTGATGATTACAAAGATTCACTAGGCAGTGACATTGCAGATTTCAATCACAATGCCAGCAAAGCCAAATATTCTGCTGGATCTGTGACGGCGGCGCTGTTTCTAGAAAACTTTGTTGGAACTCGACGTTGGGTTCACTTAGATATCGCCGGCACTGCACGCAGCGAAGTTGATGCTGGAGAAAATTCAAAGGGCGGAACAGGATTTGGTGTTCGCCTGCTTACAGAATGGATTACATCCCTTTCATGAGAGTAGATCCGCACACCTTTGCTGAAGGATTTATTCCCGAAGATTTCTTTAAATCTCAGGCACGCGCCAGAGGTATTGAACTTGGAGCTTCTGACACAACATCTGGCTCTGGTGCATTTCTGCGTTATTTAGCTTTTACATTAAAGGCACAATCTGTAGTTGAAGTTGGTACCGGTTCAGGTGTTGGTTCATTGTGGTTGCTCGACGGAATGCTCGAAAGTGGAACTCTCACCTCAATTGATGACGAGATGGAACACACTCAGATTGCAAAAATGGCATTTGGTGATGCTGATATTCCACAAAGTCGCTATCGTCTAATTACTAACAATGTGGTGGATGTAATATCAAAACTTACTGATCGCGCATATGACTTAGTTGTAGTGCGTCATAATCCTGAAGATTTAAGCTTTGTCATTGGGGAGGCCCACCGCATTTTGCGTAGTGGTGGAGCGCTAGTTATTGATAATTACTATGGTGGGGGCAAAGTCAGCGACGCGGCGCAAAGAGACCCAAAGACTGTCGCATTGCGCGACGCTGGTAAAATAATCAAAAATGACTCTGAGCATTGGGTGAGTTCTTTGATTCCAATAGGTGATGGCTTACTTATAGCCACCAAGGTGTGAAGATACGGTCATGATATTTCCGCGACAAAAGAGTGCTCAACCCGCCACTAATGCCTGGTGGCAAGCACCGACATCTTCTAAGAGTTCAAAAGGAAGCCTTGTATTAATCGCACTTCTTGCCGGATCTCTTGGTGGTTTTTTAGGGGTTAATGCGGGTGGCGGTTCACCTTTCCGCGACGTTAATTTAGTGTCATCGACTAGCACAATAGAGCGCGCACCAGATTCTGTCGCTGGAATTGCACAAAGAGTTTTGCCTTCAGTGGTTTCAATTAACACACGCACAGTTAACGGCGGTGGTTCCGGATCAGGGTTTGTGATTGACAGTTCTGGATACATTCTTACCAACAACCACGTGATTAGTGATGCAGCTCAAAGTGGTGGAAAAATCGAAGTCTCACTTAATGATGGCTCTACATATATCGGAAAAGTAATTGGGCGTGATGCATCTTTTGATTTAGCGGTGCTAAAGATTGATGCGACCGGGCTAAAGGCATTGCAATTTGGTGACAGCGACAAGATTGCAGTGGGTGATGCTGTTATTGCAATTGGTTCACCACTTGGCCTATCTGGGACAGTTACAACAGGAATCATTAGCGCAAAAGATCGAGCAGTTACAACAGGGGACTCATCAACAGAAAGCTCCTTCATTAATGCATTACAAACAGATGCTGCAATCAATCCAGGAAACTCAGGTGGTCCACTAGTTGATGCGACTGGTGCGGTAATCGGCATTAACTCTGCAATTGCATCTCTCGGTTCTTCATTCCAGGCAGGGTCAATTGGATTAGGTTTTGCAATTCCAATCAACCAAGGTCGCAAAATTGCAGATCAGTTAATCAAGTTCGGAGTAGCCACATATCCAATCGTTGGAATCTCATTGGATTCGAACTACACCGGAGTTGGTGCACAGATTTCAAAATCTGGAAATGGGATTTTGCCTGGGAGTCCAGCACAAAAGGCGGGCCTTAAGGGCGGCGATATAATTATTGAGATTGATGGAAAAAAGATTAATACTCCTGAAGAGTTGGTGGTTTCAGTTCGATCCAAGAATGTTGGGGATCGCGTAACCCTTGTCTTTATGCGCGATGGAGCAAAAAAGTCAGTCACTTTGATTCTGATCGCAGCAAAGAAATAATTGGCGTAGGCTAACGATATGTTCTTTGGAATTGGTGCAGGCGAATTTCTTGGGCTTGCCATTTTGGGAATGATGCTGGTTGGCCCTGAACGATTGCCGAAGTTAGCTGGAGAAGCCGCGCGTTGGGTCAAAAAGCTTCGAGGATTAGCATCAACAGCGACTACAGAACTTAGGGAAAATTTGGGACCAGGCTTTGAAGATTTACAGCCTAAGGATCTAAATCCAAAGACTTTCCTAAAGAAGCAAGTTGCCGATTTATTGGATGATGAAAAACCAAAACCAAAGATAAATCGCCCTGTGGCGAAGATTGATCCAGATCTACTGTGAGTTTAATTGACCAGATAGTTGAAGCATTAGCCAAAGTCCAAGATCCTGAGCTTCGCCACCCAATCACTGATTTGGGAATGGTCGAAGACCTTGAAGAAAGCAATGGCGCTGTAAGAGTTACCGTTTTGCTCACAATTTCTGCATGCCCTATGCAAGATCGATTGCGAAACGATGTTACAACTGCAATTACTTCAGTAAGTGGTGTGACATCAGTAGACCTGACTTTTGGAGTCATGACAGAAGAACAACGAAATAATGTTAAGAAGATTGTCCGCGGTGGACGCGAAAAATTCATCCCGTTTGCTCAACCTGATTCATTGACTCGCGTCATTGGAATTGCCTCTGGAAAAGGTGGAGTTGGAAAATCATCGGTTACAGCCAACCTTGCAGTTGCGGCAGCAAAAAAGGGTTTGAATGTTGGAATTCTAGATGCAGATGTTTATGGACACTCGATTCCGCGGCTAATGGGATTGATGGGACAACGTCCAACGGCAATTGATCAGATGTTTATTCCCTTAGAGTCCTACGGCGTGAAGACGGTTTCAATGGAAATGTTTAAGCCAGAACGCTCAGATCCCGTTGCATACCGAGGCCCATTGTTACACCGCGTTCTGGAGCAACTACTCTCAGATGCCTATTGGGGCGATCTTGATCTTTTGTTAATCGATCTTCCACCTGGAACCGGCGATCTGGCCATCTCTTTGGGCCAGTTGATTCCTAACTCTGAAATTGTTGTCGTCACTACCCCTCAAATTGCAGCGGCAGAAGTTGCCGAGCGCGCAGGTCGCATCGCTCATCAAATCCATCAGCATGTCATCGGGGTTATTGAAAACATGTCGCAATTTCCTTGCCCATCATGTGGTGAACCAATGTCACTATTTGGAGAGGGTGGGGGAGAAGAAACTTCTCGTCGACTATCCCAATTAGTTGGTAGCGATGTCCCGCTACTTGGAAAGATTCCATTTAGCCCAGCATTGCGTACTGGCGGAGATGATGGCGCACCAATAGTTGAAGCTGACCCAAGCTCATTTGCAGCCGTTGCACTTTTTGATGTTGCTGAAAAAATTGTAAAGCGAAATAAATCTTTACTCGGAGTCCGTTTGGGTATCTCTACGTAGCTCTTTTGCTAAATCTTCAACTAAATCGGCAAGTTCACTTCGCACAAAATCACGAGTAGCAACTTCACCCAATGAATTGCGCAATGCCGCAAGCTCTCGAGTCAAATACTCAGTATCTGCAATCGAACGTTCGTTTTGTTCGCGATCTTGATTGAGCTGAATTCGATCACGGTCCGCTTGGCGATTTTGTGCAAGAAGAATTAGCGGTGCAGCGTATGAAGCTTGAAGTGAAAGAATCAGAGTTAAGAATATAAATGGATAGTCATCAAAACGAAGATCTACAGGAGCAATGAAGTTCCACAAAACCCAAAACATCACAAAAAATGTCATGTATACGAGGAAGCGCGCAGTGCCTAAGAAACGTGCGAAACGTTCAGAAAGACGACCAAATGCTTCTGGATCGAAATTAGGACGTAGCGAACGACGGGTTTCGCGAGGAGTGTCTAGTCCATTAGTGCGTGCCATTTTTCGACCTCCTTACAAAGTTTCTGACTTAAAAGTAACTGGTGATTTTTCTCTATGATCGTGTCGCCAATTTTCCGGCAATAAGTGATCGAGCACGTCATCAACTGTGACAGCTCCAAGCAAGCGCTCATGAGCATCTACAACAGGCAAAGAAAGCATGTTGTAGCTAGCTAAATATGAGGAAACCTCATGCAAAGTTGAATCTGGGTTAACGCCTTTTGAATCATTATCAACAATTGATCCCAAGAGCGTCGCAGGTGGTTCGCGTAGCAAGCGCTGATAATGGACAACCCCAAGAAAGCGACCGGTAGGGGTTTCTACAGGTTGGCGACAGATATAAATCTGGGATGCAAGTGCAGGAGAAATCTCTTTTTGTCGAACTGCAGCTAATGCATCAGCAACTGTTGAATCTGCAGTCAGAACAATTGGTTCAGTTGTCATCATTCCACCTGCAGAATAATCCTCGTAGTTCATCAGACGCAAAACATCCTCTGCATCTTCTGGCTCCATTAACTCCAAAAGTGCATTAGCCCGCTCTTCACCTATTTCGCGGAGTAAATCGGCGGCATCATCAGGATCCATTTCACCCAAGACATCAGCAGCTCTTTCACCTTCAAGTTCAGCCAACAATGCAACTCGATCGTTCTCATCCATTTCCTCAAGCACATCGGCAAGACGTTCATCGTCAAGTGCGATTGCAACTTCAATGCGGCGCTTAGGTGCGAGATCTTGCAATACTGCAGCAAGGTCAGCAGCACGTAAATTAGCAAGTGTTGACATTAAATTTGCGACACCTTGATTTTGTTCGGTGGATGCAAAACCAGTGACTTCTTCCCAAGCAACTGTGGATGTTGCTCCCTTTCGGCGCAAGCCGCGACCTCGACGCATGATGTGAACACGATTAATGAACCAATCACCTGTTCGAGTTTCTTCCATCCCCATGTCTTCAACAACCACGGCTTCGCCAGATTCAAGCAAAGTTATTGAGCGATCTAGCATTTCTCCAAGGACTAGAACTTCACCTGGACGTGTTTCAAATCGGCGCATGTTCACTAATCCAGTAATTACAACCGCTCCACTTTCAATAGAGGTTACGCGGGTAATGGGAACAAAGACTCTTCGACGAAGTGGTACTTCAACAACTAGCCCAAGAATTCTCGGTGGCTGGTTTGTAGAACGAAGGGTCGCGACAGCATCTCGCACCTTTCCTACTGGATCACCATTTGGGTCAAAGACCGCGGTACCTGCAAGACGGGCAAGAAATACTCGGTTTAAGAGATTGCCGCTCATGGGATAAGGGTACCTTTGTCTAATGAACGCAGGCGACCGCATTAACCAACATACGGCGATGCCCGCTCGTCCGGATTTGATTCGATTAGGACTAGGAATTATCGGAATTGGAACTTCTGGCCCACTGATTGCATTGAGCACAATGCCCATTCTGACCTTGATCTTTTGGAGAAATCTTGGCGGGTCATTAGCGACATTGCCCTTCGCATTGCGACATTCACGTGACCGAGTTGGCGTCAAATGGGCTTTAATTGCTGGAGTTTTGTTGGCACTTCACTTTGTCGGATTTTTCTTGGCAATGAGGTGGACAACTGTTGCTGCTGGAACTGCTTTGGTGGCACTGCAACCAATATTTGCAGCATTGTTTGTGAAACTTTCAGGTGGGCTCATTCCATCTAAGGCATGGCTCGGAATGATCGTTAGTTTTATTGGTGTTGGACTTGTTGCAGGTGTAGACCTTCAAATTTCATATAAAGCTTTTCTTGGCGACCTTGCAGCCATTATCTCTGCAGCACTTGCAGCTGCATACATAATGGCTGGATCGAAGGCTCAAAGAACTTTAGAAACTACAACTTACACAACTATTTGCTACTTCATATGCTCTATGACCGCTCTGCCCATGGCATTGATTGCAGGTAACGAGATATTTTCTTTCAGCGCAAAAGAGTGGTGGATTCTTCTGGGTTTAATTCTAGGTGCTCAATTATTAGGACATTCAATGTTTAATTCTGCGCTAAAGCGAGTTTCACCAGCGATAGTTTCTCTTATTGTTTTCTTTGAAGTTCCAGTTAGCGCGGTTCTCGCATTTTGGTGGTTAGGTCAAAAACCTCCTGCAGGGATTATTCCTGGAATAGTTTTAATCTTGATTGGCTGCATATTGGTCGTAACTCGCACACGAGGGGTTTCAAATGATTGATCTACACACTCATACAACTTGTAGCGATGGCACTGATACGCCTCGGGAACTAGTCAATAAGGCAATCGTTCAGGGGATAGAAGTACTTGGAATAACAGATCACGACACTACTTCTGGTTGGCAAGAAGCAATCCAGACTCTTCGAGGTTCATTGAAGTTAGCGCTAGGCGCTGAGATTTCTTGCCTCACTCATGATGGAGTCAGTGTTCACATGCTAGGAATGCTCTTTGATCCTAATCATCAAGAGATGCAGACAGTGTTAGAAGAAACTCGGGATGGACGCCTTCCTCGTATGCGCAAAATGATTGAAAAAATGCGCGCTGAAGGCATGGATATTTCTATAGGAGATGTTGAGAAGGCTATGCCAGTTGGTGCCACTATGGGCCGTCCACATTTAGCAGATGCCCTAGTATCAAAAAAGATTGTTAAATCACGCGATGAAGCATTCACTGATCTATTGCATAATGATTCACGCTTTTATGTCTCACATGCTGCACCAACACCGGCTGAAGCAATTGCTTTGATACGCAGAGCTGGGGGAGTTGCAGTAATTGCCCATCCATTTGCATCGCATCGTGGGCAGATCTTGAAGGCAGAAGATTTTGCAGATTTAGTCTTGGCGGGTCTTAATGGAATAGAAGTAGATCACCGTGACCAAAACCCGGATGAGCGCGCGATGTTGCGGGTAATTGCACATGAACTTGATCTAGTGATCACTGGAAGCAGCGACTATCACGGCACGGGCAAACTCAATTCATTAGCTGAAAACCACACTAGTAGGGAACAATGGGAAAAATTAGAAGCACAAGCAGATGCAAGAAGGGTGGTTAGAGCATGAAAGATATAAGCGCAATAACTTTTGCGGTCCAATCCTTTGTCACTTTGTTTGTGATCATGGATCCTCCGGGCGCAACACCTATTTTCTTAGGTTTAGTTGCGGATAAATCACCTCGAATTCGCCGAATCCTTGCCATACAAGCAGCAGGCGTATCACTTCTTGTCATATCAATTTTTGCACTCTTTGGTCGTGCAATTTTGAATTACCTCAATATTTCTATGGAAGCCTTGCAAGCCGCCGGAGCACTTTTGCTCTTACTGGTTGCTTTAGAACTCTTGACTGGAAATGCAAAAAAGCATGGTGACGATGGAGATTCCAACGTAGCTCTTGTTCCTCTTGGTACGCCGATCCTGGCTGGGCCTGGTGCAATAGTTGCAACGATGATCTTCGTGCAGCAAGTAGACACAACAAGTATGGCTCTTGGCTTGGTAGCAGCAGTAATTGCGGTCCACGTTGCAATTGCCGCGGCCTTAATGGCATCAACCACAATTTTAAATGTCATCAAAGAATCCGGCGTCACGCTGGTTGCGCGTATTGCAGGTTTATTGCTGGCAGCTATTGCAGTGCAGATGCTTGTTGATGCAATCCGCGTATTTGTTGCGGCTTAACTTTCTTTAAACTTCTTTGTGCGGGTACGAGTGCGCTCTGTGCGCACTGGTGCGGTTTCTTGCTTTGCTCGTGGAGAACGTGATTCTTTAGGTTCAACTTTCGTGGCTGGCTTTGCCTTGACCAATCGACCCGTTGAGCCAGCAGGAATGTTAAGGGTTTCATATAAATGTTCTGAAGAAGAGTATGTCTCTTCAGGTTCAGCCAGACCTAGCTCTAGAGTTTGATTGATCATTTTCCAACGTGCCAGTTCATCCCAATCAACAAAAGTTACTGCAATACCGTGCGCGCCTGCACGGGCGGTACGACCAATGCGGTGGACATATGTTTTTTCATCTTCAGGGCATTGGTAGTTGATTACGTGGGTAATTCCATCGATATCAATTCCGCGAGCTGCAACATCTGTTGCCACGAGCACATCTGATTTACCTGCCTTGAAATCACTTAATGCTTTTTCGCGAGCACTTTGACCTAGGTCTCCATGAATGGGTGCTGCTTTAAAACCGCGCTCCATTAAATCTTCTGCAGTTTTTTGTGCTGTTCGCTTAGTGCGACAAAAAACCATCGTTGGTCCGCGACCATCGGCTTGCAAGATACGGGCAAGCATTTCAATTTTATCCATCGCATGTGCACGTAAAACATGTTGCTTGATGCGAGTAACAACAGCACCTTCATCTTCGCTGTCTTGGGTACGAATATGAATAGGTTGATTCATAAAGCGACGAGCCAGAGCAATGATGTCTCCCGGCATGGTTGCTGAAAACAACATAGTTTGAGCACGATTAGGGGTGCTTGAAAGTATCTTCTCTACATCGGGCAAGAATCCAAGATCTAACATTTCATCTGCTTCATCAAGAACTAAGCGAGAAACTTCTTTGAGTTTTAGTTGACCTTGTCGAGATAGATCCAGCAGTCGACCTGGTGTGCCCACAACAATCTCAACTCCAGCGTGTAGTGCCTCAATTTGTGGCTCAAAAGCACGTCCACCGTATACGGCTAAAGTGCGAATTCCGCGATTGGAAGCAAGCTCTTCAATGTCGCGTGTGACCTGCGTACAAAGTTCTCGAGTTGGGACAACGATTAAAACCTGTGGCATTCCTTTGTTAGCAAAATCTGCCCACTCTGGATCGTTTGGTGCAATCACGCGCTCAATTACTGGAATTCCAAAAGCAAGAGTCTTACCTGTACCAGTTTTTGCTTGCCCAATAACATCACCATCTGCCAGTGCGATGGGTAGAACCATTTCCTGAATAGCAAATGGAGCTAAGAAACCATGAGCATGCAGTGCTTCAATTGTTTGGCTGCGCAGGGGCAGCTCTGCAAAAGTTGTTGTCATTTAAATTTGATCCAATCGGAATTAATTGCGCGGGAAACCTGAAATGCCTCGCCACATAAGGTTGTGAACAAGTTCCACAGCCTCCTGTCGACTCAACTTGCTATCTCGATCGAGCCAGTGACGAGCAGTTACTTGCGCATAACCAATCATTCCAACACCCAAAAGCATTGATGCCTCTTTTGGTAGGCCAGTATCTATTGCAATCACAGCACTTGCTGCAGCTGCACAGTCGTATGTCATTCGGTTTAGTCGTTCACGGACTTGTGGTTCAACACTCATATCACTTTCAAATAGCAGGCGAAATGCTTCACCTTCTTTTTCAATGAATGCAAAGTAAGCATCGACAGTTGCATGGACTCGATCTTTGTTATCAGGAGTCGAGGCGATTGCCTTTTGAATTTCAAAAACTAAAGAATCGATGTGTAGATCTAGAACAGCAAGGTAGAGCTCTAGTTTTGACGGGAAATGTTGGTACAAAACAGGCTTTGAAACATTGGCACGATCTGCAATTTCATCCATTGCAGCAGAGTGGTAGCCAGCAGCGGTAAAGACTTCTAGGGCTGCTGAAAGCAACAAGGCTCGGCGCTCATCTCGAGGCAAACGTGCCTTGTTGGATGTGTCTACGTTACTCATTGGAGTAATCGTACGGCAGAATTGCCAATCATGAACCGCCCCTATGAAGGTATTCGCATCTTGCTGGTTCATGCACATCCTGATGATGAAACCATCAACAATGGCGCAACTATGGCCCTATATGCCGATCGTGGGGCTCAAGTAACACTTGTGACCTGCACGCGTGGGGAAGAAGGCGAAGTTTTAGTTCCGGGACTCTCTCATCTAGCTAGTAGTGAGCAAGATTTACTAGGGCCTCATCGAGAAACAGAACTTGCTCTTGCCATGAAAGCACTTGGCATTTCAGATTTCCGATTTCTTGGCGCACCAACTACAAAGTTTCGAGACAGCGGAATGATGGGAACAGAACCAAATAATCGCCCAGATGTATTTTGGCAGGCCGACCTAGACACCGCTGCAGGAATTCTCGTAGAAGTTATCGAAGAAGTTAAACCACATATCTTGATTACCTATGATGAAATTGGTGGTTACGGTCACCCCGATCACATTCAAGCACACAGAGTCGCAATGCGTGCCTCAGAGTTATCTAAGTGGCAGATTCAAAAAATCTATTGGAACACAATTCCTAAATCTGTTATTGCCCAAGGTATGGAAAAGATGAAGGAAATTGGATCTGATTTCTTTGGTGCAGAAAGCATTGATGATGTTCCATTTGCAAAAGATGATGAATTCGTCACTACCTTAATTGATGGTTCAGCCTATGTTGATTCAAAGATGGCTGCCATGAAGGCACATGAAACTCAAATTGCATTAGATGGCCCCTTCTTTGCGCTTTCGAATAACTTGGGAATGCAGATTTGGGGAGATGAGTACTACACACTTGTGAAAGGCACAAAGAGTGCACCATTTGATTCCAATGGTCGCGAAATAGATTTAACTTCAGGTGTGGTTCTCTAGTGCGTTACATATTTTCATTTGTCTTAGGCTTAGCGCTGGGTGCTAGTTCAGTGTTTCTCTACAGTTTGTATCCACCCGTTGGTCTAATTCTTTCGCTTACTTCCACCTTTCTTGGTATTTGGGCAGCAGGGCGTTTATGGGGTAATCGAATCTATAGATTCATCGCAGCAGCAGCGTGGGTCTTTGTAATTTTTCGTGCAGGTCTGCCAGGGATAAATAATGAGTATTTAATCGAAGGAAGCACAGTCGGTATTTCTCTGATCAACTTCGGATTCATCGTAATTGTAATTGCGATTTTAACCCCTCTTTAAGACCAGCTTTGTCCTTCTGCACTGTCCTTTATCTGTAATCCAAGATTTTCTAATTGAATTCGCAACGCATCACTATCAGACCAACGTTTTTCACTACGAGCTTTCATGCGTTCTTCAAGAAGATTTTGCATCTCTGCAGTCAATTCGCGAGCAACCACAGGACGATTGAGGTCTAATCCAAGCACCTGATCTGCATGCATAAACAACTGGCGTTTATTATCTGCGCTGCTCTTCTCGATTTCCCGCAATCGAAGTATCACTTTTGGCGTGTCTAAATCGTTGTTGAATGCCGATTGAATCTCAGAATCAATGGTGATCTCAGTTGAATGACCCCACGTTGCCATTTTTGTTCTCCACCGCTTGAGAGTTTCATCTGCAGCTTTTATCGAGCTCCACGTCAGATCCATTTGTGACCGGTATCGATTTTCAAGGAAGCAGAGCCGCAACGCCAAAGGATCTATTCCGCGGGCAATAATGTCGCTTAACAAAACAACATTGCCACTGCTCTTTGACATCTTTTTGCCTTCAAAAAGCAGGTGTTCTCCATGCACCCATAAATCAACAGCTTCGTGACCAATCACAGCATTGGACTGAGCGCGTTCGTTTTCATGATGCGGAAACCGCAGATCGATTCCGCCGACATGAACATCCACATGTTTATTTAAGATCTCCATAGACATGGCAGAACATTCAATGTGCCAGCCAGGGTATCCAGGACCCCAGGGTGAATCCCAGATCATTTCGCTGCGCTCGCCGGCAGCTTTCCATAACGCCCAGTCAGCGTGAAACTTCTTTGCACCGTCATTGTGATATTCATATCTGTGGCCAGGTTTGAGTGAATCAAGTTTGTTTCCACTTACCTCACCGTAACCTGCAAACTTTTGTGCATCAAAGTAAACAGATTTGTCTTCACCCACGTATGCAAATCCCTTATCAATTAATTCCGCGATCATTGATTGCATGAGATCAATGCTTTCGCTGGCTCGCGGATAGGCATCTGCAGGACAAATGTTTAAAAGTGACAAATCATGATGAAACTTTTCTTCGTATTTTCTTGCTATTTCTAGAGGGCTAACTTTCTCTAATGTTGCTTGAGTTAAAATTTTGTCATCCTCGATGAAGTCTTCGGACATATGTCCAACATCTGTGATGTTTTGAATCAAGGTGACTTTGACACCAGAAAGAGCAACTATTCGAGAGATTAAGTCGGCCAACATAAATGTTCGAAGATTGCCAACATGTGCATCGCGATAGACCGTAGGGCCACAGCAATACATAGAAAGCTGGCCATTAACGCTGGCCGCTTCCTTCAGTTCTCGGGACTTTGTATCGTATAACTTCATGTTCGCTCAATTACCTCGCGCCAAACAAAGATCTGATCATGGGCAAATTCGATTAACTTCTCATGACGATTTCGCAGGGTGAAAGGACTCTCCAAATACCCGAGGATGTCTCGGAATCCTCCCTCAGGATCATGGAGCCGAATACTGACCCTTTTGCCGATCAAAGAAGTGAAGGTGCTTTCTAGCTCGGTTGGCATAGTAGAACGATAAACCGATGCGGCAAATATCGCGCACTGGCCGAAGTAGGAGTTAGAATTCGCGGGTAAGCAACTCGCTCGATTTTTGGAGGCAGCTCGTGACGTATGTGATCGCTGAACCTTGCGTAGATGTAAAGGACAAATCCTGCATCGAAGAATGCCCTGTGGACTGCATCTATGAAGGCGGACGTATGCTCTATATCCAGCCTGACGAGTGTGTTGATTGCGGTGCTTGCGAGCCAGTATGTCCGGTTGAGGCAATTTATTACGAAGATGATGTCCCTGGGCAGTGGAAAGATTTCAGCAAGGCCAACACCGAGTTCTTCATTGAAATTGGTTCACCAGGCGGAGCAAGCAAGGTCGGCCCAACAGGCACAGACCACGCCTCTGTTACAGCCCTTCCACCAAAGAGCGAGTAAGCATTGCGCGGCCAGCTCCCAGATTTTCCTTGGGATGCACTCGCACCATATGGAGATACAGCTAGATCACACCCGCAAGGGATTATTGATCTTTCCCAAGGAACTCCCGTTGATCCGACTCCAGAATTTATCCAACAAGTATTTCGTGACGCATCAAATTCTCCAAGCTACCCAGTAACAGCTGGAACTCCTGAACTTCGAGCTGCCATTAAAAAGTGGGCAACGGAGCGCTTAGGCGCTACTGGAGATTTTGATGTTCTGCCATTGATTGGCTCAAAAGAGTTAGTTGCATGGCTTCCGACTATTTTGGAATCTAAGAAAGTGTTGATTCCTGAAATTGCTTATCCGACTTATCACGTAGGAGCGGTGCTGGCAGGTGCCGATTCGATTCCAGTTGCAATAGATGCAAAGAGCTGGCCAGCGGCTGATTTAGCGTGGTTGAACTCTCCCTCTAATCCAACCGGTCGAGTACATAGTGATGCAGAGATAAAGGCTTGTATCGATTGGTCGCGCACCAATAACGCCCTATTGGTTTCTGATGAATGTTATTTAGAATTTGCACACACAGCACAACCCGTATCCGTTCTCTCACATACAGGTGGCGATAACACCAATATTTTGGCGATTCATTCTCTGTCAAAGCGCTCGTCAATGGCTGGTTATCGCGCAGCATTCATGATCGGTGATGCAGACTTGATTGCCAGAATTCGTGAAATCAGAAAGCACGGCGGGATGATGGTTCCACTTCCTGTGCAAAAAGCAATGACGGTTGCACTATCTGATGACAAACATGTTGCACAACAACGCGCTCGCTATAACGCACGCAAAGATGCGTTACGTCCTGCCCTAGAAGCTGCAGGGTTTACCGTCGAGTTTAGTAATGCAGGTTTATACCTATGGTGTACCCGCAATGAAGATTCTTGGGAAAGTGTTTCATGGCTTGCCAATCGTGGAATCTTGGCAACCCCAGGATCTTTCTATGGCAGCCTTGGTTCGCGCCACATTCGAATTGCAATGACAGCGACTGATGCCCAAATTGCTGATGCTGTGCAACGTATCAAGGCTTAAATAATGGCTGTAGCGATCTTATTAGTAGGTGGATTTGGCACACGATTGATGCCTTTAACTAAGAACACTCCTAAACCAATGCTCACTGTTGCAGGTGTGCCTGTAACAGAACATCAAATTGCCATGGCAAAGGCAGCAGGCATTAGTGAAATTGTCTTAGCCACCTCTTATCTTTCTGATGTTTTTGTTCCATATTTTGGAGATGGTTCGAAGTGGGAAATAAAGATTAAGTATGCAGTTGAGAAAGAGCCACTCGGAACAGGTGGTGCAATTCGAAATGCAGCACAGCTGCTGGATTCAAATGAATCAGTTGTAATTCTAAACGGTGATGTTTTGAGCTCTCATAATTTAGGGGAGCAAATACGCCAGCACGAAGCCAATGATGCTGATGTAACTCTGCACTTAACCGAAGTAGAAGATGCCAGGGCGTTTGGTTGCGTTCCAACGGACAATAACGGGCGAGTGACAGCATTTCTAGAAAAAATGGAAAACCCTGTTACTAATCAGATCAATGCCGGTTGTTATGTCTTTAATCCTCGGGTTGTTTCAACAATCCCACTCAACACAGTTGTTTCTGTTGAACGTGAAACCTTTCCAGAACTAGTTGCATCTGGAGCGAAAGTTTTTGGTTATGTTGAGAATGCTTATTGGCTAGACATTGGAACCCCACGCGCTTTATTGAAGGCATCAATCGATATCGTTCAACGAAATGGTGAATTCTTGGCCATGCCTGGTTCAATCATTGATCCCACAGCGGTGATTTCAGGGGGCAGCTGTATTGGTGCTAACTCAACCGTTGGGGCAGGGGCGATTATTCAAGGCTCCATAGTTGAAGCAGATTGTGTGATTGGCCAAGATTCAAGGATTATGGATTCTTTTGTTGCAGCAGGTGCCCGAGTCGAAAATGGCAGCACAATTGCCTCTTCTTTTGTAATGAATGGTGAAATTCTCACCATTCCGTAGCCGATTACGCCTAAATGGCAGGCAAGAGGCCGACTCTGGGCTTGACATGGGCGAGTTACAAGCGTGTAATTCATTCTTAAGAAAGTCTTTTCCAAGAGGGATGAGACAACGAAAGCTAATGGAGCATCGACGATATGCCGATTCAACCCGCAGCCCAGAACTCCCCAATCCCCACTTCAGGACCAACAGTCACACTCGCATCAGGCGAAAACATGGAACTCTCTTGGCAGGAGCGCGCCCTATGCGCTCAGACTGACCCAGAGGCGTTCTTTCCAGAAAAAGGCGGATCAACTCGCGAAGCAAAGCGCGTCTGTCTTTCATGTGATGTTCGCGCAGAATGTTTGGAATACGCACTTGCACATGATGAACGCTTCGGAATTTGGGGCGGATTATCAGAGCGCGAACGACGTCGCTTAAAGCGTCGCACTGCTTAAGGATCTTGCATCTCTTAGGAGATAGCGAGTCATACATATGGCTTCCTTAGCCGATGTAGATAAGCATCGAGTAACCGCAGTTCTTGTTTCTCACAATGGAGCACTGTGGTTACCCGAGGTTGTTGCAGCCCTTACTTCACAAACTAGGCCTATAGATTTAATCACCGCGGTCGATACTGGTTCTGAAGATACTTCAACAAAGTTATTAAAGTCTGCGCGAATTCCTTTTTTTGTTGCTGATCGCGAAACAGGTTTTGGTGAAGCTGTTTCACTTGCAGTTGAGAAATTACCTAAAGCGATCGAGCATGAATGGCTTTGGTTAATGCATGATGACTGTGCACCAGCTCCAACTGCGCTCGCAGAATTGTTAAGTGCAATTGATAATCGCCCACAAGTAGTTATGGTCGGCCCAAAATTATTGGGTTGGCATGATCGAACACATTTGTTGGAAGCCGGAATAAGTATTGCTGGAAATGGTGCACGTTGGACCGGGCTTGAACCATTTGAGTATGACCAGGGTCAACATGATGGTATTCACGATGTTTTGTCTGTGAGTACGGCAGGTGCACTAATTCGCCGTGACGTTTTTGAAGAGCTCGGTGGATTTGACCATAATCTCTCACTCTTTCGCGATGATGTTGACTTTGGCTGGCGTGCACGAACAGCAGGACACTCGGTCATCGCCGCGACGGGCGCTGTTGCATTTCATGCACAAGCATCCGCAACAGAGCGACGCATTATCGATGTGGAAGGTGCCTTCTTGCATCGCCCATTACTTTTAGATCGTCGCAACGCTGCATATGTGATGTTGGCAAACTCTTCCTGGTGGATGCTTCCATGGATTGCTCTACAACTATTTGGATCTGCCATAGCCCGCGCAATTGGATTCCTGCTTGCAAAACTGCCTGGCTATGCATCTGATGAAATTTTGGCCTTTACTTCACTGATAATTCGCCCAAGAAAAATTCTCGAAGCTCGCAAAGTACGAAAGAAGCAAAAGTTTGTTAGCGCCCGTGTCGTTGCAACATACATACCTCCTCGTTGGTCCCAGCTTCGCTTGGGCACAGAACGCTTAGTCGAATTAGTTCGAGCTAAAGTCTTTCCAGAAAACAGCACAACTTCCATCTCTATTCTTGATTCAGTTGAAGATGAGGAATTGTTGACCCCGGTCAACACAGGTAATTGGTTATCTATATTCAAGCGACCAGAAGTTCTTGGCTTCATTGCTATAACAGTTATTACTCTCATTAATTCCAGAAATCGCTTCGGTGCGTTAGTTGGGGGAGCCCTTCCTAGTTCTCCTTCAGGTGCAAGTGATTTATGGAGTTTTTATCTTGAATCGTGGCATCAGGTCGGAATGGGATCATCTCTAGCGACACCTTCCTGGGTAGCGGTTACGGCAATAGCCTCGCTTGTGACCTTAGGTAACGTTCAATTCTTCATCACTACATTTTTCTTGATTGCTCCAATACTGATGATGTGGTCATCCTTTAATTTATTGAAGAAGTTAACAAGTAATAGCTGGATCTCAATCCCAGCAGCTCTTCTCTATGCCCTATCTCCGGTGACAATTGCAGCAATTAGCTCTGGCCATATTGCCACCCTGGTTCTCTTGATAGTCGCGCCCTTTGTCGCCTTGATTCTTCATGATTGGTGGAGCATCGATATTTATAGTTGGCGCAAAATATTTTCAGTTTCGCTTTTGTTTTCATTGCTGTACGCATTTACCTTGATGAGTTTCATAATTGCACTTGTAGCAGCGATCGCCATTTCGGTTGAAAACTATCGGGAGTTCGCCCTCACTCTGGACAAAAAACTTTTTGATGAACGATTGTTAAAGAGAGCGGCACTAATATTTGTGCCATTCTTAATCAACGCTCCTTTTTCTTTTGAAGCATTAGTTCATCCCAGCAGATTCTTCACTGAACCAGGACTTTTGATTCCAGGTGGCGGACCTCTACCAGTTTTGTTTGGTAATCCAGGAGGCACCGGTTCGGTCCCATTGTGGTTAGTGAGCCCGATTTTGCTCATTCTCGTTATCTCATTGTTCTCTTCAACTCATGCCCGCAGAATTGCCGAATATGGTTTTGGTGCACTGTGTCTTGCGGTCTTAGTGGGATCTCTTTCCATTTCTACTCATGGAAATGAAGGAGCAGTAAGAGTGTGGACTGGACCGGTGCTTTCGATTGCAACATTAGCTGCCGTTGCTTCCGGGGCGGTAATGCTTGATCGGTTGCGGGAAACATTAGTTCTGAGCCATATTCACTATCGCCATATTCTTTCGGCAATCTTGCTGTTCGTAACAGCTTCCTATGCCGTCCTGGCTGTTGGGTACTCAGTTACGACAGGTGCAGACTCTGCGGTTCAAGCAAATCGAGCCACAGTTATGCCGGCATTCTTAAGTGTTGAATCTCAAACCAAAATTTTAGTTTTGCGTGAAGTCGGTAGTGCCAATGACAAGAAGATTCAATATTACATTTCTCGAGGTAAAGATATTTCTCTAGGTGAGCCCGATATTGCTCCGAAGCAGAATACTGAAATTGCAACTGCTGCTCGTGCGTTAATTGATGGCACTGGTATTTCAAGCAGTAAAGTCTTAGGTGATTATGGAATTGAGTACGTCTTTGCAAAGAGCCCCTTTAAGAAGGAAATCGTTAGATCGATAGATGGCCTTGGTGGATTTACTAGAACTTCTGCAACTTCACTTGGTGTTGTTTGGCGCGTAACTCAACCAACTGGTCGACTTCTATTTATTAATGCAGATGGTGTCCGCTCAGTACTTGAAGCTGGAGAAGTCGGCGCTCGTACTTATGTTCCAAGTGCAGGCACTTTGATTCTGACTGAGAGTTCTAACAGGTCTTGGCAAGTGCTACAAAATGGTTATCGTTTAGATCGCACAAATAATGAAATGGGTTTGCCGACATTTGAAGTAACAGAAGCTGGTGAAATTTCATTAATTCATGATGGAACAGCTCGTCGTGGTTGGCTCTCATTACAAATTATTTTCCTAGTTGTCGCAATTGTTATGGCTCTACCTGCTGGTCGCCGAAAGCGTGAAATATCTGAAAAGGAGCTGGCATGAAACTTGTCCGGCCAGTCAGATTTCTAGCAGTTTTGCTCAGCGTGCTGGGTATTTCCAGTGTTCTTTCAGTTGCGGTTACTACGCAGAATTTCTCTGAAAGTTATCCAGTTGTAGTGTGTCCGCCAACCCTAGATGGCCTGGGATCGCAGATATCTCTTTCCTCGAAGAAAACTCCTTTTCAAAGACTCGAAAATCGCACGACAAAGACAGCGCAAGTAAAGGTTTTGCGTTTACCAGTCAACAAAGATTCTCTAGTCATCACATCTGAAGGCGTAACTCCAGTTGTGTGGCAAAGCAGATCAGGTAGTTGGGCAGGTGGTGCACTGTGTGTAGCGCCAGCCTCTTCACAATGGTTTGTTGGTGGCGCTGCAGATGTCACTACTAGAGGTCGACTCATTATTGTCAATAGTGGACTTAGCGATGCAGTTGTTGATGTTGAGAGTTACACAGAAAATGGGAAACAGCCATTGCGTACCATAAATGTTTCTTCAAAGAACTACGTTGTGATCCCATTGGATTCGCTAGCTCCGGGAGACAAAACTTTGACGGTTCATGTTGCACCACGCTCCGGCCGAATAAATGCCTTCATGATTGATGAGCAAGGAAAAGGTTTAAAGGCATTGGGTGGAGATCTTGTGAACGCTTCCACATCAGCGAGCAAGAGTGTTGTGATCCCAGCAATTCCTAATCAGAATTCAAGAAACACACCAGCCTTGCCTCATACCTTGCGAGTTTTAGCACCGGGTGATGTTGATGCGAGCATTACGGTCGAAGTTTTATCTGGAGATGGAGTTTTCGTACCTGTTGGATTAAATGCTCGTCCTATTTCTGCTGGAATCGTAACTGAGCTCAAACTTGACCCAAACATCACCTCTAAAGTCATGGCAGTCCGAATCACTTCAACAGAACCAGTGATTGCAGCAGTTAAGTCCACGACTGTGGCTACTGGGAAAAAAGACTTCGTATGGAGTACGGCATCACCTGAGTTAATTCCTCTGACAATGGCTGTTACTGGCTTGGATCCCGCGATCTCTTTTGCAGGTGAAAGCATTAATGTTGAGTTGAAGGTGACCTTGACCAATGGAAAAGCTGTACAACAAAATGTTAAGGGCGCTGACTTTGCCACTTGGCGCATTCCAGAAAACGCTCGCTCTTTTACAATCACTAAGGTCGGACCGGCAACATATGCAGGGGCTTTGGTTTCCTCGGTAAACGGATACGGCTACTTCCCAATTGCAGCAGGAAGCCTTCTGACAAAAATCGAAGTGCCAGATTCAAATATCCGCGTCTTAAATCCCTGATAATCCCAAGATTTGCCGACACCTCCCACTAATGTTGCTCATATGAGAACAGTTGGTGGGCGTGGATGTTCACGTGCAGGTTGCAGATCGCAGGCAACCATGACTCTTACCTATGTGTACTCCGAATCGACCGCAGTTGTTGGTCCGCTTGCAACATTTTCTGAACCCCATGCATACGATTTATGCGCTGTTCATGGAGCACGACTAAAGGTTCCTCATGGGTGGAATGTCATCAAGCATGAGCTCGATGGTCAAACACAAGGACCGACAGAAGATGATTTGATGGCGATTGCAGATGCAGTGCGCGAAGTTGCTCTCAAGGAGATTCCTGAAGAAGCACCTGTGGAAAGTTCTTCGGCGCAACAGCAAATTGGTCGCCGCGGACATTTGCGCGCAGTTCCATCGTAAGGATATTTAGTGGACGAGTTCGCGCACATATTTAAGGCCTATGACATTCGAGGCTTAGTCGATGTTGAAATAGATTCTGATTTTACCTTTGCAACTGGTGTTGCATTTGCACGATTTCTACAATTAGAAAGAGAACCCGGGACAGTAGTGATTGGGGAAGATATGCGACCATCTTCACCAGATCTAGCTGATGCATTTTCTGCCGGCGTGACTTCACAAGGCATGGATGTTATTCGGATCGGCCTGGCTTCCACTGACATGCTCTATTTCGCTTCTGGAAAATTAGGCTTACCTGGAGCGATGTTTACCGCTAGCCATAATCCCGCTGAGTACAACGGAATCAAGCTCTGCTTGTCGAGCGCTAGACCGATCGGTAAAGAATCCGGCCTTTTGACTATTGAAAAATTTGTGCGAGAAGGTTCTCCGATAGCACTTAGAAATGTTGGGGTAGAAAAACAACGCAACATGCTCGAAGAGTATGTGGATCACCTATTGACACTTGTCGATGTTAAGAACATTCGGCCACTCAAAATCATTGTGGATGCTGGTAATGGAATGGCTGGTCACACAGCTCCTGCGATTTTTGCTCGGCTTAATTGTGAAGTGATTCCTATGTATTTTGAACTAGATGGAACATTTCCTAATCACGAAGCTAATCCGCTCGATGAATCGACTTTGACTGATTTAAAGCAAGCGATGCACGATCACAAAGCTGACCTAGGACTGGCATTTGATGGCGATGCAGATCGCTGCTTCTTAGTTGATGAGCAAGGAGTTGCTGTTAACCCATCTGCGCTCACATCTTTGATCGCTCATCGCGAATTAATTAAACATCCAGGATCTTCAATTATTTATAATTTAATTTCATCTAGAGCCGTTCAAGAAGTAATTGATGAAAATGGTGGAGTTGGATTACGCAGCAGAGTTGGACATTCCTACATCAAGAAAATGATGGCTGAAAGTGGAGCGATATTTGGTGGCGAACATTCTGGACATTTTTACTTTAAGGAATTTTGGAAGGCTGATTCGGGAGCATTAGCAGCCCTACATGCAATTGCTGCACTAGGTGAAAGTGAAACAACGATGTCAGCTCTTCTTGCACCGTATAACAGGTATGTGGTTAGTGGTGAGATAAATTCAAAGGTTGAAGATACTAAAGCTGCAACCGAACTTGTTGAGAACACTTATTTCTCGGGCGAGGTCAGAATTGATCATCTGGATGGATTAACCGTTAATGGTGATACCTGGTGGTTTAATCTCCGCCCATCAAATACGGAGCCAGTACTTCGACTCAACGTTGAGGCTTCAACACAGGCTCAAATGGAGACTGTGCGTGACGCGGTTCTCTCGCTTATTCGTGGCTAATTACCGTTTTCCATTAGAGGGTTTAAGCGTGGGGCGGTAATCTTTACCCATAGTCGCCTATCACTGTAGAGCCCTACGCCTTAGGTACCAAAACAATACTTTGAAAACCACTTAAGGAGATTTACGTGAACGTTCCAGTAACAGCAACTCTTCCAGCACATGACATCGCAGATGCCTCACTTGCTGCAGAAGGTAAGAAGAAAATCGAATGGGCAGAACGCAACATGCCTGTTCTTGCTCAAATCCGTGAGCGCTTTGAAAAGTCACAACCATTTGCAGGTGTTCGTATTTCTGCATGCATGCACGTAACAACCGAGACTGCTAACTTGATGCGCGTTCTAAAAGCTGGTGGAGCAGAGATTGCTCTTTGTGCATCTAACCCACTGTCAACACAAGATGACACAGCGGCAGCACTTGTGCACGAATACGGAATTTCAGTATTTGCTCGCAACGCTGTTGATCGTGATGGTTACTACAAGCACATTAACGCAGCGCTCGATATCGAACCACACCAAGTATTTGATGATGGTTGCGATCTAGTAAACACTCTTCACACAACACGTAAAGAGCTAATTCCAGGTATTACTGGCGGTTGTGAAGAAACTACAACTGGTGTTATCCGTCTAAACCAGATGGCAAAAGATGGCGCACTTCAGTTCCCAATGATCGCCGTCAATGACACAGACACAAAGCACATGTTCGACAACCGTTACGGAACAGGGCAATCAACTCTTGATGCTGTATTCCGCGCAACAAACTTCTTGCTAGCAGGTCGTGTAGTTGTTGTTGCTGGCTTTGGATACTGCGGTAAGGGTGTTGCAGAACGCGCTAAGGGTATGGGCGCAGATGTTGTTGTCACTGAAATTGATCCAACAAAGGCATTAGATGCAATGATGCAGGGCTTCCGTGTGATGCCTATGCTTGACGCAGCCAAGGTTGGAGATGTGTTTATCACTGTTACAGGTAACCGCGATGTATTACGCGATGAGCACTTTGCAGTAATGAAGGATGGCGCAATCATGGCTAACTCAGGCCACTTTGACATCGAAATCGATGTTGCATGGCTAGAACAGAATTCCAAGAAGAAGAATGCAAAGATGCGTCACCAAACTGATGAATATGTGTTGGCAGATGGTCGCCGCCTGCTACTTCTTGCAGAAGGTCGCCTGGTTAACCTAGGAGCAGCTGAAGGTCACCCAGCTTCAGTTATGGATATGTCATTCTCTGATCAGGCACTTACAGCTGAATACCTTGTTAAGGAAGCAAAGAATTTGAAGCCTGGTGTTCATGAGGTTCCTTCATATATCGACAAGGAAGTTGCTTCATTGAAGTTGATCAGCATGGGCGGTCGTATTGACGTTCTAACTCCTGCACAAGATATGTATCTGAACTCTTGGGAGCACGGTAGCTAATGACCTTAGTTATGGTCGTCGATGACGACCAGGATCTCGCGGAGATGCTCGGCATCGTTTTAACCGGTGCCGGCATCGACGTGGATCTAGTAAGTCGTGGGGATGAGGTTATGGATGTATTCCGTAACAACCCACCAGATCTAGTTTTGTTGGATGTTATGTTGCCTGGCCTTGATGGAATTGAAGTCTGTAAATTGATTCGCGCGGAATCTATGGTTCCAATCGTCATGCTTTCAGCAAAAGGTGACACTCAAGATGTTGTAAAGGGATTAGAAGCAGGCGCTGATGACTACATGGTTAAACCATTTCGTCATCCATCCGAATTGATTGCACGAATCCGCACGCGTTTGCGTCGAACAAATGCTGATGTTCTAGGTTTATTGACCATCGGAGATTTGGCAATAGATGTTCAAGCACACCAGATTCTTCGCGCAGGCAAGCAAATTGCACTAACCCGTCTGGAGTTTGATCTACTCGTTGCTTTAGCTAAAGAGCCTGGTCGAGTGTTTACACGCGATGCTCTCCTTAGCGAAGTTTGGGGTTATCGCCATTCCACCGATACGCGATTAGTTAATGTTCACGTGCAGCGCTTGCGTTCAAAAATCGAACATGATGCAGAACACCCTGAAATTGTTATAACCGTTAGAGGCGTTGGCTATAAAGCAGGAGTGATGGGCGGTTCCTAAGAATGAACCGAATTCTTTGGATAGCACGTAACTCCCTTGCACTTAAGGTAATTCTCTCCACTGTCATTCTTTCACTTGGTGTTGTTTGGATTACAGGTTCTGCCCTGAATTCAAGGCTTTCTAGCGGTATTAGGGAAGTAAATCTAAATTCAGCGATAGTTGAGGCACGTTCTACTATTTTTACAGCTGATTACCGTTTCTTACTTGCCCAAGGCGAAGACGATGCGGTCGTTCAAAAAGTTGTTGATGACGTAATTAGTTCTGCTACAACAATTACCTTAAATGAAAATACACGTGAAGTTGTTTTTATTCGAAGTCCTAGTAACTCAATGGACATGAATTACGAAGTTGCTTCAAATTATCTAGATCCAGCGTCCATTCCGAAATCTTTGAGCGAGCGAGTTCGAAAATCTGAAGACACGGTTTGGCAGTACACGACTATGACCTATATGCAAGGAGTAAGTGTCCCCGGATTAGCAATTGGGCAAAAAGTTCAAATCCCAAATGCAGGACAATATGAGATGTATATTGTTTTCTCTCTTGCAAATGAAGAGAAAACTTTGAATTTGATTAACACCTATCTTTTGATTGCGGGCTTTATTTTGCTTGTTCTCATCACATTGATTACGTGGGTTGTGCTGCGACAAGTAGTGAGACCTGTGCGTGAAGCGGCACGAATTGCAACTGAGTTTACTTCAGGAGATTTTAGAAAGAGAATGAAAGTAACTTCGCAAGATGAAATCTCAAGGCTTGGATTTGCATTTAACGAGATGGCTCAGTCTCTGGAACAACAAATTGCTCGCTTAGAGAACCTTTCCCGAGTTCAACAGCGTTTTGTGTCCGATGTTTCTCATGAGCTGAGAACTCCCTTAACTACTTTGCGGATGGCTTCAGAAGTTATCTCAGACTCCAGAGAAGGCTTTGATCCAATCGTGGCTCGGAGTACTGAACTACTTGTGGCCCAGTTAGATCGCTTTGAGAGACTGCTGGAAGATTTACTAGAAGTATCACGTTTTGATGCTGAGGTTGCGGTTCTAGAGGCTGTTGATTTTGATCTTGTGCAATTGGTTAATCGATGCGTGGAAGACCTAGTCTTGGTTGCCAAAGAACGAAAAACACAGATTTATGTGAAGTCTGTTGAGCCTGCAATCATGATTAAGGCTGATATTCGTAGAGTAGAGCGCATTTTGCGCAACCTTTTTGCCAACGCGATTGATCATGCTGAAGAGACGCAGATTGATGTGAACATTGTGGCAAGTGATCGTGATGTTGCAGTTGGAGTTCGAGATTACGGAATCGGTCTTGATGAAGCAGCATTGACCAGAGTTTTCGACCGCTTCTGGCGAGCCGATCCATCGAGAGCTCGCACGCGAGGGGGAACGGGTCTAGGGCTCTCAATTGCACTAGAAGATGCTCGATTACATAATGGCGAACTTGAGGTGTGGGGACGTCCAGGACGTGGTGCGCACTTTGTAGTTACCTTGCCGAGAAAAACTTGGGATTCAATTGATCAACGATTAATTTCGCTGCAACCGGAAGATTACAAAGCTTAATTTCCACATATTTGAATAAGGAAAATCTGGAGAATACTTATCTGAGGATTATGCTCCTATGCATATTTTCTCCGAATTATCACAACTAGTTTTTCCAACCAGGTGCTATGGATGTAATATTTTGGGGTTAGAGATTTGTACTAATTGTCGCCGTGAATGGATTCCACACTATTACAAGACTCATACTGCTTCGCTCAATGTTCATTCGGCATTAACTTATACATCAACGGCATCTAGCATCATTCTTGCTTCAAAAGAAAATGGCATACAAGGTGCTGATGATTTGTTAGTAGCAGCAGTTATTCATGTATTGAATAAGGCTCGATTAGACCAAGGATATTTCACATTGGTTCCGGTCCCATCAAGTAGGCAGTCACAAAGACGACGTGGCCGAAGTTTCATAGTTGATTTAACTAAGACAATCTCACAAAACACCGGAATCAGATTTAATGATTGCCTTGAGGTTTCACGAAGAGTGTCAGATCAAAGCGGCCTGACTAGGGTGGAACGCATCACAAATATGCGCGGAGCTTTTTCTTTGAAGTCCGGAGCAATACTTCGGGGTGATGCGATTCTTATAGATGATGTCGTCACGACTGGTGCAACCTTGGAGGAGGCGGCTAGGGCCCTAAATTCGCAGGGTTTTCATGCCTTTGGCTCAGTTTGTGCGGTTACCGCCTGTGTGGCTCAACCTCTACGATAAGGGGGTGAAAAGGCGTCCAAAGGGAGCCGTGATGAGAGGTAAGAATCAATGCCAGCATTTGTAGACAAGATTTTGCGTGCAGGCGAAGGACGAATCCTTCGCGATCTGACCAAGGTCGTTGCCTTAGTAAATGCTCAAGAAGCTCGCTTTGTTGCGATGTCTGATTCTGACCTGCGTAATCAAACAGTACTTTTCAAAGAACGCCTAGCCAAGGGCGAAACTCTTGATGACCTGCTACCTGAAGCATTTGCAGTAGTTCGCGAAGCAGCAAAACGCACACTTGGTCAGCGTCATTACGATGTGCAGATAATGGGTGGAGCAGCCCTTCATAGAGGCAATATTGCAGAAATGCGTACTGGTGAAGGAAAGACTTTGGTTTCAACATTGCCTTCATATCTGAACGCTCTTGCAGGTAGTGGTGTCCACGTTGTAACAACTAATGATTATTTGGCAGAACGCGATAGTGAATGGATGGGTCGCGTTCACCGTTTTCTTGGTCTAAAGGTTGATGTGATTCTGGCAAATATGACACCAGCAGAGCGTCGCAAGGCATACCTAGCTGACATTACTTATGGCACTAACAATGAATTTGGATTTGATTATCTCCGCGACAACATGGCTACCTCCCTTGAAGAGTGCGTTCAACGTGAACACTTCTTTGCAGTAGTGGATGAAGTTGACTCAATTTTGATTGATGAAGCTCGTACGCCTTTGATCATTAGCGGGCCAGCTGATAAGCCAACTAAGTGGTACGTAGAGTTTGCCAACCTTGTGCAGAAATTGCAGCGAGATGTTCACTACGAAGTAGATGAGAAGAAAAAGACTTGTGGCATTATTGAAGAAGGCATAACTAAGGTGGAACAGATCTTAGGTATTGATAATCTCTATAAAGATGAGACTGCAGAATTAGATAATCAAGAGATTGCTAATACAACACTCATTGGATACCTCAACAACGCAATCCGCGCTAAGGAACTCTTCAAGCGTGATCGAGATTATGTCGTTATGAATGGCGAGCTATTAATTGTTGATGAGCACACTGGCCGCATGCTGTCCGGTAGACGCTATAGCGAAGGTCTCCACCAGGCCCTTGAAGCGAAAGAACGAATCACAATCCAAAATGAAAACCAGACGCTTGCGACAATCACATTGCAGAACTATTTCCGTTTGTATTCAAAGCTTTCTGGTATGACTGGTACGGCCGTAACAGAGGCTTCTGAGTTCCAGCAGATTTACAAGCTCGGGGTAGTTCCTATTCCTACAAACCGCGATATGCAACGTATTGATTCTCCGGATTTGGTGTACAAAACTGAAGTTGGAAAATTTGTTGCAGTAACAGCAGACATCGTTGAGCGTCATCGCAAAGGACAGCCAGTATTGGTCGGTACTGTCAGCGTTGAAAAATCTGAAGAACTTTCTTCTTTCTTGCTTAAATCCGGAGTTCCACATGAAGTTCTTAACGCTAAGCATCACGAACGAGAAGCAGCAATTATTGCTCGCGCAGGAGTTCGTGGAGCAGTAACAGTTGCGACTAACATGGCTGGCCGAGGAACAGACATCATGCTTGGTGGAAATCCTGAGTTCATGGCTGATTTCGAATTACAACGTCGTGGAATTTCTCCTGTTGATAATGCAGAAGAGTATGAAAAAGAATGGCCTGCAGAGATCGCACGTCAAAAGGCTGCAGTCGAAAAAGGTCATGAAGAGGTAGTTGCTCTGGGTGGTTTGTATGTTCTCGGTACCGAGCGACACGAATCTCGTCGTATTGATAATCAGTTACGCGGTCGCTCAGGACGTCAAGGCGATCCAGGTGAATCACGTTTCTATCTGTCATTGCAAGATGACTTAATGCGCCGTTTCAATTCAGCATTAGTAGAGCGCTTCTTAACAGCAGCAGGACTTCCAGAAGATGCACCCATTGAATCAAAGATGGTCTCAAATGCAATTCGCTCGGCACAAACACAGGTTGAAGCACAGAACTTTGAGATGCGTAAAAATGTCTTGAAGTACGACGATGTGATGAATCGCCAGCGCACAGTTATATATGGTGAGCGACGCGACGTGCTTGAAGGCGCAGACATTAAAGACCAACTAGCTGGTTTCATGTCAGAAACATTGTCAGCCTACGTAGATGCAGCAACTTCCAATGGTTACGCAGAAGATTGGGATTTGGAAAAGCTTTTTGCTGCTGTAGGTGCGATTTATCCAGTCTCATTTACTATCGAACAACTAATCGCTGAGGTTGGTTCACTGCAGGGATTAGATGAAGAGTTCCTGAAGGCTCGCATTGTGGAGGATTGTGAAGCAGCATATGCAAAACGTGAAGCCGAGCATGGTGATCTTGCCATGCGCGAAGCCGAGCGCCGTGTGTTGCTATTTGTGCTTGATCGTAGATGGCGTGAACACCTTTACGAGATGGATTACCTGCAAGAGGGCATTGGTCTACGTGCCATGGCACAGCGCGATCCACTTGTTGAATATCAAAAAGAAGGCTTTGATCTTTTCGCAGCAATGATGGATGCAATCAAAGAAGAGATCGCTAGTTTGCTCTTTAAGGTTGAAATCATCGTTGAAAGTGAAAACAATGGCGTAGTTGTTCCTGGACTTGAGGTCAAGAAAGTTCCTACAACAGGTTTGCAATACACATCACCAGATGAGTCAGGCCCTCGTACTACAGGGGAAGTATCTCGGAATGCTCCTTGCCCATGTGGATCAGGCAAGAAGTACAAGCGTTGTCATGGTGGAGCTGCTTAACTCAAAGAAGAGTAAGTGCTGTACACAACCAACGTTTGTCCAGTCCCTCAAATCTGATTGCTACAACACGCAATCGATCTCCATATCGAACCGTTATTGCCGACTCGCAGATTCCATCTAGCGGTTGTGTGAGTTTAATCTTTCTAATCCTTCCCAGCACTTTTTGCTGACCAGCTGTTCGTTGGATCTCTGCAAAAATAAGGTGATGACACATAGCCTGCACTTGTGAGGCAGATCGGCGTCCAGCCCAAATTTCAAGGACGTTGTGCATGAACTGTGACATTAACTCTGTAATGTCAGGTAAGTCTTCAGCTGAGGTTGGTTCTGGCGCAAACTCTGGGTCATATTCTTCCCCAAATGTCGAAGGGGCTAAGTAGAGTCTTGATTTCTTGAGAGGCAAATCAGCTAATTCTGGGCGAAACATTTCAAGTACTAGATGTTGCCAATCTTCATCAGGGTCACTTGAAATGGGGATTAAGTCAACGGTTGTAAAGGATGGTTGCTGCTTGAATTCAGTTTCTGTAGTCATGGACTGACTCTTTCTTTACTTTCAGGCGCGCACCTCAGGCGTAAGAGTGATTCTTTCTCGTACTTAAGTATCACTGTGGATAACGTGCAGGCAATAGACGCTAATCAGACTTGGGTACGGCTATGAAATTAAAAAAGAAAACCAACTCAACACGTCTGCCCTTAGCAATTACTCTTATTGCCGCCTCTTTCGTCTCCGCTTTTCTTATTGCTACTTTTTCGAATAAGGGTGCTGACTATTGGGTTGTTAATCTCCCAATATCGCCAGGTCATCAAATCACCTCGACTGACGTTTCAATCGCACACATGAATCTAGATGCAAGTGCACCGTTCTATCTGAGCAAAGAAAGTGAACCTATTGGAATGGTTGCCACACGAATTATCAACCCGGGGGAGATTCTTGGAATCAGTGATGTGACTTCTGAAATCAATGCGATGTCAACAAGTGCTGTTCCCATTAGTGTTCGCTCAGTTGATTTTGCTGCAGGTCTATTTGTTGGCGAATTCATTGATATTTACTGGGTCCTAGACACACAAAATGGTGATAGTTCATTGGATCCAATATTAATTCTCGGGGGAGTGACTCTTTTAAGTATTGATGATGGGGGTAACAATTTCGGAAGTGATATTGGATTATCTGTAGCCGTTGAAGAAACACAAGTACTACGGCTCTTAAGTGCAACGACGCTAGGACGATTAGTAGTAATCCGTTCTCATGTCTGAGCTCGAACTACCTACAGTTATAACCGCCATTGCCTCCTCGGAAACGGAGAGCTTTGTAGCGGGAACTCTATTTACCCAAGGCTGGAGCGTGATCTTTCGAGCAATTGATTGGGGCACGCTAGAGCGTTTTGTTAATGGCAACCAAGAAATCGTTCAAGGTGCCCTTCTATTGTTTGCTTCTGATCTACCAGGCATTTCAAGGAAAAAAGTAGATGATTTGGCAAGGAAGTTTCGTCAAACAATTGGATTTTCAATAGGCCAGCAGAGCGATGACTTCCTAGATCTGTATGAAGTTCCTGAATCACACACTGATTTAGTCTCTCTCGTACGTGGCTTTGTGCGTGCTCCTTTACTTCGGGGAAGTAACTCTCCACAACGTTCCCTTAGAAAAGCTCGGGTGATTGCAGTTGGCTCAGCTGGTAGTTACACCGGGTGCACCATGTTGAGCATGAATTTAGCTATGGAGTTGAGCATTCTTGAGAAATCAACATTATTGATCGAGGGTAACTATCGTGCTCCTTCTATCGCTGCTTATCTTGCCATGCGAAATATCAATAGTGATTCAGAATGGAAGAACATCGCGCCCAATCTTGCCTTGGTGGAAATAGATCAGGAGCATGCTGGGAAAATAGATGAGTTTATGGATCGCGCGGCAAGAGAATTTGAATACATCGTAATAGATCTTGGTTCAATTTCCGGATTATCAAATCGTCTCACTGACCGTCGATGGACTTCGACCATGACAACCTGGTGCTGTGATCAGGCAGATGAATTAATGATTGTCTCCAGAGCCGATCAATTAGGAGCACATCGCTTAAATCAAGTAATTGAACTATTACACAGTACTTCTGTTCGAGCGAGCCTGAGTTTTGTAATGAACATGAAATCTCCTGGAAAACGAGGCGAGAATGAACAGGCTAAATTCTTGACCAGCACAACAGCCCTAAAGCCAATCAGAGTCAGAAGCATCTCCAAGGATTCTCGCGCAATTGCCGCAGCCGAAGATGAGCATGCGACCTTAGTTGAGATTAATGTGCGCTCGAATGTGCGTAAATCAATCGCTGAATTGGCCCGGGAATTCGAAAGTTAGAATCTATTAGTATTGCCCAATGCGTGCTTATCTACCCATCAGTCACAAGGATCTTGAAGCTTTTATCTCCAGCAAAAGCCTCGAGGTTGATGAGTTGTATGCACCAACAATTCACTTTGAGGTAGAAAACCCAGATTGTGACGAAGAAGAGCTCGAGTACTTACTCTCGATTGCTGCTGGGCAAGAAGCTTTGGAACTAAGACTCTCAGAGAGAGCCCCAGGGATTGTCGTTGCTTTTGAAATTGAAAAGGAACAAATCGCAGAGCACTACGCTCAATCAATTACCCTCGCAACTTCCTTGCGATGGGATCAAGTTCAATGCGCATTACTTGCCTTTCACGGCGATGATGAATTGGTGTGGTTTGCGACCCAAGAAATCGAACTTCATATGGGTGAGTGGAAGTAACAATGTTTCAGCTAGATAACTTGCTCGGCGGACGAACCACAGTCACGATTAATCAATCACATCGCTTACGTGAACTTGTTGCAGATTGGCAGTTACTATCGGATCTGTCATTTGCGGACTTGATTCTGTGGGTTCCAATTCGTAAAGATATTAAGTTGTGGCCAACTGGTCATATAGCAGTTGCGCATATTCGCCCAACAACCTCTTCCACTGTTTTTATCAACGATGTAATTGGTAATGAAGTTACCTGGGGATCAAGCCCAAATATTGATGAGGCACTTTCAACTGGTGACATTGTGCGCAACACAGAGCCAGAGAGAATTGGCGACGTATTAGTCAAGGAAGAGACCATCCCCGTGTTCTTTGAAGGTCAGGTTATCGCCGTTATTTCACGCCATCGAAATGCCGAACACATGCGTTCGCCGGGAAAGCTTGAATTAAATTACCGTGAGATCGCAAATCATTTGTATCAAATGGTGGCTGAAGGTAACTTCCCCTATCAATCTGCGGGCTCACTGTTTGAACCAGTCCCACGTGTAGGGGACGGGCTTATTCGTCTTGATGTAAACGGAACTATTTCTTTTGCTAGCCCTAATGCAAAGTCAGCATTTTCACGCATGGGATTGCGTGGTGAACTAGAAGGCCGCAATCTTGGTGAGGTGGCAGAGCAAGTTGTAATCGCCTCACCCAATCCGCATGAAGAAGGAGTGCGCACGAGATTAAATGGCAAAACTCTGCGTAGGGTAGAAATTGATAATCAAGGCGCAACAATTGATCTTTTAGTACTGCCGCTTATTCAAGGCAAAGATCGAATTGGGGCAATAGTTCTACTGCAAAATGTGACAGAACTGCGCAGACGAGATCGGGAGCTTGTTACTAAAGATGCAACTATTCGCGAAATTCATCACCGTGTAAAGAACAACCTACAAACTGTCTCGGCTCTGCTTCGGTTGCAGTCGCGTCGCATAGATGATCCTGCAGCAGCAGCGGCTCTTGATGAAGCGGTTCGGCGCATCGCCTCAATCGCACTTGTCCATGAAACCCTTTCAAATAGCACTGAAAATACAGTGGCCTTTGATGAGGTTCTCACATCACTTGTTACACATGCGCTAGAGCTAAGCCCTCGTATGGGCCAGTTGAGTATCGAACGTGTAGGACAGCTTGGATCACTCGAGTCTAGAATTGCAACACCACTGTCCTTAGTTGTAACTGAATTGATCCATAACGCCCTAGAACATGGTTTGTTTGAATCCGGAACGCGATTAACTATTGAACTGCAGCGCTATAGCAATGAAGGCCTGATTACCATCTCTGATGATGGCGTGGGATTGCCCGATGGATTTAATTTATTGACTTCACCAAATCTAGGACTTCAAATTGTTCGCACGCTTATTGAGAATGAGTTAAAGGGTGAATTGAAGTTGGAATCAACACATCAAGGCACTCACGCGAAATTGCGCTTTCCGCTTTAAATTTGGTTTTGCTGCTCCATAAGACGGGCACGATTACGGGCAGCACGACGCTTAAGAGCGCGACGTTCATCTTCTGATAGACCGCCCCACACCCCAGCATCTTGACCACTCTCAAGGGCCCAAGCCAGACATGGCTCCTTCACGATGCAACGGTTACAAACCTTTTTTGCCTCTTCAATTTGAGTTAGGGCTGGACCTGTATTTCCAACAGGGAAGAAAAGCTCCGGATCCTCGTCACGGCAGGCTGATTGATGTCGCCAATCCATCGCATGTCTCCTTAGGGAAGTACAACTTTTGAAAAAGTTATTCGGTGTTAATACACGCAGTTGTGCGTGCAAGGAGTTAATTGTCCATCCTGAAGGGTTGTTATACAAGGATGTAAGCAAAGAGATTTCTCAGTCGAGGGTGATTTATATCAAGTGTGCCCCCGACAGGAATCGAACCTGTGCACCTGCCTCCGGAGGGCAGTGCTCTATCCCCTGAGCTACGGGGGCTCGTGGGTGTGAGCCTAAGGTTATCAGCGGGTGCGAATAACTCTGCATACTGCAAGAATTCACGCATGAGATCAACGGCTTACTTTGCAACAGGATGTTTTTGGGGAGCAGAACGTCGCTTCTGGCAGATGGATGGAGTCATTGAAACAAGTGTTGGATACATGGGGGGAGTTCGCCCTCACCCATCCTATGAACAGGTTTGCACCGGCGTCACAGGTCATGCCGAAATGGTTAAGGTGGTTTTTGACCCAACAGTTGTTTCATACCAACGATTGCTAGAAGAGTTTTGGACGATGCACGATCCAACATCCCTGAACCAACAGGGTGGGGACATTGGAACGCAATATCGAAGCGCGATCTTCACAGAAGATGATCAGCAGATGAAAACTGCGCTCGCTTCACAATCTGCATACCAGGCAGTATTGACCGCTGCAGGTTTGGGTCAGATCTGCACAGAAATTCTTAGCGCAGATGGCATTGAGTACTACGAAGCTGAGGAATACCACCAAAAGTATTTACAGAAAAATCCAAACGGATATGACTGTCATTCGAGCACAGGAGTTGCTTACCCAGTTTAATTAAATGGAAAAAGTTGGATACTCATCTGTTACAAGAAGTAGTGCATAGCCAGTAACCCGGTTCCAGAAAGCAATCACGCCAACGATTCCTTCTGCACAAAATTCTGGAAAATTGCCAGTGAAGAGAATGCTGAACCAGGCAAAGAGAGTTAAGAAAGCTGCATAAACGATATAGACAATTCCAACGATGTATAAAGGAATTGCTAAGAACCACTTGATTAATGGCAACCAACGATTGAGTGCTTTGGCATCAACTTCTGGAAAAGTTACGCTGACAACATCGTTTTCTTCAATAGATGGATACTCATCTGTGAGCAGGAGTAGGTAGGCATCCACGCGAGTCTGCAAGGAGAGTAGGGCCTCGTTAAAGGCTAGTAGGTAGCTTGGGTAGACCTGACGAAAGACGATCGCTAAGGCCACGGGAAGTGCAAAGAATCCTGCGTATAAAGCATTCAGATCTCCATCGTCGAGACCAGCAACAGATGGGGTAAAGGAGGCGATGAAAATGTAGATCGGGACAATCAGGATTAGCCGAAACAGTGCCGTTACACGATTGCGCTCGGTCAGTGTTACATCGATCTGGGTTTCAATTTGGTTGCTCATACTCTCCAATGTACTCCTAATTTAGGCGTGAAATTGCTTTTTACAGGTTCCTTGCCATACTTTTGCAGTAATTGCAGAAAATTTTGCAGTAAATACCTATAGGGGAGGTGAATACGTGGCAGGAATTAAGGAAGTTGCAGAAGAAGCAGGAGTTTCAACTGCAACAGTCTCACGCGCATTGCGGGGCCTTCATCATGTGAATCAACAGACCCGAGAGAAGATTATTGCTGCTGCGGAAAAGCTGAACTATCCATTGATCTCAGATCGTCAAAACGTTGTTGGCGGTCGAACAAATGCAGTTGGCGTTGTGGCTCCATACATTTCACGCTGGTATTTCTCGCAGGTAATTAGTGGAGCAGAGCAAGCCCTTCGTGAGGCTGGCTTAGATTTATTGCTCTATAACTTTTCGCAGATGAAGGGTCGCGAACGACTTTTCCAACATCACTTGTTAAAGGGTCGGGTGGATGCACTGATTGTGATTTCACTGCCACCAACGGAAGAAGAGTTTGATTCAATGCTTAGCCTGGGCATTCCTATTGCCTTGGTAGGAATGGATCACGCAAAGTGTGCATCAATCAAAATTGATGATGTGGCTGCAGCTAGAACCGCTACACAGCACCTGGTTAATCAAGGTCACAAGAAGATTGGCCTAATGTCAGGCCGCCCAGATGACCCATTTAACTTCAGCGTTCCACAGGATCGCCGTAAAGGTTTTATGCAAGCTTTGGCAGAAAGCGGGCTGGAGTGGCTGCCTTCCCGCGAAGTGCACGGAGACTTCACCATGCACACCGCATCACGTGCGATGGATGACTTACTTGCGCGCCCAAATAGACCTACTGCAATTTTTTGTGAGTCAGATGAAATGGCAATTGGAGCTATGCAAGCCCTTAGACGTCATGGATTAAAAGCACCAGATGACATTTCAATCATTGGATTTGATGGGCATGAAATGGCTGAGTTTTCAGAGCTCACAACTATTGAACAGCCAGTCACGCTCATGGGTGAAATGGCTGCGTGGTCAATTATGGAACGGCTACGTAAGCCTGCGATTGATCCACCTTCCTTGGTGCTTCCAACGACACTTGTTGTGCGCAATTCAACGAGGCGATTAACTCCCGAAGAACAAGCACTCTGAGGTAGCCTTGCAGGCATGAGCGATCAAGAGATCTCCATACCAACTCTGAAAGAACTGCGCACGCACCACAGTGCAAAATGGCGCGGATTCCCTGATGATGTCTTGCCACTGCCAGTTGCTGAAATGGATTTTCCTGTCGCAGAACCCATAAGAGCAGTATTGGCTGAAATGGTCGCAAACTCTGATCTAGGTTATTTAGATTTAATTCCAGAACTAGGATTAGGTTTTAAGAAATTTGCTGCAGAGCGCTGGAACTGGAACGTGGATGAAAAACAAGTTCGCGTAGCAACTGATGTTGGCGTGGCTGTTGTGGAGATTTTGCGTGTGTTTACAAAACCAGGAGACTCAATACTGATCAGTTCCCCGGTTTACCACAACTTTTATACTTGGATTCAGGAAACACAGTTAAATCTTGTTGACGCTCCCTTTGAACGCACCGGAGATGAAGAAACAAACCCTTGGGTAATTAATTGGGATGCACTGGAAAGTGCTTATTCATCTGGAATAAAGGTTCACCTTTTATGTAGCCCACATAATCCACTTGGCTTTATCTATACCAAGCAAGATTTACTTCGGATTGTTGCCTTGGCGAAGAAAAACAATGTGCTTGTCATAAGCGATGAAATCCATGCCCCGCTAACTTATCCTGGCGAGAGCTTTGTACCGATATTAACTTTGGGAAGCGATGCCGAATCAGTTTCAATCTGTGTTACGGCCGCTTCCAAGGGATGGAATATTGCAGGATTAAAGTGCGCAATCATTGTTTCGCAAAACGAACAGATGGATTCCAAGCTAAGCAGTTTGGCACCGGCCATGCATTACCGCGCATCACTACTGGGTGGCTTTGCAACTGCAGTGGCATTTGCTGACGGTGGTGTTTGGCTAGACACAGTAATCGCTCAGCTTGACCACAATCGTCATTTGATTAAAAAACTATTGGCTGAAAAACTTCCAACAGTTCGCTATCACATCCCACAAAATAGTTATCTTGCTTGGTTAGACCTTGAGTCGCTCAATCTTGGTGAAAACCCAACCGCAACATTGCTGGAAAAAAGTCGAGTGGCGTTTAATTCAGGACACACCTTTGGTAAGCAATGTGACCAATATGTGCGCCTAAATTTTGCAACAAGTCCAGAAATCATCACCGAAGCAATTGATCGGATTGCTCGGTCACAATAAATGAGCATCAAGAAATACGATGTCACCATTATTGGTGGTGGCCATAATGGACTTGTAGCAGCTACCTATTTAGCCAAAGCAGGAAAGTCAGTGGTAATTCTTGAGGCTAACCCCGAAATAGGTGGTGCAACCCAAAGCGTTAAAGCATTTCCTGATTTTGATGCCCACCTATCTAGGTACTCATATCTGATTTCTTTGTTGCCGGACAAAATAGTTGCAGATCTTGGTCTTTCATTCACATGTGTTTCACGTGAAGTTTCTAGCTACACCCCTTACGGCGACAAAGGTTTATATGTATCTAGGAAATGGGATGAAAAGACCGCAGCTTCATTTAATGAACTAGATCCAACAGGCCAAGAAGGACAAGCCTGGCAAGATTTTTATGCCGAGGTTGCTGAATTTGCACAAAGGATTGCCCCAACACTTCTTGAGCCACTCAAGACTCGAAGTGAGTTAAAAAATGAGATTAATCTGCCAGAGATCTGGGAGTACTTAATTGAAAATCCGATAGGCGATGAAATCAATAAACGATTTGATAACGATGTAGTTAAGGGAGTTGTTTTAACTGATGCGCTCATCGGCACCTTTGCATCTGCTTTTGATATCCAAGCAAATATTTGTTTCCTCTACCACCTGATGGGTAATGGCACGGGTGAATGGAAAGTACCTGTTGGCGGAATGGGCGCTCTAGTCAAAGAGCTAATTCGAGTCGCCACTGAATCAGGTGTTGAGATTAAAGTGAATTCAAAAGTGAATTCAGTAATCAGCAATGATTTGGGTGTCACGGTAGAGACAGTTTCAGGTGATATGTATGAATCTGATTATCTCTTATCAAATGCTGCGCCCCAGGTATTAGCAAAACTTCGTGGGAAACCACAACCAGAATCTCTAGATGGTTCACAGATGAAGATAAATATCTTGTTAAAGCGCTTACCTAAATTGAAATCAGGAATAGATCCACGACTTGCATTTGCTGGAACCTTCCATGCCAATGAGAGTTTTTCTCAGCTCGAGCAAACCTTTATGGATGCTCAAGCAGGTTTGATGCCGGCGAATATGCCGATAGAAATGTATTGCCACACTTTGTCTGATCCATCAATTTTGGGCACAGATTTACAGGAAGCGGGTTATCACACGCTCACTCTTTTTGGCCTACACACCCCAGCTTCGCTCTTTGATGCCGATAACGATGCAGCACGCGAAATGGCTCTTGCTTCTGCACTTTCATCAGTAAATGAATGCTTGGCAGAACCAATTCAAGATGTGATTGCTGCAATGGAAGTTAAGACTCCACTAGATATCGAAGAAGCTATTGCTTTGCCGAGAGGCAACATTTTCCATAAAGACCTGTCTATGCCATTTCGAGAAGACGCGACAGAGCCTTCGTGGGGAGTTGAAACAGATGACCCACGAATCTACATTTGTGGCGCAGGGGCTATGCGTGGCGGGGGAGTAAGCGGAATTCCTGGACATAATGCGGCGATGGCGGTGCTTAGTAACAATTAGACTTATTCCATGAGTCTTCACCCTGAAACATCTGCGATCACAGCAGGTCGTCCCGATGCTGCTCCAGATGCTTCCCTCAATCCGCCATTAATTTTTTCTTCCACTTATCACGCCGGCGGTCCGGTTGGATATGGACGTTATGGCAATGAAAGTTGGAGCGCTCTAGAAGCGGCAATTGGAGAGTTAGAGGGCGGAGCAACTCTTTCATTTGCTTCTGGCATGGCTGCCGTGAGTGCGGTGTTTTCTATTCTCCCAATCGGAGCACCAGTTGTTGCATCCAATCAGGGATATAGCGGAGTTATGGGATTGCTGAATCAATTTCATGCATCAGGACGGTTAGAAGTTCGCTTTGTTGAAATTACAAACACTGAAGAAGTAATCAATGCAATGAAAGGTGCAGCATTAGTTTGGCTGGAATCACCAACAAATCCTTGCCTAGATGTTGCAGATCTTCCGGCATTGATAACAGCTGCTAAGAAACTAGGTATTGGTGTTGCCGTTGATAACACCTTTGCTACACCGCTGGTTCAAAAGCCGTTAGCAATGGGTGCCGACATCGTCATGCATTCGGTCACAAAGTTTCTGGCTGGCCACAGTGATGTTGTCCTGGGGTCTCTTTCAACTAACGATGAGGCACTCTTGGCCCGATTAGATCAAGCTCGCCGGTTTAACGGTTCTGTTCCAGGACCTTTCGAGGCATGGCTTGCACTACGGGGAATTAGAACATTTCCGATTCGCTTTAGGGCAGCAGAAGGTAACGCAAAGGAATTGGTTGCTCGCCTGAGCAAGCACTCGAAGGTGACCAAAGTTCGCTATCCAGGTTTTGGAGCGGTGATTTCATTTGAAGTGGATGGAACTGCAGAAGATGCAGAAAAAGTCTGTGAGTCATCCGGCTTGATCACCCATGCAACCAGTCTTGGTGGGATTGAATCACTCTGGGAAAGGCGTCGCCGGTGGGCTCTTGAGAGTCCTTCAGTTCCTGAGCAATTGATTCGACTCTCTGTCGGTTGTGAGCATGTTGATGATTTATGGCAAGACATTGAGAAAGCTTTAAAGGTTCTGTAAAGAAATATTCAGAAAAAGAGAGTATTTTTATCCCATGTTCAAACTCTTTCGTCGAATATTCGCAGCAGCGACAGTGGCGATTTTGGCCTTCAAGGCGGTCGGTTCATTCCTTTCTTGGGTAGAGCAGCAAGAGGACTCTGTTGCCGATTCATGGGTCGACGAAGATGAATTTGAAGATGCCTGATTACGAATACATTCCTGGAAGTTGCAATATCGGGAAAGGTGAAATTCGCCGCAGGCAACTAGTTGCAGTAGTTGGTTTAATCGTTTCTGTCATGACTCTTTTTGTTTATGCTTTCTTTGATTCGCCAGCAGAATTTCACTTGGGGATCTTCCTTCCCCTATTTGTTGCCTCAATTGGCTTTGTGCAATCACGCAGCAAGTTTTGTCTGGCATATGGATTTGCTGGAACCTTTAACATTGGCAAGCTGGGGGACATAAAGAAAGTCACCAGCAAGGAAGATCGACAAGCTGACCGAGTGACAGCACTAAAAATTCTTGGTAAATCTTTTCTTCTGGCATCTCTAGCGACAGCGGTGGTACTAGTACTACCCTTCTAAGTATGAAGATTCTAATTCATACACGGCACGCAGACTTAGCAGAAGATTTCAAATCCATCGCGGAAGAAAAACTCAGCAGCATGGAGCGATTTAGCGTAGTTATTGATCGCGTCGAAGTTGAAGTTCTTCACGAAGCAAATCCCCAACAGGGCAAGCATGCTCATCGAGTTGTACTTACTACTCATGGCTCAGGACCATTAATACGCGCAGAGGCGGCAGAGTTCAATGATTTGGCTGCTTTTGATAAAGCAATTAAAGCTTTTGCGCTTCAGATTCGAAAAATTCACGAACGCACAAAGGACCATGACCGTGAAACTCTACGAAAAATGAAATCAGATCTTTAAACGATTTCGCTTCCATCTTTGCGGGTTGCGGTAAGACTTGCAATGGCTGTAACAATCAAGGTAAGAAGAATTACTCCAAGGCTTGCTTCAATAGTGATGTGTGGAAGTGTTATCTCATGAATTCCGATGCCATGGAAAGCCTCAATAATCATCTTAAGGCCGATAAAGGCGAGAATGAATGAAAGGCCCTTGGATAGAAAGACTAAGCGCTCCAATAGACCTTGTAACAAGAAATACAACTGACGTAACCCCATAAGGGCAAAGATGTTTGCACACACAACTATGTATGGGTCACGGGTAATTCCAAAGATGGCTGGGATCGAATCAAGAGCAAAGATTAAATCTGTAAAGCCAAGCGAGATTAAGGCAATTGTGAAGGTCGATGCACCTTTTTTGCGCAAGAAGGTGACCAGGCGATCCTCTTTCCATTCCTCATCGCCACCATGCTCGGTCAAGAGTCTGTATGCGGTAAAGATCAGGAAAGCTCCAAAAATGAAGAAGGCCCATGAGAATTTTTCAAGAATCGCACTTCCAGCAGCAATGAAACCGCCACGAAGCACTAACGCAATGATAATTCCCAAGAGCAATACCAGCTGTTGTTTAGTCTTTTCAACCTGAAGCCGACTTAAGATGATTACAAAAACAAAGATGTTGTCTACCGACAAGGCATATTCGGTTAACCAACCTGCATAAAACTCTTTTTGTGCATTTGGATCTGTGGTCCAGTTGGGCAAGAAGTAACCAAAAACTAAGGCTGCAGTGACATAGACGACTGTCCAAATTCCTGCTTCGGTCATCGTGGTTTCTTTATTTCGACGTAACACTGCAAGAATTAAGTCAAAGAGGATTACGGCAGACAAACCGCCAAGTGTGAGCAGCCAGATTGTCGTGGATTCCATGGCGTTATTGTGCCAGTTAGTGTTGAACCCACATCGTTGAAATTGGTGGAATTGTTATCTTTCCATCGCGACCATCAGGAACTCCCGCGCTCACGATCAACACTTTGCCTGTGATTTCAACCTCAAGGGGTGAATTCTCCAGATTCATGTATACGGACACATTTCCTCTCTGAAATGCCAGAAGAGAAGAACCCTCTGCACCATGGTGGGGGCTCTCTAGCCACTCTATTTCTCCTGTGTTTACTAAAAATTCTGCACGTAAATTGAGTGCATTTCGATACAAGTTCAGTGAGCTTTTTGGTTCTGAAGATTGCTTATCAATTGTTGAATCCTTCCAACTGTCCTGCATTGGTAGCCAAGGAGTTCCAGATGTAAATCCAAATGGGGCTTTGTCACCATTCCAAGGCAATGGAACTCGCGCACCATCTCGTCCCTTTTGCAGACCTTCTGTGCGGAAATAAATTGGATCCTGTCGGGATTCATCTGGGATGAGGCCATCTGGCAGTCCAAGTTCTTGACCCGCATAGACATAGGTTGAACCTGGCAAGGCAAAGACAAAGAGCGAAAGTGCTCGTGATTCTTGCTCACCAACCCGTGATGCAACTCGAGGTGAATCGTGATTGCTCAATGCCCATGTAGGTAATGCATCCACCGTTTTCATCAAATCAATTGAGCGACTGATGACATTGTAAAGATGTACTGAATTAAAGGGAGCATCTAAAAGGTCAAAGTTAAAGACTTGATGCAACTCATCTGGGCGCACATAACGGGTGGCATTAACTGGTGGATGAACCCATGCTTCGGCAACAGCCATCACCTCGCGATCACCATAGGAATTAAAGAGATTGCGCCACTCACGATAGATCTCATGAACCCCTTGGCGATCAAAAAATGGAACTGTTGGCAACAAGGAATATCGTCTTTCAGGATCCATTGGCATATCCAGACGCAATGCATCACTTAAGCCTTGTGGATCCGGATGATCTTTAAGAACATCCTCTTTAACTAAACCATGTGCAACGTCAATTCGAAAACCATCAACACCAAGGTCTAGCCAAAAGCGTAATGTCTTTTCAAAATCTTCAGCTACTTCAGGATTTTCCCAATTGAGATCGGGTTGTGAAGAATCAAACAAATGCAAGTAGAACTGACCATCTTCAACTTGCGTCCATGTTGGTCCGCCAAATAGTGAAATCCAGTTATTAGGCAAAGAACCGTCAGGATTTGCATCATAGAAGTGAAAACGTGAACGTTGCACTGAGCCACGTCCAGCCTTTAATGCCTCTTGGAACCACACGTGTTGATCAGAGAAATGATTGGGGACCACATCTACCAAGACACGTAAATCCAAGGAATGTGCAACTTCAATCATTTTTATTGCATCAGCTAAATCTCCAAAACGTGGATCCACATCACGAGGATCAGCAACGTCATAGCCACCATCTTTATTTGGAGAGGTGTAAAAAGGGCTCAGCCAAATTGCATCTACTCCTAATGACTTCACATACTCAAGCTTTGAAGTTATCCCCGGAAGATCACCCTCGCCATCGCCATTACTATCAAAAAATGACCGAGGATAGATCTGATAGATGGTTGCTTCTTTCCACCATGGAGAAGATTTCATGATGGAAGGCTACGGAATGGGTAATTCTGTGACAATGTAAAAAGCGTGTAACGAGCACCGAAAGGTTGCACTTTTATAACGTTTTATGTGGTGGGCTCAGTAGCAAAGGCAGGCTCGGCTCATTAATCACGTAATGCTTCAACGGTACACTTTTGCAATTATGCAACTGTCAAAAGAGGATGCCTTAATTCAGGCAAGTTCTAGAATTTTAGATACCTCTACTTTTGTTCGAGCAGTCTTGTCTGGTCGCCGTCGCAATATGCAGGTCGAGTATGAGCGTATAGATGTTCGACTAGTTGAGATCAAAGGTGTTTTAAACCTACAGTTGATGCAAAATGATGGACGCGCAACGACTACAAAGAATCTTTTACCCAATCAGATTACAGTCGATGAGCTATTAGATAGCGGATACGCAAACATAACGGTCGAATCAACAAACGAGGCTTATTCTGTGCGCATTACTAAAAGTGGTGATGCTCAAGTGCACACCGAAAAGCGTGATGCAGAGCAGAACTTGTCACATGATAAAAAGAAGAATCGATTGCTAGATGCTAGTGATCCATTTCTGCACGAGGTTGGTATTGCAGATGCCAAAGGCGTCATCAAGCCCTCCAGACAGGATAAATACAAGCAAGTAGAAGAGTTCCTTCGTTTACTTTCACCAACACTGAACTCGGCAATTGAAGCTGGCCAAATTCATAAACCAACTACAGAAAACCCCTTGCGAATTACAGATCTGGGTTGTGGACATGCCTATTTAACTTTTGCGGCTCACCAATATCTTATGAAATCTGGAATCCCAGTCGTAGTCACAGGAATTGATATCCGTGAAGAATCTAGAGATCGCAATAATGCCATCGCCCAAAAGCTAGGTATCTCAAAGACAATACATTTCAAGGCAGAGGAAATATCAAAAACAACATCAGATACGGCAGATGTAGCTATCGCCCTGCACGCTTGTGACACTGCAACAGATGATGCAATTGCTTGGGCGGTGAATGGTCAAGCCAAGCTATTGTTGATTGCTCCTTGTTGCCATCACGATATTCAAAAGCAAATCGATAGAGCACCAGAACCTTGGGGTGCTATTACTAAATTTGGTTTGATGAAAGAGCGCCTTGGTGATCTTTTGACCGATTCATTACGAGCGCAGTTATTGAGAATAGTTGGATATCGAGTTGAAATTATTGAGTTTGTTGGGGGAGAGCACACCCCGCGAAATTTGATGATTCGTGCAGTTAAGACAGATGCAAAGCCAGAGAAGTCAGAGATCGATAGATATCTACAAATTACAGCGCAATGGGGCATTACTCCGGCCTTGGAGCAGAAACTTCCAACACTTAACATCCGTTAGACTTGGCGCATGTCTAAGGTCCTTGCCTCCCTCCCAGTTGGAGAAAAAGTAGGTATTGCCTTTTCTGGTGGACTGGATACTTCAGTTGCTGTTGCATGGATGCGCGAGAAGGGCGCAGTCCCTTGCACATACACAGCAGATCTTGGGCAATATGACGAGCCAGATATTGATTCAGTACCAGGTCGAGCCAAGGAATATGGCGCAGAGATTTCACGTCTTGTTGATTGCAAGAGCGCACTTGTTGAAGAAGGAATTGCCGCTATCGCTTGCGGTGCGTTTCATATTCGCTCCGGCGGAAAGCAGTATTTCAACACAACACCCCTTGGTCGTGCCGTAACAGGAACCATGCTTGTTCGTGCCATGCATTTAGATTCAGTTGAAATCTGGGGAGATGGTTCAACATATAAAGGAAACGACATTGAGCGTTTCTATCGCTATGGACTACTTGCAAATCCAAACTTACGTATTTATAAGCCATGGCTAGATCAGGATTTTGTCACCGAACTAGGTGGACGTAAGGAAATGTCTGAATGGTTAGTCACACATGGTCTTCCATATCGAGACAGTACTGAAAAAGCCTATTCAACAGATGCAAATATTTTAGGTGCAACCCATGAAGCAAAGAGCTTAGAAAACCTAGACACTTCAGTTGAACTAGTTCAACCAATCATGGGTGTTCGCTTTTGGGATCCTGCTGTAAAGATTGACACAGAAGATGTGACTATTTCATTTGTGCAAGGTCGCCCTGCTTCTATCAACGGTAAGTCCTTTGATGACATTGTTGATTTAATGAAGGAAGCAAATGCAGTAGGCGGGCGCCACGGACTTGGAATGGCAGATCAAATTGAGAACCGCATAATTGAGGCTAAGAGTCGTGGAATTTATGAAGCACCAGGAATGGCGCTGCTTTTCATCGCATACGAGCGCTTAATTAGTGCAATCCACAACGAAGACACAATTGCTAACTATCACGCAGAGGGTCGCCGTCTTGGCCGCCTTCTCTATGAGGGCCGATGGTTTGATCCACAGGCGTTAATGCTGCGTGAATCATTAATGCGCTGGGTTGCATCTGCAGTTACTGGTGAAGTGACCATTCGAATGCGCCGAGGTGATGATTATTCAATAACTAACACAACTGGCCCAGGACTTAGCTATCACCCTGAGAAGCTTTCAATGGAACGAACAGAAAATGCTGCCTTTGGGCCCGTAGATCGCATCGGTCAATTAACCATGCGTAATCTTGATATTGCCGACACTCGCGCTAAATTAGAGTTATATCGGGCACAAGGTCAGATTGGTGAGGGGGAGTTAAAATTAATAAGCGAAATAGAGTAAAGAAGAGGAAAAAAATGCCAAGAAAGACCCTGATAAAAGTATTTGCAGCTTTGGCAGTACTTGCAATTGCATTTGCATCATTTACGGCTCTAGGAGGGAAAAGTTCAATGCCATCAGTAACGGCTAACGCAGGGGAAGCTCCAACAATCACACCTCCATCAGGTGATGCACCTGCAGAGTTAAAGTCTGAAGACATCATCGCAGGAACTGGGTCTGAGGTTTTGCCTACTTCAACTCTCACCGTTCATTACACATTGATGAAGTGGTCTTCTGGAGAAATACTTGAATCTTCTTGGACAAGTGGACAGCCTGCAACATTCCCACTTTCTGGTGTGATCACCGGATGGCAGGAAGGATTGCCAGGAGCAAAAGTTGGCGGTCGTCGTTTGCTAGTTATTCCTCCTTCACAAGGTTATGGCGCTATGGCTGGCCATCCTCTTGAAAAAGACACACTGATCTTCGTAGTGGACATTCTCGCTGTTTCTTAATTAGCCTTAAACAAAACCCCATTGGCCACTCTGGTCAGTGGGGTTTTGTGTTTGTTAACCATTCGTTTGCTTAGGAGTTGTACTCTGCGGGCATGAAGAAGGTAATCGGGGAGTTTCTAGGAACGGCCACCCTTGTAGCAATTGTCGTTGGCTCAGGAATTATGGCCACTAATCTCTCTGAAGATATTGGCGTGCAGCTGCTGATCAACACCATTTCAACAGTGTTTGGGCTGGCAGTGTTGATACAGGTCTTAGGGCCAATTAGCGGAGCAAACTTCAATCCAGTTGTAACGATGGTCGATTTGATTCAAAAGCGCACCAACTTTGTAACCTTTATTCAGTATGCAATAGCCCAAACTGCGGGGGCAATAACAGGTGCGGTTTTGGCAAATGCCATGTTTAGCCATCCTCTCTATGAAATCTCCACAAAGGTTCGTAGTGGTGGAAACCAATACTTAGGTGAAATAGTCGCAACTGCTGGTTTGATCTTGATTATTAATCTCATGATTCACCAAGAAAAGACGGGTCTGATCCCGGTCATTGTTGCTTCATGGATTGGCAGTGCTTACTTCTTCACTAGCTCAACATCATTTGCAAATCCTGCTGTAACTGTCGGTCGTATTTTCTCTGACTCTTTTGCAGGTATCGCACCCGGATGCGTTTCTAAATTTATTGCTGCTCAAATCCTCGGTGCCATAATTGGCCTTGGCCTAACGAAGGTGCTTACTCATGACAAATAAACCAACAGTTCTCTTCGTCTGCGTCCACAATGCGGGCCGTTCACAGATGGCAGCAGGTTTCATGCGCGAGCTTGGTCAAGGTCGGGTAGAAGTTCTTTCTGCAGGAAGTGCCCCAAAGGATTCGATTAATCCGATTGCAGTTGAAGCGATGGCTGAACTTGGAATTGATATTGCAAACAACACTCCAAAAGTCTTAACAACTGAAGCGGTTCAAGAATCAGATGCTGTGATCACCATGGGGTGCGGAGATGTGTGCCCGTTCTACCCAGGTAAGCGCTATGAAGATTGGGTGCTAGATGATCCTGCAGGGCAAGGGATTGAATCTGTGCGCGTGATTCGCGATGAGATTAAGCGGCGCGTAGAGCAGCTACTTTCTGAGCTTTTGGCCTAGCGCTTCTTAATTTGCCATCTGTTCACCTGTAGGTCACCAG
>Ga0209134_10000027_pt1 | contig 50022 bp, 62 predicted proteins | sample LauGreSp1BDMLBSN_2_FD_187566 | JGI IMG/M metagenome (GOLD analysis project Ga0209134, IMG submission 187566) | Freshwater lake microbial communities from Lake Michigan, USA - Sp13.BD.MLB.SN (SPAdes) (version 2) | ecosystem: Environmental > Aquatic > Freshwater > Lake | place: Lake Michigan, USA... | reverse complement strand
GGGCGTAGGGCGTAGGGCGTAGGGCGTAGGGCGTAGGGCGTAGGGCGTAGGGCGTAGGGCGTAGGGCGTAGGGCAAGGGGCGTAGGGCAAGGGGCAAGGGCAAGGGGCAAGGGGCGAGGGGCGAGGGGCGAGGGGCAACTGGCAAGGGGCAACTGGCAAGGGGCAACTGGCAAGGGGCAAGGGGCAAGGGGCAACTGGCAACTGGCAAGGGGCAAGGGGCAAGGGGCAAGGGGCAAGGGGCAAGGGGCAAGGGGCAATCCATGCCCCTTAGAATCCCGGTATTATCCGCGTGCGATTATCGCCATTTCATTGACTATCCTTTTGCGTGATCCGTGCGCGGGAAATGCAACGATTGAATCCCGTGTCGATACAGCGCAAAGCTTGCAAGTAGCGCACGTCACTTCGTCGCGATAAGTAGCAGGGCAAGTGATCACTTTGTGCCCCTTGTATTCTGTCGTTTCTTTGGGGTAGTCAATGGGCACAATGGCGACAACTGGCAAGCCGTGCCGGGTTAAATTTGCAGCATGTTCAAGATCATTGCCCGATAAATTGATTGTAAAACCGTTGTCATTAGCGTGCCGGATAGCAGCTATGTTTTCGGCATTATCCGGATAATGTGTATACGTAAAACCACGTTTCCCGCTATTGGCTTCAACTAATAAGGCGAGCTTTTCAGCGTCAATGGCCCCGTCGTTGCCGGGTAAATCACCAGCGACATTATGTCGCCACAATTGCCCCGGTTTAATCGCTCGGATTTTATCCGTGAATTCTGGCCAGTCTGTACCCATTGTCCCGGCTGTAACTTTGTTCCACGTCATTGACGTGTAGTAGTCATCAGCGTAACAACCAGCCCCCTTTAATGGGCATGTTGGGGGGCACGTAGCGCGGGAGCTATAAGTGACGGGAATAGGGCCGGTTTTAATGTTTGCGGATTTAGGAATATAATGGGTTTTCATGGTTTTTTTCCTGTTTTGATTTATTGGTTTATACCAGTTTACTCTCGGTTAATAGTTTTCTAGGCAATCTGTATTGCATGCCGGATTTTAAGTGTAATGCCTCAAACCCGCGTCGCTGTAGATTGTGCGTTAATTTGTAAACTTGTCCCGCATACTCTATCACCTCCCCAATTATGCCCCGGGGCATTGTCGTGAATTGGCTTGCTGAATATCCGCGATATCCGCGAATTTTAGAGGCATTGTTGGTTTGCTTATCTACTATGCGAAAATTCTGGCCAGCGTGTTTCATTGCGTGCTGGAATTTTGAGAAGTCACAATCTTCCTCAAGATATGCGAATTGACCGAACATATAGCTATACGTAGAAATGTCGTTTTCAATGCCGAGCGCGACAAGTGTTTTAAATGGTACTTTTAACCAACCATGCCCGGGGTCGTTGTAAAAAGTGAAGGTTTTTATGTTTTTTGTGTTTTCGTTAAATTTGAGCAACATGGTTTTAGCCCCTTAAAAGTTCTGAATAATGATAGTGCCGTCGGTACATTCAAGCACCACTGTGCTTCGTTCTAATTCGTCGCGATTCTCTAAGCGATAAGCTTGTAAAACTTCCTCAATACTTTCGTATTGAGAGAAATCACAACAAATGGCGATAACGTCCAACTCGCAATCGTCAGGCTCCCCGTGCACCCATAGGCCATCTAACCAGTCAAATAGAGTATTTAAACCCGCATACGTAAATTGCTCTGGTCGTGTGCTTTGGAATGCGTCGTGGAAAATTGATTTAGTGACTTCGATATACATGGGTTTTTTCCTTTTGTTTCCGCGTTATTGCGGTATATAGGTATAGTAATGTAGTCACATAATGGTTGCAAGTGTTTTATTGTAGTAATGTAGTTTATTTTTAATGTTATGTTATAACATGCGATTTATGATCAGTACTTGTCCGATATCCGTATCACATGATATGCAATCCGATATTCCTAAAAGTGATTCATTTTCCTTTTGATATCGCTTTTAGCTATAAGCGCAATTCAGTAAACCGAGTAACAGCGCACGGCCAATAGGCCAGCTCGCTCGCTGGCATGTAGCACGATAATCGGCGTAACGGCGTAGCGCGTAGCGCGTCAAACCCTCACGCTATTTCCGGTAATATCAATTACCGGAAATAGTGATTCCTTATAAATCAAGGACTTGCGCGGCCTATCGCCGTATCGGCGGGCTAGCAGGTACCCTATTGGTCGTTTCTTTTGGCTAGTGAGTGCTCGCCGTACGCCGTTCGGGTTTTGGGCCGCTCGGTTCGTGCCGCAGCTTTAGCCCTATTTCACACAGTGAATTATGTTTCAAAAGCAAATGGCGTTACGGCGTTAGGTGTAGGGGTCTACTTGTTACGGCGTAGGGGTCTACTTGTTACGGTTAAACCAGCCTCAGGCTAAATCACCACAACCCCAAAAAATTTTTGCAAAATTCAAACGAATTGCGCCCCACGCAAACACCCGATACACTTTCCAACCATGATGACAAACCTGTGTAAGTGCCTTGCGCCCCGACGCCCTAATCAAAACAACTGCTTGGCGTGCCACGCCTATTCGATGCGCAAGCATCGGGCTGATAACCCGGTGTCTGCGCAGCAGCGTGTCAAGAACACCTGCCGCAGCTACGCTCAGGTTTACCTTAAGCGAGGTAAGATCCAGCGCAGGCCTTGCGTCTCTTGCGCCAGCCCCGCCTCTCAGATGCACCATGAGGATTACAGCAAGCCACTCGTTATCGTGTGGATGTGCCGTCCGTGCTGGCTAAAATCTCGCAAGGAACCTGCCGCCAGAAAGAGACTTGATACGGCGATTGTCCAAAAGGACCCCTTCGCCTCCACAGGTCGATGACCTAAAAAATTTTTGCAAAATTTTCACAAAGGACGCCCCGATGGCATTGCCCCCCGCTTCCATAAAACCTGAAGACGTTGAGTCTGACCGCCTACGGCTACAGCTACGGCTTGCTTTGCTGCAGGCGCAGGAGTCGGCACGGGCAAACTTTATTGACTTTGCGCGATACGTCTGGCCATCAGCGATAATCAGTGCCCACCATCATAAAATGGCCAGCGCCTTTGACCGAATCATGAACGGGACCTTGAAGCGGCTGATCATTGCCATGCCGCCACGGCACACGAAGTCTGAGTTCTCGTCCTATCTGCTGCCTGCCTACGCGATAGGGCGTAGGCCTAACCTGAAGATCATTCAGGCCACCCACACAGGCGAATTGGCGGTACGCTTTGGTCGGAAGGTGCGCAACCTGATGGACACGGAAACCTACAGCGAAGTCTTCCCCGACGTGCAGCTCAAGGCCGACAGTAAGGCTGCTGGCAGATGGGACACGGCTGAGGGTGGTGAGTACTTCGCGGTGGGTGTTGGCGGCGCAATGACGGGTCGCGGCGCGGACCTGCTGATCATCGATGACCCGCACAGCGAGCAGGATGCGCAGTCGGCCTTGGCGCTGGAGAATGCGTTTGAGTGGTACACATCAGGCCCGCGTCAGCGGCTCCAGCCCGGGGGCGCGATTGTGGTGGTGGCCACGCGCTGGGGGACGATGGATCTTACGGCTCGACTGCTCAAGGCGCAGGCCAGCCACAAGTCGGACAAGTGGGAGGTGATTGAGTTCCCGGCCATCTTCGACGAGGGGGAGCCTAATGAGCGTCCGCTGTGGCCGAGCTTCTGGAAGTTGGAGGAGCTGCAGGCCGTAAGGGCCTCACTGTCTATGCAGAAGTGGCAGGCACAGTGGCAGCAGAACCCTACGAGCGATGAGGGGGCGATTCTGAAGCGGGAGTGGTGGCGCAAGTGGACCAAGGACTACACGCCGCAGCTCGAGTACGTGATCCAGTCCTACGACACGGCGTACTCGCGCAGCGAGACGGCGGACTTTTCGGCGATCACCACGTGGGGGGTGTTTACAGCGAACATGGACAGTGGGGCGAACATCCTGCTGCTGAACGTGAAGAAGGGGCGTTGGGACTTCCCGGAGCTCAAGCGCATCGCGAAGGAGCAGTACGTGTACTGGCAACCGGACAACGTGTTGATCGAGGCCAAGGCGACGGGCACCTCCTTGCAGCAGGAGCTGCGCAAGGTGGGGATTCCGGTGACGATGTACTCACCGGGCGGGCGTAGGGCGGGGCAGGACAAGATCTCTCGGGCCAACGCGGTGGCGACGATACTGGAGAGCGGGATGGTGTGGGCCCCGGACACGGACTGGGCGGACGACCTGATCGAGGAGTGCGCAGCGTTTCCAAACGGGGACAACGACGACTTGGTGGACTCCACGGTGATGGCGCTGATGCGGTTCAGGGCGGGAAACTTCATCAGTTTGAACGATGACGAGGATGACGTGCCGAGCGATGCGGGGGCTGTACCTGAGTATTATTAGGGGCTAGAATTGGGTGCTGAGATTCCACCCGCGTTAATAAACGCAAAGGAGCCAAGAAATGATCACCCCGACTGGCAAGCCGACTGCTGCAGCGTTACAACTGCAGAAAAAACGGGCTATGAACGCGCAAAACAAAATGGCTACGGGGGCTGGGATAGGAGGTTTACGTCCGCCGGTGGGTAGGGATGGACTTCCAGCGCAAACGGGTGGTCCTAAACCTGCTCCCACGACGTTACCCGTGGGCGTACCTTCGGGGTTACGTCCTCCGGTGGGTAGGGATGGACTTCCAGCGCAGACGGGTGGTCCTAAACCCGCGCCTACGGGGGCTGGAATAGGAAGTTTAATAGGCGCTGCTCCACAACAGCAGAACCTCGGGGTGTCAGATGTAAGCCGAATAATGGATGCTAATCGGCAACAGGGTTCGGAGTTCGGGTCAGCGTCACAACCATCACCCTTTCAAGGAACACCAACGGGACCAGAGACCTTCAATCGGTTTAATGAGCCGTACTCATTCGGTGGTGGTAAACCTGCGCCGCTAGGTGACCCGTATAATGCCCTGCTGGGTGGCCCGTATAATGCTCTGCTAGGTGGTCAGCAAGCGGGTTCGTATAATGCGCTGCCGGATGACCCGTATAATACTCTGGCGTTGCGGGAGCCTGCTGGTCAGCAAGCGGATCTTTATACGAGTACTTATGCTGGTCGGCAAGCGGGTCCGTATGGTGGTCAACAGGCTCCCGGTATGGGTCCGCTAGGTGACCCGTATAATGCCCTGCTGGGTGGTCAGCAAGCTGGCCTTGGTACGGGTCCTTATGACAACTCTATGCCGCAGCAAGCTATGCCTACAAACTCCACATATAGCCCCGGAGGGTTGGGTAACAATGGGTTTTCGCAAAGCATCCCTAATGCTGGTCCGCTAGGTGAGCCGTTAGGTCAGAATGGGTTCCCACAACAGGGTCAGTATGGGGGCCCACAAGGGATGCCCGGTATGGCCCCCTACGGTGGTGGCAAACCTATGCAACCCGGATTTACACAACAGGGTCAATCTGGCGGCTTAAACACGTATCCCGGTGTGAACCCGTATACCACAAAACCGGCACCCACGATGGGAATGCCTATTGGTCAGCAGCCCCAAGCGTCTCTTGGCCAACAAGCCCCATCACCTATGGGCCAGCAGGCCCCATCGCTTATGGGTTCGCCAAACGCATCCTCATGGGACACCAAGACAGCCGTAAAACCGGGGATGTTTGCTAAGGGGGGCCTTGCTGTTAGCGGGAATAACCCCACGATGCCGTCGTCCGCCAAAGATATGTTAATGCAGGTCAAGCGTTACGCCGATGGGGGAGACGTCTCTTCTGCGGGGCTAGCAAAAGCCATCTCCAGCGGACTCACGCAAGAACAGTACGACAATAATATTCGGGCGTACATTGCCAAGACCAGCAACCCGCTCGATGCGCTGAACGCGGCCACTGAGAACGGGGTCAGCATGGCAGATATAAACCGTGCGCTGGGCACCAAGGCGGCCTCTGATTACTTCACGACTGACTACAATACCGAGACTGCACCTAGCACCAATGTGGCCACGGGCTTTACCTCTCAGATAGCGGAAAAGTATAACGCGCCCGGTGGGCAGGGGTTGACCGCTCTGAACAAGAGAATAGGTGAGATCGGTGCCCAGTACGGGGAAAACACGCCCGAAAGCGCAGCGGCCTTACGCGACATATTCATACAAGAACGTGGCAGCATCGCGGATCTGCAGCGAGCAGGCTTTGACCCTAGCAGGCTGCTGGGGACGGTGGCGAAGAAAGCCCCACCCAAGACTCAACCGCCAACTAGTGGTGGGGTATCGACAGGCTATCAGCCTCTGCCCGAGCCGCCACCCATTTACGCACCCGGCCAGCAAGCGCTGAATGTGCCATTCCGCGATAGCCCTGTGCGTACATACGATCCCCGTTACGGGTACACGTACACCCCAGCGGCGCAGCTACTGTCGGCGACCGGCTCGGGGATGAGCTGGACGCCTCCGTCGGTCACCGGCAGACCAAGAGAGCTGCTGAACGTGCCGCTCCCTACGGCGGAGAACCCACGGCTATCCTCATCGCAAGCGTATGCCCGTGACTTAAAAGCCAAGCAAGAGCTAGATGCGCTAAACATGGCCGGTGGTCGTTTCTCAGGTCAACAGGCCCCAACGCCAATCTTTGGCGAAATGGAAAACCCCAACGCCGTTAAGCCCATAGACCTTCGCTTCTACGCGCCACCCCCCGTCGGAATGCAAAGTGGTGGCCCTGTAAAAAAGCCTGAGGGTACGGCAGATGATTCTGACCGTGCCCCGGTAGATTCCTCAAAAACTGCAGACCAGTACGCAGATGTTTTTGGGGAGATGGATAATATTGATAAACTTTCCAGCTTACTGAAAGGGGGGTATCTTGGTGCGAAGTATCTGTTATCAAGCCCGAACCAGTACTTAGAACACGGTAGGTATCCGGACGTTATTCGGGAAAAGCTACAGCAAGAATACAGAGATCTTGGCACCGAGCGTATTGACGCAGGTCCGTTGGACGCAGCCCTTAATTACGCTGGGGCATACGATTGGGCGGTGCGCCCTGACGTTGATCCTGAAGATGCACGAAAAATGGCAGAAGCCTATCAGCTACGGTACTACATCGATCCCAATCGTGTCCCGCAAAACGAAGTTGCAGACTATTATCGAAATATGGCGGGTGTAGAGGCTGGTGTGCGTGACCGGGCCTTGAATAAGCGGCTAAGTGATGTTGAGTTAATGGCGGAAGCGGTTGCGTATGCGGCAGATCAGACGGGGACTCCTGTCCCACGAACAAGATCACAGACGTATGCGGATATGTTTAGGGAAACTCCACCAGAGGCAAAGGGTAGAGATGTTAATTCTGTCAACACACCGAAAGAAAGTTATCTACCGGGTTTTCAAACGGGAGGCTACGTCACACAAAAACAGGAGGGCGGACCCGTTTCAACCCCGATGAGTAACGCCGAACTTCTCGCCCAAATTGATCGCAGCACCGCCGCTACGCCTAACGCCGTAACGCCTGATCGCGACCCGGTTAAGAGTGAAAGCGCAGGGATGTTGTCGCGTCTGAATGACGCGTTTGGAAGAAACATCTCCCAACCGATAGTGGGCTCTGCCATCGACATGACTGCTGGAATGGGGGACATCCTCCAGAGGGGCACCAAGTATCTGGCCAACCGTGCAGGGGTTGAAACCAAACCGTTTACGCCAGTTGCACCGGCTATACAGGAAGCAGCCGGAACGGCAGGCTACGACCCGTACTCTCCGGCAGCGCTTGCAGCCAGTGTCCTGCTGCCAGCCGCAGCGCCGTTGCGCACCGCCGCTGCTGCGACACGCCCCATGATGAGCATGGCGGCTGCTCCCGGCAGCGCGAAGCAGACGTTGTCGTTGATTAAACCTATTCTAGACAGAGAAGCATCGGTTGCCGCCAGTGCTGAACTGGCCGCTATGGGCGCACGCGAAGTGGCCCCTGACAATGTCACTGCAGAAATAGCAGCCGCAATAGCCGGTGGGGCGGGGTACAACACTCTGGACAATATCTTGAGCAGCGCCTCAAGGGGGCCGACTACTAGCAGTATGGCTGCTAAGGAGAAGGGTGGTGTTTTTAGACCGTTAACAAGCGCGAGTAATCCGGCACAACGTAGCAATCTAGGGGAGTTGTTAAATAACTACGATTCCGCGTTTATGCAAACTAACGTGCCGGAAGAGTTATCTCAAAGTATTGTAGAAAAGGCGCGTCGGTATTTTACCACCAGTTTTGGTACAACCGATGATCCGTTACGCATCGCAATATTAGAAGGAACTTTAAACCCAATCCCTTTAAAAGCGGATGGCTTTAGCACCGATTTTAGAGACTATTTGGTAAACGCCGCCAAAGAAAGTTATAAACAACAAAAGAACCGTGTGGCAGCAGGCGATAATGATGCTTCATCTGAAGTTTCATCCGCGCTTGAAGATTTTGTAAAAGAATACGATAAAAAAACTAGGTTACAGGGAAATATTTATACACGAGGTGGGTTGCCATACGATCAATCTCAAGCAATGCAGGCATCCGTTAAAGATAGATTAATTACCCAAGGGGTTCCCCCAAAACTGGTAAATGCCAATGTAAATTTAGTTGATTTAGATAAGCTCGGATACATACCTACTTCTCGTATGCCGTTTATACAAGACTTACAAACAGGCAACGATAAGACCCTTGCAATGGCTTTGCAAAATAACGAACCTATTTATGATTTAGAGAACGGTTATGTAAGCCTACCTTTTTTAAAGCCGGAACGATTAGCCGAAGCTGCGCAAGAGATACCCTTGGATACTCTTAGAAAAATGTCTTTCCCAGAGCTGGTTATTAAAAGTTCAGAAATTACAAACAGGGATGCCGGACTTAAAGACGCAATAGATAAAGCAAAGCAAAATAAAAAAGTTTTACCAAAATATTTCTTAAACGAAGGTGTTAGGCCCCTAATAGATGCTAATGCAAATCAACGCTGGTATCAGATTACAAACTCAAAATACACAGAGTTGGAAGGCAATACAATGGGCCACTCTGTTGGGGGTTATTCTCGCGTAGGGATTTATAATCTTGGTGGAAAAAACGCATTTGATTCAGGTGTAGCACAATTATATTCGTTGCGTAATACTAAAACAGGAATACCAGCAACGACAATTGAGATTGAAAACGCAAACCCTGTACCTATAGGTAAGACCGATAACCCTAAAGTTAAACAAATAAAAGGTTTTCAAAATGGGTTACCTCCCTCAAAAGATGCTGTTTTTAAACTAATAAAAGAACTTTCCATATCACCCGAGAATGTGCCAATTGCGGAACGGTATACTAAAGATATTAATGGTAATCCTTTAGACTCTCCGGTAATTATTAGTTGGCGAAATGAGTATATGGAGTACCTTGATCAGATTTCTAATGCGCGTAATTACGCCCAAGGCGGCTACGTCACCAAAAAAACCAAGGGTGCATAACCATAACGTGTGTACAATAGCCCCACACCTATACAAGGGACTTAGAAATGCCCATTGATAAAGTATCGAACCTCATGCCCGCCTCCGACATGCTGGACATGTTGGGGGATTCGCCTGACATCGAGATCATCCTTGAGGATGACGGCAGCGCCATCATCGAGTTGGGCGAGGACGAGGACGAGGAGGTTGGCTTCTACGGCAACCTTGCTGAGGTTATTGACACCGATGAGCTTGGGTCCATATCCATTGACCTGATGGCGTTGTTTGATGCGGATAAGTCCAGCCGGTCGGACTGGGAGCAGATGTACTCGAAAGGTCTTGAGCTTCTGGGCCTGAAGATCGAAGAGCGCACCAAGCCATTCCGTGGCGCGGCGGGCGCTGTACACCCCATGCTGACAGAGGCGATTGTGCAGTTCCAAGCGCAGGCGTTCAAGGAGTTGATGCCAGCTGGTGGCCCCGTGCGCACCCAGACTGTGGGCAAAGAGACGATGGACAAGGTCCAACAAGCCTCTCGCGTACAGGACTTCATGAATTATCAGATCACGACGGTGATGAAGGAGTACACACCTGAGTTCGATCAGCTTCTTTTCTACACCGGCTACGGCGGCTCGACCTTTAAGAAGGTCTACTACGACGCGCAGGTAGGCCGAATGGTCAGCAGGCTGGTCCTGCCTGACGACCTGTACATCCCCTACAACGGTTCAAGCGTTATTTCCGAGTGTCCTCGCCTGACTCACCGCATTCCGATGGACTCTAACGAGTTCAGGAAGCGTGTGGTGGCCGGTGAATATCTGGACATTGACATAGAAGCTGAGATGTCACCCACTGACGCAAGTCAGATCCAGTATTCCATCGATAAAACCACAGGCGTTGTGCAAACCGGCGCACCCGAAGAAATTTTCCTGCTGGAATTTCAAGTGGAGTTGGACATTCCCGGCTTTGAAGACATGGATGAGGACGGTGAACCCACGGGTATTCGTCTTCCTTACGTTGTCACGCTGGATGAAACGAGTTCGCGGGTCGTCGGTGTACGCCGAAACTGGGTAGAAGGCGACGAATTAAAGAACAGGCGCGAATATTTCGTGCATTACGTGTTGGTTGAGGGCCTTGGGGCCTATGGTTTGGGGTTTGTTCACCTGATTGGTGGACTTTCTAAGACCGCAACCAGCGCATTACGTCAATTACTTGACTCAGGCACCCTGAATAACCTCCCCGCAGGCTTTAAAGCCAAGGGCGCAAGGATTGCGGACGAGGATAGCCCAATCCAACCGGGCGAATGGCGTGACATTGACGCTGGCGGGGCTGAACTTTCTGCCTCATTGATGCCGTTACCCTACAAAGAGCCCTCTCAGACACTGTTCCAGCTCCTCGGCTTCACGGTTGAGGCCGGAAAACGTCTTGCCAGCACGGCAGACATGCAGGTAGGGGACGGAAATCAGCAGGCAGCGGTCGGAACAACGATTGCCCTGCTTGAGCGCGGTTCGATGGTGATGTCAGCCATCCACAAACGCCTGTATTACGCCCAGACGCAAGAGTTTGAGATGCTAGCCAAGGGGTTTGGTGAGTACCTGCCGGACGAATACCCCTATGACGTACCCGGTGCGAGCCGCAAGATCAAGAAAGCCGACTTTAACAACATGGTTGCCGTGTTGCCGGTGGCCGATCCGAACATTTTCTCTGCGGCGCAGCGCATTACGCTAGCCCAGACCCAGTTGCAGCTCGCGCAAAGTGCGCCGCAGATGCACAACATGTATGAGGCGTATTACCGGGTGTATGCAGCCCTGAATGTGCGCGACATCGACGGTATTTTGCGTGCTCAGAGCAACCAGCTGCCGAAAGACCCCGCTACAGAGAACGCGGACCTCATGGAAGGGATGGAACTGAAAGCATTTGCAGGCCAGCAGCACGATGCGCACATTGCGGGACACATCATGGCTGGGCTTTCACCAATGATGCAGGCAAACCCCGCTGGTGGCGTCATATTGTACAAGCACCTTATGCAGCATGTGCGTTTAAAAGCCGAAGAGGACGCAGAAGCAGAGTTGTTTATGACTTACGGCGCAGATCCAGACGCATTGGTGTCGGACATGCAACGAGAGGGTCTGGTAGCAATAAAGATCGCAGAAAACATGCAAGCGATGCGTACATTGCATGAGCAGTTGGCGAATCCAGCAGGTGCCGGTGCCCCGGACCCAGTAATAGCGTTGAAAGAGCAAGAGCTTAAGCAGCGTGCGGCCAACGACCAAGCCAATATTCAGCTGAAACAGCAGGGTTTGCAGCTTGATCAGGCAAAAGTGGCGCAGAACCAGCAGGCGAATCAGGAAAGGATTGCATCCCAGCAGAAGATCGCGCAAATGCGTACCGGCGTAGCGCTTGAACGCATCAATAAACCAACTAACAGGGGGTGATATGCCGCTTAAAAAAGGTTCTAGTTCCAAGACCATCAGCAAAAACATCGGTGAGCTGATGGGTGCCTATAAAGACAAGGGTAAGATCGGCGAGAGTAAGCCGAAGAGTAAGGGTAAAGCTCAGAAACAAGCCGTGGCCATTGCACTTTCTCTTTCCGGTAAGTCAAACAAGATGAAAGATGGCGGAAAAGTAACAAGTACGCCCAAAGGCGTTCAAGGCCCTGCGCGTACCGTTAAAAAGCGTGACGGAAATACCCCGGTAAAGATATACTAAAGTCGTTTTTAGCCTCCAGACAGTGGCCTAACTGTCTGCTATTTCATGGAAATTACCATGCTTGAATTTGCAGAAAAAGTACTGCGAGAGCTTAGGAAATTACAACAGGACTCGCAAGCGATTGTGCTCAACGGCACTATCGCGGACATGGAGCGTTATCGCTTCATGATGGGTCGTCTGGAAGGTCTAAAATTGGTAGAAGAACTTATAAAGCATGAGCTGAGTAAGGGGTCTACGGATAATTTTTAACCACCAGAGGACGTGTAATGGAACAACCTAAGTTGACCGCACTTGAAGAAAAGCGCAGGGATAAAATAGCGAATACCCCTCCCACGCTCGATGATGCATACGACGAAGACGGAAACGTAGACATTAATAATGTCGCAAAGGCCGTCCTCGATAGAATCCCCAATCCTACCGGATGGCGCATCGCCATTCTCCCTTACCGAGGCGCTAAAACCTCGAAAGGCGGCATCCTACTTTCCGAAGAAACCCAAAAGCGCACACAGTTGGCGACCAACTGCGGCTATGTGCTGCGTGTGGGAGATCTGGCCTACTCCGATGAGTCCAAGTTCCCAGCAGGGCCTTGGTGTGAGGTAGGCGACTGGATCATCTTTGGAAAATATGCAGGCTCCCGTATTCAGATCGATGGGGGTGAAATCCGGTTGTTAAACGATGACGAAGTCTTGGGGATAATCAACGATCCAAAAGACGTTCTGCACATGTAAAGGGGAAAATTATGGATAACGAACAGTTAGAGTTTTCGCTAGGCGAGGATGAAAATCCCGCAACGGTTGAGATGGACAATGATGGGGAGAACGGCGTTGTAACAGACAAAGAAGAAGCCCCAATGGTAGAGACGCCCTCTACCAAAAAAGACGATCTCGACCAGTACGGCGATAAGGTCCAGAAGCGGATCGATAAGCTGACAGGCCGTCTGCGTGAGACCCAACGCCGCGAAGAAGCGGCTATCGAGTACGCCCGTAACCTGCAGCAACGGGCGGATGAGCTGGAGCAGCGGTTCCAGCGCACAGATGCTGACCGGCTGATTGAGGCCAAGGGCCGCATCGATACGCAGATGATTACGCTCAAGCAGATCATCAAGAAGGCGCGGGAAGAGTACGACATTGACACCGAGACTGAGGCGCAGCAGCGTCTTACCTCGATGATGATGGACCAGCAGCGCGTGAGCGATGCCACAGAGTACCGCCAGCAGGCCCTTTCTCGTCAGCAGCAGCCGCAACAGCAAGCCTACCAGCAACCGCAACAACGGCAAGTTGCCGCTAGGCCCCCGATAGATCAGCAAGCGGAGGACTGGGCAGAACGTAACCCGTGGTTTGGTACAAATACGGTTATGACAGGGGCTGTTAAGGGTATACACCTTGACTTAATACAAAAAGAAGGATTTGACCCTCAGTCAGAAGAGTACTATGATGAAATTGACCGTAGAATGCGCAGCATCTTCCCAAAGGAGACTAAAGCGCATAATACAAACCAAGACAACAGAAACGCCCGTCCCGTGCAGACGGTCGCCCCTGCAACCCGCTCGTCGGGAGTAAACAATTCTGCACGCCGAACGGTTAAACTTAGCGCAAGCCAAGTTGCAATCGCAAAAAGATTGGGTGTTCCTCTTGAGGAATACGCTAAATACGTAAAGGAGTAGTGACATGACTGACGCACTAGACATACCAAAACTTAATCGTAGTCCTCGCACGGCGCAAACCCGTGAGGTCACTGCGCGGCGCAAAGCATGGGCACCACCTTCACGTTTAGATGCACCCCCTGCACCTGATGGGTTTAGACATCGTTGGATACGGGCTGAGGCCGGTGGAGTGGATGATCGCATGAATGTTTCAGCAAAACTCCGTGAGGGGTATGAGCTGGTACGTGCAGACGAGTATCCAGAGTTCCTTGGGCAAAGTCCTGATGAAGGCAAAAACGCGGGTGTTATCAGCGTTGGTAGCCTTCTGCTGGCGAGAATCCCAGACGAAACAGCCGAGGAGCGTAGACGGTATTATTCAGAGCGCACTCAAGACCAGATAAAGGCCGTCGATAACGACCTGTTGAAGACGAACGCACACTCGTCAATGAAGATTAACAGGCCGGAAAGACAGTCACGTGTAAGCATTGGCGGGCAAGACTCCGCCAAATAATTCACTTAAAGGACATATAGCATGGCTAACGTAAACAACCCCTATGGCCTTCGGCCTCTAGGAAACCTGTCCGCCACTGGCGCACAGAAGCAGTACGGCTATACCATTGACGACAACCAAGCGGGTGCAATTTTCCAAGGCGACTTGGTGACTGTTATTGCTGGCTTCCTTGTTAAATTTGCACCCGGAACACACGTTTCTGCAGTTGGTGTATTTAATGGTTGCTTCTATAACGATCCAACCACTCAAAAACCCACTTGGAAGAACTTTTATCCGGGCAGCATCAACATCACTACGGGCACTATCCAAGCCTCTGTGATTGATGATCCTCTCCAGCTGTTTACCATTCAGGTAAACGGCACGATGACTCAGGCGGCGATAGGCAACAACGCAGACGTTACGGGTTCCACTACGGGTAGCACAGTTACAGGTGTCTCCAACATGACCCTCAACTTCGCTACTCAGGCAACTACTGCAGCGCTCAATCTTAAAATCGTAGCTCTGTATGAGCTGCCAAACAACGAGATGGGTGCAAATGCCCAAGTGGTTGTTAAGATCAATGAGCATCGCTATGGCAGCGGCGGCGTTGCAAGTACTTAATCTAACCCTTAGAGGAGCCTAATCATGGCAATTTCACGCGCACAACTAGTAAAAGAACTTGAACCGGGCCTGAATGCCCTGTTCGGGTTGGAATACAAGAACTACATGAATGAGCATGCCGAGATCTATGACATTGAATCTTCTGATCGTGCATTTGAAGAAGAAGTAATGTTGTCAGGTTTTGGTGAAGCCCCAGTTAAATACGAGGGCGCAGGTGTGTCTTATGACGCTGCGCAGGAAGTTTATACTGCTCGCTACACCCATGAGACTATCGCGCTGGCCTTCAGTCTGACCGAAGAAGCCATCGAAGATAACCTTTACGACAAGCTGGCTGGCCGTTATACCAAGGCACTGGCTCGCTCTATGGCTACTACCAAGCAGGTCAAAGGCGCTGCCGTTCTTAACGGTGCGTTTACCACCTCCCTTGGTGGCGATGGTGTGGCCCTGTGTTCACTGAGCCACCCGACGCTATCTGGCAACGTGGCCAACACGCTGGCGACTGCAGCTGATCTTTCTGAAACTTCACTGGAACAGGCATTGATCGACATTGCTGCGTTCACAGATGAACGTGGATTGAAGATTGCGGTACAAGGTCTGAAGCTGGTAATTCCCAAAGAACAGCAGTTCACCGCTGATCGCATTTTGAAGTCTACTCTGCGTGTTGGTACAGCAGACAACGACATCAACGCAATCAAAAACATGGGTATGGTTCCACAGGGCTACACTGTAAACCATTACCTGACTGACCCTGATGCCTTCTTCATTCTGACAGACAGTCCGAATGGCATGAAGATGTTCAACCGTGTGTCTATCAAGACTGGTTTTGAAGGCGACTTTGATACTGGTAATGTTAGATACAAGGCGAGAGAGCGATATTCGTTCGGATATTCTGACTTCCGTGGTATTTTCGGATCTCCCGGTACACCGTAAGGCGTTGCCTTACAAGCTTGACAAAAGGGGCTTCGGCCCCTTTTTTATGATTGTGGCAAAAGCGTCGTTTCTGGACAGCCGGAAGAGAAACTGATATAAAGGTGTTATCCGGGAAAACCCGCGTATCTGACAGCCCCGGCTGACGACTTTGCAGACAGATGCGCATAACTCGCAAAGTGAGGAACATCTAATGGCTTCGACTACTTTTTCCGGTCCAGTTACTTCAACCAATGGGTTTATCGGTGCTGTAACTGGCAACATCGCTGGAACAGGCACTACTACCCACGCTACAACCGCTGCGATTAACGCAACCGCAGTTGCCACTGCAGCCCAAGTTGCTACAGGCTTCATCACCTCCACTTCCGCTGCCCTAACCACCATCACGCTGCCAACAGGCACGCTGTTGGGCGCAGCCCTCGGTGCGGCCAAGGGCACTGTCTTTGACCTGTATATCGACAACACTGCCGGTGCAAGCGTTGTGACTATTGCTGTGGCAGTAAACGGCATTCTGTCTACTGGTGCAGCAGATACCCCCGGCAGCTTTGGCGACCTGACCGTGGCGGCTGGCGTAACTGGCCTTGCTCGCTACACAATCATGTTCTCAAGCGCAACGGCGTACGTGTTCACACGTACCGCGTAATATGGGAGTCTCTAGCGGGGGAGTCAGCAACTACGTAAATACCTCTTCTGGGATTGCCACTGGCGTTTGTGCTGCTAATGGGGTCTCGGGAGGGGGCGTTTACGTTGACATTGGTTTCTCGCCGCTGAGCCTATTTGCTGATGGGGCCTTCGGCTTCTGGCACGACTACACTGACCCGGCCACATGGTTCCAAGACACCGCCGGGACTACTCCTGCCACGGCTCTTGGCGACCCTGTGGGGCGTGTCAACGACAAGTCGGGTAACTCGATAACGGGGCTTCAAGCCACGTCAGCGGCGCGGCCTACTTATGGCCGGATGCCGCTGGGTGGGGTGCGGAATCAGATAACTTTCTCTGAAGACTTAACTAACGCTGCGTGGACAAAACTTAGAGTAACTGCAGCGTCAGCAACAAATATTGTTGAGACAATCACCTTAGGCTCTCACGCCATCTCAACCCCCTTTGTTTCGACTAGCGGAAGTGAATACACTACTACCGTAACGCTAGAAAAGGGGGTATTGGCTACGGCCCCCACCTTTATGGAGATATTATATTCTACCAACGGCTTTGGTAGCGTCCAGTACGCCATAGTAAATGTGGAGACTGGCGCAGTGGTCTCCACAGCAGGGGGTGCAACTTGTACATCAGCCGCAGACCCTCTGACGCCTAGCGGCTTTCGCTTTTCGTACACCGCGACCGCGCTTTCAACTGCATCAGCGGGTTTCAATGTACAGTTCTGTGACAACAACCCAGCGGCAGTACGCGCACCCTCGTATTTGGGCGTTACTACTTCAGACTGCAGTGTCTACAGAGTTCAAGTTGAGCAAGCCTCCTCAGCCACAGCTTACCAAAAAGTCGTCCAAGCCTACGACGTAACCGAGTCTGGCGTCGCCTCCGTTGACGCCTTGTGGTTTGATGGGGTGGATGACTTTTTGGACCTGACTGCTGCGGGTGCTGGGTTGGCTCGCAATACCGGGCGGTTTACGGAGTTCGCTTCTGGGCTACACACAAAAGCACTTACATCCACTCAGGCCCAGTTCGCAGCCACCATGTCTGCCTCCGCAGCAACAAGAGCGTCAATAGGCGGAACGGCGACTAATTTTACCTACGTACAGGCCCGACGAACAGCAGCCGACGCATACGCCCCATTGCTGGAATTTGCCGCTTTCCCGTTTATTCCGTACATCAGGACTGGGGTTCTTTCGTATGCAACCGGTCTTGGAGAGTTGCGAGTTGACGGGGTGCTCGTTGACTCTGATGCGACGTTCTTTACCGTGGGCAACACAGAGGACAGCGACTCCCAAAACATCTACGTCGCCCGCGCATCCGCCGCCTACTTCGGTGGCTTCATGACCGGCGTCATTACAGTCAAGGCTACCGCGCTCTCCGAGTCACAACTCCTGCAGACCGAGCAATACCTTGGAAACCAGATCGGGGTGACGATATGACGCAGACTCGATACACCACGAGAGTGACCATTGCTGTCCCTGAAGCGATGATTTCGGACGCCAACCAACTGGCTGCGTGCATGGGGCTGTCACTGGCAGACCTCAACACGTTTGAAGCGGCGTCATACCGCGACGAACAGGGCAATCTCTACGCCGTGTGTTCTGCTGCCATGACCCCGAGAGTGCTGCAAACCGTTGGCGCGGGGAAACTCGTAAGGCCGGAGTTTGATCCTAACAGGCAGATTAACATGACCGGGGCAGGTCGAGCCTTGGCGTTGCTGGTCATTGACGTAGTTCTGGCGGCCCCTGACAAGATCGTGGCGATTATCGACATGGACCCCGGCAGCGCGATTGCGGCAATGGGCCTGACTCAAGATTCACCAACCAATTAAAGCGCTAAAGCGCAAAGCCATAAGCGGCGTTAGAGGAGTAAGTCATGCGAGGAGTCATAGTATCACAGACGGGTGTTGGGTCTTCCGCAACAATCCCTCTCAACCCTTTCGATAACCCTTTCAACGTGGGCCTTGGAGTGGTGGTGACAGGTACGGTGGATTACACTATTCAACACACGTTTGACGACGTACAGAATGCGGCGGTAACCCCGACGTGGTTCAACCACTCGTCGCTAGCAGCACTAACGGTAAATGCCGACGGCAACTATGCGTTCCCTGTCAGCGCGGTCAAGATTCTTGTAAACTCTGGCACGGGCACCGCAACAGCGACAATTATTCAAGCGGGTTAAATCACCCGGCGCGTATATGATTGCGAATCAGTAACTGTGACGGTGCGCAACCCAAAAGGATCGCAAAGAAAACCGCGAGATTTAGGTAATGGAAATTAAGACTTCCGTAAAATCTGGAAACTTCCGGCCTACAAAGTCGGGTGCAGGCATGACAGAGAAAGGGGTAAAGGCTTATCGTAAGGCCAACCCCGGCAGCAAGTTAAAAACAGCCGTTACCGCAGATAAGCCGTCCCCAACAGAGGCAAAAAGAAGAAAGTCGTATTGTGCTCGATCAGCAGGGCAGATGGCACAGTTTCCAAAAGCAGCAAAAGACCCTGATAGCCGTTTACGTCAAGCGCGTAAACGATGGAAGTGTTAACAACTTAAAGGTGAATAACATGGCTGGACGTGGAATGGGTATCGCTACTCAAGGTGGCGGAGCAGTAAGTTCAGGACCTAAGAACAAAATGGAAAACAACCCTGCAGGCAAATCAACGGGCATCCCGATGATGGCCAAAGGCGGTGCTGTTAATGAGCACAAGCGTATGGCGATGGGCGAAAAGATTATGGGTAAAGGCGGAATGGCCAAGAAAACCAAGAAAATGCGCAAGGGTGGCTGTGCTTAATGGCAACTTCGGGGACGACTGATTTTACGCTATCCATAGACGATCTTGTCGAGGAGGCGTTTGAGCGTTGCGGCATGCGGATGACCAATGGTTATCAGCTTTCCAGTGCGCGTCGATCCCTCAACCTGTTGTTCTTGGATTGGGCAAATCGGGGTTTAAACCTATGGACAATTGAGGAGGCAACCTTCCCCATAGTCCAAGGGTCCCGCGAGCTGACGTTGGCCAGCGATACAATCAATGTTCTGTCAGCCGTTATACGAGTCACCACGGGTGGTCAGCAGCAAGATATTTCGATGGATCGTATCAGTCGGGAGGAGTACCTAAACCTCCCGAACAAGCTCACGCAGGCGCGACCTGCGCAGTACTATGTGGAGCGGTCAAACCCAACGCTGGTTTATCTGTACCCGGCATCAAACAGTACCTACTCGTTTGTCTACTACCGAATTCGACGCATAGAAGACGCCGGGGATTACACCAATACCTCAGACGTTAATTATCGATTTCTACCTTGTCTGGCTTCTGGGTTGGCGTACATGTTGGCGTTAAAATACACGCCGGATCGCATGGGAGCGTTAAAGCAGATCTACGAAGAAGATTTCCAAAGGGCAGCGCTAGAAGACCGGGATACGGCAAGCGTCCACTTCGTTCCTGATTTCGGGAGATGATATGGCATTCGCAAGTGGAAAGTTTTCGTTTGGCCTGTGCGATACTTGCGGGCAGCGATATGAGTACAGTGTTCTGCGCAAGAACTGGCGCGGATTCATGGTTTGCCCGGATGATTACGAGCCCAAAGAGCCCCAGTTATTTCCACTAAAGTATCGTGGGGATGCAATTGCGTTGCGGGATCCGCGTCCAGACAGGATTGAGCCCGTAGTAGTTTTTGTTGGGTTACCCGGAGACTCGGCCTTTCAAAGTATTGGCAGCGCATCAGACACCAATAACATGCAACCCTTTCCAACGCAGCGCCCCATATTGGGTGTTGGTAGTGTTGGAATAGTAACTATAGTGATCACACCATGACCTACGACGAGCTGGTTACTAACATACGTAATTACACCGAAGTGGGGGACAACGTGTTCTCTGAGTCAGTGCTGAACACCTTCATCACGATGGCGGAAAACCGCATCCTTCGCGATATCGATCTCGATGTGTTTAAAGTCGAGGCCGCAGGTAGCATGACTACCTCCAACAAATTTCTTACCGCACCATCCAATATCCTAACGCATCGTTACCTTATGGTAACAGTAGCGGGCGATGTGACATTCTTGGACTTTCGCGATACATCCTTTATGAAGGAGTATTGGCCAGACGGAACCGCAACGGGCGTTCCTAAGTACTATTCGGTATGGGATCAAAACACTTTTTACCTAGCCCCTACCCCCAATGACAACTACCCGGTTGAGATCGGTTATATCTACCGACCCTCCCAGCTGTCATCGACGAACACCACAACGTGGGTTAGTTTGAATGCGCCTGAGGCCCTTCTGTACGCATGCCTGATTCAAGCGTACAGCTACACCAAAGGGCCTGATTCCATGCTGCAGTACTTTACAGCAAGCTACCAGCAGGCCGTACAGGGCTTGGGTGTAGAGCAACAAGGGCGTCGTCGTCGTGATGAATACCGCGACGGGATGATTAGAATACCAGTCAAATCGGATTCCCCCGGACCATGATTAACGCAGAAGGGGGTTTAGGCTCCATAGTCGTGAGCACGGTTTCTGGCAGAGGTTTTACTCCAGAAGAACTGGCCGAACAAGCGCTGGCAAGAATCATCTATGCTGGGGGCAACTGCCATCCGGCCATTAGAGATCAGGTGGAAGCCTTTAAAGGTGATATTCGCACAGTTCTTGTCCACTACATGAAGCAGGCTGTGAGTTCAAACCATACGACCCTAGCGAACAAATTCCGTGCCGCAGGGCATCAGGACCTCGTTAAATTACTGGAGAGTTAAAATGCCAATCAGCATATCTACTGCAATGCCCACCAGCTTCAAGGTAGAGCTGTTTAAGGCGGTGCATAACTTCACTGCGTCTACGGGTAACACCTTCAAGATCGCCCTGCTAAAAGCCACGGCGTCTGGATCTGGCACCTTTGGTGCGGCCACCACCAGTTACACCAATCTGTCTACGGATGAGCTTGCGTCCGGTGGTGGCTACACGACGGGTGGCAATACCCTGACTTCGATTACGCCTGTAGCGTCCTCTACGACAGCGGTATGCGATTTTGCTGACACTACGTGGACGGCCTCATCCTTTGTAACCTCTGGGGCGCTCATTTATAACAACAGTGCAGCCGGAACCCCTGCGTGCGGCGTTATTAGTTTTGGCGGAGATCAGACCGTTACTAGCGGGGACTTTCAGATTCAGTTCCCATTAGCAGTGGCTGCGACGGCCATTATCCGTATCGCGTAAGTTTGAGGGGTAAGCTTTATGGCAAATAAATCGATTTCCGAGATGACGCTATTGTCTGCTGTGGATCTTGTCGCAGCGACAGATTACCTACCGATTATAGATGTCAGCGAGGCGTCACCTGCTAGCCAAAACAAGCGCATTTTCGTGCAGAGTATCGTCAGCAATGCGGCGTTGGGTACACCGACATCGGTGACCCTCACAAACGCTACGGGCCTTCCGACAGCAGGTATTTTGGATGACGCCGTCACCTACGCCAAAATCCAAAACGTCACCTCGGCCAGACTGCTGGGCAGGGCTACGGCGGGCGACGGTAACACTGAAGAGATCACTCTCGGCACGAACCTGTCGTTCACTGGCACGACGCTCAACGCGACGGGCGGCGGCGGTAGTGGGACGGTAACCTCAGTTGCGGGAACGGGTACGGTCAATGGCATCACCCTCACTGGAACGGTAACAAGCAGCGGCAGTTTAACTCTCGGGGGAACTCTTTCCGGGGTCAGCCTGACTACGCAAGTGTCCGGCACCCTACCTGTAGCCAACGGCGGCACCGGAGTTACGACTTCTACGGGCACTGGCGATACCGTACTTTCCACCAGCCCTACGCTTGTAACTCCGGTGCTGGGCACCCCGACGTCGGTGACTCTTACAAACGCGACGGGCCTGCCTACCGCCGGGTTGCTGGATGACGCCGTTACCTACGCCAAAATTCAGAATGTCACTACGGCCCGACTACTTGGTAGGGCTACCGCAGGCAGTGGGGATACGGAAGAAATTACCCTTGGTACTAACCTATCGTTTACTGGCACGACGTTAAACGCTGCTGGCGGCGGGGGTGGTAGTGGAACCGTAACCTCTGTCGATGGTACTGGCACAGTCAACGGCATTACCCTTACCGGGACAGTAACAACCAGCGGCAGCCTAACCCTTGGCGGGACCCTTTCCGGGGTGAGCCTAACTACGCAAGTTTCCGGCACGCTACCTATAGCCAACGGCGGCACTGGCCGTGCAACGGGCACTACCGCGTACTCGCTAGTGGCTACGGGCACTACGGCAACTGGGGTTCAGCAGACCCTCGCTAACGGGGCGACAACAACTATATTGGTGGGCGGCGGAGCCTCTGCGCTCCCTGTGTGGACTACCGCTACAGGCACGGGCGCTCCCGTAAGAGCGACCAGCCCTACGCTCGTAACCCCTTTGCTGGGCACACCAACATCAGTGACGCTCACAAACGCAACAGGGCTACCCACAGCGGGTCTTTTGGATGACGCCGTTACCTACGCCAAGATTCAAAACGTCACCACGGCACGGCTGCTTGGTAGGGCCACTGCGGGAAGCGGGGACACCGAGGAGATTACCCTTGGTACGAACCTGTCGTTCACTGGCACAACGCTCAACGCTGCAGGTGGCGGCGGAGCCGCGAATGGCCTTGAATCTGTATTTCTTTTAATGGGAGCATAAACGATGGCCACAGCTTACAAAGTGCTCGGGCAGGTTAACCCCTCCGCGACAACACTCACGACACTTTATACTGTCCCAGCGTCCACCTCATCTGTGGCCTCTACCCTGACAGTTTGCAATCTCGGTGTTACGACTAACGTGCGAGTGGCAGTACGGCCCACTGGAGAGGCGATAGCCAACAAGCACTACCTCCTCTACGATGCGCAAGTGAACCAGTATGATGGGTTGTTTCTGACAATCGGCATTACTCTGGCTACAACCGATGTTGTGTCTGTTTACGCGGGGACGGCTAACGTAGCGTTTTCTCTCAGCGGTTCGGAGATCACATGAGTGTAACTGCCGCAACAAATCGCGGGCTTAAGACCAAGTACACAAGTACCTCCAACCCGCTCCCAACGTGGAATCGTCCTGTGGACTGGCTGGCGCTGCCTGCTATTGACGCAGCAGATCAAAAGTTCGTGGGCCTGCATGCTATTTACGAGGAGTCTAACTTTCTCGCGCTTTCCGCTGCAGGAAATTACACGGTTGACTGGGGTGATGGGTCCTCGCCGGAGAACTTCGCTACGGGCGTAACTGCGGAACACACCTACAATTTCACCGATGTAGTGTTCGATGGCACGTTGACTTCACGTGGGTATAAGCAAGCCATTGTCACCGTAACCCCGCAGTCCGGGCAGAATCTGACCACTCTGAACCTGCACAAAAAGCACACGCAGACAAACCTGAACGCCTACACCAGCGGGTTTATTGATATCGCGGTAGCGGGCACACTGATGACAAGTCTGCTGATCGGCGTGACGGCAGCCGGAGCTGCTGCGCAAGTTATCAACTTTAAAGACCTAGAACAGGTCAATATCCTTAGCAGTGCTATCACAACCACCAGCTACCTGTTCTCTGTTTGCTCAAGCCTAGCCAGCGTTTCGGTGAACACGCCTTCGGCAACAGTCTTCACATTCATGTTCAACACTTGTTCAGCGCTACAAACCGTAGCGCTACTAAACACTGTAGCGGGAATAACTTTCACCAGCATGTTTGAGGGGTGCGCTTCTCTACAAACGATACCGTTGATAAATACAGCGGTGGGAGTAACATTTGACAGGATGTTCTTTGGCTGTTCTTCTCTACAGACTATCCCGCTGATAAATCTGGCTACGGGAACAAGCTTTACTAGCATGTTGCGGTCTTGTCCTTCGCTGAAAACTGTACCGGCGCTAAATATGCCTTTGGGTATAACTTTTACCAGCATGTTCGAGGACTCTATTTCTCTGCAAACCGTATCGCTGATGAATGTAGCTGCGGGTACGGCTTTTGGCAGCATGTTCCGGGGCTGCCTCTCTCTGCAAACGATACCCCAGTTAAACACCGCTTCGGGTACGACGTTTAGTCAAATGTTTCAGAACTGTTCTTCTCTGCAGACTATCCCATTGCTAAATACAGCAGCGGGTACGACTTTTAGTAACATGTTCGGGGGCTGCACATCCCTGTCCGCAGTGCCGCTGCTAAACGTGGCGGCGGCTAGCACCCTCGATATGTTCGCTACTTGCCCTTCACTTCAAAACGCAACAACGTCCGGTGGGCGACGCGCCACATCCTACGCTTCAGCAAAGTTGTCCCAAGCGGGCTTAGAGTCTGTGTTCGCAGGGCTGGGAACCTCGAATACGCAGGGGTTGGTTATAACAGTGTCCACGAACTGGGGCGCGGTTACTCCGGTTGCGTTGTCCGGTACGACGACCGCTGGCAGCACGGTAGTTACTATGGCGAGCACCACGGGCATTACTACCGGCATGCAGGTAACGGGAGTTGGTACGCCGTCAACTACAGCAATAGCTGTGACTACCACTGATGTTGGGGATACGGTCAACTTAGTGGCGCATGGGCTGTCAGACAATGATGAAGTTTCGTTTGCGACTATCGTTACAACAACCGGCATAGTAATCAACACGATCTACTTCGTAGTTAACGCGGCGGTTGATACCTTCCAAGTCTCTGCGACGCTGGGTGGGTCAGCACTTGCCTTAACAACAAACGGCAGCGGGACCCTGCGTTACAAGGCCACCGTGGCATCTATTGTTGCGGGTGTCAGCGTTACGTTAAGCCGACCAGCGACATCTAGCGGCACTAACACGCTGTCGTACCGTAACCTAAAAACCAACACTGCGTTGCTCAAGGGCTACGCTGTCACAGGGTAACCACTATGCCTTTTTACAAAGTTGAAGACGACAAGCTGATCTCAGCTGACAATATCGAGGGGCTGGATTACAGCCTGAACGAAGCGAGTCACGGGGAGTACAGATACCCTATCGCAGACTGGTATTGGTATACTGATATTGAGTCAGCCATAGCAGCTACCGGAAAGACGCCGGAGTAGACTATTCGCATGTTGGCGTACGGGGTATGTGATGCTTAGTTATGTCGGCGGGTTTAAACAAGGCTACACAGGGACCGCGTCTGACATAGTCGTGCCCCTGACAACGCTCACTGGCGGTACTGACTCTGCGCCGTCCGCCGACGACATAGTGGTTGTGTGTTTTTCTGTTGGCTCTACCGTTGCGCTAGGAATAGCAATCGCGGGATACACCACGATAGCCAGCGGGACTGCCTCCGACACGTTTGACGCCACGTTGATAGCTGGTTACAAACTCATGGGGGTTACCCCAGACACGTCGGTGACGCTAACCGGCGGTACAATAAGTACTGGGGCGGCAGGTGTAGTTGAGCTTCACGTTTGGCGCGGCGTTGACTTAACCACCCCGATAGACGTTACTACGGTGACAACAACCGGAATTAACGGCGCTACACCGACACCTCCCCCGCTAACACCGATAACCCCGGGGGCTATTATTTTAGCCGGGGCAGGCAATGCGCACAGCGGGGGGTCTACCCCCGTCTTTACGGCTACTTATCTATCAAACTTTCTTACCATTAGCGCCAACGACACCAACGACGCCACGGGGGGTCTTGGTAGTGTCGCATGGTTGTCAGGCACGTACACACCTGCCGCATGGACATGGAGCGGAACCCCGAGTAGTGGCTTTTCTCGGGTCGCGTTCACTACCGCCCTACGCCCTGCCGTACCCGGCGTTCTCGCTGTAGGCTCTGAGGGCCAAGGCGCAATCGGGACTGTCTCCATAGTAGTCAGTGCGCTAATTCCGGTGGTGGGTGTAGCGGGCACTGGGGCCGTGGGGACAGTCCGTATAGCGGGCTGGACTAACGTAAACGACGCGCAAACCCCGAACTGGGATACCATCATAACCACCGGGGGCGACATTCTGCTTGAAGACGGCAGCTTAATTTTACTAGAAGGCGGGGGCCAGATTTTACTAGATGGTTCGCAAACTCCCAATTGGACTGTCATAATAACCACGTAAAACCCTCGGGACTACGATAGGCCCAGCGGATTAGGAGTAAAACATGCCAACATACTTAAATGACCTACGCCTGAAAGAGATCACCACGGGCGACGAGTCGGGAACTTGGGGCACCAGCACCAACACCAACCTGTCTCTGATCGCCGACGCCTTTAGCCTTGGCACAAAGAACATGGCGGCAAACGCCGACGAGACGTTCACGATGCCTGATGCGACCGCTGACGGCACTCGCTCGCTGTATCTGAAGATCACCTCTGCTGTCGCATTGACGGCCACCCGCACGGTGACTCTGGCACCCAATACGGTGTCCAAGGTCTGGATCATTGAGAACGCTACAACTGGCAGCCAGTCGATCATTATCGCTCAGGGTTCAGGCGCTACAGTAACCGTCGCTACCGGCACCAAAGTCATGGTGGTCACTGACGGGGCAGGCGCAGGCGCTGCGGTAACAAACGCTACCCCAACCTCCGCTACAAGCGGAACGGTGACAAGCGTAGCGGCGACAGTTCCTACTTTCTTGAGCGTTGCCGGTAGCCCGATAACAACGACTGGCACTTTGGCAATCACCCTTTCCGGTACAGCCCTTCCTGTAGTCAATGGTGGCACCGGAGTTACTACTTCTACCGGCACTGGCAATACGGTGCTCTCCACTAGCCCTACGCTGGTGACGCCCCTACTCGGTACGCCTACATCGGGGGTATTAACCAATGCAACTGGCCTACCGCTCACCACAGGCGTTACAGGGACACTGCCGGTAGCCAACGGTGGTACTGGAGTTACTACTTCTACCGGCACTGGCAATACGGTGCTCTCCACTAGCCCTACGCTTGTAACCCCTTTGCTCGGTACTCCCACATCGGGTGTGCTTACTAACGCAACGGGTCTACCACTCACCACAGGGGTCACAGGGACCCTTCCTGTGGCTAACGGGGGTACTGGCGCGGCAACACTTACCGCTAACAATGTAATCCTTGGCAACGGCACTTCAGCGCCGTTATTTGTTGCGCCGAGCACCTCAGGCAACGTGCTGACCAGTAACGGTACGACTTGGGCGTCATCCTTGCCATCGGGGGGAATAACGCTCGGTACTCCGGTCACTTCTCCCTCTGGAACTTCAATAGACTTTACAGGTATTTCATCGACCGTAAAAAGAGTAACTGTAAGTTTTGCGGGGGTTTCCGTCAGTGGTACCAGCGCCATCCTTTTTCAGCTTGGGGACTCTGGCGGTATAGAAACGTCAGGCTACGATTCTACTGGGCTTAAAGGTACTACTACCTACTTAGACTCCACCGCAGGGTTTGTCGTGTATACCACAAACTCAAATCAAATTTTAACTGGAAGAATTGTTATTACATTAATTAATTCCTCAACTAACACCTTTGTTGCTGACGGTAGATATTTGTCTGGGTCTTCTTTTGATAGCTATACTACCGTCGGCTCCAAATCTCTTAGTTCAACGATTACGCAGCTTAGAATAACCACTGTTGGTGGGTCAGACACTTTTGACGCTGGGCAAATCAATATAACAATGGAGTAAAAAAGTGGAAAGAATAGTTGTTGATCTTGAAAATCAAGCGGTATCCATTGTTAGTGTTACCCAAGATGAAGCGGATGCGATAGATAACTTTAGACTGACGGATGAATATCGAGCTGCACAAGCCGCTACGGTAAGGTCAGAGCGCAACATGTTGTTAACCGCCTCCGACTGGACACAACTAGCCGATTCGCCTGTATACAAAACAGCGTGGGCAATATACCGGCAAGAACTGCGGGATATCAGCACCCAAGACGGTTTCCCCACTGCAGTTGTTTGGCCTGTGAAACCTTGAGGTAGCCCATGAACATCGACGAAATAGCGTTACGCACGATAGTCCGAGAAGAGATGAAGTCCGCACTCAAAGAGGTCGGGCTGCACGACGATGACGCGGGCAACGATGTTCGTGACCTGCGCTCCCTGATTACCGATTGGCGCGGTATCAAAAAGACAATCTGGCAGACTGTCGCTCGCTGGGGAACTCTCATCGTGTTGGGCCTTATGACCCTCGGCGCATGGTCTCGACTAAACGGGGGAGGTGGCGGAGAATGATGACCCTAATCTCTACCCTGCTGGGTTTTGCCTCTGGCGGTCTGCCGAAGGTACTCGACTACTTTCAGGATCGTGGCGACAAGAAGCATGAGCTGGCTATTATGACGATGCAGCGCGAGCGTGAACTGGCGCTGGCGAAAGAAGGGTATGTCGCGCAGGCGCAAGTCGAAGAGATCAGGACAGATCAAATCCAGATGCAGACCCAAGCGCAAGAACGCATCGCCATGTGGAAGCACGACATGAAGCTTGGCGAGGGCGCCAGCACGTGGGTTATTAACTTGCGAGCCTCTGTCCGCCCCATCGTGACGTACATCTTTGTCGGCTTGCTTGTCGTCGTGGATATTGCGGGGATTTGGTACGCCTACAGCACTGGGGTGGCCTTTGCTGACGCCATGACGATGGTCTTCTCAGATGATGAGATGTCGATACTGGCCGCAATAATCGCATTCCACTTTGGCGGAAGAGCGTTTAATAAATGATCGGCGTTTACGCAGTCATAAACATATATAACCGTAAAGCCTATGTTGGAAGCAGCGTAAACATTGGTAGGCGGCTAGCGTTGCACCGATGGTCAATAAAGCACAAGCGTTTTCTTAACCGTCAGTCATACCAAGAAGAAGCTAAGGTTTACGGAATTGATGGCTTTGAGTTTGTTGTGTTAGCAGAGACCGACACAATAGAGCAAGCGCGTGAGCTTGAAACCGCATGTCTAGAGTGTTTTATCGGCCCAGACCTTTATAACAAAAGTGCAAATGCGAACGGTGCTACAGGAATTAAACGCGACAGAGCAGCGTATGTTGTTGGGGCCGCAAAGCGCGTAAGTAACCCTGACTTTTCAGCTAAACTATCTGAAGCGTGTAAAGGACAAAGACAGATTGTTACCTGCCCATCGTGCGGGCTTTCTGGCGGGGGTGGTAATATGCGTCGATACCACTTTGAGAAGTGTAAATCACATGCAAACCTCTGAGACTGGCAACCAGCTGATAAAGGCTTTCGAGGGGTGTGAGAGCACCCCCTACCTTTGCCCCGCCAAGCTCTGGACCGTCGGCTACGGCCACGTCCTGTACCCAGAACAAGCCCGACTGAAGGTTGACCAAAGAGCCCCCTATCCACTAAAGCCGGAACATAATCGGGTGTGGGATGCTGACGAAATTGATGCGCTACTTGAGGCGGATTTATCAAGGTTTGAGGCAGGGGTATCCAGACTATGTCCTGCTAGCGACGATAGCCAGTCTCAGTTTGACGCGCTTGTCAGCTTTGCTTTCAACGTGGGGTTAGGCAACTTGCAGTCCTCTACGCTACGGATGAAGTACAACCGGGGTGATACCGAAGGCGCAGCCGATGAGTTCCTAAAGTGGAACAAGTCGGGCGGTAAAGTCCTCGGCGGCCTTGTGCGTCGCAGAGAAGCTGAAAGGATGTTATTCTTGTCCCGCGAATAAGATATGCCATAATAGTGTCAAATCACACGAGGTTGTTAGACCATGCGAGTAAAAAAAGACGCTATCGGCAAAGAGATCATGAAAAGCTACGCCAAAGGTGGATCTGCCGATACTTGCCCGGTCGAGACTAGCAACATTGGTTTAAACCTCAAGAACCGAAACAACGCTATCAAAGAATACGGATACGGCCCCCTCAACCCTGACGAACCTTCCGACGATTTTTGGCGTGCAAAAACCAAAATGTGGGACACCTCTAGGGGCGAAGCTAAAACCTCTCGCTGCAGCAACTGCGCTGCTTTTATCCAAACGCCGACCATGATGGCGTGCATCACCAAGGGTATTAAGTCGGGGGATGAGGAGGAAGGTGAAGGGTTGGAAGCACAAGTGATTGCAAAAGCCAACCTCGGTTACTGTGAGCTTTTTCACTTTAAGTGTGCCGGTGACAGAACCTGCGATGCATGGTTAGTTGGGGGTCCGATCAAGTAATGTCATATTTTAAGCTGACTCTTAACCCCGGCATCGATAAACAGAACACCGAATACGGTGCTGAGGGCGGCTGGATTGACTGCGATAACGTGCGGTTTCGCTATGCACTCCCCGAAAAGATCGGCGGTTGGGAAGAATTTACAGCGTCATCCCAGTATCTGGTAGGTATGGCCTCCGAGATATTTACGTGGAATAGCCTTGACGGTATCCCCTACGCGATCACCGGGACAAATCGCAAAATGTACGTGTATACCGGCGGCAGCTGGTACGACATTACTCCGATACGCGAAACTACCGCAGCGGGCGCAGTAACATTCGCCGCAGTCTTAGGCTCCCCAATACTGACTGTTAGCGACACATCGCATGGTGCTGTTCAGGGCGATTTTGTTACCTACAGCGGTGCGGTATCGCTGGGTGGCGCAATGACCGCCACGATCCTGAACAGTGAATACGAGATCACCTCCGTTATTAATGCCAACAGCTACACCATCACAGCACCCGTTAACGCCACGGCGGGTGACGTTGGGGCTGGTGGGGCTAGCGTTGTTGGTGCATACCAAATCAGCGTTGCGCGAGACCTCAACTACTTCGATTTTGGTTGGGGGGTTGGGGCGTGGGGCGCAGGGACATGGGGTACTCCGCGCTCATCAGGGACGGGTATTGCCCTCTACGCACGAGTATGGCAATTCGACAATTACGGCGAAGATGTTGTCTGCCAATTGGTTGACGGAACCCCGTACTATTGGCAATTGAGCCTTGGCACTAACGCCCGTGCGGTAGCGCTGACAGGTGCCCCAACTAAAAACACCTACGCGCTGTTGTCTACCCCAGACCGCCATCTCGTCTGTTTTGGCACTGAGACTACTGTTGGAGATCCGACCACACAAGATCCGATGTTTGTACGGTTCTCAAACCAAGAGGACATCACTGAATTCATCGAATCAGCGACGAACACTGCTGGCGGACAACGACTGTCTGATGGTAGCCATATCGTAACTGCGGTGCGCTCTCGCGGCCAAATTCTTATATTCACGGACTCATCCCTGCATGGTATGCAGTATATAGGCCCGCCGTACACCTTTGGCTTCCAGCAACTGAGCGCAAACTGCGGGTGCATTGGTCCTCATGCAGCCATCGATGTCAACGGGGTGGCCTTCTGGATGGGCACCGATGCGTTTTACGTGTTCGACGGTACTGTTAAAAAGCTCCCATGCACGGTGCAGGATTACGTGTTCAAGGACATGAATCAGGTTCAGGGGAGCAAAAACTTTGTAGGGCTTAACAGCCAGTTTAACGAGGTGACGTGGTGGTACTGCTCATACACATCTGACTTCATCGATCGCTGTGTGACTTTCAACTACCTCGAAAACGTCTGGTCAATCGGCACGATGGACCGCACGGCGTGGACGAGCGCCGGAACATTTGCAAAACCCGTTGCAACCCAGTATTTGAGTGACAGCACTGCAAACACCATTTCGACAATTTACGGTCTGACGGCGGGACGCACCATAGTATACAGTCAGGAAACTGGCACTGACGCGAACGGCGTTGCGCTTGAGGCAAGCATCAAGTCGGGCTACTTCGACATCGGTGACGGGGATTCCATGCTGTACATGCGCAGGTTTATCCCCGACTTCAAAAACCAAGCGGGTAACCTGACCGTACACCTATTGCTGCGAGCATTCCCGCAGTCTACGGCCAGCCCCAGCTCGCTTGACCCCTACGTCATCACGCCTACCACCGATAAGGTTGATACCCGTGCTCGGGGCAGGCAGATATCGCTACGGATAGAGAGCACAGAGCTGGGAACGAATTGGCGGTTTGGCACTATGCGTGTTGATATCCAGCCGGACGGTTTGAGATGACCAAAATCTTTAACGTCCGTCTGCCTAACGCCAGTACGAGCGGTTATAGCGCAGAACAATTTGACCAGTTAGTCCGTTCTCTGGAGCAAATTGTTTTGCAGTTAAATACCACCTACACATCGTTTCCAGACCAGAACACTGCGTCTGCATACACATGGTTTAGTCGTACTGCAGGCCCTGCGGGGTCCGGATCATCCGCCCAATTGCCCCTACTTCCCTATGGCTCTTTCCAAGACGGCACGGCTCAGTATTTGAGCAGTACCACACAAGTGATGACCATGCGCTTTGATACTACCGATTACAGCAATGGTGTGTATCTTGACAGCTATACGGCCTCTTTCACTGCTACCATTAATGACGGCACCCCTCCCGGTGCGGGGACCGTATTGACGGTGACTGCCGTTGCCTCAGGTACAATTAAGCTGGGCATGATATTGACTGGTACAAGCCTTACCGCCGGTACTTACATCAGAGGTCAAGTTTCAGGAACCACGGGTGGCATTGGGGTCTACACAGTAAGTGCCTCGCAGGACCGCGCCAGCCAAGCGCTCACGGGGACATTATCCTCAAAGCTTACAGCGGCCTATGCCGGGGTCTATGAGCTCCAATTTAGCGCACAATTAATTAACCCTCACGCTCAAATCCACGACATAGATATCTGGTTTCGTAAAAACGGTACTGATATCCCAAACAGTAACAGTAAGTTTTCGGTGCTTAATAAGCATGGTGCTACAGATGGCGCACTTATTGCCGGGATTAACTACTTCATCGACTTAAACCCGACCGACTATATTGAGCTCGCGTGGTCAACCAGCGATATAGATGTGGGTATTCAACCGTTTGTTGCATCTGCTGCGCCCGTACATCCTGCAACCCCATCTATTATTGCAACTATGCAATTTGTTTCTGCGTTGAGTTGATCTATGGCCAATAAATATCTTAGAAAAGTCATTGTTGCAGCCGCTGCTACCGAAACGGATCTGTATACAGTACCAGCGGCTAATGCAGGAATTATTTCTTCATTGCGAGTAACCAACGCCAACGGATCGCGAGGAGCCGTCACGGTTTCCCAGTATTCGGCGCTAGATGCTGCTGAACATTTTTTGCTTAAAAGCTACAGTATTGCCCCCTCCACCACGATAGATGTATTTAATGGTGTGCCTTGTGTCCTGATGGAAGGGGATAAAATCACGGTTGAGTCCAGCGTAGCGACCACCCATTTCTATTTATCGTACTTAGAAGTGGACAGAAACTAATAAGGGCTTGATAATTGGTACACCTTCGTGTGCCAGCGAACACGCGGCCCTATGCGGCCTTTTCTCATTACAGGATTGGTGCTATGGCTATGGCTGACGAAATGCAAGGAATCATGTCCCTCCCGGATCAACCCCCGATGGAGCAGACTGCTGCGCCCACCGCAGAGCAAAGTGCTGCGGTTGAACAAATGCGCTCGCAGTTGTCTCCCAGCGAAATAAACACGGAAATGTTGGGTGCAGCTGAACAAGCCGACCCAGCCACCGTTGCTGAATTCAAAGCGGAGCTGCAGGGGCTTGAGTTACCCCCCGAAGTGCTGGATATGCTCAACACAATGGTTGAGGAAATCCTCGATGCGCCGCAGGACTATGAGGCCATTCGGGCTAAGTACTTGGCCCAAGGTCTTGAAGATCTCCTCCCCCCTGAGTTCGATGCCACCTTCTTTGGTGCGCTCAATATGGCCATCGACCAGATCCGTGGGGCGAGCCCTGCTGGGCAACCTGCGATGGCCTCTGGCGTTAATAATGTAGAGGACATCTTTAGCTATAAGCCCGCAGCGGAAGCCCCGCCAATGGCCCCCGAGGGATTTGCACAGGGTGGCATTGCGTCCTTAGGCCGTAACGGCGATACGATGCTGGCCCACATTAACCCACAAGAAGCAGCCCTGCTACGCAGCCGAGGCGGCAGTGGGTCAATAAACCCCAGAACAGGGTTACCCGAGTTTTTCTCCTTGAAGGGTGCTTTTAAAAAGATCGGTCGAGCCGTTAAAAAGTTCGCTGGCACCACTGTGGGCAAAATCGTAATCGGCGCTGCGCTTTTCGCAGTTGCTGGCCCTGCTGCCGTTGCCATGTTCGGTGGCGCAGGAACTGCAGCCGTCGCTGCTGCGCAAGGGTTTGCCGCCAGTGCAGGAACTACGTTGATTGGTGGCGGCAACCTGAAAGAATCGCTCAAAGCAGGTGCTGTGGGCGCGTTGACCGCAGGTGCGCTGAAGGGTGTTACTCAAGGTAGATCTGCGTTTCAACCCATTCCTAAAGCGGTGGGTACTGGACCACAGATCGTCCCTCCTCAACCCGAGTTTAATGCGGCGGATGCTACACGTCCTATGCAGACCCCTTCCCCAAGCGGCCCTATGGGAGCCTCCGCTTCGGGACCGCAGATCTCCCCGACAGCATCTGCTGTGTCCGCGCCGGGTTTTTCTGTGCAGATAGCCCAGCCACCGGCAGGTCTAGATGCGCTCACAGCACCGACAAACGCACCTTCTCCCGGTTTCTTCGGCAACGTAAAAAGCGCCTTTACGAACGACCGCTTGGGTGCAGGTGGCAGTGACAGCGTCGGCTTTTTTGAAGGGATCAACAAAGCGTTTAACCCAGCCCAAATCGAAGCTGCGGCTAAGGCCGCAGGTAACCCTGAGCCGGGTGCTTTCACCAAGTACGTACCCTTGCTTGGTGCCGGTCTTGGCATCATGGCCGCTACAGGCGGGCTTGAAGGTGAAGACGCTGAAGTTCCTGCTGGCTACGAGGACATGGCTGCCGGTATATCACCGGGTGAAAAACTCTTAAAAGAGAACCCCGAAAAGTACGGCCTAAAGTTTGGCGGCGTTCGCACCTCCACGTCCTACGACCCCTACGCCTTTATGCAGGCCCAAATACAGCCTATCGCAAGGCGTCAGGGCGGGATTGCAGAGCTGACAGGTTACCGCGCTGGCGGCGACCCTTCTCAATTCCCTCGTAAAAACGGACACATTAATGGTCCCGGCACAGGCACATCGGACGACGTACCGGCCATGCTCAGTGACGGCGAGTTCGTCTTTACGGCAAAGGCCGTCCGAGCACTCGGTGATGGATCAAGGCGCAAGGGCGCAAAACGCATGCTCGCACTGATGAAAAAATTAGAGGGTCGCAGCAATGGCTGATAACAGCTACAGCACACAGATCGTCCGCGAAGCACCGGAACTTGAGGCCCGTAAACTTGGCCTGATGGATGAGGCGCAACGACTTTACAACCAGCCACTGAACATTCCGGCTGTAGAGGCGGCTGGTCTTTCCGGCACTCAGCAGCAAGGAATTGACTTCGCCAAGCAGGGTGTCGGCTCTTTTGAGCCGTACATTCAGGCTGGCGCACAAGGCGTGACACAGGGGATGGACCTGACGCAGGCCGGGGCTCGCGCTGCAGGGGCTGTAGATACTGCCGGTGATTTCGCTAGAGCCCAAGCCTTAATGGGGCAAGCAGCTCCGACTTTGCAGCAAGGTATCGGAAGTATTTCGGGGTCTGCGCAGGGGTATAGCCCCGACATGGCCAAGTCCTACATGAACCCCTACCAGCAAGAGGTCACCCAAAATGCACTGGGTGAGATGCGCAGGCAGGCAACCATCAATGAGCAAGGAAATGCGGCTCGAGCCGTTGGCGCAGGGGCGTTTGGTAGTACTCGCGAGGGTGTACAGCGTGCGGAAACTGAGCGTGGCGTACAAGATCTGATGCAGCAACGGATCATGCAGGACTATGCGCAGAACTACGGTCAAGCGCAGCAGGCGGCTATGCAGGGATTTGAATCACAGCAGCAGCGTCAGCTGGCAGGTGGGCAGGCTCTCGGGCAGGCCGCTACGCAGATGGGGCAGCTGGGTCAGGGTATCGGTTCGCTGACCGCACAACAGGGTAATCTGGGGCTACAGCAGGCCAGTACGCTGGGTCAACTGGGTTCGGGTATGGGTCAGCTAGGCACGCAGTACGGTGCCCTCGGCGAGGCCACTCAGCAACTGGGTGCCGCAGACACGAACCTCCTCATGGGTGTGGGTGGTGTGGAGCAACAGAACGCGCAGGCGCAGCTTGATGCAACCCGGGCAACCGCAACACAGAACGCGATGGCTCCGTACCAGCAGCTCGGTTTCGTGAGCGATATCTACCGTGGCGCACCGTCCTCGCAAATGTCTTTGACTTCACAGAGCGCACCCAGCGCAAGCCCCCTGCAGACAGCCGCAGGATTGGGGATTGCCGGGTTATCAGTTGCAAAAGGGGTAGGTCCATAAATGAAAGAATCAAAAGTTCTTCAGCGCAAAATGTTTCGTGATCCGAGCCAAGACGAAAACGTCGGCATCATGCAGGGGTTTATGGACGACGTCCATGAAATGCTCGGCGTGGATGACATGTTTGACGAAGAGCCGGGTGAGGAGGACGACGGTGGTGTAGCTAAGGCCATGAACCGTCGGCCCAACTCCCCAGAGATCCTGATGAACAACCTGCGCGGCGACATGCGCTCGGTTGATGCCCGGATTGACGAGCTGGCGGACATGGTCGGCTACAACGCCGCTGCCAGCACACCCCCTGAGGTGCTCGCGCTCCTGCAACCCGTGCTCAAGCAGCAGGGTATTGCCGCTCTTGCGGCAGCTGCGCCTCCCCCTCCTCCCGGTGGTATGGCTCCACCTCCCGGCGGTATGGCCCCTCCTCCCGGCGGTATGGGCATGCCTCCACCCCCAGCCCCTCCGATGGAAGGTGGTATTGGTGCTCTTCCACAAGGCAACATGGGACAACCCCCTGTGCAGATGGCGCGTGGGGGGCCGGTTCAGTATTTTCAAGACGGTAGCGACAGCGCGGGCGTTACCCCTGTAGACGACTTTACATACCCGCCCGAACTACAAGCGGCCCTTCGAGAGCGCATTTTGTCTCAGATCGGCAGGGGCGCAGTACCAATACCCGATTTGATGCAACGAACACAAGAGCTGGGACCACAGTACAAGACGCTGTTAGGGATCGACCCCAGTGTCAGCAAAAGTCAGACGTTTTTTGACATTGCACAAGCGGCCCTAAATTATGCCGGTAACGTCAACCCGCAAGGGCAATCGCTGCGCGGTTCACAGGCGGCTCGGCTGGCTGGCGCGTTCAGCGGGCTGCCTGCAGCTATTGGTGCGCGTGCGGCTGAGGCGCAAAAACAGAATCAGGCAATTCGTATGGCCGCCATGCAAGGGGCGCAGTCTGAAATTGATGCTGCGCGTGCTACAAACACTTCGCGAGAAGATACGCTCGATAAAATGGCTATTGAAGCGATGAAGAGTAAGGGTGCCCCTCGAGCAATGACAGATGCCGAGAAAAATGCTTTTGGGATTACTGGCTCTGAAGCTAACCTCCCTTGGGGTTTAGATTCGGCAGGTAAACCTTTTATTCTTGGTGGAAGAACTGCTCCCAGTACAACGGCAGACAGCTTTTCCAATCGAGCTGGTTTTAATGCTGCTGATGAATTAAATATATCCAAGATGGCCGCAACTAGCGCCCTATCGACACTCAATAATATTAAAGAGATACGCCCGATTTTATTAGATGAGGGATCTGTATTTTCAGGACCATTAAGCACTTCGCAGGTTTTTGTATCGCGTCTGGCTGAAAAGCTGGGGGTCGCAGGGAGCGACAATACCACTACATTGGCCAATACCTCGAGTGTTATGCAGAACCTCGCTAGGTTTGAGTTGGATGCGGCAGCGGCAATGCGCGGTCAGGGTGCAATTACAGAAAACGAACGAGCCCTTATCAAACGCGCTTCGGCGGGAGATCTAGGGACAATGACACAGGCTGAAGTTGTTGAACTTGTCAACGGATTGGAAAAGCAGGCAAATTATCGAATTGAGCAACATAACGCTCTACTAGCGCGAAACAAGAATGTTTACAGGAATAACCCAACTGCCCTAGAATCTCTCAGTCTATATGATCTTGCAGGCCCGTTAGTCTTCGGAGTTAATTCGACACCAATACCTGCTTCAGCAGCGCCAGCGTCTGGGTCAGGGACAACGGCTGTTCTACCACCAGTTGATCAAGCAGCGATACAGGTCGAGCTAGATCGCAGAGCTGCAGGGGGCATCTGACATGGCAGAAGAACAAAATCAAGCCAACACCGGGGTCGCGGTCGATTACAGCCAGCTGTCCACGGCTGATCTTCAGGCGCTTAAGGCTGGTCAATACGATGCGCTGTCAGCGCGCGGAAGAGACATTGTCACCGGCAATGTCCCAGAAGCGCTTGTTCCTAAAATCATGCGCGCGGCTGGAGAGGCGGGGACGGCTATAGCCACAGGCGGGCCGCAGGTCGCCAGAGACATCTACGACTGGACCCGTGGCGCGAAGGTGCAGTACGCACATGTCCCCATCCTTGGGCAGGGCATTGGCGCACGCGACTTGGGCCTTTCTCCGGCTGCAACAACCCAGCTGATGACGATGGTCGCCAGTACTCTGGACCCTGCGCGCCTTGAAGCGGGCATTAAAAACATCGATCCCGACGCAACCACGTTGCGCGATGACTTCGGCAACGTGATCGCCTCGTTCCCTGTGCGTGAAAACGGGGTCCTGCGCGGCTGGAAAACTTTCTACCCGAATCCAAGAGGGTTGGATATTCCAACCGTGACGCAGTTGTCGGGCGCTGTGGCCCTCGCGCCACTGATCGAGGCCGGAGTTGCTGGCGTGGGAATTCCTGCGCAGTTGGGTCTGCGCACAGGAACGACCGCGCTTACGGAAGCGGCTGTTGGAGAAGTAATGTCTGCCGCGAGTGCAGAAACTCCGCTGGAACCGGGCCCCATCATTGAGGGCGGCGCGTGGGGCAGCGGGATGTATGGGCTGGGCAAAGCGCTTGGCTTCATTGCAGACAAGATCGGAAACGTGCCCTCGTGGTTCAGAAATCCTGCCCGAACGCTCGACCGTAACGCCCAGCTCAGCCCAGAGGCTGTGCGCTACCTGAAGAGCGTGGGCATCGATCCCGATCAGGTGCAGGCGAGTGTCTATGCTGACCTTGAGGAGATGATTAGAGGAGGCGCTGTTCCAAAGGCAGCACTTGCAAAGATGCAGGCGCAGGGCCTCCCGGTGCCAGTGTCCTTGACCACTGGACAGGTCAGCGGGGACATGGAGCAGCAGCTGTTCGAGGATATGGCTGCAAAAGGCGTCTACGGCGAGACGGCCAAGAATATAGTCATTGGTGCCTATGCTGCGCAAGAGGCGGCGGTTAAAGAGAACATTGGCGAAATCCAGCGCATCATTGCCGGTGGTGGCCCAACGGTAGCGCGCACAGAGGGCGGCGAAGCGGCACAGGCTGCGCTGGTTGCCGCAAGAGGTGCCGCACGTCTGCGCGCCGACGATCTATATAAACAAGCGCGCGCCGCAGGCGCTGCTTATCTGGATCCAACGACAGCAACAACTTACGGCGCTGAGATCGTTGATTCTCTGGCAAAGAACTACAACCCGCTTGCTGTCCCAATCACGACCAACATCGTAAGCAAGATTGATGAAGCATTTCAAAATGGCGCGTCGCTATCAGATATTGAGGTTTATCGCACCCAACTGAGCAATCAGGCCCGTAATGGCGTAGGCAGTGATGCATCGGCGGCAGGCGAAGCAGTACAGCAGCTCGATGACAAGTTGTATCAAATGGCAGAGCAGAACCTACTTTACGGCAACAACGCAGCCGTGGGCATGTGGGCGAATGCCATAAAAAACTATCGCCAGTACAAGGACAAATGGAACAGTCAGGGCGGTATTCTAAACCGGCTTACGAAAGAAGGCATGCAGGACGGGTCTCGCGTCCTGATTCTAGGTCCGCGTGAAGCGGCTAGCACCATCCTCGCTGGCACCTTCAGCGGCCTGATTAGCAAACCGGCGTCTATCCGCATGCTGAACACGCTTAAGAACGAACTACCTGCCGCCGAGTGGGATATGCTGCGGCAGGACGCTTTCATGCTGATTTCAGACGGCATTGTGTCGGCGTCTAGCGACTCTAGCGGCAAGATTTCAAGCACGTTTTCGCGCGAATGGTTCGATGCTAACCGCAAAAATCCCCAGCTGCTGCGCACACTGTTCTCGCCAGAAGAGATTCGCATTATGAACTCACTAGCGCAGACAACCTCGCAGATCACGCGTACCGCCAAGAACACCAGCAACAGCGCTGCGGCGGCAGGGTCCCTGCTCGGACGACTGTTCCGCAGTCTGGGATCAACGGACACCGGAACCGCCGTCATGCAGTTTTGGGGAGCGGAGGGACTGCGTCGGTCATACGGCGTAGCCAGAGCCTCTGCCGCCACGCAGGGCCGCGTACCGACGAGCATGAGCACGTCTCAACGCCTGATTCTGGGCGGCGGCATCGGTGCTGGTATGACGCCAGAGGAAGAAGAAGCGCCCCCAGCGCCGGTAGCACCGCCCCAAGCGCGTGTTCAACCGCCAGCGACACCCACCCGTGGGTTCCAGATGGCGCAAGCGCAGCCCCCTACTGCCGCACCCCAAGGGTCGCAAAGTCGGCAAATGCTCCAGCAGCTATTCCCGTTCGACTCGATACTACAGGCAGCTCCGCCACAAGCGTAACACCCCTTCTCCACCCCTACTGACGCCCTCAGTAGGGTTTTTTTATCTCTGAAGACACGTATCACAAAATCATGTATTCTGTGATACGTCTTTTATAGGAGATAACTATGGCTACTTGGATCAAACGAAAGAAGAAAAAGCCTATCGGGTACGTTCCCCCCACCTCCCCTTCCCGCCGTGAAATCCCGTGGGTCTCTGTCACAATCCGCGCCGAGCATTACGCCATGCTGCGTGAGCTGGGGGATTACCACGAAGCATCTGTTGGAAAAATGATCGGCACGCTGGCCGTACAAGAGTTCCTGCGAACCCTTAGCCAGACCGATCCGGACAAGGCGATGCGCATGCGCGAGGAGTATAAAAACAATGACCGACACGTTGACCAGCTACTTAACTTCTGAAGTCGAAATTAAATACGCAATCCTGCCAGCAGACGACGTGTACAACTTGCCAGAGCAAGTCGAGATCCTTGGCGTTTACATCACCACTATCAGCAAGACAGGCTCCCCCCGGAAAGTCGATATTATTGGCTCACTGGGCGAGTCGGCGCTGATGGCGTTAGAGGATGAGGTAATAGAGGCAAAAAGTATTCAAGAGTAGTTGACAGGGGTTTTAGTAATAAGTAGTATCGCAACTGTAGTAACTAATTAATTAAAGAAACGAGGCCCTAATGCAAATCGAAACTGACGTACCGCTCCCCGCGTTTTCTCGGAGCACCAAATACCCTTTCAGTCACATGGGGGTCAACGAAAGTGTTTTCTTTCGTGGCGAAGACATCAACGGTCGCGCATACCGCGCAGCCATGACCTGCGGTACTCGGCACGGAAAGCGATTCGTTGTTCGCCGTGAAGGTGATGGGATCAGGGTCTGGCGATCTGAATAACAAGCAAACGTAAACAGGAGAAAAAAAATGAAAATCCAAACAACCAACAAGAAACGAAAGCCCGTGTTCTGCCAGTACCCCGGTCAGTGCTTCCCACAGAAAGCGTACCTAGAGTTTGACCCGATGACTCCGGCGACGGAGGAGATCGTGCTTCTCGCCGATTACTCAGGCGCGATTGGGGGCGGGGTGCCATCAAACGTGTGGAACAACCTGATACTGCGTATAGGCATACCTTGTGAGGTGACACGCAAGGCGTTGAGCGCCCTGAAGAAGGACGCGAGGCTGATCGGCATGCTGGAAGAGCTGCGTGAGGGGTACGACCAAGTGTGGGACGGCAACAACTACGTCGGGAAGTTTGACACCGACTTGTACTACTGCGTGTGTCAGTACGTGGAAGAGACACTGTATTCCTTAATGGAGCAACAACGATGAGCTACGAGATGCCCGAAGGCGCAAGAGAAGAAGTAAACAGGTTGATAGAGAGTATTGCTGCGCTCATTGATAACTACACGGAAACATCAGACAGGAGCGAGCAGTTCAAGGCATCCTGCGTGTTGTGCGCACTGACCAACGTACTGGTGGCGGAGGTGGAGTTTCGCGGAGTCCCGGCAGAGGTGCTGATGGAAAGCATTATCGCTACGCTGACTCACCGCGCCACGTTTACCGACGACCACGCGGTCCACTGAGGAGAGCCAAGATGATAACGAGAATCCATGTTAACCAGCACCACATCAAGGCGAACGCCAAGGGCGAAGACCTCCCGGTGCTCACGGTGAAGACTTATAAAGAAAACCGCACCTGCAACGAGGTGCTCATACATGGCCCGAGCCGAGTGGTGTACAGCGCAGACAAGCCGCTGTCCTGCGGCGCGAAGGTCTGGATCGAAACTGAAAGCTTGGTGGAGGTGGTGAGATGACAGAGGAGCAGATGGATGCAGCCCATGAGCTGTGTGAAAAGCTCTGGGAAAAGGTACACGACTTGGTTGATGCTGATCTTGAGGGTGTTGACGAAGAAATTGCAGAAGAAGTGCGAGATCACATGACGCAAACATTCAGGTTTTGTTTTCGTCAGAAGAGGTGGTGAGATGAAAAAGTACAGGATTGATGTTGAGGTTGTGGGGTACACCACCGTAATAGTTGAAGCCAACTCACTGGACGAGGCAGAAGATTTAGCGGTGGGTGAAGCGTTTAAGTTAAAGGTGGCAGACCTGTCGTACAAGGTCGCTGAGTGCACATCACTCGGAGACGACGAATGATCCTCTACGAGGTGATGTGCATCGCCATGGCGGTGTACTGGGAGGCTAGAGGCGAGCCGCTTGCCGGTAGGTTTGCAGTGGCCGAGGTGGTGATGAACCGGATGCACGACCCACGCTACCCGGACGACGCATGCGGTGTTGTGTACGACGGAGGGGAGACCCCCAGCGAGTGCGCATTCAGCTTTTACTGTGACGGCAAGAGTGACCAGCCCGATCTCAACAGTGTGTATTGGCATTCTGCGCAGCGTGTGGCACAGGCGGTGTACGAGGGGCGCAGTGCTCCGGTGGTGGGAGATGCTACGCACTACCATGCTCTGTGGGTGCATCCCGATTGGGCGAACAGTGGCTACGTCGTAGCTACAATTGATAACCATATATTTTATAAAGGTGTGAAATGAACGAGAACTTTGAAGCTGTGATGAGCGTTGGAAGTAGTTTGGCAGCGCTTGGGTTATGCGCGATGATCTGGATATGGGCCAGCGCCATGGCGGAGCGGGGGATAATCGAGACCTGCGACAACTACGGCAGCTTTGTGTATGAAGACGTGCGCTACACCTGCGAGAAGGTGGTGAAATGATCGAAATAATTATTGGAATACTGGCGGTAATTGCATGGATAGCCACGCTTATTTTTGCCATGCACCGCTTTGAGCGTGAGGGGTTTCTCGATCCGCCGGGGTTGGTAGCGGTTACCCTCGTCGTGGTGGGTCTCGCGTGGGGGATTAAGCAGGGTAACGATAATGAGGCCCGCCATCCGTGCGTCGAGTACGAACTGCAGATGACATACAACGCGGCGACTAAAACGATGAGGCCGTTGCGGGTCTGTATTGAGCGTGGGGAGTGGGTGGAATGAAATTTGACGAGGGGTATACAGTGCATTCAAAAGATTACTTTAGAAAACTGTCGGAGACGGCAACGCATGCGAAGAAAGCCGACCCGGCGATACTTGAGGCGAAGATAGCGAAGTACCTCGCTGCAGGTAAAACAATCACCGCCATCCCACGTGGGATGTCCGGTGCAGTACTTTCACCAATGGGAATATGCCGTAACGGCATTAAAGGAGCAGAGAAATGAGCCAGCATTGTAAAGCTAAAAGCTGTACGGCAGCAGCCCTACCGTCCAGTGGATTTTGTTACGCGCACACGGAAGCTCTGATGGGACCGACGACGTTTGGTGACGAAGCAAAAACCAGTGCGCCCAAACTCAAGGAACCGTACCCGGTAACCGCCGCAGACATACTCCACACAGCAGCGCAGCACATGCAAGACCGGGCCACGACGTACGACCAGCCGCAGGGCGAGCGCAGCATCAGCAAGACTGTGACGATGTTCAATACCTTAACAGGGCATGGGCTGACCGACGAGCAGGGCTGGCTGTTCATGACCTGTTTGAAGATGGTCAGGGCACAGGCGGGCGGATACCGTGCCGACTCATATGAGGATGGTGCAGCGTACTTCGCACTGGCAGGCGAGAGCGCAGCGCAGGAGCGTGTGTGATGGGTGACAACGAAGTACTGAAGCTAACGGTCACACCCGACAGCGGCACAGTGGTTCCCACTTTGACCTACGACTACACATGTAGCTGCGGCACTCAAATACAGATTTCAAAAATCTCTGGGTTTGGCTTGCCTGAAGAACACACAAAAAGCCTGCTTTTGAGTACAAGAGAGGTGTTTACTGACGTGTGTCGCACATGCGGAAAAACCAATAGTTTGTTGACTGAAATAAGCGCGGCGCAGGAGCGGATACTATGGCAACTGCGAATATAACCAAGTTGTTGCTATAAAGTAGCTTTTAAGCTACGCTTAACGGGTTCCACATGAAACAGAAAATACACTTTAAAATGAAACCGAGGATTTAAAATGACGATTAAAATGGCAAACGTAAGACTTTCCTTCCCCTCCCTTTTCAACACCGCGACTTTCGGCGGCCAGTCCACCGGCAAGTACGAGGCAACCTTCATTCTTGATAAGAAGGAGCACGCTGCGACGATCAAGGAGATTCAGAGCCTGATCGAGACGATGTCAAAGACGGAGCTTAAAGGTAAAGTGCCGTCGGACAAGATTTGTCTGAAGGACGGCGACGAAACAGAACGCGCTGAGTTCGCAGGGAAGTACACCCTGAAGGCGTCAACAAAGAAGCGCCCTTTGGTGATTAACCGCGATAAAACCCCGATTGCGGAAGCAGACAACGTCATCTACGCCGGGTGCTTCGTCAACGGGATTATCAGTCTGTGGGCGCAGGACAATCAGTTCGGCAAGCGTATCAACGCACAGCTCGACGGTGTGCAGTTTGTGCGTGACGGAGATCCGTTCAGCGACAACTCTGTCAGTGTTGATGCGTTCGATGCGTTCGGAACCGACGAAGACTTTTAAGTTCAATAAATAAAAACGTGCCGCTGGTGGGAGACTGCCAGTGGTATTTTTTTCTTAAAATTATCACACGGTCCCCCAATGGTTATCCTCGATACCGAAGTCTACAAAGATTATTTTTTACTCTGTGTCCTCGAGCTTGATAGCGGGAAAACCCGACGCTTTGAGATGTACGAGGGGAAAGCGTTTGATGTAGAAACCGTTACAAAATTAATGCAGAAGTACACAACTGTCAGCTTCAACGGCATCAACTTCGATTTGCCGATCCTTGTCGCAGCCCTCGCCGGTTGCTCCTGCGCACAGCTAAAAGCGATATGCGATGAGATCATCGTGTCACGTGTACCGGGCTGGCAGATATACGACCGGCACAGTCTGAATCGACCTGCGTGGGACCACATCGACATAATCGAGGTTGCACCGGGATCAGGTAGTCTCAAGATCTACGGGGGACGCTTACACACCCCTACGCTGCAGGACCTACCCATCACCCCTGAGTCCAGCATTACCCCAGAGGTGCGCCAGCAGCTGTGCGACTATTGTATAAATGACTTGGCCATGACCGCTGACCTTTACAAGGCACTGGCACCGACGATAGCCCTGCGGGCACAGATGTCAAAAGAATACGGTATGGATCTGCGTAGTAAGTCAGACGCACAGATCGCCGAGACAATCATAAAATTTGAGATGAACAAGCTTACAGCCAAAACGTACCGGGCCCCAAATCTTGAAGGCGATTTTACCTTTACGTACAGCAATCCAAAAATCATAAAATTTGAGACACAACAGCTTAAGGATGTGTATCGCAGGATCCGGAATGACACGTTCACCCTCGGGGGGAGCGGCAGCGTTGTGATGCCCGAGTGGTTGCGCAATACGCGTATCGAGATCGGTGGCACGACTTATAAAATGGGGATTGGTGGACTGCACAGCTGCGAGAAGTCTCAGTACGTTATCGCTGGGGAAGATGAGCTGCTGTCCGACTTTGACGTTGCCTCGTACTACCCCAACATTATCCTGCAGCAGAAGCTGGCCCCGGACGCATTCGGCAGACCCTTCCTCGACGTTTACCAAACGATCTTGGACAAGCGGATCACGGCGAAACGCGCAGGGGACAAGGTCACTGCGGAAACCCTCAAAATTGCCGTCAATGGCTCGTTTGGAAAACTAGGCAGCAAGTACTCTGCGCTGTACGCCCCCGAGATGCTAATCCAGACAACCATCACCGGACAGCTCGCCCTGCTGATGCTGATCGAGCGGTTTGAATTAGCGGGTGGGCAGGTAGTGAGTGCGAATACCGATGGGGTCGTCGTGCTATACAAAAAAGAGCTTGAGCAGACGATTGCGCTGATTGTGTGGGAGTGGATGCTGGACACCAGCTTTCAGCTTGAGGAGTCACGCTACAGCGCACTGGCAAGCCGTGACGTGAATAACTACATCGCGATAAAGCAGGACGGGTCCATTAAGTGCAAGGGTGTTTTCACCTCACCCGGATTATCTAAAAACCCGGACAGCGAGATCATCTACCACGCCGTAGCGCAGCGCGTGGCAAACGACATCCCGATTGAAACAACTATCCGTGACTGTACTGACATCCGCAAGTTTCTCACGCTGCGGCGTGTTACCGGAGGTGCCATTTGGCGCGGGGAGTATCTAGGTCGCGCCGTGCGGTTTTACCTATCGACATCGATACCTATCGACGAGTGCATCCATTACAGCATTAACGGGAATCGCGTTGCGAAATCATCTGGGGCTATACCGCTGATGGTGTTGCCACAAAATTTCCCCACTGACGTAGACTACGATGCGTATATCGCGATGGCCTATGAAGCGCTGGCAGAGGTGGGTTATGTTGGAGTCAAAAATAGAAAAAGCGTTAGTCGAAAGGGTTAAGACCTTGGGTGGAACGTGTGAAAAATTTGTCAGCCCCGGCAGGCGTGGTGTACCAGATAGAATCGTGACGCTGATCGGCGGACGCATTATTTTTGTAGAGCTTAAAAGTCCCACCGGGCGACTCAGCCCATCCCAAATACGAGACCACGAACGGCGCACCCAATTGGGGTGTGACGTGCGGGTCATCAACAATTTAGAGGCCATCGATGCTTTCCCGTGACGATCTGCACCCGTACGAGCTGCGGGCAATTGAATATATAAAAGACAAAAAGCGTTGCGGATTGGCGTTAGCGATGGGTCTAGGGAAAACGGTTTCGAGCCTCACGGCAATCGTCGATTTGCTGGATGGATTTTGCGCAAACAAGGTGTTAGTGATAGCCCCACTGCGTGTGGCCAAAAGCGTATGGCCAAAGGAAGTGACCAAGTGGGAGCATCTGTCTCACTTAAAAGTCAGCGTCTGTATTGGCACCGAGCGGCAGCGGCTGGCGGCTCTGCAGACTACGGCAGACATCTACACGATTAATCGTGAGAACCTCCCGTGGCTGGTCACACAGTATCGGGGAAAGTGGCCTTTCGACTGCGTGATCGTAGACGAGTCGAGCAGCTTTAAAAACTCATCCTCTCTGCGCTGGAAGGCGCTGAAGAAGACTCTCCCAGAAACCCATCACATGGTACTCCTTACGGGTACACCCTCCCCAAACGGCCTGCTAGACGTCTGGTCACAGCAGTATCTGATCGACTACGGCATAACCCTTGGTCGCACAATGACCGGCTACAAGCAGCGGTTTTTTGAAGCGGATTACATGGGGTACAAGTGGACCCTGCGCAAGGGGGCCGCTGAGGAGATCCAGCAGCTCATGTCCTCGAGCTGGCTGAGTATGTCGGCAGAGGATTACTTGGAGCTGCCGGAGCGAATAGATTTGGTGGAAAGCATTGTGCTGCCAGAATCCATCAAGGCTGAGTACGACCAGTTTGAAAAAACGCTGTTGGCAGATCTGCCTGACGGGGAAGTGATCGAGGCGGTAAACGCGGGAGCGTTGGCTACAAAGCTTCTGCAGTGGTGCAACGGGGCGATTTACACCAGCGAGCATAAACACTGGGCGCTGGTCCATGACGCAAAAATAGAAGTCCTGCAGGCGCTGGTGGAAGACAACGACGAGCCCATGCTGGTGGCTTACAACTTTAAGAGTGACCTTGAGCGATTGCAGAAAGCTTTTCCTGATGCGGTCGTGCTGGACAAAGACCCGACGACTATTGACCGTTGGAACCGAGGCGAGATCAAGATGCTGCTCGCTCACCCCCAGTCGGCAGGGCATGGTCTTAACCTGCAGGACGGCGGGGCGTTATGCGTCTGGTTTGGTCTGAGCTGGTCACTGGAGGCGTACTTGCAGTTCAATGCACGGCTGCACCGGCAGGGGCAGACGCTCCCTGTACGGATCATCCACTTGATTGCACAGGGCTGCTTAGATGAGAGGGTGATGAGTGTGCTGCAGGACAAGGATTCGCAGCAGAAATCTTTGTTGATGGCACTTAAGTCCCATCATTGATGCTACTTAAGTCCCATCATGCGTAATAGGCCCCCGGCCCCGTGACTGCGCACCCACCTACGATTATTGGTGGTGGGCCGGGGGGTTTCGTGCTCATTGCCCTGTACTTCCAAACCCACCAGCGCCACGCTCGGTAGTGCTCAGTGCGTCTACCTCAACCAGCTCGGTATGTAGGTACGGCATAACGACTAGCTGCGCTATGGCCTGCCCCTTACGTATGTAGTGCCCACCATTGCCCGCAGTGTAGGTTAGGCACAGCTTGATCTCGCCCCGGTAGTCAGAGTCTATCACCCCTACGGAGTTAGCCAGTGCAACGCCCGCTTTACCAACGCTTGAGCGAATGCAGACAAGCCCGACGTGGTTAGCCGGTATCTCAACTGCGATACCAGTCCCGAGCATCACTGATGCGCCTGACGATACAAGCACGTCGCTGTCTGCATAGAGGTCTAACCCTGCGGAGTTGGGAGAGCCCCGCGTGGGAGTGATAGCAGTAGTAGTCAGTTTCTTGAATTTCATTTTGCCTCCTTAAGCTTTAGTGTTAATTATTATTCCCGGCTCGACCGTTTGCAGGTACTGCGCGGCCTGCGATTCCGTTTTCTGGTTGTGCGTCTTGCACCAGCCTATCGCAAGCGATGCAGTAGTGCCGTGAGCGCAGCACCACGAGTTGAATTTCTTTAACCTCAAATTCCCGGCGTTGTTGAAATGTGTACACCCCTTGCAGTGCTCTGGCTTCATGTCGCCCCCTTGTTGTCGATGATGGCGCGTATGGATTCGTACACGGCAAGCTCCCTGCGGATGGGCGAGTCCTCAGCACAGTCCATCAGAGTTTCTAGCATCTGCACACTTACTACCCTGTGGGTGTCGGGGATTGCGTAAAGTTCCGTGTCCCGCGCAGGTAGCTCCCAATCTTTTAGCCGTCTGGCCCAAATTTCCGAGTTATTGTTTGCCGTTCCTCCGAACAGCGCCACCGGCCTCAGCTCATTCATTGTGCGGCCCCTTGCTCGCGGTGAGCATGGCAAGAGCCTCATCAGCGCGTGACCTCGGGCCTGTCATCTCTTGGTCGTAGTCCACTGCGGCCAGCAAATCTCTGAGCGCGTCGATAAACTCCACCGGCACCCTCACGTGACCGGCCATCCATGCGCGTAAAGTTGCCGTCCTGATAAAAGTGAATACCTTTGAATCATCGCCAAAGGCTGGCAGCTCGTTCTCAACAATAAA
>Ga0209134_10000026_pt1 | contig 50297 bp, 66 predicted proteins | sample LauGreSp1BDMLBSN_2_FD_187566 | JGI IMG/M metagenome (GOLD analysis project Ga0209134, IMG submission 187566) | Freshwater lake microbial communities from Lake Michigan, USA - Sp13.BD.MLB.SN (SPAdes) (version 2) | ecosystem: Environmental > Aquatic > Freshwater > Lake | place: Lake Michigan, USA... | reverse complement strand
TGGGGCATCTGGGCGGCAAAATTTTTTGAAACTTAACTATGGCAAAACTGGACACGTTGTTTTTTGGGGTCTTGCTTTACGAGGTATACTCTACTGGCGGGGGGTGTCGATTTCCCCTGTCCATGTCCCCCCCCTCCCCCCTGCCGGTCGCATGTTCGCCTTGCGTGCAAGGCGCGGCGCTTCCCGCTTGTTTCCCTCACAAGTTGACACGCGTGTCATGTTATGCCATATTGAATGGGTCGAAGCGAGTTGCTTCCGACAAGCGGGGCATCCCGCCCCGCTGTTTGACATTGTTGGAGAACTACCATGATCTATGAAGGCAATGTGTCGTGGGTTGAGTCCAAGGACGGTTCTTTCAAGCTGGTGGCCAAGGCCACAGGCAAATGGAACGCCGCTAATACCAAGGATATGGTCAAGGCATTGATCGAGGCAAAGGCCACGATTTCGCAATGGTCTCTTTGGGTAGACCTTGGGCCTAACACGCCAAGGGCTGAGGCTCCGGTAAAGTCTACCGAACTGGCCGCTCTTATCAAGGGCGCTGATAAGGTGGAATTGGTGCTAACCAAGCGCCCTTGGCCGCAGCCTAAACTCAAGATTAGCAAGGGCGAGGCGGCTAGCAAGCCGACTGGCAAGCGCGAAATCTAAACACTAGGCGGGAGCGCAAGCTCCCGCCACCTTTCAGGAGCAAAGACAATGCAACGCAATGAAACCATGTTCGTTCGTGTTCGTCGCAATGGTCAATGGAAAGTCGTGCAGATAACCGTGACCAAGAAACGCAAGGCGGCTATCGCAGCGCGCCTACCAGTGAAGCACAATGTGCAGCTGGTCCTAATCTAAACACTAGGCGGGGCGCGAGCCCCGCCACCACAGGAGCAAAGACAATGGTAGAAAGCACATTCTCAGTACTCGTCCTCGGTATAGGTCTAATCCTCGGACTGACCTTGATCCTCGCCTCCCCGAAGTAACCACAGCCCCAGCCTCACAAGCTGGGGTTTCTTTTTGTCTTGTGTTCAGTTTTATGTGTTCAGTTTTAAGAGAGTAGTAGACCATACTTCGGGGGGTTATCGCTCGCACATTGGGGCTTTTACACTCCGAGTGTAAGGTTATCGCGTAAGTCACTGTATTATAACAACAATCTACAAAGCGTGTTCAGTTAAGATATCCGATCCAAAAAACTTGGACACGCATAAAACACCAAACTGGACACATCTTTTCCAAGATGTTCAACAAAACCAACGACTTAGTAAAAGTAGATTTGTAAAACAATATATATAATCTATATAATCTACAAAATATAATATAATGTTACCCTTTTTTCGCGTGAGACCTAACTTGACACGTGTTCAGTTTTGCGTGTTCACTTCCTAACGTGTCCAGTTAGCTTTCCCCAAAATGTTGGCCTCTTTATTCTCAAAAACATAGATTATTTAGATTGTTACCGAGTACTACCTTTAACTACAGAGACTTACAACAATCTAAATTACAATCTAACTGGACACTTGGACACAGATCACACCACCAAAACATAGATTGTTTTAGATTGTTTGGACAACTGGACACGCTTCACAGGGCCAAACTTGACACGCCAGCCGCCCCATGCTAGGTTGGCAAATCGATCGGGAGCCCCTCGATCTGTATAGGAGGAGCCATTATGGCTGTGAACCCTAATGCTGAGTTGTTCTTAAACGACTCTCGTGGTGTATATATTCCTCGTGACTTCGCAGAGTGTGTCCAGTTTAGCGCTGTAAGAGGCGTGTCCACTGACGACTTCGCTATCCTTGCTATTGGTCCAGACCACAAAGAGTACTGGGAAGCATGGGATACAGTACTCCAAAACTGTACACTCGTTAACTCCATAACCAACGTCACTTACTATCTCTATCAGGACGGTGATCTGTGGATCATCCCTGTTGGTGAGTGCTTTGACGATGAGGAGCAATAGCTATGATTAAGACAACCAAAGCCCAGCGTAAATCGCTTTACCGTAAGTATGTTCACGGTGAATTGGCAGACAAGAACATCACCTATCGTCAGTTCCGTAAGACTGTACAGCCAACGTCCGGTATGGACGGCGCTGTTGTAGTCCAGTGGTGCAATATGTGGCTTGCTATTGAGGGAGACGGTTATGTCCACAGCTAAGGCAGTACGTACGACGACACGACAGGCTTCACGCTATGTCAAGGTTACTATGCCATTCAAGAACTCCAATGCTCAGCTGTATGGTGAGTGGAGGAATGAGATGTACGTGGTGTATTCCTATGGACAGCACTTCCCGATCTATATCTTCGAGCCGACGATACGTCGTTGGTTCGCCAATGAGGACAAGTACTCACGGACTACAACAACACACCAGAGCTGTGCCCATCCCGGCACTGAGACCTATCCTCTGTCTACACACGGCATGATCCGACTTATCAATTCTGGCTATGACTGGCTTGTATCCCAACGTCTGACTGGAGGGCACATATAATGCTTAAGACAGTAGAACTGGACGGCAAGCGCATTGCCTATGACGACAACACCGAGTTCCTTGTGGAAGTAGGCCGCAATCAGTCTGCCTATAAAGTCCGGTGGCGTTTCGTCGGTAACATACACGAGGCTGTGAAGTACTATCGTGGCCTTAACATAGGCAATGGCTACAAGAAACGCCTTAGAGCGCCGAGTTTCAACAAGCCAGTGCTTGCACGGTACATGAGTTAACAGGCCGAAACAGGGGTTCGCCCCTGTCCACTGGTTAGACCAGTGCTGATGAGGCCAGACTGCCGTATGGTGACTTATGACTAACAAAGCAATGAGACTGTACATGCTCCGCAATGTGTCCAGTGGAGCTATTGTGACCGATGCCGATGGTTCGGTTCTGTACTTCACCAACAAGATGGATGCTAAGGCACATCGTCAAGATGGGCAGGTTGTCTCTCGTGGTCCAGACCACAAGCATGGACCGAGCCAGACCAAAGGAGCATACTAATGCGTTCACTCACACTCAAGGCTACGATCAAAGCGCTGTTTAGCCAGCAGCGTACGGTGTGTATCGAGGGTATGCCGGGCGGTGGTAAGACTACTATCGTCCACTCTGTAGCGGAGGAACTCGGTGTTCACTACATTGAGAAACACATGCCGACCATGCTAGTCGAGGACTTCGGTATTCTGTTTCCTAACCCTACCAGTGACACACTGCACTACAAGCTGCCAGACTGGTTCCCTGCCAAGGGTTCAGCCTATGACGACGGTCGTGGTGGTATACTGTGCTTTGACGACCGTAACCAAGCTGGTGCTGACCTACAGAAAGTCCTCGCCAATATCTGCCAAGCTCGTACACTGCACAACACACAGCTTGCTGACGGCTGGATGGTTGTCTCGACTGGCAACAGACAGTCCGACAGGGCTGGTGCTAACCGTGTGCTGTCTCACCTCCGCAATCGTGAGACTGTGTTAGAACTCGACACTCACCTTGACGACTGGACCACATGGGCTCTGGAGAACGACGTCAAGCCAGAGGTCGTGTCGTTTATCCGCTTTCGTCCTAACTTGTTACACGACTTTGACCCACAGCGTGACCAGAACGCTACACCACGGTCGTGGGTGGACGGTGTGAGTGCTGTACTCGGTGCTGTACCACCAGAGGCAGAGTTCGAGTGCTTCAAGGGTGCTGTAGGTGAGGGTGCAGCGGCAGAGTTTACGGGGTTCCTGCGTATATTCCGTAAGCTGCCTAACCCTGACGCTATCCTCATGAACCCGACGACTAGCGACGTTCCTACCGATCCTGCCACACTGTATGCGCTGTCTGGTTCACTGGCAGAGCGTGCTACAGAGGGCAATTTCGACAGGCTGTGTGCTTATGTCGAGCGTATGCCGCCTGAGTTCAGCGTTCTCACAGTGTCTTATGCTCTGCGTAAGAAGGCAGAACTCAGCAACACGCAAGCGTTTACAAAGTGGGCTATCGCTCATCAAGACGTACTGTTCTAAGGCGAAACAGGGCTACGGCCCTGTCCACTGGTTATGCCAGTGCTGATGAGCCTAGTGGAGCAATAGCTATGAACCTATCTGACAGAGCGTTATTGGTGCAACTGTCTATCTCACAGTGGACAGCGCGTAAGCATGACAAGCGGGCTTCTAAGGAAGTCACAGAGGCTAACGCTGCCTCTACGTCGGCTGGTCGTTTTAACAAGGCGTTGCTGCCTATGAACGACTACCTCGACAACGTACACAAGAAGTCCGGTCTGATCCGTAATATGTATTACGATAATACGTTACCGTGGGGTATCGAAGGCACACAGATGCTGCCTTCGGCCAACTACCTTGCGTTTATGACTGAGTTCCGCAAGCAGAAAGCTGAGTGGGAACAGTTAGTATCTGAGTTTATCGATCACTATGACTACCTCAAAGCTAATGCACAGCGGTTCCTCGGTACGCTGTATAACGACGCTGACTATCCGGTTGCGACTGAGATTGTTGGCAAGTTCAAGATGGACATGGCGGTGTTTCCTGTACCGTCTAATGACTTCCGTGTGTCTATTGGTAGTGATGAACTCAACCGCATACAACAAGATGTAGAGCGTCGTGTTCAGGAAGCACAGACGACTGCTACTCGTGACGTATGGCAGCGTCTGTTCGACAAGGTAGAAAAGATCGCAGAGCGTTTGTCTGATCCCACTAGTAAGTTCAGGGACAGCCTTATTGAGAACGCTCGTGAGATGTGTGAGTTGTTGCCGCGTCTTAACTTCACTGACGATCCGCAACTGGAAGCTATGCGGCAGGAAGTCGAGACTAAACTTGTGTCCATGAGTGTCGAGGTGTTGCGTAGCGATCCGTTAGTGCGTCGCAATGCCGCAGCTGACGCCAAGGCAATTATGGATAAGATGTCTGTGTTCATGGGAGCAGTGTAATGGATATCATCAAACGCATAGCCAAAGCCAAGACCAGTCTCATACTGGAGCATCCATTCGTCGGTACGATTGCGCTTAACATGCCGACTGTGCTTGACGACAGCATCCCCACAGCGGCCACCAATGGTAAGGTTATCAAGTATAACCCCGCGTTTGTAGAGGGCTTGACCGATGAGCAGGTCAAGTTCCTCGTGGCCCATGAGTGTATGCATCCTATGTTGGAGCATAACTTCAGGCGCAACAATCGCCATGCCAAAAAGTGGAACCAAGCAGCTGACTACGTAGTCAACAAGCTGCTTGTAGACGAGGGCATTGGCAAATTCATCGACGGAGGGTGTCTTAACGACACTCTCTATGCCGCAGGCAAAGGCACATCGGACGGTATCTATAACTTACTGCCAGAGCCAGACGACGGCGATGGTGACGGTGGCATTGGTGGCACTGGTCAAGATATCGAGGATGCTGAGGGTTCACCTGCTGAGAAGGAGCAGGAAGCTGCCGAGTGGAAGGTCAAGGTAGCACAGGCTGCACAGGCCGCTAAGATGATGGGCAAGATGAGCGCTAACATGCAGCGTCTTGTCGATGAGGTGCTACAGCCCAAGGTAGACTGGCGCGATGTGTTGCGTCGGTTCACTGAGAAGTGCCGTACTGATACACGGTCGTGGTCACGTCCTAACCGCCGGTTCTTGGCGCAGGGTATGTATCTCCCTAGCGTATCAGGGGAAGCACTGGGCGATGTTGTCGTAGCTGTGGACTGCTCTGGTTCTATTAGCCAGCGACAGATCAGTGAGTTCGCTGCCGAGATCAAAGCCCTCAAGGAAGATAATAACCCGACGACTGTGCATGTTGTGTACTTCGACTGCGAGGTCTCTCATTACGAGAGCTATGGCCGTGACGACGACCTCAATATCAAGGGTCACGGCGGTGGTGGCACAGCGTTCAGCCCGGTGTTCAAGTATATCGCACTGCGTGACATAGAGCCTGTTGCGTGTGTGTTTCTGACTGACTTGTGCTGTGACGACTTCGGTCCTGCACCTGACTATCCTGTGTTGTGGGTTTCTACCGATGATGGCAAAGCGCCCTTTGGCGAAGTGGTGGTGATGTAATGGAACTTATTTTAGCAGGATCGTTGTTGGTTAACATTGCTCTGGCCGCATATCTTTTGTGGCTGGAGCGCGCATTGGCCCATGCTACATTTGCTTGTGACAGTATGAGTATGTCCCTTGCTGGTATTGCAGCTGGTGACCTGACTATCGAGCTACGTGACGACGAAGTACATATCAAACGAGTGGAGCGCACCGATGGTTAATGTTGTCATAACGGAAGACCTGCGTAGACGTATCGTTGCCGCTGTAAATAAAGAGTTTGAGCCTCTACTCGACAGGCACAAACTATCAGCACCCAATGTCGGCAGTGACATATACGATAAGATGTTTGGGCATATATCTAATGGTATGCTTGCGCTACCGGTGTACTGCTTTCCCTATACAGACACACTCAACATCAAGACGGGTGGTAGGACATACGAGTTCAAGTTACCGCATAGGCTCCCTGTTCCGTACACTGACTTCATCCTTAACGGAGGGGAATGGCAGTCGTGGTCTAAGACTGTGATCGTCAAGGACATTGCCGAATGGAGGTCTGTCACAGACATCATGAACACATGGAAGACTGACGGCGAGCAATTACAAACCAAAAAAGAAAACTTCATCAACTCTGTCCGTACCATACTATCGACGCATCGGTCTATTAACAGAGCGTTAAAGTTCTGGCCTCCGCTTCGGCAGTACATACCGGCTGATGTAGTGGCTAGGATGGAGGCTAAGGTAGAGAAACCTGTAGCACCAGCTGAAAAGCCTGTGCCAGCGTACAGCATTGACCTTGATACATTAAACGTCACTGCTACCCTGTTGCGGATATCCAAATAGGAGCTTGTATGCAGCGAGAAATTTGGGATAAGAAAGTCGAAGAGTTCCTAACGGAAGTCGATCTGCGGTGTAAGATAGGAGTACTGGAGAGTATAATAAGAAAACATAATGGTGCGGCATTGGTTAGCAAACCGAGGGGGAGTTCAGCCCCCTCAAACCGATGGCTACCGCAGCTTACTGCCATACTAACTACCGGGTTAGCGCATGGCAGCGTTACGACTACGTTCTTAGATCAGTACGTATCGTACTTGAGCGCCATGATATGGTTCGTTAGTCCGATAGACGCGGCCTTCGTTGCGCAACGGTTACGGCGGGATATAGCTGAACTTGGCGACGAGCTTTATCTAGCGGCAACAGGGGATGGTATACACGGATGATCGACGAGGGTGGTAAACGCTACGGCAGTCTGCGTGTCATCAAAGTCGTTAAGCGTTCTCTTGCTGAGCGGTTCAAGAGATCAAAAGCCAAATGGTTGTGCGTCTGTGACTGCGGCATGAGGACAGAGGTTTTCGGTGATAAACTACGCAGCGGCCACATCAGCCGCTGTCTTCGCTGTGAGCGGGAGATGAGGAGCAAACCTGTGAACACTCTAGTAAGACGCCTACGGAAAGAACAACAGTGGGGAGATACACTGGATGGTGAAGCCGCTGATCGGATCGAGGAACTTGAGGCTTTGGTTGATCGCCTCATTGTTGTCGGTCGCGATCTTTGCTGCCACATTCCGAGCGCTGATTTGATGATTGGGGTGTCGGACGAAACAAAAGCTGTCCTTGAAAACGTTATCTGGAAGGATGGGAAAAATGACCGATGATCTTGTGAAGCGACTGCGTGTCTCTGCTGATGGGTATTACGCAAGTGTTAGGCTGAGTTTGACAGAAGCCGCCAGCCGCATCGAGTTTTTAGAAGCGGCGTTGCTCAAGATACATATGTTATCGAAAGCTCGAAGCCGTCACGCATGGGACGACCACGCTACGTACTATCGTATCAGCACAGCAGCTCTGGATGGGAAAACAGATGACCAATGACCTTGTGAAGCGGCTACGCATGTGGGTTTACGAATGCGAGGAGCAAAATGCCCCCGGCATGTGGGCGCAGGATATGAGTTTTGCTGCCGACCGCATCGAAGAACTAGAGGCCATTATAAATAAATATAGGTACACGGTGGCGCAGATCAAACATTGGATTGCAACGGGAGAAATTCCTAAATGACCAATGACCTTGTGAAGCGGCTACGGATGTATGCAAGCACGACTAGGCACGCCGACAGAGAAGAGGCTGCCGACCGCATCGAGGAGCTAGAGCGGCATATCGAACTTAGAGATTGGTTTCTCGTAGAGAATGACCTCTGGGAAAAGTTTGCAAAGGGTGCGGAGGGTAAGACAGATGAAGGATAAGAGCATTTACATCGGAGATGGCGTCTATGCGTCATACGACGGACACTATGTTTGGCTGGCTCTCAATCATCATGAGCACAAGGTCGTGGCATTAGAGTTTGACGTGTTCGCTAACCTTGTTCGATTTGTTAAGAGCATCCCGAACATATACCCGAAGGAGGAGACCAATGACCAATGATCTTGTGAAGCGGCTGCGTGATACTCGATACGACGGACAGTTGATGATGCGCGTGACTGCTGCCGACCGTATCGAGGAACTGGAGAATACCGTTGACCTACGGTGGGAGTGTGACAGACGCGCCATTAAGCAGTGGCGGGAAGCGCATCCCGGCAATGACAGGGTATGGCCCGATCATGTTGACCTGTGCATGTGGTTGATGGAGAAGGTTGAGGAACTGGAGAACAACCTATGAAACTGATCTGTAGATGCGGCACGATCTATGAAGTATGCCAGATGCCTATGGATGTCTTCGAGGTTATCAAAAAGATCAACGCTGCGAAGTGTCCGGCCTGTGATATGAGCGGCAAACGAGCCTGTGTATACGTGGAGAACTTAGATGAAAAAAGGCATGAAGCAGGAAGAGACTAAGACGGCTCTCACATTTGAGGAGAAGATCACTGCCGCATGGGCGTACCATGTGAAGGGTATCGACCAGCACACGCTGGCTTCGATCTATAGTGTTAACCCCGGACGTATCTCCGAAGCATGTAAGACTATTGAACAGGCATTGACCCATGACAAAATCGCTTGAGCCCGAGTGGACACCTGAGCAAGTCCTCAAGGTTAGGAAAATCTATAGGCATGGAGGTACTATCGAAGATGTAATACGATTGTTCAACAGCACCCTATCATATGAGGCTACTAGGAAGCGGGCGATTGCATTTGGTATGCGGTTCCGTGTGATTAAGACTAACCATGAGGGCAACTCCAAGGCTGTAGCAGGAGGCACGCATGACAATCATAGTCTATGACGGCGACACTATAGTCGTAGATCGTGCAGGGTCAGACGGCACACGCAAGTGGGAGCAGGTTAAGATATGGCCGCACACAAACGGTGAGTTACTTACAGGTACTGGTCCAGCGGCAACGATCATGCTGATGCGCGATTGGTATGTTACTGGTGCTGATCCTAGCAAGTTCCCACATGAGCAACGTGGTGTACATTGGTGTGAGTTCATCGTCGTTAGCCCGCACCGGCTAGTAAGGTACGAGCAGAGCCACATACCTATTGACCACGGCAAGTTTAAGTGCGCATTTGGAAACGGACGTGACTTCGCTTACGGCGCAATGGCCGCTGGTGCTGACGCGATAGAGGCCGCAGAGATTGCATGTCAGTTCAGTACTACATGCGGTTGCGACTTAGATGTATATAGCTGGGAGGACTTGAATGTTAAACGAACCAAGCGACAACTCAACTAAGTTTGTTAAGGCAGACGGGGATAAACCTGAGTGGTGTCTTATCCCACCCGATGCAATCGAAGAGATCGTTGAAGTCCTGACATACGGAGCGCGCAAGTATAGCCCTAACAACTGGCACGCTGGCGCTCACTGGAGCCGATACTTTTCTGCATGTATGCGCCACCTATGGAAATGGTGGGGCGGGGAGAACAAAGACCCTGAGACTGGATACTCACACCTTGCACATGCAGGGTGCTGCATATTGTTCTTGATCGCATATGAGAAACGCAACATCGGTAGGGATGACAGGTAATGACTGAGGTAGCTGCAAAGCCAGTGAAGATAGACCTCCGCCGTGACATTAAGAAGATGGAGACTGAGCTACGAGACACACGCAGACTGATGCTTACTATCCGTACCAAACTACAGGAAGCAGTGATCGAAGCTAACCGTTCCAAGACTGCAATGGATAGGTATACGTACAAAATTACGCGGCTAGAGGCTGCGATACATGACCGACTAAAGCGGATAGAGGATTTCCTGTGATGGACATCGTAACGATAGACTTCGAAACGTACTACGATACGCAGTACTCACTGTCGAAGATAACAACTGAGGCGTACGTTAGAGACCCTAAGTTCGAGGTCATCGGTGTAGGTATCAAGGTCAACGACTACCCTACTGACTGGTACAGTGGGGATAATGTCGGACGGTTCCTTAAATCTATGCCGTACCACGACAAGGCGATCTTGTGCCACAACACTGCGTTCGATGGAGCTATCCTATCGTGGCGGTATGGTATCAAACCTAAGTTATGGCTAGATACTCTGAGCATGTCTCGCCCGCTGCACAGTTCAACTGTTGGCGGTGCGCTCAAGAACCTTGCGTCCTACTACAAACTTGGTGCCAAGGGTGATGAAGTTATCAACGCACTGGGTAAACATCGCTCCGACTTTATGCCGGACGAACTGAGCAGGTATGCGGAGTACTGTAAGAACGACGTAGAACTAACGTATAAGTTGTTCCGCAAGATGGTGAAGGGGTTCCCGAAGTCAGAGCTACTGGTCATCGACCAGACGCTACGCATGTACACGGAACCCAAACTTGTTATTGATACCACGCTACTGTCTGCCCACCTCGATGATGTACAGACTAAGAAGGCCAACCTTGTTGAGTCCCTTGGACTGACTGGGTTCACGGAGGATGAGGCACGTCAGCTGCTCATGAGCAATGATAAGTTCGCAGCATACCTTGAGAAGCTGAACGTCGCAGCACCAATGAAGACGAGTATCAAGACAGGTAAGCAGGCATGGGCGTTCAGCAAGACAGACAAGGAGTTCACTGCACTGCTCGATCACCCTAATGAGATCGTGTCCACCGCTGTGGCTGCGCGTCTTGGTGTTAAGTCTACCATTGAGGAGTCGCGCACTAAGTCTTTGATAGGGGTGGCTACTCGTGGTGCATTGCCCATCATGCTGAACTATTACGGCGCACATACGGGCCGGTTCAGCGGCGGCGATAAAATGAACTTGCAGAACCTACCTCGTGGCGGTGCGCTACGTAAGTCACTGCGCGCTCCTGAAGGTATGCGACTGGTGACATGCGACTCCGCACAGATCGAAGCTCGTGTCGTAGCATGGTTGGCAGGACAGGATGATCTTGTTGAAGCGTTCCGACAGAAGCGTGATATCTATTCTGAGTTCGCGTCGGAAGTATATGGCCGTAAGGTAGATCGTAAGCGTAAGGAACTCGACCCTGTTACTAACCAGATGATCTATCCTGATGTGGTTGAGGGCTTTGTCGGCAAGACGTGTATCCTCGGGCTTGGTTACGGGATGGGTGCTGTAAAGTTCCAGCGGACACTAGAGGTAGGGCAAGCTGGCGTATCTGTGAAGCTCGACCTGCATGAAGCTGACCGTATCGTGCGACTGTATCGCCAGAAGAACCACAAGATCGTATCGCTGTGGAACAGGTGCGGCCATGCGCTCAACGACATGGTGTGCGGGAGTAGCGGGCAGATCACATCACAGATCGGGTATTCATCCGAAGGTATCGTACTTCCTAACAAACTATTGATTAAGTATCCGGCGCTGCGCCGGGACACAGACGGGTACTCCTACATAGGCGACGCACGTACGTTTCGTAAGCTGGCAGTGCAACGCTTGGCCGGTTCCACTGATGGCAGCATTGACTGGACCCGTATCTATGGCGGTAAGGTCGTAGAGAATATAACGCAAGCCGTAGCGCGCATCGTTGTGTCCGAGCAGATGACACGCATCGGGCAGCGATACCAAGTTGTATTGCAGGTCCATGATGAGGTCGTTGTCCTTTGCCCAGAGGATGAGGTTGCTGAGTGTAGAGCGTTCATGGAAGAGGTCATGTCTACGCCACCGACATGGGCTCCTGACCTACCAGTGGCATGTGAGTCCGGCAGTGGAGTAAGTTATGGCGACGCAAAGTAACCCGGAAGCAGACCTCCTCGCTGCGTACATAGAGGAGATGAACGATCTTGCAGAGGAACTTGGTACTCTACGTTCGGTACTACAGCACATCAATCTTACGGCGAAGCGCACTGACATAAGCAGGCGGATGCGTATTACACTCATCATAAACACGACGGAGCGAAATTATGGTGGAACAAAACCCAAAGCGCAGACTATTCCATGAAGTCAAACGGGAAGTGTGCGAGGAGTTCAATATCACTGCGGCTAACTTTGACAGTACATCGAGGGCAGCAATCTATGTTTGGGCAAGACGCAAGGCGTGGTGGTTAGGGACCACTTTATGTGGGCGGTCTCAGTCAGCATTAGCTAGAGCCAGCGGCAACAGGTGCCCATCGACTGTGTACCACGGACTACAGGCATACAAGAAGGCAGTGGAGCAAGACAGTGAACTTGAAATTATTCGTACAGTTATGGAACGAAGGAAAGACCGGCCTGCAAATGGCGGAGGAACTGGGCACAACACGAAGCGCAGTACTTGGACGAGCCGCCCGGATGCAGGCAAAGGGACTACTGTCTAAACGAATTGATAAAGCTGCGCGTGTGGATAAGATACCAGAGCAACCTGCGGAGGTCATCATGCCTAAGCGTAAGCCTGTAGTTGAACCCGCCGCGCCAGTGCTTCGTCTGGTATGGCCGGTGGACCCAGTGGTTCCTGAGCCCCCGGATGTTGAGGACAATAAGCCCATAGGATTGATGGACCTTAAACATTCTAGCTGTCGGTTTGTTGTTACGAACGAAGACCCGCAGAACGCGCTATACTGTGGGAGACCCAAAGCCCGTGGGTCATACTGCGCAGACCATGCTAAACTTTGTTACACCAAACCATATGGAAAAGGGGATACTCGATGGCGCTCTCTCACTCGTTTTCAGCTCTCAAACTTTACGAAAATTGTCCGCTAAGATACTACGAGCAACGCATCAAGCGATCAGTCGTTGATAAGGGTGGCGAGGCTAGCCAGTACGGCGAGCGTATCCATGAGGCATTGGACCAACGGCTGAAAGGTGGAGCAGAGCTTCCCTCTGAGGCTGCGGCGCATGACGATCTCGTGGTGGCAGTACAGAAGATGGCGGCACGCGGGCAGCTGCTAACTGAGCAGAAGCTGACGCTGAATATCGACCTCCAGCCTACCGAGTGGTTCGCACCTGACGCATGGATGCGTAGCATCCTTGATATCCTAGTGCTGCATGACACCCACGCCTTCGTGCTGGACTGGAAGACTGGCAAACGTAGGCCAGACTTTACGCAGCTGGAACTGTTCGCACTGCAAGTGTTTGCGCACTACCCGCAAATCCAGTCGGTCTCCAGTGGGTTCATATGGCTGAAGGACAACGCGATGGATAAGGAAACTTACACCAGAGCGGATGCACCTAAACTATGGGCCGCATTACTTGAGCGTATCCATCGGATCGAGCAGTCAGTCGAGCATGACAACTGGCCTGCCAAACCGAGCGGGCTGTGCAGGTTCTGCCCGTGCAAAAACTTCTGCGATTATGCAGCGTAGAACTTGACACCTGTGTTCAGAGAGAATAGATTATGACTACACCCGAAGGGCGTGTGAAAGCGAAGCTGGACAAAATGCTCCATGAGGAGAAGGTCTGGTTCTATAGCCCACAAGCAGGGCCGTTTGGACGATCAGGGGTTCCTGATCGCGTAGCTATTGTCGGAGGGCAGTTCGTGGGGATCGAAGCGAAGGCAGATAGGACTAAGAAACCTACTCGGCTACAGGTCCAGTGCATGGCTCAGATCGAGCAGGCTAAGGGCAAGTGCTTCGTGGTGTACGACGACGAGACAATCGCTGCGGTGCGTGAGTTTATTAGAGGGGTACAATGCTAGTCGTTGAACGCGCTCACGCTTTAGCTATGAAACTGAACAACCCAATGCGTGTGTTGGAGACCATCCCAACAGCGCAGTCAGTATACTCGAAAGGGGTGCGGCTAGTTGTCGCACCACACCGCATCGAAGAAGTACGTGTGCTGCGGAACTTAGGCATCGACGCACCGTCACCGATCATGCACTACTACGGTTGGCCGGGTAAGTTTATCCCGTATGACCACCAGAAAGAAACGGCTGCGTTCTTGACGTTGCATCCTCGGGGTCTGGTACTCAACGAGATCGGCACGGGCAAGACACAGAGCGCACTCTGGGCTGCGGACTACATGCTGGAAGTTGGCATGATTAAGAAGGTGCTGATACTCTCTCCGCTTTCGACACTGGAGCGCGTGTGGGGGGATGCTATCTTCACTGGGTTCCCTAACCGCAAGGGTGTGGTGCTACATGGCACTGCGCAAAGGCGTAAGAAACTACTGAAGACCAACGCAGACTTCTACATTATCAATCACGATGGGTTCAATATCATAGCTGATGAAGCGAAAGATATGTTTGACCTCATCATCGTTGACGAGGCAGCAGTCTTACGGAACCCATCGACCCAACGATTTAAGGTGTTTCGTAAATGGATGGAGCATAACCCGAATACAAACCTATGGTTGATGACTGGCACGCCTACACCTAATGATCCAACAGACGCATGGGCGTTAGCAAAGCTGGTCAACAGTCCGTTCTGTACGAATACGTTCACGTCGTTTCGTGAGCAGGTCATGCAGAAGATAGGGCAGTACAAGTTTATCCCCCGTCCTGAGTCCGTGGATATTGTGAAACATATTCTGCAACCAGCGGTTCGTTATACTCGTGATGAATGCTTCGACCTACCAGACACTATCGTGCAGACACGCACAGTGGAGATGAGTGCGGATCAGAAGCAGCATTACCAGAGTATGATGCGCCACTTCATTACTGAGGCGAGTGCTGAAGGAACTATCAGCGCTGTCAACGAAGCAGTGAAGATGCAGAAACTTATACAGATTGCTTGCGGTGTGGCGTACGGCGACGATGGACAGACCATCGAACTGGATTGCTCGCCGCGAGTGAATGTGGTGAAGGAACTAATAGAGGAGGCAGGTGAAAAGATTATTATCTTCGTGCCCTTGACAGGTACGTTGCATATGTTGGAGCGTGAACTGTCTAAGCGTTGGCCTGTTGGTGTCGTGAATGGAAGTGTTAGCGCAGCGAAACGCAACCAGATTTTCTATGACTTCCAACATAGTAAGGCACCGCATATCTTGATTGCTCATCCTGCCACTATGGCGCATGGGTTAACTTTGACAGCGGCGTCTACTGTAATTTGGTACGGGCCGATCACGAGTAACGAACAATACGTACAAGCTAATGGGCGCGTTGAACGTATTGGTAAGCGGCATGTTTCCAACGTCATCCATATAGAAGGGACAGACTTGGAGCATCGAATGTATAAGCGCCTTGAGGGTAAACAAAAACTACAAGGGCTATTGCTGGATATGATCCAGCAACATACTGGATAGGAGCAAACTATGACTGTCGATGATGTAGTCGCCACGTACTTGAAGCTACGTGATAAGCGAGACGTTATGGAGGCTGCGGTTAAGGAGCAAACCAAAGTCATTACAGAGAAGTTAGTGAAGCTGGAAGGTTGGATCAAAGAGCAGGCGGACGCGCAAGGCGTGACGTCGTTCAAGACTAAACATGGTACGGCGTTTCTCACCACCACAGACTTTGCTAACGTGGCTGACTGGGATGCAGTACTTGGGTTCGTCCGCACGCATGAAGCATATGACATGCTGGAGCGGCGCGTTAGTAAATCCGCTGTGCGCGGATATATCGAAGAGCATAAGCTCGTACCGGATGGAGTAACTTATGGCACGCGATTGAACGTGAACATTCGTAAACCTACGAAGCGTGTAGAGGACTAAACGCTAGGCTAACTTACATTTTCTAAGGACATACACATGAGCAACCTTGTTCCGTTTACCACGAATATCCCCGCCCATCTTGCTAACCGCGTTGGCCAGCCGTCTGTCTTGGCGCAGGCACTTGCTGGTGGTATCGCAGGCGGTGAGTCTTTCCCGCGCATCTCGATCAAAGGTTCGCGGTTCCGCATTGTTGAAGGCGGCGCTGAGACTGTACTGAACTCCACCACGTTGGATGTCATCATCGTTGGCGCAAACCCGCGCCTGTCTAAGGCATGGTACGCTAAGGAGTGGAACAAAGACGCAGAACCTGCGGCTCCTGATTGCTTCTCACTGGATGGCATCAAGCCAAACGTAGATGCTGTCGATCCGCAGAATGATATGTGCGCTGGCTGTCCGCAGAATGCTTGGGGTTCCAAGATCACAGCTACTGGTCAGCAGATCAAGGCTTGCTCTGACAAGAAGCGTCTGGCTGTTGTCGCTGCTGATGATGCAGGTGGTCCGGTGTACCTGCTCGAAGTTACTCCGGCTGCACTGAAGGGGCTCAACGTCTACCAGAAGGAACTATCAATGCGCGGTATCGCGCCGGAGATCGTGCGTACTCGTGTGTCGTTCGACACTGATGCGTCGTTCCCGAAGTTGCAGTTCGGCTTTGGTGGGTTCCTTGATGAGGAGTCGATGACGGCAGTGGATGCTATTGCTGGTAGCGATAACATCTTAGAGATCACGGGACAGAAATCCACGGGTACTGCTGCTCCTGTCCCCGCTCCTACTCCGAAGCCCCAGTTGGTAAAGCCCGCTGCGAAACCTGCTCCGGCTCCTGAACCTGAAGCAGAAGCAGAAGCAGAAGAAGCTCCGGCTCCCAAGCGTGGCTTCGGTGCTGCCAAGGCTGCTCCTGCGGCTGTAGCTAAACCGGCTGCAAAAGTTGCTGCCAAGCCCGCCGCACCGGCTAGTTCTTTGGCCGATGAAATTGCAATGCTGGTAGACGAGATGGCTGATGACGCCTAAACGGATCGACTTTGCAAAAGTCGAGTCCCTACGGAGGCATATGCTTCTAACAGTGCGCGACCTCACCAACATATTGGGGGTGTCGCGTACGACCTACTACGGGTGGTTGAGTGACAAGCCTGTACGTAAGTCGAGCGAAGCAAGCATACGTGTCAAGGTACGGCACCTACTTCTGGTAATGAGCGAACATAACTGGCCGTCTCCAGAGATCATAGGGCTCGAACCCAAACAAAGAGTAGAGCGGCTTATTGCCCTACTCGAAAAGTACCGGTAGTCTAAGGGGTAGAAGGGGGGAGCAATCCCCCCTTTATTTTCCGAATGGGTGGGAATGATGGATACGATTGACTTTTTGACGCATGTACTTCCAGCCGAAGGTATTTATGTAAAGACTGTTATCGACGGTCGCGTTAAGCAGACGTACCATGAAACGATAGACCAACTGTACGCGAGCATTGCGACCAGTCGGTTAGCTAATGAGAACGTGTACTACGCAGTCGCAGCGTTCAATGACAACACCAGTCGTAAACAAGATAACGTGCGCGCACTTAAGTCGTTCTTCCTCGACATTGATTGCGGTGATGGAAAGCCATACACCACATGGCGCGATGGACTGTTGGCGTTAGGTGAGTTTGTTTCTGCGCTCGCGTTGCCCAAGCCTATGATTGTTTCGTCTGGTAATGGGCTGCATGTTTACTGGGTACTAGACGAAGAACTTCCTGCTGATGAATGGCAGGCGATAGCTGATGCACTCAAGTGGGCAGTGCGCGCTAAAGAGTTTGCTGTAGACATGGCAGTGCCAGCTGATAGTGCGCGTGTGTTGCGCCCAGTCGGTACGGTCAATCCCAAAGGTGGCGGACAGGTAAAGGTATTAATAGCTGCGGCTCCTGTACCTGTAGAAGTTATGCGCACTGCACTGGCAGCGTTCACTACGACGTCAGTTGCCGCAGCACCACAAGTACTCAAGCGTCGGTCGATCCTTGAAGACATGGTGGCCAAGCAAGAATACCCGCCGTGCATACCGCATGTGCTTACGTCGAAGTGCCAGCAGTTGGACTGGGCCACGACGCATCAGGATAAAGTCAGCGAGCCGATGTGGTACGCAGTGATGGGCATTGCTGCCTTCTGCGAGAACCCTGACGCGACAGCTATCGAGTGGAGCAAAGAGCATCCCAACTACAGCGAGATCGAAACGCTCCGCAAAGTAAACCACTGGAAGAACGTCACGTCTGGTCCTACGACTTGTTCGAAGTTTGAGACTGAGCGCGCTGATGGATGTAAGGGATGTAAGTTTAAGGGTAAGATCACAAGCCCTGCTCGCCTTGGTCTCCAGTACGCAGAGACGCCACCCGACCCGACTGCACCGGATGCGCAGGCGACTGAAGTACCTGTGCCGTGGCCGTTCAAACGTACGAACACTGGGATGAAGATCACCATCGACGAGACAGATGTCGATGTGTGCAAGTTTGAAATCTACCCGACGAGCTACGGCTACGACGAAGTTATGAAGTATGAAGTTGTACGCTTCAAATGGTTCCGCCAGCACATCGGCTGGGTCGAGTTAGTCTTGCGTCAATCACTGTTGATAGACGGAGCAGGCCGCGAGTTCGGTAGCGCACTGGCAGATCAGGGCATCGTTCTTGGGTTTAAGAAACAAGTGGAGCATTTTCAGCATATGTTGCGCTCATACATGGACGAGCTACGTAAGATGCGGTCGATGACCAATCTTTACGCCACGATGGGGTGGAAGGAGAACCATACGCAGTTCCTCCTTGGCAACACCCTTATCAAACTCCAACCCAATGGCACGATCATCCGAGAGCAGATTTCACTGGCCGGTAGCGGCTCGGCGGACACGCTCTACGGAGAAGCCGGTTCGTTGGAAGCAGCTGTACAGTTCACCTCGCTGCTGGAGAAGCGCAAGCTCTACACGCATATGTTTGCGATAGGCATCGGTATGTCCACAGTTCTATATGACTTCACTGGTATCTCAGGCGTTGTCATTAACCTGTACGGCCCGACCGGATCAGGTAAGACGCTTGCCCAGTACTGGCAGCAGTCGCTATGGGGACCGCCAAAGAAGCTGCACTTCGGTGCGAAGTTTACCCAGAACGCTTTCTTCGGACGGCTCGCACTGCACAACCACTTGCCTGTCACGGTTGACGAAACGACCATGATCCCCAACAAGGAGATCGGGGACTTCATCTATGGCGTATCACAGGGTGTAGACAAGGCGCGTTTGACCCGTACTGCGGAGACGCGAGACGCGAAGACTTGGGCAACGGCAGTCACCACCTCCTCGAACAAGTCATTCAGTTCAGCGCTTATCGCGTCGAACATGGAGACGGACGCCCAGCAGGCACGCCTGATGGACATCCCAATGAGTACAGACCCGCTGTTCGCCACCAGTTCAACAGCCGGTGAGCGCATCTACCAGTTCCTGATGGCGAACTACGGGCACATAGGCCCGAAGATGGTCGAACACTTCATGGCTATCGGCCCAGCTGGCGTCATGGCTATGATCGAAGACCACAAGAAACTGTTCACCACGCAGTACAAGGCTAACTTCTCAGGCGAGGAACGCTACTGGCGCAACGCGATAGTGCTGGCCGACCTCTGTCTCAAGGAAGCCCAGAGCCTTGGCCTGATCCAGTTCGATTACACTGCCGCTACGCAGCATGTTCTGAATATGGTGGGGATTACTCGTAAGGCGCTGAAGGAACAAGCCATCGACAGCTTCGACCTACTCGCAGAATATCTTAACGAGACAACATCCACGACAGTTACTGTCATGCACACGGGCAGCGAGAAGGGGATTGCAGACCACAGCCGAATGCCACGTGACGGTATTCATGTGCGGTTCGATGTATTCCGCAGAAACAATGGCGCACCATTTGATCGTGGCATCATGCTACTAGACCGTAAGCACTTCCGTATATGGCTCTCCACCCGTGGGGCGGACTATCGGTCGATCATAAACGAACTGGATGCTGAACGGGTTAACGCAACTCCGCCTAGCCAGAAGGCATACCTTGGCCGGGATACTCCGATTAAGTTGCCCCAGACCTATGTGATTGGTGTAAACCTAAACCACCCGCGCCTTAGCGGTATCCTAAACGATGCTGAAGAAGCAATGGAGAACCTAACGCTTGGCCAGCTTGCGCTGGTCAAGGACTAACAAAAGGAAACAGAATGCGTAAACTTATTCTCATAACACTATTAGCCTCGTGTAGTATGATCCCGTCATATGCACACGGGGCGGAGCCAGCCTCAACGTACGTCACCACGCACGCTGAGAAACAAGGTGTCCCTGTAAAGCTCGCGCTCGCAGTCGCCAAGATCGAAACAGGTGTTCAGTGCGGGCGCGTTGGTAAGCGCGGTGAGAGGGGGCCACTGCAAATCCACCCGCGTTCTGCCGCTGGGTTAGGCTATCCCAATATCGCTAAGAGTTCTTGTGATCGGCAGACAGAAGCTGGCATGGCGCACCTCGCCTACTGCTTCCGTAACGCCAAAGGTAATACGCGACTGGCTGTGGCGTGCCACAACCAAGGCTTCGGGGTACTGAGGACAGGCCGCATATCACGCGGCGCTGCCAAGTACGCGCACTTAGTGCTGCGCTAGGGTCACTTGAACTCACCCGTCGTAACATCAATCCCATAGATGTTCAGCATATCACGTGTCTCAGGACGGAGCCCGATGGGCGCTGTCTTGAGGAAGCGCGCAGCTGTCGGTTGAGCCGCAGCAAGAGCCGCACGAGTAGCACCCGCTGTGAAGTTGGGGATTTCCAACCCAGTACCACGGGCGGCTTCGTTCCAACTACGCACGCTGGCAGTGATCTCGTTCATGCGTTCGCGGTCCTTGGAGACAGACGCCTTCACGTAGTCTTCAGTGTACTTGGCGCGGGTGTCGTTCATATACCCAGACATCGCCTTCGACAGACGGACGATATCATTCTGCGCCGTGGCTTCCGCCGGGTAGAACCCAAGCAGTCGCGTCACGTAGGTGCTGAGCGCCACGTCCTTGGTGATGACTTTGCCCTGTGCGTTAGTGACCATTCCGTCATTGGCGTAGGCCCATGTATCTCCGACAGCGCGCATGAACGCAACAGGGGAGTCGCGGAACACGCTCATAATATCTTTACTGCTATTGGAAAGGCCGACCGCAGTAGCTCCGATACTAGCGATGTCAGCTGCACCCGAGACCAATCCAGCCATAGCCCCCGCGATAGGACCAAAGAAGTTCTCCATCTCGCGAGCCATGTCAGCACCGCCCTTGAACATACCAGTGAGCGGCAGGATATCGCCCATGCCGACACGAGGCGAGATGCTCATCCCTGTGGTGCGGTCGAGGAACCCGCGCAGGACATACGGCGATGAGCCGGGCAGGATAGAGTCCGCCAGTTTCATGGTAGCGGCTTCGATGCTCGCCATCTTGAACCCAAACTTCTGCGCAAGGGTATCCACAAGATCAGCGAAGTCCTCTGCGAACGGTATACCCTTGAGCCCGCTCATGAGCAGCAACATGCTCAAGATCGCAAGGCGACCGGGGTTGGACATACCAGCGATCAACTCAGTGGTGATAACCACGAACTGCTTATACATAAACAGGTACTGTAGGATGTCACCCCGTGCGATCTTCGGACGGTTGTAACGAGCGTAGTCGCCCTGTGCGGTGTTGACCGCCTCAACTGCCATGCTGATGGCGCTGCTGCGTGCGTTAACGTCAGACATCCCAGCCGCTTTGGCCCGCTCCAGTTCGAGGCGGTACGCAGCCAGTGCCGTGACGCGGCGGTTGAACTGTTCAGTGTAGCTGAACATACCCATCCATGCGTCGAGCGCTTTGTCCACGGCAGGGTGGTTAGGATTACCACGAGCAGTCGCCAGCAGCGCGTTGGTCTGCGATGCCTGAAGCGTACCGTTAGCGGTTTCCTCAAGCAGCATCATGGCTTCATCGCGGGTGAGGCCGTACTTGGTAAACGAGCCGTCCTTGATGATCTTCTCGATCTTGGCGGAGTCCATGAACAGTGCGTTCTTCACATTGCTGGACGCACGCATAAGTTCCACAGCCGTCTTGCTCATTCCATAGCCACCACCAAACCCAGTCTTCTTGTTGTAAGAAGCTAGGAACGTGGACGCATGGGTCACAAGCGAGATGATGTTCAGTGCCGCAGACGCGAAGCTACCACCAAGCTGCATACGGACAGTCACGTTACGGACAGTAGCTCCGTAACCCTTGGATAACATATCCTCAGTGCTGTCGTTAATGTTGACCTGCTCACTGTGCCAGCGGAGCAGTTCCTTGGCAGCTTCACGTGCGCGCTCGCCCTGTCCGAGCAACGGCCTTTGTTTCCCGTTTATTAGAACCGTCTCCCCAGTGCGTGTGTTACGCATGTTCATGTACTGGTAGGCGTACTGGGTGTACGCTTTCTGGGCGTAGTACTGCTGCTCCGGCGTACCGTTTGCAGCGGCGGAGTCCATTGCGTCCTTGAGCGCCTTGAGTTTCGCCGTGCTACCGCGCCAGTTATCGGTGTTGTACAGGGTGTCCAGCATCCGTGCTTGGAACTGGTTCTTGGCGGCAAGATGAGCGGTCATTTCAGCCCATGCGGCCACACTCTGGCGCATGTCAGCATTCCAGCCGGTCATACCTACGCGCTGAAGTCCACTTCTAGCGCGAGCGTTCTGGTTGGTCAGCGCGTTAACCACGCGGGCGCGTTCCGCTGGCGTGATATCAATGTTCAGCTTTTGTAAGACGTAGGAGAACTCGTTGTAGTCTGTGGCGGTGCCAAGATCAGGCGTCTGCTGCGCTGCGCCGGACTCCACGACCAGCTTAACGGAGATGGGGCTGTCGTTCTCGTCCGTCAGCTGCCATACCCGCTTGCTAAGGGCGTCCTCAAGCGATCCGATAGTGCTGTCGATAAGGTTACGTTCACCCTTCTCATCGAAGCGCCCGTAGTATAGACCATTGGCGATATCCTCACGCAACCGGACAGGCGCGCCAGTCTTCGCGTCATAGGCTACGACACGTACTTGGAAGTCACCACGGCGCTCGAACGGAACGTATGCACCAGCAATGGTAGTACGCGCATAGAGATCACCGTCAGAGACTTGCCGAGAACTTATCTCTAAGTTCCTGATCGCTTGCTGGATAGCAAACATTTCTTTTTCTGTGAGCCCCAGTTCCTTCAGGGCAGGCATAGCCTTGCGCATCGCATCGTACTTCGCGCCCTTGTAGACATCAGTGCCTTCACGGCCCTGCATCCAGTCGTCCAGTGCAAGCGGCTCCTTCACCACGCGAGTGGCTTTGTTGAGGAACGCTTCTGCCTCGTCGATGCGGAACTTCTCCGCCTCTTGTGCAGTTATCTTAGCGCCAGCGTCCTTGATCTGTGCGTCGGAGACAGGTCCACCGTTGAGGCGAATGTCTCTATACAGGTCCGATATCATGCGGAACGTACGGATATTCTCACGTGAGACCTGCTGCCCAGAAGCACCACGCAGACGGGTAAGCCCATCTATGCCGACCTCGGCTTCGTAGCGCCCGCGTTCAAACTTACTACGCAACTGGTCGAGTGCCGCCTCAAGGCGCAGCGCGTTGTGTTCTTGGTACGCACGCCAGTACGCCGACTTCTCATCGACATCGAACTTATAGGGGTCTATGCCACGGGGGAGCTTGAGCCCCGCACGGAACTCATCTGGCGTAACTGTGCCAGCCTTAACCGCTGCCGCTACTGCGGCTTCGTCAATAGTGCCGTCGTCACGCAGAAGCCGTGGCAGCTTAGCCACTTCAGCATCGGTGATCTGGTTCTTATATAGCGCAGCGTACGCCAGCAGATCGCTGAGCGTATTGTTATCGGCGGGCGTCAGGTTGCCAGAGTTGCTGAACTCAGTGAGGTTCTTGTACTTATCCACAAGGGCACGAGACAGTTGCGACTGCCCCTGCATGTACTCGTATATCTTAGTGAGACCAGCGCTCTTACGCGCCATATAGTTCAGGGACTGCAAGTTGCTGAGGACGTCACGGTAGTACGCGCCCAGTGTCTTACCTTGGTTGCTCAGAACTTTGGTGGCACCCAGTCTCTTGGCAGCAGCACGCATCCCGCCGTCGATCTTATTCAGCGCGGCGAGGTTATGGTACTGGCTAGCCAGCGTCTGTTCGTCCACTGCGGAGAACCGCCCAGAGGCTTCGACGTTTAGGCGTTCCATGTTCTGCTTGATCGTCTCAGCGGAAGCGAACGTGCCACCGCCGGTACGGACATAGCGACGAGCCTGCGATACCATCATGCGGGCGGCGTCGTCATAGAACTGGATGCCGAACTTGTTCAGCGCGTTCTTGATGGAGTTCCACACACGGGCCAAGACACTGACGTCGAGGAACGCTGCCTGATCCGCAAGGTATTCTTCAACTGCTTCGTTACGGCTGATGCCGTACTGGTCCATCCGTTCGTCAACCGCAGCTTGCACACGAGGGTCAGAGGTATAGACACGGTTAAGCATGTTGTTCAGTTGCAACTTCGGCATCACAGCGCGTAGGCCAAAGTGACCGATGGTCTCGTGCGCCATAACAAACGCAAGCTGCTGCTCAGTGTGGAAGTAGTCACTGAACAGGATGATGGTGTCACCGAAAGCGTAGCCCGCTGCCTGTGTCGTCTCGAAGGAACCATCAGCACGAGCAGCCATTGCCTGCTTGAACAGGGCGGGGTTCTGAGCTTTGAGGTCCGCTACATCGCGGAAGGTGTGCATCGTCGGCTTAACGAACAGCTTGCTAACGTATTCCTTCGCGGCCATAGCGATCTGGTTGACCGAGAACTTACGCGCAGGTGTGCCGTCAGCGCGGAACGAGTTTGCGCTGTATCGCCCATCATGATTACCAGACGGACGCGCTGCTTCTATTGCCTGCTCGGCATCACGAACTTCCTTGGCAGCACTATCCATAGCAGCTTGAACTGTGTCCTTCTCGGCACTAATCTCAGCGCGACGAGGGAAGTTCTCAGCCTTCATTGTGTTGATACTATTAAGCTCGCTCATCTTAGCGCGAAGTTCTTGATACTTGATGTTCGCTTTCTCCAGACGCGATTGGATACTCTGGTTCTCAGCAGCACGGACAGCAGGAGTAACCGTCGTGCCGTCGCCAAACGGAGTCTCGACGGTGGCCTCCGCTTGGATTTTCCTTACTTTGTTTTTAGACGCAACGTTCTTCGCCAGAGCTTCAGTGAGCGGGGCACCAGTCCGCACATAGCGATCCCATTCGGTTTTACCTTGTGGGTCAAGGGCGTCATAGCCCTTACCGCCGTCATCAGTCATATCAATCCATGCTGTGCGGGCTCCATTAGTTTCATCTGCGGCAACAGTGGGTTCAACTGTGGCGACAGGGGTCTCAGCCGGAGGGGAAGCCGGTGCTACCGGCTCCTCTTTTTTTAATTTGTTGTCCTTTACTGGCCCCGACTCCGGCCCGCCTTTGCCAGTGAAATCGCTACGGCCTGTTTCACTGCTGCTGCCTTGTTCTTCGGGCGGCTGGTTCCGATCTTTCCTTTTGCTTGCCAGTCGTCCACCAGCGTTTGGACGTTCTTCCCCACCACCTTGTTGCTCTTGCCCTTCACTAGCGGCATTTGATGTCTCCGTCGTTGACGTAGTTTTAGGTATCTTTGCGTTCTTAAAGACCGAAACCTCCACGCCAGCAAGACGCGCAAGGTTCTCACGAGCCTCGGTCGTCGGCGTCGTCTGGACGTACCGAAAGAACACGCCGCTGTCGTTCTTAAAGGCTGCGAGAATATCCTCCTGCTGCGCAGCGGTCAGCGTGTTCATGCCAGCGATAGTTCTGCGGCGGGCATCATTCTTTAACTTATCCCCACCGATGACACCGCCTTCGATGCTGAACTGAGTCGGCTGCTGCATAGCAGCTTGCGCACGCGCTTCCGTGTAATCTTTCTCAGCCGCAGTAGACTGCGTGCGGTTCTGTTCCTCACGTTGGGCTTCCGCCTGTTTTGCCTCAGCCTCGCGCTGCCGTCGCTCCTGCTCCTGCTGCATCTTACGTTGCAGCGGATTGAGCCCCTCAGCCATAGGACCACCGGGTTGTGCGGTAGTTGCCGAAGAGGTCATCGTCGGGAAAGGTACTTGCGGGATCGGCTGAAACACCGGTACACCAGTGCGCGTAGCCTGCGGAGCCGGAGGAACAAACGCTGGCAGCGGCAGCGGAGCCGGGGCAGTCTGAGACTGCTGGAGATTTAGGTTAAGTTGCTGGCCTTCCAAAGGTAAGTTCAACTGCTGCGGCGTGAACGCCGGGACCTGCCGCGCAGGTGCAGTCTGAGGCGCAGCCCCAGCAAACAAGTCCATCTGCCCACCAACGGGCAGTTGCTGCAACGGACCAGCGGTGTCGAACAGGGGAAGCCCCTGCATATTAGGTTGTACTGGCGGAGCTACAGGCGCAGCGACTGGCGCTGCTACGGGCGGGACGTACTGTGGAGCACCGAACAGGGGGAGCGAAGCATCTGGATTATAAGCGCTCGAAAGCGGCAACTCACCTTGAGCCCGGTACATATATGATGGCGGGCTTGCAGGCATACGCGGACCCTGCGCCTCCGGCGGGCCATACGTTTCTTTATTTGCGCCGCCGGTCAGATCAGTTTCGTCCCCACGCTGGAGACCCACACGGTCAACGACGGGCTTCTGAGCAGCAGACGTAATGGCTCCACCGAGCGCGCCCATGAGCGAGCCAGCGGCAAACGAATTGACAAGGCGGTCGATGCCTTCCTTGGACCCGAACGTCGCATTGGGGTTAGCCGCCATGAGGATGGCTTCTTGCCCAGCTTCGGCAGTTCCTTCAGCACCAGCGATACCAGCGGTACGCGCAGCACCAGCGGCAAGACGCTGACGTGCGCTAGCTGCGGCCTGTTCAACGCCAGAACGTGCGGGGTTCAACGCACCCTTAAAGATCGGAGCAAGCAGTAGCGCTTCGCTTGTGGACTCCAGTGCTGCGTAGGGGATAGCACCCAAGATAGCAGCCATGCGGTTAGGCGCACCTGCCTCAACCGTCTCACCGAAGATATCAGCGGCACCAGTTCCGTAGTTGTTAACCAAGCTGGCGGCAGCAGCGCCACCGATCTGACCAGCCTTCTTGAGGGCTTCGGCTTCTGCAACGTCGAGCGCCTGCCCAGCCATACGCTTGGTGGCGGCAGACTTCAGCAGCGCCTTAACTTCTTCCTTGGCGAAGATGCTACCCAGACCAGAGGCGGCAGCACTGAAGGGGTTCGCGCCACCGACAGCACCACCGACTACGGCAGTAACAAGCGACTGAATGATATTCGGACCCATCGAGCCGATGGTGTACGCTGCCCAGTCTGCGAAGGACTTGTCGTCTGTGAATGAGCGCTCGTACGGTGCAGTCTTGGCGAGGTCCGCTTCCTGTGCAGCAACGATACGTTTACCGGTTTCTTCCGCACCTGCCAGCATAAGGCCGTAGCCAGCCAGCTGTTGCGTCTGGTCAATGCCACGGCTGAAACCACGGGAGAACAAGCGTCCCATAGACGGGTTGGTAATCTCGCTTACCTTCTGCGCATAGCTCGTCGGATCAAGCGCCTGCCAGTCACCTTGCGGCAGCGCTGTGCTAGTGCCTGCGCGACGGTTAGTAAGCGACTGCGCCATCTTGGCTTCGTCGTCAGCAGCGAACTCACCGAACCCCGCCACGAAGAACTTGTTCTGGCTAGGGCTGTACGCGATCTCAGCGGTCGAAGTCGTCGGCGCGGGACGGTACTCAGGCAGGGGTCCACGCGCAGCCGCCATCGTGGCGGCGACATTACCTAACGACAGCCCTGCCGGAGCAGGTTGTTCCATGTATGGCAGAGCAGCAGCTGTGACCCCGCCTCCCGCAGTTTCAGGGTACGGAAGGGCGAGTCCACTCTGCAATCTCTCAGCCATAACAATCCCTTATTATTGCAAGCCAGCTTGGGGGCGGGCGGTGGACAGTTGGATAGCACCATTAGCGCCGACTGTACCAACCTGTTGTAGCGCAGCAGGTTTAACACCACCAACTGGGGTACGGTTTTCGTCTATCGAATATACCCTGTTACCTTCGACGATGTAAACCTTCTCCCCCACGACCGCAGTTTTTAGGTCTTTGTCTTTCAACATTGCCTCGCGCTGGGTCTGTGACGCCTGCTTGTATTGCTCGATATTGAGGTCAGCGATTTTACCTGCCACAATTTCTTCGATCTTAGCGCCCGTCGTACGCTGTAACTCTAAGACTTTAGCTCGATCCTCAGCGATCATCTGGCGGTAACCCGCGTCGGTGCGCTCAAAGAAGAACTGCTTGAACTGATCCGGGGTAAACACACGCGGCTGATTGTCTGTTCCAAGAACAAACGTGCCATTGCGTTCGACCATATACCCGCCCTCAGCGCTGACCAATCGATGCGGCGCACCCGTGGCGTACTGAAGCAGCTGCTCAGTCATCTGCGGCTGACCGTTGTCAATCAACTGTTGTATCCCAGCCTCACCGGCTTTACGCGCAGCCATCGTATCGAGCTTAGTAATCTCAGATTTAGCTTCTGCCTGTGCAAGCCCAGCGGCCAACTGGTACTGCGCGTTCTTAGTTGCGATATCAGCATCAAGTTTATTTAGAGCGGTTCGCAATGGTTGCGCTGCTGCGGGATTGTTTCCAACAAGTGCTATGCGCATTTGCCCAAGTAAGTCTTCGCGATCCCGCAATGCTCTTTGTACATCAGCGTTATAAACTTGGTAAGCAGCGGTCTGTTGCTGGGTGTATGTTTGCTCATACTGCTGGCGCTGCTCTTGTACCCGCTTGAGTTCAATCGGAACTCCAGTATCGGAGGCAACACCGGTAGCCCCACCAAACTTTGAGGTCCACTTATTGGCAAACTGCCCGGCAGTCATACCAGCAGTGCCACCGTTGTTGGTCAGAGCGGTAAGTGCTCTCTGCTTGTCGCCTCCATATACAGCGGCAAGCGCGTCAACTGCCTTCTGTTCTGGGTTCGCCAAGAGTGCGCGAGCGCCAGCGGCACCTTGCTGATGCGCAAGATAAAGTTCGCCATCAGTCGGCGCACGCCCCAGAGCCTGCGATAGGTACTGCTTATTGGCAGTCCACAACCGTGCGCCTGCATCGAGACTGGCTACGGGGTCATAGGGGTTGGTAAGCCCGAACTGTCTGGCAGTATCCGTCGTGAACTGAAGCAGCCCAGCGGCACTGGATTTGTCGCTTTTGGCTAGCGGGTCGCCTTTGCTTTCAAGGAACACCAACCGGCGCAATGAGTCCGGGCTGATCCCGTACTGCGTAGCAGTGGAAGTTACCAGCGCGTCGATCTGGGGCGGAAGCGTTACCTTACCGGGCGCACGCGCAGCGGCAGGAGCGGCAGGAGCGGCGGCAGCAGGAGCGGCAGGAGCGGCAGGAGCGGCAGGAGCGGCAGGAGCGGCGGCAGCAGCAGGCGCGATATTGCCGATAGGAGTTTGGACGGGCGCAGCGGCAGGAGCAGCAGCGCGTTGCGCTTGGATAGGCTGCACAACATCAGTATAGAACTTGAGCGGATCAGCTTTAGCCGCAGCAATATCTTCTGTGTTGCGTAAAAAATACTCGTTTGCCGCAGGAGAGTTAAACCACTCCGCAGCCTTTTCCCTGACGGCTTGCGCCCCTTGCTGCGGGATCGGCAGCGGCGGGTTAGCCATAAATCGCACACCTCGGGGCGGGTTCACCTGCTCAGCAAGTCTGGGAACCTCCTCTCCCAGTACGGCACGCGATGGCGTTACCGGTTGCGTTCCCGGCGTCTGCAACCCAGCGGTAGGAGCGGTAGGCGCAGCAGCACCAGCGGATGGCATACCTTCCGGCTGCGCGGCAACACCCTGTGGCATACCGGGATAAACAGTCGAACTACCAGCGCCCGGCATCGTGACGGACGGTGCAGGAGTAAACGCTCCACCGGGAGCCTGCGGAAGACCTTCTGGGGTAACACCCGCACGCCGCGACTGGTCCTGTATTATAGCAAGACGCTCAGCTTCTGCGCGCTGGCGTACTTCTTCTGCGCGTTGTGAGGCCGCAATAGCTTCAGCCGTGGTGCGCATCTTCTCAGCTGTGCCAATACCTTGCTCAAACCCGGCAAGGCCAGCAGGAACCAGTCCAAAATTAAAAGCCATAGCTGGTCCCCTTAGACGGTACGTGTGGTTGGGCGGGAGTACTGCTGCATCATTGGGCTAAGGAACGGGTAAGACAATCCACCCAGAGCAGCACCAACACCCTGTGCCTGCGCACGTTCCTGTGCTCCATACATACCAGCCAGTTGCGTGGCGTAAGTCAAGCCAGCGCCACTTGGGCGCGGAGCAGAGGCAGAAGCGTTACGAAGCGCGACATCGCGAGCACCCTGTGCACCAAGGAACGCACGATTACCAGCACCGATAGCCGCAGCAGTTCCCTCGACGTTAGCGCGTCGAGCCTCAGCAGTTTTGTAAGCGTCTTCAGAGGCACCACCCTGTACTCCAAGTGCGCCTTCACGTTCGCGTTGCTGTTGGGCGAGCGACCGGAACACGTCAGTGGTAGCCTGCTGCTGCATGAACTGCGGGTCAATGTTCTGCGCACCGCGCAGCATCTCGTCATAGACTTTCTTCTTGGCCTCATACATGGCGGAGTCTTGCCCACGGAACTGTTCAAGTTCTGCGCGGGCCTGCTCAAGCATGGCTCCAGATTGCCCACCGCCCATACCAGCGCTGATGAGTCCGGGTGCTGAGAGCAGAAGTCCTTGGGTCAGTTTGCCAGTATCAACCAGTCCAGCCAGTGCGGACGGAGCAGCAGCGGTAGCAGCGCCCGGAGCAACAGCGCCCGCAAGGTTCATAGGAGCAGCAACTCCGGCAACACCCTGTGCAGCAACTTGTGTAGCGGCGTCTACCGCCGGAGCGGCCACACCAGTATAGCTTCCGAGATTACCCGCAGCAGCGGCAGCGTCAGCACCAGCAACTGGAGCGCCGAACAACCCGCCACCAGCCATAAGGCCAGAGCCGATACCGCCGACAGCGCCACCGAGAAGCGCACCTTGTGCAATGTTTCCACCACGGATGGCGGCTGTACCAGCGCCTGCGGCAGCACCAAGACCAGCGCCCACGATGCCAGCGCCAAGTGCACCCGTAGCAAGGGCAGTACCAGCGAACAATGTAGTCGCAATCATGGGCGCGATAAACGGAATAGCAATGGAAGCAATGAGCCCCAGCGCCATAGCGATACCTGACTTACCGCCACCGAACTGAGTAGCCTGTGGCGTGAGAGCGGTCGTGCTGTAGAGACGGGACTTGAAGTACTGCACCCCGTTAGCGGTTGTCACGGTTTCCATATCAACCCTCCAATAGGTTGCAGCGCATGTGCGTATAGATCGGGGCGAACCCCCAACGGCGAAGGATGCGCTGCATCTTCGGGCTTACTGAAGCCTCCATAACGCGAGCGCCGTTCATAATTGCCCAGCCACGAAAGAATGTACCGAACTTGCGCTGGCCATCGACCAGCCCTCCGGGTGAGCCACCCATAGCGAGGATGTTAATAGCCGGTAGGCGGGCATATTGGATTGGCTCAACAGCCAGCGCCAAGTCCACAGCGCGGTATGGGTTTGTCCCCGTGCGGTCATTGACTACTACGATGATGACGAGCTTCCCCGCCATAGCCAACGCTTTGAGGTCGTCTACTTCATATTCCCCGTGCATGGTTTCACGGATGCAGCGGTCAAAGTACGGGCGCGCCAGAGGCCAGTAAGCCTCAAGTAGTTCATGGGTCACAAGCTGAATAGGTTCTGCGTCCGTGAGGGGTGCGTACTGCACCGGCTCACTGCCAAGGTAGAGGATGTTGTCCGCGTGTTGGCTCATTATCGCTTATATTTCTCTAGCATCTGGTCGAAGAAGTCCGACCCCTTGGCGTCTACGACGTGCTTGGGAATGACGTATTCGCCACCTGAGACACGGATCGGGATATCATCCATACGGCCAGTGTTGTCACCGTTGGGGCTTGCGCCCGGAGGTATCTTACCACCCATAGCCATCTGTGCAACAGGAGCCTGCGGTGCCTGCGGTTCAGCCATTGACTGCCCACCAGCGACGCGCTGCACAGCAGCACCGGCAATGAGAAGTGCGAAGACGATACCCTGATCGTACTGCTGCGGAAGGTCTTGTTCTTCAGCAAGGCCACGTTGGATAGCCATAGCGCGGAGACGCGGGTAAAGCGCCGGGTTCTGGGCAGCAGCAACCGCCATCTGCACGGCGATGTTCAAGTCCTGCATAGACAGTTGCCCCGACTGGAGCGCCTGCATAATTACCTGCTGGATTTGCTGAACCTGTTGTGGGTTCTGCTGCATGAACCGCTGGATTTCAGCCTGAAGCTGATCGGCAGGAACCATGTTCTGCTGGGGCGTACCCGTGGGAGAGGTGGGGACAGGCGCTGGAGCGACACCTGCCCCCGGCGGCATCATACCCGGAGCACTAGGTACAATGCCACCATCTGCAAACGGCATAGAATAGCCGCCGCGAACAGAAAAATTAGCCGGGGCGGGGGAACCGATAACGCGCCCATACGAACCGCCGACACTCGCTTGGCCCGGCCCGAGCGGAAATGCTAAGTTGCCGCCAGCTTCAGCGTACGGGCCAGACTGTACGAACTGCCCATTGAACTGGGTGTTCCCCGGAAGCGTATACTGCAACGGTGCAATGTTTGCACCTTGCGTAGCCCCGGATAAGAGTTGCATCCGCTGTTGCAGTTCAGCCGGTGATAGCGGTTGCGGAACCGGGCCACCATCTGCGAAACCCTGTTGACCTGCACGAAGATCAAAGGTGTTTGCGGTTGGCTGCGTCATTGGCTGGTTAATAGCCTGCTGCTGAACGGCTGGCTGCATCTGAGGAGCAGCTTGAAGCGCTGCTGCCAGACTGGCAGGAAGCGCGAATGATGCGTAGATCGGGGCTGAAGACGGAGCGTCAGCAGGTGCAAGACCGGCGCGGGATGTAGGATTAGCTGTCGGAAGCATTGCCATTCTCTAAATCCTCACCCTCGCAGCTGTGCAATCAAAGTGTTGACGGCATCATGTAGAACAGAGACATCACCAATAAGCGCTTGCACATTTGTCGCTAGGCTAATCAAATCTTCATTAGACGCGACACTCGCCCCGCTTATTGTATACCCACCGCCCCCTATTGTCACCTGTCTTACTGACTGTTCAGGTACAGCAATAATCCCAATCTGTCCAGAGAGAACAGCTTTATACGTAGGGTTGCCGCTCTGCCCGGTCAGCTGCTCCAAATTCTGCTTGGTGCTGTTCATGAACTGGAACTGCCACTCGTTAAGTCCAGCTTGGGGTACGCCGGGTAATGCAGAGAAAGACATCAGGCGCTCCTCAGTCCGTAGGGGGTTTCACCGATATGGATAGCACGGATACGCGCAGACCCAGAGACAGATAGTTCAAATGTGTCAGTACGGTACCCTGTGGGTAGCCGGAAGATATCAGAGTCCACAATCGTGGCCTCACAGACCAGCTGTTTGTTAGCCCATAACTTAAACGTCACTGGGTACGCACCGCTGACGGCGCGAAGCGAGTGCGTGAAGGGGTCACCGTTGAGCGCAAAAGAGTTGAGCGTGCCGTACACGCTAACCGTAGCATCGCTGTCTGGTTCCACATACGTATAGGGGACAGGTCCGTTGAGCGTACCCAACTGCGTAACCTGCGACCAGATTTCTGCGTTATACGCTGGAACTGTTTCATTATACGTGAGCGTAGCTTCGGTATCCGCAGTCGGCACAGAGTAGTCCCCTACCACGCGAGCCGCTCCAAGGTTCATATATTCCTTGGTGACAATGACTTTGGACTTCCACTCCATAGGCTGTAGCGGCTGACCTAGTGCGTCCCATTCATACAGCGTCCCGGAGGTATCGCTTACATAATAGAACCGGTTGTACAGCGCGTCATAGTACGCAGCAGTAAACGTGATGGGCGTATCTACAAAGTATCCACCGATCTTATCTTCACGCTCGAAGATGAACGACCCAGCAGAGTGCGATGCGAAGTACTTACCCGCGTAGAACGCTGCCACAATAGTGGAAGGATCGAGACTGACGTCCCAAGTATCCCAGTCATGAACCAGCTTCGTAACAACATCAATGCCTGCTGAGGGGTTATATACACCGAGCCCACCGTAGGTTGGGAACACCACACCATAGCCGATGTTAACAACACCGCGCTTGGACGTGCAAGGATAGGGCGCGTCGATACGCGCCGAAGACATATTGTCTGGGCTACTGCCGCTGACAATGTAGGGGAACTTGCTGGTCATCACAAAGATGGACCCGGACAGCGGTGATACTGCCACGATAGGATGCGGGAACACCAAGCGATAACGCGCAGGCCAAGACCACGGCTTGCTGGGTTCAGAGAAACACAACTCGTTTCCAACGAACCCGATCAGGATATTGTTCTGTGCTGTAGCTATACCTTGCATCTCCTCCGGCGGAGGATCGGAGTCCAGCGACGAGATAATAATCGAAAGGCCGTTCACGCTATAATCGTCGATGAACGTACTACCTTCGTAGTACCTAGACGTGTCAGACGTAGGCTCTGAAATATCCCAGTACAGAGTGCCAGCCGAGGGGGTAGTAGTAGCCTTAGTGCTACCGGAGGCTATGTACGTAAACGTCGTCTCATCAATAACCTCAGAGACAACGACGTCAGTCACGTTAAATGAACTGTCTGCGCTACCGCCAAAAGCAACACCGCTAATCTTAAGCTTGTCGCCCTTGATTAGATTGTGGTGGTAGTTGGTCGTAGCCGTGACCATATTTGATGCGCGTGCAAGCGACATCAGCTTATTGGCGAACCAGATCGTGCGCAGCCGGAAGTAGGACGTACCGGAAGTACCGGTGACGGTGCGGTATAGGCGAACACCAGAGATAAAGTTGTTCCCCTCCGGCGGAACAGTAGGAAGATTACCAACGGTAACAACCTGCCCTTCCTTCAAATAGATAATCTCTGTCGCCTCACTAGGCACGGACTCCTCACCCCACGGCGTCACCCATGTGTACACGTACGAACGCGCAGCAGTTGTTCCCGCAAGCGCAGCGGTTCCATTCGCGTCAGACGTCGTTGAGACAGTAGTGCCAGCGCTGTAGTACGTGAACTTGAAGTCGTCCAGAACCGTAACCGAGACGTTAGTCAGGTTGAACGTCTTACCGATATCGCTGGTAAACCCGGAGACAGAGGCTGTGTTACCCGTACGCAGGTTGTGCGCCGAGGCTGTCGTAATGGTAGCGATATTGCCAGCATCACGCGCATAGGACGAGGTAGTCACCGATGGAGGGGACGCGACCGAAGTCGTTAGAACTGTGGTAGGTAGCGGCAACCCAAGATCATAAGCTTCTACGGGATAGGGACCAGTGCCCTGAACAGCCTGCGCATAGTTCGTAACTTTGGGTACGCCATCGCCAGTAAAGTAGATGCGCTGCTCCTCATCATTAAGCGAGGTCGTAACAGCCACATCAACGTCGGTCGCCCACGAGAGCCACTTGCTAACCGTTGGATCGCCGGGAGTGCGCATGGGGTAGATGGTTTTGATAGTCTCATTACGCTGCACGTTGCCGACAACTGTCGGGATGCGGTACGGCAGCAAGTCACCAGAGTATAGCTTAAGGTTGGACGCAATCTGCGCCGCCGTATCAGGCAGGAGTTCCGGGCTAACTTTAGGAGCGGCCCCGAGGAACTTCGTGAGTTTAACGGCAGGCATTATAGTATCCTCTACCTACAGAAAGCCTTCCGGCGGGCGTTGTTCTGCTTCACTTCATAGATAGTCTGGTCTGTATCCCGGACTGACCAACCTACCGGCTTCCAAGCGAGCACACAAACCGTATCAATAGTTTCAATCTCGACGATGCCCGTCCGTATCGCGCAGCCGGGCAGGATCAGAACTAACATTATCGCCAGCGCGTACCGCATCTTTAACTCTCGCTACTAATTCTGCATTGGACAGTTCACTTAATTCTCGTTGCCCAAGGGCATGTCCTTTAGCCTCAGCAAACTTTAGCGCGAGCCAAAATCCACCGAGGCCAAGCACAACAACAATCAGTAGGAACCAGATGTGTGTCAACTACACGCTCTTCTTAGACTGGAACGACCACACAGCGGTCGCAATGGTCGCAAGCGCACCGCCTACAGAGGAGACCGTATCGGCATCTACAATGCCCCTACCAACGAAGTAACCACCAATGGCGGAGACAAGCGCACGGACGATGCCGGAGATTTGATCGGAGGTCATGGGTATACCTTTCTGTCGAGTTCATAGTGGGGGCCGTCTTTGAAGCTAAGCCAGTCGCCGCCCCATACGATAGATACTTTACACTCAGCTGCCGCCTGCTTCACGACATTAGATAGCGTGATGTAGAGCGGCCAATCCCACCGGGCCTTACCGCCAACAAGTACAGCAAGGTCAACTGCGTGCCCGGTCAGATGTCTTGAGTTCATGGTCTTGGACGCACCAGCAGCAACAAGTTGTTTCTGCCTAGCTAGAGTACGCAACCCTTCGGTAACTGTAAAGTCCTGTTTGCTAAGCACCAGCGCTCGACGTATCACACGCTGAAGATCAGGGTGGACCTTAGTAAGTCTAGCTTCTGCTTGCGGACTGAACATTAGCAACCTCGACCTTTAGGTTTTACCATACCGCCATTGGCGTAACCCTTGGTCTTCATAGTACCGCTCATGGTCTTAGGCGCGGTGCTGGCCTGCTTGGCGGGGACTTTACCACCGCTCTTGTAGCCCTTGCTCATATCCATGCCCATCATGGGCTTCTTCTTGCCGTTCATCATCTTACATTCCTTTCACGAGGATAGTAACGATTAACCCAAACATGGCCGCGATCAGAGCACCAGCGCTTTTGATAAGCAGAGACTCCAAGCGGTCAACCCGCCTAATGAACGTTTCATACCGTTCAGCACAAACTGCTTCATGCGTCACAATCTGCTTCTCCAATTCGTTAATGGTGACCATCTGCTATGTCCTTAGAAAACTGTTATGATGCAGCGGCCATTGCCACCATTACCTGCGTTTGCTACTTCACTACCGCCGCCGCCGCCAGCTGGGGTCGCACCGGCAGAACCCGGCGTCGTGCCAGTACCACCATTTCCGCCCGACCCCCCAAAAGCACCGCCACCGCCAATAGACGCACTAGCGCCGTTGAACCCGCCGCCGCCACCGCCGCCGCCCCAGATCGCATACCCACCGTTGCACTCGGATACCGCGCCAGTATTAACGCCGAGGCCACCGCCCCCGCCGCCCCAAGGCATCGTCGCATCTGTAGCAGCTACGTTTGTGTCGCCTATATACGCACCGGTTCCGCCGCCCATACGGCCACCAGCGGAAAGGTTTGCGGCAGTATACGTACCTGCGCCACCGCCGCCGTTCTGATTGTTCTGCCCTCCAGCGCCGCCATACGCAGTTACGGCGATACCCCCAGATACAAACGTAGAGTTGCTGCCGTTCGCCCCAGCGACCCCCTCCGATACCGCTCCGGCTCCGCCGCCGCCAATGACAATGCTAGCCGTAGAACTTAACTCAGCGAACCTAAGCCATAGCTCAAAGTAGCCGCCACCGCCGCCGCCGCCGTAGCCGTATCCTTCAGCCCCTCGTGCACCGCCGCCGCCTGCACCCCAAAGTTGAACCCGGATAAGACTACCAGCGTCAGGTTTGGTCCACGTCTGCGTAGCCCCAGCAGTGGTGTATGAATACGTGTTCGTTTGGATAAGCCCGGAGGTTTCAGAGATACTTGTGACCTGCCCCTTGGAGTTTACGGACATAGCTAGGTCTTTGCCTAACCCACCGTAGGTGCCAGCGGTCACACCAGAACTTGCCAGTTTAACAGTCGTCACAGAGGCGTCAGTATAGTCCGCCGTCACAAGCGCCCGATTAGGTAGGGCGTTCAACATAGCCGCCACCGGGCGAAGTTCGACCCGATCATTGATCGCAAATGCTTTAGCTGCTGTAACGCCTGATATGCTGTCCTGCGCCCGAACAATCGTAAACGTGTCAGTGGAACGGTTCGTGACCTTAACCACTTCCATATCGCCGTTAGTCTTGGAAAGTGTTAAGAAAAAATAATCGCCCGAAGCGATGGACGCAGTTGGGAACCGAACTCCATGTCCAGTCTGGACAGTAAGCGACAAGCCACCGATAGCTAGTTCGCTAGCAAGAGTGCTGAAAGCGTTATTGGTTATCTTAACGCCCATCTTACTGCTCCGGCTTCGGGTACTTAGCCTTCACAGCCAGACAGGCTGCGATATAGGCATCATGCTGCTCGGCATCATCTTTGACTATTGCGTCAAGGTAGTCTCGGAAGTCAGGGTACTCACGGGCTCTAAGCCGCTGATAGTCGTTCATATCCCAGACAGCTTGGAGCCGGGCAACTTCGGTACGCAACTCACCTTCGGTAGGCTTGTCGGTTGTAGGGTCGCTCCAGACTAAAGTAGCATAATCATCCTCACGGATCGACCATGAAGATGTAGGGCGCAAAGACATAATGGCATGAGACAGGTCATACTTCACTGCGCGATCTCCTGAATGACCAGCTGACTGATACCAATCTCAGCGTTAGAGCTACCGTCGCTACCAACGCTGCGGTTAAGGTAGTAAGATGATGTACCACCGGATCGAAACAGGAGCGTGTACTCTACTGCTGAAGTACCTCCGGGAGTATCCATGTACATAACATGCTGCGTTGCAGGCGTGTTAGAGTTATTAGCGTCATACGGAAGTACAGCTAGTCCAGAGTAAGCTTCTGTACTGTTAGCATTCCGGGCGACTACAGCACCATCACGTGCGATAAGGAATACCCCGTTCTCATTAGATGCTTCCCCAAATATATTATATTGCAGCAATACTTTGCTGTTGCTGTATATAGGGGTAAACGATTGGGTAAGCTCCGCGATAATTACGTTAGCAGACGAATTGGATGCGTACGCCACGCGAACGTCTGAACGTTTATATACTGTCTGAATAACCATGCCGGGGGCAACCAAGCTACCTGCTGACGCGCCTCTGATCCGGTGTGTGGCGGGAACATCGATCTCGTTGGAGGAGCCACGGAGTTCCGGGAGAACAAGCGCCCCCGTCATTGTGTCGCCGGACTTCTTGATGACTTCGCTTACACGCGGAACTTGAGAGCCGGTAGCTGAAGCAGGCACAACAAGTGGGCCAGTAAGAGTGCCACCGCCAACGGATAGTTTGTCGTTGAACAGTTCCGCAGTGGGGCGTAATTCGATCCGGCTTCCAACCGGATATACACGTGCAGATGTACCGCCTTGCGCCCGGTCTACAGTGAAGACGTCAGTTGCCGTCAAAATTACCTTAACGATTTCAAGGTTGTTCGACGTATCTATTAAGGTCGCATAGAAGAAGTTGCCAGACGATATGACCGGAAATCTGGACCCCTGCCCCGTGGCGACAGTCAGCGACGAGCCTGAGTCCTCAAGCCGAACGGCAAGGGTGCTGTAAGCATTGTTTTTTACGAGCGCCTGAGCCATTTACGTCTCCGATAAGTATCTTGGGATAGCATACCCTGTATCATAGGGCAATTACTGTATATCTCCCCCGGTCGAGACAGTTACTATGATGTCGTTCATAGTCACCATTGCGTCTAGGTCGATGAAAGAAACTTCAACCCCAATAGTAGCCGCCTGAACAGAGATCGCTACCGCTGAAACAGGACGCGCCCAGATATCCACACCGAAGATATCGTAAGCACCGCGCTCCGCAATGATCTTCCGCGTCCGCTTAAAGTTAACGGCGCGGCCTGTAACGGTGAAACCACCGATGAGCCTATCTGCGTTAATCTCAGTACGGAAGTTGTAAAGGCCAGCGTTTCTACCGGTATACGTATATGCCCCAGCGGCGGCAGCGAGCCTCCGCCCACGACTAAGGTTAACTCTCCGGCCTGTAACAAAGTACGCACCCTGCCCAGCTGCAAGTACATACGTACGTTTGGACCCAATGTCCTGCCCGGTAGATGTATAGGTTCCAGAGCCTGCGCGTATACTCAGTGCAAACCTAGCGCGCTGCCCCGTAAGACCATAAGTACCTACAGCAGCAGGAAAGCTCCGGTTGGCGTATAGACGTGCAGCCTGCCCAGTCAGCGCGTACGTGTCACGAGCCGAAGGGAACGGGAAATCGTGCGTAACCTTAGCGGGTTGCCCAGTAAGTGCGTATGTTCCAGCGGCGGCAATAAACCGTATGGTCCGCACAAGCTTAACAGGGATACCGGTAAGCGCGTAAGCTTTAGGCCCGGCGGGGAACTGACCCTCACCGTAAGCATAAGTATCTCCGCCGTCGAAAGAGTAACTCTCACTAGACGCAGCAATCGCGTAAGTTCTGCGTGCGCGCCCGATATCCCGTGCGTAGTAAGCATACGTACCGGAGTCGAGAACAAAAGTCCGAGTAGCCTTAAAGGTCGCCGCCTGCCCAGTGAGCGCGTACGTACCGCTAGCAGCTGCGAGCGCAGTCTTGGTTACTACTGTTGCACCAGAGATAGGCTGCGAGGCAATAGCCCCGGACGCAATACTAAAGTACTCGGGGCTTCCGGCACCAAGTGGTGAGACTAGGATCAGCCGTGCTCTATTACCGTCTAGGCTAACGATGGTACGCTCTAGGACAAACTTACGAGTAGCTTTGAAATTCGCCACCCGCCCCGTAAGTGCGTATGTGCCAGTTGCAGCAATAAGACTCCGCTTCCGCGTCAGCGCCGCAGATTGCCCGGTAAGGGTGTATGCGGCTCGGGCAACGGAGAAGGACTTACCACGGACAATACCTGCCGGGCGTCCAGTAATCGTGTACGTGCCTTGCGCGGCGGCAAGTTTGTTGACCTTTGCAAGGCCCGCTGCTCGCCCGGTAAGTACATACGTACCCCGTGCGGCGACAAGTTTATTGGTCTTCTTGAAGTTCGCTGCTTGCCCGGTAAGAGTGCGCGTACCTTGCGCGGCAATAAGTTTTTTGCCGCGACGGAAGTTTGCCGCCCGCCCGGTTAGGAGGAAAGTCCTCCTCGCGGCAATGAGCACACGTTTGATTACAGCGTTTGGTTCATTTGGTATACTCGGCCCCAGACCGGGTACGGGCTCCCCAATCAGCGCGTAAGTACCTGACTCTGCAATAATTTTATTGGGCGCTTGTATGGTTACATCTTGCCCAGTAACAGAATACGTACCTTGCCCAGCGGGGAGAGCAACCCCTCTAAGGAAGCTTATAGCCTGCCCGGTAAGTGCGTATGCCCCAGACCCTACGCCGAGTTTGAAGGATGCTCGCAGAACTGCATCACGCCCGGTAAGCGTGTACGCACCGGAGTTTGCAATAAGTTTATAGGACTTCCGTATGGTCGCAGCTTGCCCAGTAAGCGCGTACGCACCTTGGTCAGCGGTCAGTACAGCGGCACCGGCGTCCGCTTGGAACGCAGTAGCCTGAAAGGCACCTGACTGAAACGCTGCGGCCATCTACATATCCTTAAGGTGCGATGGGCCAAACGATAAGGAACGGGTCAGCCTGCTGTGTTATATCACGAAGTGCCTGTCGGTAAACAGCCCATGCAAGATCATCTACCGGGGCGTCAGAAAGCTGGGTCCAATCAGAGGCGGCGAGCTTCGCGTTGCGTTCTTCACGAACAACAGTCCACTGGTCAGAGTTTATCTGGGCGATCTCTTCTGTCGTTAATGCAATAATAGTCCAAGCCTGCGTCCATATACCGTTGATATTTACTGGGTTTGCCTCCTCCACGCGCTGCGTGCGGCCATCAAAGGTCGCACTGGTGGGGCTTACTGGGAAGTAATTAAACTCAGCCAGCAAGGCGTCAGGAATGTTCCCAGCTGGGAACGATACGTTCGTGTTATTCCATCGGACATCTTCCTGCGTCGCAGGATATTGCGCGACCGATCCGTTATCTATGCGAACGTACAGCATTAAATCCTCACAAGCGAGTTAGACAGACAAGCGTTCCAGAACTCGCAACACCGGCTGTCCCGTTAACCAATATACTTCCAGTGAAGCCAGCGTTAAAATACCTCATCCCTACCGCCTGAGATGGGACGATCCCGTCGTTGTTTTCGTAAAGCTTTATCCACCCGGCTGGGAACGTGTAGCTAACCGCGTCGCTATTAGAATTTGACGCCGCAACAACAGCCAAAACAATACTGTCATTCGATGGAACCGATATACCCGTAATGGTTGGGTTCGCCCCAGCAACGCTATTCGAGCCAATGGAGTCGTACTGATAACTACGAAACGCCAGAATGGCTCCAAGGTTCGTATTCGTTGCGGCACTAGCGGTAAAGACATACGGTCCTGCTTCTGTTGCTGAAGCAGTTTTCCAATACCATCCGCGAGTAAAACTATCTCTATACTCAGTCCACCCAGCGGGTCCTGTCCACGTCAGGGTATTCGTCGCGCCAAGAGCAAATGCAAGCAGCAGGTCGTTTTGTCTGACTCCATACGGTAAGGCCACAGAAACTGTTGACCCTGTGCCAGAGTTCTGCGTCTCAGCGTAAGCTAGAAACCCAGATGCCGCTTTGGCTGCTCTTAATCCATGCGACAGTAGCATTACGCCACCCAACCGACGAACGCGCCATAAATTGTGGTGCTGACCTTCCAGAGCTGAATGACAGTGTACCCAGTTGTTGCAAGAGATGGAGCGGACCCGCCAACCCAAACAACCCCAGCCGTCGTCCACGTAATGGAATAGGCAGTTCCGTCGTTGACCATCAGCGTGACGCTCTGCCCCGCCGTCCATGATGTCGGAGACACAGGAGTTCTGCTTGCCCCAAGCGTCCACAGCTGGACCGATCCGTTGCTCGGGTCAATGTTGACGGACGCGCCATCTGTGATGGTGAAGATGTCTTCGATGATCGTGCCGACCATAGTCGGTTCGGTCAGGGTCTTGTTATCAAGTGTCTGGGTGTCCGTTGTTCCTACAATGGCTCCAGTCGGTGTCGTCTTTGACGTATTCCATGCAGTGCCAGTGGAAACAGGAATACCTGCGCCCGGATAGGTCATCGGCAAAGAGTTCGCCAACGCTGTTCCAGAGATAGACAGCCCCGTACCCAGCGTGATCGGTGCGACGTCGCCAGTGGAGCCACGCCCAAGCAGGTTACTGGCGGACAAAGCCACTTCGCCAACAGCCGTCGTTGCTCCAGATGCGAGCACAGAGTTCGCCGCAGCAGTCAGGCTATGCTCAGCGTTCCAGTGAGCTTGCGGCTGAATAAGTGTCGAGCCGCCAACGTCAGCCACGCTGCTCTGAAAAGCATGTTTTAACGAAACGGCCATTACGGTTCCCTTACCTTAGAAGTTATATGAGATCGGCATCGCTAAGACTGTACCGAGTACGTTATTCGCTGTATTTCCCCCCGCAGTGCCAGCTGCACCAAAGAACGAAAGCCCAGACGCGTATACGTTACCGGCCACTCTAACGATGCCGTTACCGCAACCTCTATACCCGCCGCCAAAGATAGCAACACTGCCGCTCAAAACAGCTACGCCGTTATCGTTACACCCCCATGCGTCGCAACTCGTCATGCGGGTATTGATATTAGTAGCGGTCTCCATGTAATAACCGTTTTGGTTACCGGCTGATTGGCACCCTATGAGATGGGTATTACTAGCGGCAGCTACGCGAAAGCCCATCGAGCCCGCATGGTTTCCCGTATTATCGGCCCCACAATTCGTAAGGACCATCTCATCCCCACCTTGAAGTTCAAACCCACGGTAGTACCCGTAGCTGAAACAATTTGTAATCTTCGTCCAGTCGTTGAGCCTTGTAGTGTAGAAGGCAGTACCACTGCGATGAAGCGCCACGTCCCCAGACGATATCGCCGCCCCAGTCATGGCATGTGAGAACGGCCAGCAATGGACGCGGGTCAAATACGTAATGTCGCTCGAATGATCTAACCAAACGCCGTGCAAGCAATCGATATTAACGTCCGTCATGCGTAGACGCCCGATATTGCTGCCCCAAACAGCAAGCCCAAACCCAATAATCATGCAATTACGGATGAACGTATCTGCGGAGTATTCGATGTAGAACGCTGTATTGGCGAGAGACGCTGTACGACATGCTGCCCCAGCGTCAGTTGTCCCGCCCGGAACAACGGCATCAGGCGTAACTCTGGTAAAAGTACCAAAACTTGTATTGATGCCAGAAACAGGCGTGAACCCGTTCTTATAGATGACGCATCCCTCGACCCCGCACCCGCCCATCAACCGGATTGTTTTACCTGCTGCTAGACGGATAGATGAGACGCCGGTCAGCACTGACCCAGTGGCTGCGTCGGTATTCCACTGTCCGGGCTGTCCGTAAACGCCACGTAAAGTAACCATCGTGCCGTTGAAGGGGGTCGCGACGTCGCCAACTACGAGATTGTTAGCAAGATAGAAAGTACCGGGCGGAATAATCACCACTCCGCCGCGTGCGCCAAGCGCATTGATGGCGCTTTGAAACGCCGCCGTAGAGTCAAATACACCGGTTGGGTCAGCATAGTATGGTGCGTCCACGACGTTAACCGAGCCCGTACCCGCACCGCTGGCTGCGTTGAGCGTAGTACCCGAGATCGATAGCCCGGTTCCGAGCGTAAGTTCTTGAAGCGCACCTGTAATCCCCGGAGCCCGCCCCAAAAGTTTATTTGCAGTAGCGGTCAACCCAGAGGCTGTAGCCAACCCAGACGCAGCGGCAGCAAGACTAGTTCTGGCAGCTTCAGCATTGATAGCCCCTGTACCGCCTTGCGCCACAGAAAGCGCAGTGGTTAGCCCAGTTAAAGACGTGATATCGCCATTCGCACCGGACGCGGCGGCAGCAAGATTAGTTCTGGCGGCAAGAGCATCAATAGCTCCTGTACCACCTTGCGCTAATGTAAGCGACCCGGAGATATCAGCGGCAGGGATTGTAGCAGTAGAAGAAAACGCAGCAGTGCCGGTGCCCTTAACATATCCGGTAAGATTTGTAGTCCCCGTACCGCCGAAGCTAACGGCCAGTGGGGTGGTCAGGTTAGTTAGAGACGTGATATCGCCGTTCGCACCGGACTTGGCGGCAGAAAGCGTAGTGCGGACGGTTTCTGGGTTGGAAATAGCAAACGTTACGGCGACCGCTGGAGCGCTGCTAGCGGTAAGTGTGAACCCACCTGCGGTCGAATTAGCAGAGGCTGTAACACTTGTAACAGTGCCGGAAGAACTAAGCGTTAATGGGGCGGTCGAAGAAAGCGTCAGCCCGGTCCCAACAAGAATTTCTTCGAGCGCCCCCGCTGTAGTCGCTGCACGCCCAACAAGCCGCGATCCGGCAGCGGTAGTCAACCCCGAACCGGTAGCGAGACCTTGTGGGGCAATAAGCGCCCCGTTAACTTTCGATGAGGCAGGCAGGTTCGCGGTGCCGTCTGCGGAAACCTGAACCACCCGTGACGCGGGGATTGTGATGAACACATCCTTTACGCCAGCGCTAAAGGTAACTGCATTATTGGAGTTAGAGGAGCTAAGGGTCACGGTACGCGTAATCGTATTGGCAGACGTATACGTACCGAGCCCGACTTCCCACTCATCGGCGGTCTGATGTTGCACTGCGTAATAGCAAGTGTCGCTGGTAGACATCACCGCTGAGAATGTTCGATACCCAGTCGGAGCCGTCCCGGTCACAGAGTATGGTGAACCGGTAGAGCTAGAAGTATCTCGGACACGATCAGCGGTGATATGCGGCATTGTCAGCCTCTACTAGGTAAGCTGGAACAAGCCGTTGGTGGCATCGAAGTCCACCGTCAGCGTTTCAGTATCAGCCAGCGAAATGGAAGAGCCGTAGTCCCACCATGCGATAAGCGGTTTGGCAGGGGTAGAAGTCGTATCGTTATAGAGGACGGCGTACCTAAACGGCCCGACAGTACCACCGGCTGCTGTGAACACAACGTCAGTTGCGGTCGCCTTTGCGGTGCCGCTCGCAGTAGTGGTCGTTATGGTCGTCGCTGTACCGCCAGAGGGGTACCCGTTGACAGCAGAAATCTCGGTAAGATTGGCCTTGACAGTATTCGTGTTGACCGGCAGCGTATTGGTCAGCATAACCTTGAAGACATGAGCATCGAAGTCATGCGCTCCGTCGATCAAATCTTCCGTAAATTGCAGAAACTTGTTGTATGTAGCCATGTCCTAGTCCTTTCGCTTCTTGCTAGAAATCCGCACGAACACGGAACTTCAATACATCGTAGACGGTGTGAGTAGCCCCGTTGAAGCTTACTTCTACCTCAGCTTCATACGTTCCCGGTTCAATATTGAGTATTCCCCCGGAGAAGTCAAACCGCACAACACCGTTGGCGGCGTCAACTTTTGTGCACACGATAACAGACGGCGCAGCCACACTTCCGGTAGGGCGAAAATTTACGCGGACTGTAGTCGTCGAACTAGACAGGTTAAGCGGAGCGCCAGTTACCTGATCTGTAAGCGTCAAGGTAATATCTGGCTTGGTATCGCCCTGAACAATTCTAATGACACTTGCCATATACCACCTATGCCAGCGGGCGCATCTGAACGCCCATCGACGCCCGAGCAACACCTAAGTTAGCTTTAGCACGCCTAGACGCAGTTTTATAGGTAAATTGTTTGGCGTGATAGGTCGCGAGTTCCCGATCCGTCCACGACTTGTCGGGGAGAACCAGTAGTTGTTGCAGCGCCCCGTGAACGATAAGCTGCTCGCACTCATCGAACGGCGTCTTATCCATCCCAGAAGCGTCGGGGGTAGGTTTCAGGGCTACGAACAGCTTGATGTCGTAGGTTTTAGAACTATCCGGCGTCGGGGCCAGAATGAACTGATCTGGGTCGAACTGGCTGATATGCCGGGGCATAGCCCGAGTATTGACATCCGTAGACGGCCACGCGGGATACAGCCGGTGGAAGTCGTCCTGCGTGGCGGGGGAGATAAAGTCCCCATTAACTGCCGAGTGGATGATCGCCACGACTTCAGTATCGTCCGGGGTCTCGTAGTCGTAATCGTAAACCCCCGGCGTAAGCCGGATCAGCGGCTGCTCGTACCGCCAGACTAGGGTCTTCTCGCAGACTTCGATTGCGGCGTCCCGAACGTACTGCTCGATGACAGGGCGAGGGCAACCGGGGACATTGGGAGCGATCTTGTTCTCTACGGACGTGAATAAGCGGGTAGCCATTACACGAGTTCCTTCTTGTCGAGGCCAGCGGACTCGGTATCAGTCGCGATCCTAGACGCTAACGAGGAACTCAACATCTGCACAAACGACTGCTGGAAGATTTGCGCACGGCCAGAACTGACGTGCTCGTTGTCCACGGACTCAGCAAGGAAGATAATCCCGTCCACAACGACCGGGAAGTACGCGTCAGACAGCAACGCGATGGTATCAACTGCTGCGTATTCCGCCGGGGTCTGCGAGTATTCCCCGATCAAGACCTGCCCAACAGGAGCTTTCGGGTAGATAAAGAACCTATTGGCGTTGCGGGGGTGCCGCATCCAGCTGACGCAAGGACCAGCGGTCTCGCTCACCCACGCGGGGTACGTCTGATCGAGTATCTCGCGATTAGTCTCGCGAACCCCTGACCCACCTTGGACCTGAAAGATTTCCATGATGCGGATGGAGTCAGCCGGAGCAGACTGGAGAACGCTTCCGGCTGTGCAAGTGATCGCGCCTATATATGCAAACAAGTCGGGTCGTAGCAGAGCAATCCGCTTGAGCGTCTGGTTGCCCAGCCCCAGCAAGAAAGCATCCGAATAACGCTGGAGATCAGCGTTTGTGTTGGTGTCCTGCAATAGTCTGCGGACTTCTGCTATGACATCGACAAGTCTCATGTGGGCAACTTCCGAGATGCGTCAGCGTTAAGCTCAGGGAATACTATAGCAGGTTCCTCGGGGATTGTCTTGGTCTCCAAGTCTACCTGCGGCTTGCGCCCACGCTGCGCTTTCGGGACGAACTTCTCAGGGAAAGCCTCTTCCTCCGAGACCTCGACCACACGAGCGTTCTCCGCAAGATACTCATTCCAGTTGTAGATCGTGCCCTTGTCGATATGCTTAAGGTATCTGGTCATTTTCCGCTCCTAGCTGCACGCATATTGTCTACCAAGTTGGGGTACGGGCGACCGGCCTTACGCGCAGCCGCTTTTGCCCCAGCTTTCTGTTCCGGTGTCAGTGGGTTTGACTTACCTAGCCCTTTCGGACGCGGCTTTTCCCAGACCGGCTTCTTCATTTCTAACTCCTGTTAGCACTTCCATGCGCGGAGAGACTTATTGATCCGGCTATTAGGATCGTTCGCCGTCTTCTCGCTCGTCAGTTTAGCCTTCATGCCCTTCATGCGGGCGCAGAAGCTGTCGCGCCGGGCACCACCTTCAGGCTGCGGAGCTTTGAGCCCCGGCTTACCGGGGTTCGCAGCATTATATGAAGCACGCCCTTTGGCGTTGAGCCCGCCACTGGGGTTCTTACCTTCCTTGCGGGTCCACGCGGGGGTGCTAGGCATATCAGGCATCCTCATAAAATACGGTAATCGTCGTATCCGCAGGAACGACTACGTATATACCAGTTTTGAATAGGATACCAGTGTCGGGCATGTCGATCTCATGCGTTCCCTTGCCGTAAGCATCGAAATGGTAATGCGGTTCACCGCCTGTCGGAGCCGTATCTAAGTTGTAGAACTCGATCACTATGTCTGGCGAACCTGTATGGAACACAAGCAGTTTACGGAAGTACGCCCGGTCTCCCGTTATAAGCCCAGACACCGATATTTGTTTAGCTTGCACGCCGTATGCCATCGTGACCTCCTAACGAAAGGGGGGCCGAAGCCCCCCGATCAATTACGACACATCGGTCAGCGTAGCGAACACACGGACGACAGCCGCACTCGGCACAGCCGTGCTGAGCGTAACGTCGATGGTGTCTTCAGCCGAATAGACCTTGCCGCCGCTCAGCGTCGGAGCATATGCACCAGCAGCAAGAACCGGCACGCCGCCGAACAGACCGGTCGAGGTAGAGACCGTAGCCGCCAGATAACCAGCGCCAGCAGTACCGTCACCCAGAGCCAGCGAGCCAGACGCGCCGACCGTGATGATCTCCATGCCGACGTTCGACACAACGGTCTTGGCCGGAACGGGGATCGCCTGAATAACGTCCGTGGACGTCAGGGCAGCAGCGCCAGCCGCAGCGCGGGCAGCGATGATCTTCGGGAAATCGAGGATAACCTCGACGCGATGGCACTTGTTAAGAGCCTTCGCGGGAAGCGCCGCAGTACCCCGATTAAACCCAATCGTATCAGAGATCGTAGCCATGTTTTAAGTCCTTTCAAGGATGAGGGTAGGCGGGGGCCGAAGCCCCCTGCCGATTAGAGCGTGACAACGCCGTGCGCGAGGGCTTCCGGCTTCACGGTCTGGAAGCCATACACCTGCAAACCACGGATGATGTTGCCGAAGGTGGACTCCGAACGGATCGTCTCCATCTCCGTCATCTGCGACGCGAAGGTGAAGCCCATCTTGTGGCCAGCCAAGATGTCGAACTTGCCACTCGTCACCGGGAGGTTATGGCTCATGTAGATGGTGAACCGGTCGATCATGCCGAGACGACCATTGCGAAGAACCGACTGAGCGTCACCGGTCAGCGAGGCGTCCTTCAGGTCCGACTTCTTGATGAAGCCAGCCATCTTGGCGGGGATGACCACGAAGCGGTTAGACTCCGGGACATTCGCTTCGTCGAGGACGGTACCCATGTCAACGAGGTAGTTGAGCACGTTGTCCTTGGTGATCGCGATAGCCGAACCAGTCGTGCCGAGGTCGATGTTCTTCGAGATACGACCAGCGCTTGCACCTTCGTTGAAGTCCGACACATCGGCCATGATCGCGCCAAGAACGCGCTGGTCGATCTTGATCTTCATACGCTCGGAAGCGTCCTTCGACCAAGTGTCCATCAGGTTGATGTCGGCCTGCACTTTATCAACATCATCCTCGATGCAAGCGAAGTACTCGCCCTTGTCGATGACCAGCTGAATTTTCGGCTTGTCGGGGTTCTCCACCGAGAGGGTCTGGCCCTTCACGTAGGTCTTGATGGTGATTTCCGGGGTCGTGCGGATGTTCACCGTGTCGCCCATGCGGCGGATTTCGCCCTCATAGTCGGTGTTGGCGATGGCCGAGAGGACCGTCGCGTCATAGAAATTCTCGATCAGTTTGCCCGACCAGATTTCAGGGATAAAGTTGCCCGAGTAGTTAGGGCGACCAGCGGCTACAGGATATGCCATGTGTATACTTCCTTACTTAGCTGTTGACGACAATACGCCCATCCTGCTGTGCAGCAAAGATGTCGCGTTCGAGACGGTCGCGCTCAGCTTCTCTCCCTTTGTACTTACCCTGCCGAACATCAGCGAAGAACTTCTTGATGTCGTCGGGCGAGTATGTCTTGGAG